>Ga0308310_1000505_pt1 | contig 17135 bp, 10 predicted proteins | sample HotsprSampleMS65_FD_203672 | JGI IMG/M metagenome (GOLD analysis project Ga0308310, IMG submission 203672) | Hot spring phototrophic mat microbial communities from Mushroom Spring, Yellowstone National Park, Wyoming, United States - 20090730_MS65 ...
TCGTCAGTAAAGCGCGTTTCAGTGCTCTACCGTGAGCCGAAATTGTTGAAAGTGACCCGTTACCTCCGCTCATCGCAAGCGCGGCAGGCGCGTTTCAGTGCTCTACCGTGAGCCGAAATTGTTGAAAGGTCTAGTACGGTTATCAATATTATCGAGCTGCTGGCGTTTCAGTGCTCTACCGTGAGCCGAAATTGTTGAAAGGAGATAGAAACGGAAGAAGGCGATTTACTTGAAGAAGAGTTTCAGTGCTCTACCGTGAGCCGAAATTGTTGAAAGGACTACCATCCACCAACGCGCCCGCGATCAGTGTTGAGGTTTCAGTGCTCTACCGTGAGCCGAAATTGTTGAAAGCACCGTAAACAATGTCAACCACTCCGCGCCGGACGCGGTTTCAGTGCTCTACCGTGAGCCGAAATTGTTGAAAGTCACCGTTGGGATTGTTCATCCCATGCCGATCATGCGTATGTTTCAGTGCTCTACCGTGAGCCGAAATTGTTGAAAGAAGTCGGATATGCGGGGGAGCATGTGATCGACGATCTGAGTTTCAGTGCTCTACCGTGAGCCGAAATTGTTGAAAGCGAATCTCCACACAACAAAGATTCTCCATCACTCAGGTTTCAGTGCTCTACCGTGAGCCGAAATTGTTGAAAGTTCATTGCTCCCTGAGCGGTTGGATAACGTCTGCCGCAGGTTTCAGTGCTCTACCGTGAGCCGAAATTGTTGAATCGAGATTGGCGCGCATTGCTGGATACAGCTCGTTGGGTTTCAGTGCTCTACCGTGAGCCGAAATTGTTGAAAGCGATCACGCAACGATTACCATCGGCAAGCGCGAGCGTTTCAGTGCTCTACCGTGAGCCGAAATTGTTGAAAGTGACTTAGACTTTCGCAGCGCGTTCGTCGCGCCGGAGTTTCAGTGCTCTACCGTGAGCCGAAATTGTTGAAAGGCGCTGCGGGTGTTAGTCAACACAACGAACAGCGCGAGGTTTCAGTGCTCTACCGTGAGCCGAAATTGTTGAAAGGTCGCTGCATCAACCGAGCTGATCAGTGACGCCCCGCGTTTCAGTGCTCTACCGTGAGCCGAAATTGTTGAAAGCAAAAGACTTTGTGACGCTCAGCGTCACAGAGGAAGTTTCAGTGCTCTACCGTGAGCCGAAATTGTTGAAAGTCATCCTCGCGCCTGCGGTGCAACGCGCCGCAGATCGTTTCAGTGCTCTACCGTGAGCCGAAATTGTTGAAAGATATTGGTCAGAAGGTCACCCGACCACTCACGAGCGGTTTCAGTGCTCTACCGTGAGCCGAAATTGTTGAAAGCGGCGAGGGGATGCTGCACCCGCTCACCGCCCAAGCGTGTTTCAGTGCTCTACCGTGAGCCGAAATTGTTGAAAGTACGTAACGTCGCTGATGGGGTCAAGGTACTCGGTTGTTTCAGTGCTCTACCGTGAGCCGAAATTGTTGAATCTTCTCAACTTAACCCTCTCACCACGCTGGTGAGAGTTGTTTCAGTGCTCTACCGTGAGCCGAAATTGTTGAAAGTTCTTCCCGCGAACGCGGGGAAGTTTGTGAAAGTGGAGTTTCAGTGCTCTACCGTGAGCCGAAATTGTTGAAAGCTGCCGAGCCGCGAACGATGTTAAGAAATACGTCGTATGTTTCAGTGCTCTACCGTGAGCCGAAATTGTTGAAAGCGCGCTGGTGGGAGGGGTTTTCTTTTTGTGTTTGTCAGGTTTCAGTGCTCTACCGTGAGCCGAAATTGTTGAAAGTAATTATACGCAGTGTTGTGACACCGCGTGCGCGGCGGTTTCAGTGCTCTACCGTGAGCCGAAATTGTTGAAAGCTCAGAAATATTAACGTTCGCGCAAAGTACTTGGAAGTTTCAGTGCTCTACCGTGAGCCGAAATTGTTGAAGATAGTGGTTCACCGCACCGACTGGTCGCGGTGGCAGTTTCAGTGCTCTACCGTGAGCCGAAATTGTTGAAAGCCAGCAGCCAACGCTTGATAAACGTCGCTTTACCGACGTTTCAGTGCTCTACCGTGAGCCGAAATTGTTGAAAGCGTTGTTGCGCCTGCGCAATCGCCTCGCGACTGCGCGTTTCAGTGCTCTACCGTGAGCCGAAATTGTTGAAGTGTTGTGACACTGCTGATAGCACAACCGCGAGCGGTTTCAGTGCTCTACCGTGAGCCGAAATTGTTGAAAGCCACTTCGCGTTGCGAAGTGGGTGAGGAAGCCTGCGGTTTCAGTGCTCTACCGTGAGCCGAAATTGTTGAAAGCGCATCCGCTGGTCGCGGTGGAGCACAGAGGATGACATGTTTCAGTGCTCTACCGTGAGCCGAAATTGTTGAAAGAAAGTCACATCTGTTGGCGCGAATGTTGACGGAAGGTTTCAGTGCTCTACCGTGAGCCGAAATTGTTGAAAGCCAACCGTCACAACACTCATCTTTCTTTTATTTATACGGTTTCAGTGCTCTACCGTGAGCCGAAATTGTTGAAAAGGAAGTCGGTGTTCCGCTCGGTCAAGGCATTCTGGCGTTTCAGTGCTCTACCGTGAGCCGAAATTGTTGAAATAAAGGTAGCTCTTGACATCCAAGAGCTGCCCTACGCGTTTCAGTGCTCTACCGTGAGCCGAAATTGTTGAAAGCCAGTACCAACCGCGACCGCGATCCTCGCTGCCAGCGGTTTCAGTGCTCTACCGTGAGCCGAAATTGTTGAAAGCGCAGAACACTGACCGCGTTCTGGCAGCGGAACGGGCGCGTTTCAGTGCTCTACCGTGAGCCGAAATTGTTGAAAGCGCGTTGTACCCAACAGCACCAGCTTCCGCGATTGCCGCAGGTTTCAGTGCTCTACCGTGAGCCGAAATTGTTGAAAGACCGGAGAACAAATCGGATTCTGGAGCGACGGACATCGTTTCAGTGCTCTACCGTGAGCCGAAATTGTTGAAAGGTATGCTGCGCTGGAACGCGCTTCGTATCTCTTTGCGGTTTCAGTGCTCTACCGTGAGCCGAAATTGTTGAAAGTTCGCAGACAGCGCCGACGCGCCGTTCCGCCAACGCGTTTCAGTGCTCTACCGTGAGCCGAAATTGTTGAAACGGTAAGACGGTGTGGTTGATGTTGTTCGGCGTCGGTTTCAGTGCTCTACCGTGAGCCGAAATTGTTGAAAGACAGACCGGCCCGCTGCCAAACGTCAACGAGCGCAGGTTTCAGTGCTCTACCGTGAGCCGAAATTGTTGAAAGCCATACCTGATCGAGACTATCAATCAATCAATGCTTGTTTCAGTGCTCTACCGTGAGCCGAAATTGTTGAAAGCGTTCGCAACGCGCATGATCCTGCCGATCTGGAAAGAGGTTTCAGTGCTCTACCGTGAGCCGAAATTGTTGAAAGCCGTTGGCATCCAACCGTGCTCGCATCGGTCGTTCGAGTTTCAGTGCTCTACCGTGAGCCGAAATTGTTGAAAGTTGACTACCATCCACCAACGCGCCCGCGATCAGCGTTGAGGTTTCAGTGCTCTACCGTGAGCCGAAATTGTTGAAAGCGCGCTGGGCATCAGTTCACCGTCGCGCGTCGCGGCTGGTTTCAGTGCTCTACCGTGAGCCGAAATTGTTGAAAGCAGTTTTGACGCTGAAGGATTGATGCCGCGAAGCTGCGGTTTCAGTGCTCTACCGTGAGCCGAAATTGTTGAAAGCCTCATCCGTCTGCGCCGCGTCCGGTTCCGGCGCGTGTTTCAGTGCTCTACCGTGAGCCGAAATTGTTGAAAGGCGACGGCGCAACGACGCCGGAATACACGCCGACACGCGGTTTCAGTGCTCTACCGTGAGCCGAAATTGTTGAAAGTCAGCGCGCAGCGCAGCGAGATGCTTCGCGACGCGCGTTTCAGTGCTCTACCGTGAGCCGAAATTGTTGAAAGCAATCTATAAGAGCAGCAAAGCGCTGGATGAAACCACGTTTCAGTGCTCTACCGTGAGCCGAAATTGTTGAAAGCCGTTTTCGTAGTACGGTTGCAACCCCAACCGCTTCGGTTTCAGTGCTCTACCGTGAGCCGAAATTGTTGAAAGCTCACCGTCTCAAAACCGGCCAAAACCGGCCAATTGTTTCAGTGCTCTACCGTGAGCCGAAATTGTTGAAAGACCTCCTATGCCGGCGGATTCAGATTCGTTGGATTCGCGTTTCAGTGCTCTACCGTGAGCCGAAATTGTTGAAAGTATAACCGCATTACGATAGTTTGAAACCGCGTTTTTGGGTTTCAGTGCTCTACCGTGAGCCGAAATTGTTGAAAGTCCTTCCGAATCGCGACATTAACATATCAAGAAAAAGGTTTCAGTGCTCTACCGTGAGCCGAAATTGTTGAAAGACTGCCGGTAGGTGCTCGCTGTACGCGATTGGAATACGTTTCAGTGCTCTACCGTGAGCCGAAATTGTTGAAAGCTTAGAAAGCGCGTTTCGCGCAGCAATCGCTGGTGGTTTCAGTGCTCTACCGTGAGCCGAAATTGTTGAAAGACCTTCGGCATTACCCCATACATCAGCGCGGTTATGTTTCAGTGCTCTACCGTGAGCCGAAATTGTTGAAAGCAAATGGAACACCGAACCCTGATCCTCCGACGACAGTTTCAGTGCTCTACCGTGAGCCGAAATTGTTGAAAGCAAAATTGCGAGCGGAATTATTCTTATTGAAGAGCCGGTGTTTCAGTGCTCTACCGTGAGCCGAAATTGTTGAAAGTTGGGATCAACAACACAGTTCAGTGCGCAACAAGCGTGTTTCAGTGCTCTACCGTGAGCCGAAATTGTTGAAGCTGTTCGAGCGCCAGCGCGAGGGTATCGATCAGCAAGTTTCAGTGCTCTACCGTGAGCCGAAATTGTTGAAAGTCGATGTGTACCCATTCACCCGCGCTCCCACCCGAACGTTTCAGTGCTCTACCGTGAGCCGAAATTGTTGAAAGACCGTACTTGCGTTCGCTGCCGACGCCAGCAGATGTTTCAGTGCTCTACCGTGAGCCGAAATTGTTGAAAGACGACCACGATGCCGACTGCCGACCAACACCATACGGGTTTCAGTGCTCTACCGTGAGCCGAAATTGTTGAAAGCAGAGATCCCGCAGCATGGCGATGGGCATCCCGATCGTGTTTCAGTGCTCTACCGTGAGCCGAAATTGTTGAAAGGTTTTAGCCAGCGCGGCGCGTTCGGCTGGCGGAATAATCGGTTTCAGTGCTCTACCGTGAGCCGAAATTGTTGAAAGTCGTGGCGAGAGCGCAACGAGCAGATTAAGAACGAGTGGGTTTCAGTGCTCTACCGTGAGCCGAAATTGTTGAAAGCAGAGACTATTTTGCGAATGATCGAGCGTCTGCTCCCGTTTCAGTGCTCTACCGTGAGCCGAAATTGTTGAAAGCGGGAGACGATTGAGACGTTGTTGAAATACATACCTGTTTCAGTGCTCTACCGTGAGCCGAAATTGTTGAAAGCGCCTTTCCTTCCCTCTTTCAGCTTCGACTTCGAGGGTTTCAGTGCTCTACCGTGAGCCGAAATTGTTGAAAGAAGATACTGCGCCACAACTGTTGCTCAGACAATAGTCCGTTTCAGTGCTCTACCGTGAGCCGAAATTGTTGAAAGCCGCTGCCCAGGCGGCCACCAGCGGGTCTCGGCTGGAGTTTCAGTGCTCTACCGTGAGCCGAAATTGTTGAAAGGTGGGACTATCACCCTCCCCACGTGGTGGTTTCCCGTTTCAGTGCTCTACCGTGAGCCGAAATTGTTGAAAGCTCCTCCGTCCCTCATCGCAGCCCTGCTGACCGAGCGTTTCAGTGCTCTACCGTGAGCCGAAATTGTTGAAAACCAATGCATGGACATGGTCATGATACAGTTACAGAAGTTTCAGTGCTCTACCGTGAGCCGAAATTGTTGAAAGTTTTCAAGGGTTTCGTTGTTATCTTCGTTGCTTTCAGGTTTCAGTGCTCTACCGTGAGCCGAAATTGTTGAAAGACAGCCGCGCGATTGTTTCCAAATTCCCACGCATTGCGTTTCAGTGCTCTACCGTGAGCCGAAATTGTTGAAAGGCAACCGCGATTGTGCTTAACGTTTTAGCCGACTACGGTTTCAGTGCTCTACCGTGAGCCGAAATTGTTGAAAGGGATAGGGGAATTGAAGCTTACAGACGAAGACGATGCGTTTCAGTGCTCTACCGTGAGCCGAAATTGTTGAAAGCTACTTTCAACGTCCGGGATTTGGTCTTGCTCCAAAACGTTTCAGTGCTCTACCGTGAGCCGAAATTGTTGAAAGACCGGTGTCGAATCCGCACTGCGCCTCGCAGCAGCGGTTTCAGTGCTCTACCGTGAGCCGAAATTGTTGAAAGTCTATACTATACCGCGCCCGCGCCAATTTGTCAAGCGTTTCAGTGCTCTACCGTGAGCCGAAATTGTTGAAAGTTATATATACGCAGTGTTGTGACACTAGCGCGGCGGTTTCAGTGCTCTACCGTGAGCCGAAATTGTTGAAAGTAGCCGATTGGTTCTTCGATTAAAATAACACCCGACGGTTTCAGTGCTCTACCGTGAGCCGAAATTGTTGAAAGTTTTATCCAGCGACCAGCCGAACCGCGCTGCTGCGGTTTCAGTGCTCTACCGTGAGCCGAAATTGTTGAAAGTAAGCCTCGGTCAACAACGATTCGAGGTAGAGATGAAGTTTCAGTGCTCTACCGTGAGCCGAAATTGTTGAAATCGAATTAACGTTGACGTTTTTGTACAGCGAAGCATCGTTTCAGTGCTCTACCGTGAGCCGAAATTGTTGAAAGCGCGCCATTGACGCTGGCCGACGGCGCGGGCAACAATAGTTTCAGTGCTCTACCGTGAGCCGAAATTGTTGAAAGCCACCCTCTCCGACGAGCGACGCCAGATGGTCGCAGGTTTCAGTGCTCTACCGTGAGCCGAAATTGTTGAAAGCGAACTGGGGCGGCAGATGGCGCCACGCTTGTGTCACCAGTTTCAGTGCTCTACCGTGAGCCGAAATTGTTGAAAGTCCGTTCGTGTTCGAGCGCGATGGACGACCGATGATGTTTCAGTGCTCTACCGTGAGCCGAAATTGTTGAAAATGATCCGATCCAGTACCTCGTGGAACACCACATCCGGTTTCAGTGCTCTACCGTGAGCCGAAATTGTTGAAGTCGCAGACGTGCACCGATATTCCCCCATCATGCAAGTTTCAGTGCTCTACCGTGAGCCGAAATTGTTGAAAGCTCGCGCAACCACGCGCACTCACGCTCGCTCATCAGGTTTCAGTGCTCTACCGTGAGCCGAAATTGTTGAAAGCCATTGCCCGATTCGCTCCCATCGTCGCTACCGGGTGGGTTTCAGTGCTCTACCGTGAGCCGAAATTGTTGAAAGAGACAAACAACATTGGTTTCTGGCGGAAGTCGGCGGTTTCAGTGCTCTACCGTGAGCCGAAATTGTTGAAAGTCGTCTCCGCCCGGAGCCACCGGCGTCGCCTCCAGTCCGGTTTCAGTGCTCTACCGTGAGCCGAAATTGTTGAAACGTCATCCTCGCGCTTGCGATGTAGCGCGCCGCAAACCGTTTCAGTGCTCTACCGTGAGCCGAAATTGTTGAAACCCAATCCATCGCGTTGAAGTTACCCCACCCAAGCAGGGTTTCAGTGCTCTACCGTGAGCCGAAATTGTTGAAAGTGCGTCAATCTTACTGCTGTACGTCATCGGCAGTGCGACAGTTTCAGTGCTCTACCGTGAGCCGAAATTGTTGAAAGGCTTTGGCGGTGTCTTGTTAAACTACGTTCACAACTGGGGTTTCAGTGCTCTACCGTGAGCCGAAATTGTTGAAAGTCGCCGCGTAATCCGCGTTTGCGAACAGAAAGCCTTCGTTTCAGTGCTCTACCGTGAGCCGAAATTGTTGAAAGGTCTAAGTCATCGCCTTCACCGCGCGGGATGTTCAAGGTTTCAGTGCTCTACCGTGAGCCGAAATTGTTGAAAGCTTCCATCCACCAGCGCCCCCGCGATCAACGTCGAGGTTTCAGTGCTCTACCGTGAGCCGAAATTGTTGAAAGCTCGTAGTCGGGCCGCTCTGGGTACAACAGCAGCGGTTTCAGTGCTCTACCGTGAGCCGAAATTGTTGAAAGTCAACAAAAAGATGCACTTCGCGGTCAAGCGGATTGGTTTCAGTGCTCTACCGTGAGCCGAAATTGTTGAAAGATCAGAAACAACCGCGCTGCTGCGACGCGAGCGCTGGCGTTTCAGTGCTCTACCGTGAGCCGAAATTGTTGAAAGAGCGACGTGTAGCACGCTTTGTTGAGCTGTACAGCTATGTTTCAGTGCTCTACCGTGAGCCGAAATTGTTGAAAGCCCACCCCACCCGGCGGTGTTGATCGCCGTTTGTACCCAGTTTCAGTGCTCTACCGTGAGCCGAAATTGTTGAAAGCCCGCCGGTCGCGGTAACAATGCTGACAAAAGCATAGTTTCAGTGCTCTACCGTGAGCCGAAATTGTTGAAAGTTAGCCAAAGGCGGCGTCGCGGTCGAGCTGGTGATGGTTTCAGTGCTCTACCGTGAGCCGAAATTGTTGAAAGTTGGCGCGCTGGAGCAGATCGCAGTAGGTGCGCTGGTTTCAGTGCTCTACCGTGAGCCGAAATTGTTGAACTCGGCTTCCGGCTCTAGGCGTAGCTCAATAGTGCGTTTCAGTGCTCTACCGTGAGCCGAAATTGTTGAAAGTAAAGACAGCTCTTGACATCCAAGAGCTGCCCTACGCGTTTCAGTGCTCTACCGTGAGCCGAAATTGTTGAAAGTCAAAAAGATTTTTGACGTAGTAAGCACTGAGGGAAACGTTTCAGTGCTCTACCGTGAGCCGAAATTGTTGAAGCGGGTAAGCGATCCGACGCTTGCCCGCCTGCTTACGGTTTCAGTGCTCTACCGTGAGCCGAAATTGTTGAAAGTCTTCGCCGTAACCACCAGCGGGTGGGATGAGCATCTGGTTTCAGTGCTCTACCGTGAGCCGAAATTGTTGAAATCACCTCCTATGCCGGCGGATTCAGATTCGTTGGATTCGCGTTTCAGTGCTCTACCGTGAGCCGAAATTGTTGAAAGTTCTATCCTTTCTTCTAGTGACCCTCTCGCGGCGCGTTTCAGTGCTCTACCGTGAGCCGAAATTGTTGAAATCAGCCGCAACCCGCCCAGCGCCGGGATGATCCGCACGTTTCAGTGCTCTACCGTGAGCCGAAATTGTTGAAAGCTTACGAGCGCAACCGGATCGTCGTGTTGAAAAATGTTTCAGTGCTCTACCGTGAGCCGAAATTGTTGAAAGCTCGTCCAACGTCAGTACCCGACGCTCGATAATCCGTTTCAGTGCTCTACCGTGAGCCGAAATTGTTGAAAGCTCGTTGCCCCGCGACGGGTCGGAAGTATTGCGACGGTTTCAGTGCTCTACCGTGAGCCGAAATTGTTGAAAGAGCACTGTCATCACTGCTTCGTTAATCTGCCACTGCGTTTCAGTGCTCTACCGTGAGCCGAAATTGTTGAAAGCGACAAAACAAAAACCCCTACACCGACTTGGTGTAGGTTTCAGTGCTCTACCGTGAGCCGAAATTGTTGAAAGTTCTGCCGGAAGTCGGCGCGGACTTTTACACCTAACGGTTTCAGTGCTCTACCGTGAGCCGAAATTGTTGAAAGCGCTGACCATTCCCCACCTTCCCTTTTCAGCGCTCGTTTCAGTGCTCTACCGTGAGCCGAAATTGTTGAAAGTTTCGTAGAGCAAAAACAGATGAACGAGCCGGTATCAGTTTCAGTGCTCTACCGTGAGCCGAAATTGTTGAAAGCGGATTGGGATCAGTGAGCACGGGATGCAACTGTGGTTTCAGTGCTCTACCGTGAGCCGAAATTGTTGAAAGTCGGATTTGTTTCGTCTACAAACGACTCCGCTTGGGTTGGTTTCAGTGCTCTACCGTGAGCCGAAATTGTTGAAAGCGCGGGCGCAAGCGGAGTCGTGTGTCGTGATCTACGTGTTTCAGTGCTCTACCGTGAGCCGAAATTGTTGAAGGGAACAGGAGGAGGGCGAATGAAGTACGCACTCGAAGTTTCAGTGCTCTACCGTGAGCCGAAATTGTTGAAAGTTCAGCCTTCGCGCCGCGTCGCGGATGTCGGTCAGTAGTTTCAGTGCTCTACCGTGAGCCGAAATTGTTGAAAGCGCGTTCGCGCCTATCTGGACCCATCTGCCCACCGCGTGTTTCAGTGCTCTACCGTGAGCCGAAATTGTTGAAAGTCAAGTTTATCGAGACTGTGTATCGTTGTCGCGACGCGGTTTCAGTGCTCTACCGTGAGCCGAAATTGTTGAAAGCTAAGCTGCTGACGAAAATCATCAACGTCGCCAACACCGTTTCAGTGCTCTACCGTGAGCCGAAATTGTTGAAAGGTCACCGACTACCCGAACCTCTGTTTCGATTCGGCCCGTTTCAGTGCTCTACCGTGAGCCGAAATTGTTGAAAGAACGTTTGATAGTCGCGCAACGCAGTTGCGTAGTTGCGTTTCAGTGCTCTACCGTGAGCCGAAATTGTTGAAAGCTACGGGCTGAACACAATCTCGACTATGTGATGGTGTGTTTCAGTGCTCTACCGTGAGCCGAAATTGTTGAAAGATACGCCCGCGATTTTGTGTTTTCTACGTCTTTAGAGTTTCAGTGCTCTACCGTGAGCCGAAATTGTTGAAAAACTTCCGCGTAGTTCATACAACCCTCCTTGTTCGAGGTTTCAGTGCTCTACCGTGAGCCGAAATTGTTGAAAGCGTTCCGTCATCGCTGATCGTAACAACGCGACATCTGGTTTCAGTGCTCTACCGTGAGCCGAAATTGTTGAAAGCACGGCGCAGAGATTCTTTCATTCACGAAAAATACTGTTTCAGTGCTCTACCGTGAGCCGAAATTGTTGAAAGCGTTACAGCGCAAAATCTGGTTGTACGCGGTAAAGTGGTTTCAGTGCTCTACCGTGAGCCGAAATTGTTGAAAGCGCGCGTTCCAGCAACTGCGTCAGCAGATGCTGGAGTTTCAGTGCTCTACCGTGAGCCGAAATTGTTGAAAGCTATCCGCGCCTCGAAAGTGCGTTTCGCCAAGCAATCTCGTTTCAGTGCTCTACCGTGAGCCGAAATTGTTGAAAGCCCGTCTACCCTCGTTCCGCGCTGGCGGAACGGGGCCTGTTTCAGTGCTCTACCGTGAGCCGAAATTGTTGAAATCGTTGGCTGGATTTCGAGCGCGACGCGCTGCACATCGTTTCAGTGCTCTACCGTGAGCCGAAATTGTTGAAAGGTGTTGTGACACTGCTGATACCGACAGCGCGCCGCGCCGTTTCAGTGCTCTACCGTGAGCCGAAATTGTTGAAAGGATGGGGCGCGGGGTGGCGGATACGGCGTCGGCGCGTTTCAGTGCTCTACCGTGAGCCGAAATTGTTGAAAGTTTGGTTGAATCACGCGCAACCGGTCAAAACCGCGTCGTTTCAGTGCTCTACCGTGAGCCGAAATTGTTGAAAATCGCGGGGGCGCTGGTGGATGGTAGTCAAGACGCGCGTTTCAGTGCTCTACCGTGAGCCGAAATTGTTGAAATTGAAGATGCTGCTGGATGAATTGAACAATCGCAGCGGTTTCAGTGCTCTACCGTGAGCCGAAATTGTTGAAAGTAATCACTGAAACGAGAAAGGAGACAACAATGAAAACCGTTTCAGTGCTCTACCGTGAGCCGAAATTGTTGAAAGTGGGGAAGTCGTGAAAGACTGGTGGGATCGGCTCACGTTTCAGTGCTCTACCGTGAGCCGAAATTGTTGAAAGTACGGCGGATCAAGCAAAATACCAATTGTACCGTTGTTTCAGTGCTCTACCGTGAGCCGAAATTGTTGAAAGATTGACGATCTGCTACTCGTTCGCGATGTCGGGATGTTTCAGTGCTCTACCGTGAGCCGAAATTGTTGAAAGATCTTTTGAGATACTATCCCCTTCGTTGAATAACGTGTTTCAGTGCTCTACCGTGAGCCGAAATTGTTGAAACCAACACCTCAGCCGCCTCGTCTTCGCTGAGCGCGGATGTTTCAGTGCTCTACCGTGAGCCGAAATTGTTGAAAGGGGGACAGACGCTTGTCGGTGGTGTCAGTATCGCAAGGTTTCAGTGCTCTACCGTGAGCCGAAATTGTTGAAAGTTCTTCAGCTCGCTGAGTGGGATAAGCACCCACTCTCGGTTTCAGTGCTCTACCGTGAGCCGAAATTGTTGAAAGCCGCGTACTGCTGAAGCGACAGCGCCGCGCCGCAGCGGTTTCAGTGCTCTACCGTGAGCCGAAATTGTTGAAAGAAATCTGCCGCAATCCGCTGCTCCATCGCCGCGTAGTGTTTCAGTGCTCTACCGTGAGCCGAAATTGTTGAAAGCGTTATTCGAAATCCTCGATGAGTTAGTAATCATCGGTTTCAGTGCTCTACCGTGAGCCGAAATTGTTGAAAGACCGTCGGCCTCACCGCGCCGCGCTCGAAATACGGTTTCAGTGCTCTACCGTGAGCCGAAATTGTTGAAATCAAGTGTATCGAGCTTGATTCCCAGCGCATTCGGTTTCAGTGCTCTACCGTGAGCCGAAATTGTTGAAAGCGTATCGATCAAGAGCGGCTTTGAAGCGGCAGTAGGTTTCAGTGCTCTACCGTGAGCCGAAATTGTTGAAAGGACGCTTCGCTGTACAAAAACGTTAGTGTCAGCTCCACGTTTCAGTGCTCTACCGTGAGCCGAAATTGTTGAAAGACCTCGCCCGCGAGTACGGCTTTGATGGCGACATCCCGTTTCAGTGCTCTACCGTGAGCCGAAATTGTTGAAAGTTAGCGCTCGAACAGCGAACAATTGTGCTACCAGCGAGTTTCAGTGCTCTACCGTGAGCCGAAATTGTTGAAAGGCTCCACCACATACGCGCCTTCCGGCGCGCTGCGCGTGTTTCAGTGCTCTACCGTGAGCCGAAATTGTTGAAAGCGGACGCGAGGACATCGTTCGCGACGGGCTGGATGAAGGTTTCAGTGCTCTACCGTGAGCCGAAATTGTTGAAATACGATAACTCGGACTACGAGATTATCGAATTCGCGTTTCAGTGCTCTACCGTGAGCCGAAATTGTTGAAAGGTCACTGGGCTGTTGCTGGTTGCGAACGTCAGAGGTTTCAGTGCTCTACCGTGAGCCGAAATTGTTGAAAGACGACGCAAACCTGAAGCATCGTAAAGTTCGCGCCGTGTTTCAGTGCTCTACCGTGAGCCGAAATTGTTGAAAGAACATTTCGCATCGTTTTGGAACGCGCGAAAAGTCGTTTCAGTGCTCTACCGTGAGCCGAAATTGTTGAAAGCCAGATCGTTTGTGATAGTGTTGTGCAGTACACGTGAGTTTCAGTGCTCTACCGTGAGCCGAAATTGTTGAAAGCTCGGTTTCCGCGCTTTCTCCAAGCGCTGGATGATAAGTTTCAGTGCTCTACCGTGAGCCGAAATTGTTGAAAGGTCTGTTCGATCCGTTGCCCTCTCTCATCGCAAGCGGTTTCAGTGCTCTACCGTGAGCCGAAATTGTTGAAAGACTGCGTCGATCCGCGCCTCGTTACAGCGCAAAATCGTTTCAGTGCTCTACCGTGAGCCGAAATTGTTGAAAGTACAATATGACCCCACACCACTCACTACTGCGAGAGGTTTCAGTGCTCTACCGTGAGCCGAAATTGTTGAAAGTGGCGTAGTTACTCGCGTTGCTGAACACTAAAGACATGTTTCAGTGCTCTACCGTGAGCCGAAATTGTTGAAAGAGAACGTCAACGTCAGTACAAGCGTAGCGGACTTGCGTTTCAGTGCTCTACCGTGAGCCGAAATTGTTGAAAGCTGGAACTGGCCAGCGAGGCTGAGCGGCGCGAACGCCGTTTCAGTGCTCTACCGTGAGCCGAAATTGTTGAAAGGCCCGTCGCGAACGATGTCCTCGCGTCCGGCGCGGAGGTTTCAGTGCTCTACCGTGAGCCGAAATTGTTGAAAGCCCAACACTATCGCGTTGGTTTGCCGACAACGCCGGTTTCAGTGCTCTACCGTGAGCCGAAATTGTTGAAAGTTCGTAAGGGAGGCCGAACGCGGCTTGTTCATCGAGTTTCAGTGCTCTACCGTGAGCCGAAATTGTTGAAAGATAAGTACCCACTCTCGCGGAACCTTTACCCCGCTCGCGGTACGGTTTCAGTGCTCTACCGTGAGCCGAAATTGTTGAAAGCAGTTATCTCGAAGCGTTGCTCATCGAGGCGTACCCGTTTCAGTGCTCTACCGTGAGCCGAAATTGTTGAAACGAAGAGCTTCCGTACCCACTCCGCGTCGCGAAGTGTTTCAGTGCTCTACCGTGAGCCGAAATTGTTGAAAAGGATTGCTGAAGCCGGTGCTGCTGGGTACAACGCGATGTTTCAGTGCTCTACCGTGAGCCGAAATTGTTGAAAGACCCGACGCAACCACTCCGTTTTGCCCGTTCCCTTCGGTTTCAGTGCTCTACCGTGAGCCGAAATTGTTGAAAGTCCGCGTCAGTTGGCCTTTGTGCAAACATCCAGACCGTGTTTCAGTGCTCTACCGTGAGCCGAAATTGTTGAAAGCAAGCCGCAACCGTCCTCAACCGCGAATTGACCGCGCGTTTCAGTGCTCTACCGTGAGCCGAAATTGTTGAAAGCACTAGGCTCGTTCGTAGTGTACGGGAACGTAAATGGTTTCAGTGCTCTACCGTGAGCCGAAATTGTTGAAAGCCCTACGCGGGTATCCGCGTGGTACACTCAACATTGAGTTTCAGTGCTCTACCGTGAGCCGAAATTGTTGAAAGTCACTGCTGCCGCGCAGTTTATACAAACTGCGATTAACGCGCGTTTCAGTGCTCTACCGTGAGCCGAAATTGTTGAATGCGAGATGAGATCAATAGTTTGACGCGCTTAGCGGTTTCAGTGCTCTACCGTGAGCCGAAATTGTTGAAAGTCAAGCGCGCCTCGCAGCGCGTCAAGCCGGTGCGGTTTCAGTGCTCTACCGTGAGCCGAAATTGTTGAAAGACTGATGATACGCACCAACCAAGCGACGACTGCCGTAGTTTCAGTGCTCTACCGTGAGCCGAAATTGTTGAAAGCCGTAGAAAGCCCCAATTTTTCGTTTCTACCGCAATACGTTTCAGTGCTCTACCGTGAGCCGAAATTGTTGAAAGACGCAGCAGTGCCGAGACAAACAACATTGGTTTCTGCGTTTCAGTGCTCTACCGTGAGCCGAAATTGTTGAAAGCGCGCGCTTCCTCAAGCGCCAGGCGGTCTGGCTGTTGTTTCAGTGCTCTACCGTGAGCCGAAATTGTTGAAACTCAATCGTTTCCCGCGTTGTCGCGCTCCCCGACGTTGTTTCAGTGCTCTACCGTGAGCCGAAATTGTTGAAAGCGAACGATCACCCCAATCACCGACGCGAAGCGCGGCCGTTTCAGTGCTCTACCGTGAGCCGAAATTGTTGAAACCCGCATCCGCGCATCATCGTGCTGCGTTCCGCGAAGTTTCAGTGCTCTACCGTGAGCCGAAATTGTTGAAGGAAACCGAACTGCTCTACCTCTGGGAGCCGTCGGTTCGGTTTCAGTGCTCTACCGTGAGCCGAAATTGTTGAAAGTTACGCAATCTCTTCAGTGCCGCAACTTCCGCGCTGCGGTTTCAGTGCTCTACCGTGAGCCGAAATTGTTGAAAGTGGGTTGACAGCTCGCTCACGATCTACGGCCCGCCGGCCGTTTCAGTGCTCTACCGTGAGCCGAAATTGTTGAAGAACGCCGTTGGTTGCGGACGGGCCGGGCTGCATCAGCCGTTTCAGTGCTCTACCGTGAGCCGAAATTGTTGAAAGCGCCGACGGTAGCAACACTAATCCACCATCCGCGACGGTGTTTCAGTGCTCTACCGTGAGCCGAAATTGTTGAAAGGACGGTACGGGAAGTGGTAGAAGACACGCTGAGAGGTTTCAGTGCTCTACCGTGAGCCGAAATTGTTGAAAGCGCCTACAGTGCCCTCCGCGCTCGTTCGATGCTGCGGTTTCAGTGCTCTACCGTGAGCCGAAATTGTTGAAAGATCTTTTTTGACTTAGTGACCGACTACACCGAAGCCGGTTTCAGTGCTCTACCGTGAGCCGAAATTGTTGAAAGAATTGTTTCCCGCGTCGCGGTACTCCCCGACCGGCGGTTTCAGTGCTCTACCGTGAGCCGAAATTGTTGAAAGGCCGCGCTCGGTGTGAAGGTGCGGGCCGATTTTCGAGTTTCAGTGCTCTACCGTGAGCCGAAATTGTTGAAAGTTTTGAAAGATTCCCGTCGCCATAATTTCTAATTCTGGTTTCAGTGCTCTACCGTGAGCCGAAATTGTTGAAAGCCAACCGACCCGCGCCGACCTTCCCAGATGCGTACGTTTCAGTGCTCTACCGTGAGCCGAAATTGTTGAAAGTCCGGCTATTACGTCGCGCAGTTGATCAGCGCGACCGAGTTTCAGTGCTCTACCGTGAGCCGAAATTGTTGAAAGTGGGTACACGTAAGGCGTTGGCGTTGGCGTAGCCTGTGGGTTTCAGTGCTCTACCGTGAGCCGAAATTGTTGAAAGCCCTACGAGGTCTTACGGGCGATTATCGGGCGGTAGTTTCAGTGCTCTACCGTGAGCCGAAATTGTTGAAAGTCTGTGCGGCGTCTTTCGTCATCGCTTGCAGTTGCGGTTTCAGTGCTCTACCGTGAGCCGAAATTGTTGAAAGTTGAAGGCTTACTAAAGTCGGTGCTGGCACTACTTAAGTTTCAGTGCTCTACCGTGAGCCGAAATTGTTGAAAGCTCCGGCGCGTCGTAGCGCGGTATCAGCGCGTTTTGTGTTTCAGTGCTCTACCGTGAGCCGAAATTGTTGAAAGGAATATGGCACTCACCGGATATGCCGATGAGGAGACGTTTCAGTGCTCTACCGTGAGCCGAAATTGTTGAAAGACGTCTTGGCAGCTCTTGCTCGATCACCGTATACAGGTTTCAGTGCTCTACCGTGAGCCGAAATTGTTGAAAGCGCAATCAGTGATGTACACACAGGATCCGGAGACGGTAGTTTCAGTGCTCTACCGTGAGCCGAAATTGTTGAAAGTAATAGATGTCAGAATATCGCGAAGTGGTGTTACGAAGGTTTCAGTGCTCTACCGTGAGC
>Ga0308310_1000511_pt1 | contig 17053 bp, 6 predicted proteins | sample HotsprSampleMS65_FD_203672 | JGI IMG/M metagenome (GOLD analysis project Ga0308310, IMG submission 203672) | Hot spring phototrophic mat microbial communities from Mushroom Spring, Yellowstone National Park, Wyoming, United States - 20090730_MS65 ...
ACCCCAAGCGCGCTGTTTCAGTGCTCTACCGTGAGCCGAAATTGTTGAAAGAGGCAGCGCGCCAACCGCGATCTGCTCCAGCGCGCCAAGTTTCAGTGCTCTACCGTGAGCCGAAATTGTTGAAAGGATACTCAACGTTCTCGCCGACTACGCTGCCCGCGTACGTTTCAGTGCTCTACCGTGAGCCGAAATTGTTGAAAGCGATACGTTAGATCGCATCGAGCGCGACGAGGTGCGAGTTTCAGTGCTCTACCGTGAGCCGAAATTGTTGAAAGCTACAAAACGCTGAGGAATACGTAGAAAGTATTGTCGGTGTTTCAGTGCTCTACCGTGAGCCGAAATTGTTGAAAGTGGTCTTATCCAGCGACCAACCGAAGCGCGCAGCCGCGGTTTCAGTGCTCTACCGTGAGCCGAAATTGTTGAAAGCCAACTTGAAACGAAACCGCCTGCGCCGCGAGCGCGGGTTTCAGTGCTCTACCGTGAGCCGAAATTGTTGAAAGTTGCGGACAAGCGCGGTAACTCAAACCAGCGCCGCAGACGTTTCAGTGCTCTACCGTGAGCCGAAATTGTTGAAAGCGTCCCGAATTGCACTAAAAACACCCGCGAACTGCGGTTTCAGTGCTCTACCGTGAGCCGAAATTGTTGAAAGCAGCGTAGAGCACTGATTTCGTTCTGGCAACGCAACGTTTCAGTGCTCTACCGTGAGCCGAAATTGTTGAAAGAGCGAGGCGGTAGTAATCCACTTTCCGTTGTCGTAGTAGTTTCAGTGCTCTACCGTGAGCCGAAATTGTTGAAAGTACGGTTGGTGGGGTTGACAGCGGAAAATACCGATAGCGGTTTCAGTGCTCTACCGTGAGCCGAAATTGTTGAAAGGAGTGGCGCGAACGCAACGAGCGGATTAAAAATGAGGTTTCAGTGCTCTACCGTGAGCCGAAATTGTTGAAAGAGTTGACGACGGAGTAATAGCGTTGGCGTTGGCAGTGTGGTTTCAGTGCTCTACCGTGAGCCGAAATTGTTGAAAGCGGTGATGGGATGCAACATCCCTTCTCCGCGCACCGCGCTGTTTCAGTGCTCTACCGTGAGCCGAAATTGTTGAAAGTCCCGCAGATTTTCGAGCCGGATGAAGCGTTACGCTCGCGTTTCAGTGCTCTACCGTGAGCCGAAATTGTTGAAAGACTGATCAGCGCGTCGCCGGTAAAACCCCACTGGCCGTTTCAGTGCTCTACCGTGAGCCGAAATTGTTGAAAGACATCTTTCTATTTGAAAATGTTCACGAAGCAATAAAGTTTCAGTGCTCTACCGTGAGCCGAAATTGTTGAAAGCTGTTGCCAAGCCGCGACGGCGCGGGCGATATAATCGCGTTTCAGTGCTCTACCGTGAGCCGAAATTGTTGAAAGACGGGGGCAACGGATCAAACAGCCCGGCCCGCTGCCGTTTCAGTGCTCTACCGTGAGCCGAAATTGTTGAAAGAGTGGTGAGGTTCGATACGCCACCAGACTGTAGCCGTGTTTCAGTGCTCTACCGTGAGCCGAAATTGTTGAAAGTTATTGAGTTTGCGAACTTGACCGAAGCCGCTCGTCGGTTTCAGTGCTCTACCGTGAGCCGAAATTGTTGAAAGTCAACGTCGCAGCGTTTGCGTTCAATGGAGCGTTTGGTTTCAGTGCTCTACCGTGAGCCGAAATTGTTGAAAGATCATTACTTGCGCTCGTGTTTCTCCAACTCGCGTTGTTTCAGTGCTCTACCGTGAGCCGAAATTGTTGAAAGCACGTGCAAGTGTAGCACGCCTTCGTTTCGCGGTCAAGTTTCAGTGCTCTACCGTGAGCCGAAATTGTTGAAAGTCACTTTGTGCATCACGATCGTGCCATCCGCCGCCGACGTTTCAGTGCTCTACCGTGAGCCGAAATTGTTGAAAGAGTCCGCGTATGTCTGTGCTTCCTCCCGAGTCGCGAAGTTTCAGTGCTCTACCGTGAGCCGAAATTGTTGAAAGCATCGATGCAGTGCAAAACGCGGAGTTGGAGAAAGCCGGTTTCAGTGCTCTACCGTGAGCCGAAATTGTTGAAAGCGGTACAGTACTACCTACCGCGTCTACGAAACCAAAACGTTTCAGTGCTCTACCGTGAGCCGAAATTGTTGAAAGCTATTTGGGAGCCGTCGGTACGCGGCGAGGTTGAGCCGTTTCAGTGCTCTACCGTGAGCCGAAATTGTTGAAAGATCACCCTGCTCGCGCTGCTCGCGATTCCTGTTGCGCGTTTCAGTGCTCTACCGTGAGCCGAAATTGTTGAAAGTAAGATTGACAAAGCGCGCTGGTTAGAGCTGGCCAGCGGTTTCAGTGCTCTACCGTGAGCCGAAATTGTTGAAAGGACACCCAACCACACCAGCGCTTTGCGCCACCAGCGCGTTTCAGTGCTCTACCGTGAGCCGAAATTGTTGAAAGTAGTATTTGAAGACGGAGAAATGTGTGAAAAAGTACGGTTTCAGTGCTCTACCGTGAGCCGAAATTGTTGAAAGTCACCAGGTAGCAGGCCAGCGAGCACGCCAAGAGACCGTTTCAGTGCTCTACCGTGAGCCGAAATTGTTGAAAGAACACCCATCTCCAGAGCTCCCGCAGCATGGCGATCGTTTCAGTGCTCTACCGTGAGCCGAAATTGTTGAAAGTGGCAGAGGCTGCGCGCACTCCAGAAGGCCCATGCTCCAGTTTCAGTGCTCTACCGTGAGCCGAAATTGTTGAAAGCTGAAACCAGCGCCACCGGGTCATCGTGCTGAAAGAGGTTTCAGTGCTCTACCGTGAGCCGAAATTGTTGAAAGCCAAGCGAGCTGTGGGAACACGTCCAATGTCAATGTGGTTTCAGTGCTCTACCGTGAGCCGAAATTGTTGAAAGAGCGGTGTGCGAGCGACAGGAACAGCGCGCCATATCTGTTTCAGTGCTCTACCGTGAGCCGAAATTGTTGAAAGCGGTCTGTCGCGGCCTCGAGGCGACGCCGATTGCGCGTTTCAGTGCTCTACCGTGAGCCGAAATTGTTGAAAGGCGCGCGCACCTTCTGACTTGCGACGGTTGTGCGTGCGAGTTTCAGTGCTCTACCGTGAGCCGAAATTGTTGAAAGCTACAACGTCGTGTACGACGAAGTGGAAGGATACTTATGTTTCAGTGCTCTACCGTGAGCCGAAATTGTTGAAAGCGCGAATCCGCTCGTACCGACGGCGCGGGCGCAACAGCGTTTCAGTGCTCTACCGTGAGCCGAAATTGTTGAAAGGCGACATGTCGCAACACATCACTCGCAATCGCAAGCGTTTCAGTGCTCTACCGTGAGCCGAAATTGTTGAAAGAGCCACACGCACGCGGAAGCCACTCCAGACCCGCTCGTTTCAGTGCTCTACCGTGAGCCGAAATTGTTGAAAGCGTGTCGGTGAGGGAGGCGGGATTGACGGTTAACGTGTTTCAGTGCTCTACCGTGAGCCGAAATTGTTGAAAGGACCCCGGCCCGCTGTACTCCACGTCATACCCGACTCGTTTCAGTGCTCTACCGTGAGCCGAAATTGTTGAAAGCCAGCCGAGTGGGTGCAAGGTACACTCACCATCTAGTTTCAGTGCTCTACCGTGAGCCGAAATTGTTGAAAGACGGTTGCGCGTGCGATGGTTGCGTGGCGAACGGTTGAGGGTTTCAGTGCTCTACCGTGAGCCGAAATTGTTGAAAGACGATTCGTGCTCGGATCGTCGCGGGCCGTTTGCAACAAGTTTCAGTGCTCTACCGTGAGCCGAAATTGTTGAAAGCACGCTGCACTGCGCGCAGATGATGATGACTCATGCTGTTTCAGTGCTCTACCGTGAGCCGAAATTGTTGAAAGACGCGAGCGCAGGGGGGTCACAGGTGGCGACCGTGCGCGGTTTCAGTGCTCTACCGTGAGCCGAAATTGTTGAAAGGACGATGAGGATGAAGAAGACGAAGACGAAGACGATGGTTTCAGTGCTCTACCGTGAGCCGAAATTGTTGAAAGTACTACAACACAGATGGGTGTATCGTCACGTCGATCGCGTTTCAGTGCTCTACCGTGAGCCGAAATTGTTGAAAGGACGACGACATCGCGCGCGTCGCACGACGCTTGTCGGTTTCAGTGCTCTACCGTGAGCCGAAATTGTTGAAAGAATTGATGAGTACCCCGATTCCGCTCTCGGCCTCGTCCGTTTCAGTGCTCTACCGTGAGCCGAAATTGTTGAAAGGGTGTTAGCCCTTCGACCCGCGACCGCAACACCTCGTCGTTTCAGTGCTCTACCGTGAGCCGAAATTGTTGAAAGCAACTCGACCGCGCACTCAAGCCCGTGCACCGATTGTGTTTCAGTGCTCTACCGTGAGCCGAAATTGTTGAAAGAGATGATGACGAAGACGAAGAAGAAGAGGAAGAAGGTTTCAGTGCTCTACCGTGAGCCGAAATTGTTGAAAGGAAAGTTGCGGGTGCGATGGTTGCGCGCGCGACAGTTGGTTTCAGTGCTCTACCGTGAGCCGAAATTGTTGAAAGAGGCTGCTGGCGGCGCGCATACATTACAGCACGATCTCGGTTTCAGTGCTCTACCGTGAGCCGAAATTGTTGAAAGGCCACGACAATGATGCCGATGGTGGCGGCTGGCACCAGTTTCAGTGCTCTACCGTGAGCCGAAATTGTTGAAAGCACGCGACTTTCGCAGCCGGGTCCGTCAGCGACCATGTTTCAGTGCTCTACCGTGAGCCGAAATTGTTGAAAGCCACGTCACTTTGTGCATCACGATTGTGCCGTCCGTCGACGTTTCAGTGCTCTACCGTGAGCCGAAATTGTTGAAAGAGTAGTACAATTGTTCGCTGCTCCAGTGCCAACGCGAGTTTCAGTGCTCTACCGTGAGCCGAAATTGTTGAAAGAGCGCCGACCGGCACAACATCAGCGAGATAGCCATCGTCGGTTTCAGTGCTCTACCGTGAGCCGAAATTGTTGAAAGGCGGTCCTCCTCCACCGTGATGATGTACCAGCCCGAGTTTCAGTGCTCTACCGTGAGCCGAAATTGTTGAAAGAGACTGCTGGTGATGGCGTTCGTTTGGTCAGCGTGGCGTTTCAGTGCTCTACCGTGAGCCGAAATTGTTGAAAGAGGACACTCGTTGTGTTGTTTCAGATTGTCAACGCGCGTTTCAGTGCTCTACCGTGAGCCGAAATTGTTGAAAGGTCGTCGATCGTTGCCCGCAATCGCGTCGCCCAACTCGTTTCAGTGCTCTACCGTGAGCCGAAATTGTTGAAAGCTTACTGCTTTTTCGATTGAGCGGGTTTGGGACGGGGTTTCAGTGCTCTACCGTGAGCCGAAATTGTTGAAAGCTGTCGCCCGCGCCCGCGCTCGGTCAACGTTGACGGTTTCAGTGCTCTACCGTGAGCCGAAATTGTTGAAAGTTGACAGGAGTGTAGCGATGGTCTATCTCGTCGGCAGTTTCAGTGCTCTACCGTGAGCCGAAATTGTTGAAAGGCCGAGGGAGGGAAGACGAAGACGACGACGAAGACGGTTTCAGTGCTCTACCGTGAGCCGAAATTGTTGAAAGAGTGGAAGTAATGGGATAGAGAAACTAAACACCACACGGTTTCAGTGCTCTACCGTGAGCCGAAATTGTTGAAAGAGGATCAATTACACGTCTGGGTGACAGATCGGACGGGCTGGTTTCAGTGCTCTACCGTGAGCCGAAATTGTTGAAAGAGTCAGCCGCCAGCGCGCCGATAAAGTTGGCGAAAAATGTTTCAGTGCTCTACCGTGAGCCGAAATTGTTGAAAGAGCGCTCCAGTTTCTGCTGGAGCGCTGTGGGGTGAAGAGTTTCAGTGCTCTACCGTGAGCCGAAATTGTTGAAAGAGGGATGGTACCGTCTTCCACCTGGAATACGCGGAAGTGTTTCAGTGCTCTACCGTGAGCCGAAATTGTTGAAAGCCAGTTCCCAACCTTCAAAACAAACATTTTCTATATGCGTTTCAGTGCTCTACCGTGAGCCGAAATTGTTGAAAGTATTCTCGAATTTGCGGACTTGACCGAAGCCGCCAGAAGGTTTCAGTGCTCTACCGTGAGCCGAAATTGTTGAAAGAGCGGTGATCGAAAAAGCAGCGCGTAACGTTCGCGAGCTGTTTCAGTGCTCTACCGTGAGCCGAAATTGTTGAAAGAGGATATAATCTTCAATATACCTCGCAAGCGGAGTCGGTTTCAGTGCTCTACCGTGAGCCGAAATTGTTGAAAGAGTTTCGTAAAATATTCGTTTTCGAGATCGGTCGCGTGTTTCAGTGCTCTACCGTGAGCCGAAATTGTTGAAAGAGTCAGTACTTTCGCTGGGTGTATCCGGTCTCGCAAGGTTTCAGTGCTCTACCGTGAGCCGAAATTGTTGAAAGAGTTGCGGGATTGACGTTCGCCGAGACGGTACAGACGAGTTTCAGTGCTCTACCGTGAGCCGAAATTGTTGAAAGTTGCGAAGTGGAGAGGGCTTGACAACCCGCGCAAGGCGGTTTCAGTGCTCTACCGTGAGCCGAAATTGTTGAAAGAGTTTGAAGCAGTCGCGGGTAGTTCGCTTCAGCGCGCGTTTCAGTGCTCTACCGTGAGCCGAAATTGTTGAAAGCTCGGCCAGCAGCTTTAGCGCTTCGTCTTTTGAGCGGTTTCAGTGCTCTACCGTGAGCCGAAATTGTTGAAAGCAATCGGGATTCGGTCAAACCGCGCCGACTCGTCTAGTTTCAGTGCTCTACCGTGAGCCGAAATTGTTGAAAGAGACTCCTGTTGTATCCGCTCGTTGCGTTCCTTCCAGTCGTTTCAGTGCTCTACCGTGAGCCGAAATTGTTGAAAGTCAATGTAACGAACAACTCAACCGCTTCAAGCTGGTGTTTCAGTGCTCTACCGTGAGCCGAAATTGTTGAAAGCACCGATGCCCAGCGCCCTCTGTGCACCCGCGCTTGGTTTCAGTGCTCTACCGTGAGCCGAAATTGTTGAAAGCTCGATTTCGCAAAATTAACAAATGCGTTTAACAATCGGTTTCAGTGCTCTACCGTGAGCCGAAATTGTTGAAAGAGCGCCTAGCTTCCGCAACAGCGCCGCGACGAACAACATGTTTCAGTGCTCTACCGTGAGCCGAAATTGTTGAAAGTGGTTTGCGGACAACGCCGAAGCCCCGTTTCGCCAGCGGTTTCAGTGCTCTACCGTGAGCCGAAATTGTTGAAAGAGGCCGTCAGCAGATGGAAACAACCCGCGACGCTACGGTTTCAGTGCTCTACCGTGAGCCGAAATTGTTGAAAGAGGTAATAATCGCGCTGCCCGCGCCCAGTCTTCGTTGGTTTCAGTGCTCTACCGTGAGCCGAAATTGTTGAAAGAGACCTCTTCGTTGAAGAGCCAGAAGTTCAGCTCGTCAGTTTCAGTGCTCTACCGTGAGCCGAAATTGTTGAAAGAGTGACCGAAAGTGTACTGACAGACGAAGCCCGCTGCGGTTTCAGTGCTCTACCGTGAGCCGAAATTGTTGAAAGTACCGTAAAGCATTCCCTCATCCGACCAGCATATGCGAGTTTCAGTGCTCTACCGTGAGCCGAAATTGTTGAAAGACCACAACTCACGCAACTTGTCAAGCGTGACCAGCGGTTTCAGTGCTCTACCGTGAGCCGAAATTGTTGAAAGAGTTCAAATAGTACATATGAGATTTTTGTCACCGGCGGTTTCAGTGCTCTACCGTGAGCCGAAATTGTTGAAAGAGGTTGAGGAGCTGGCGTTAGGTCTCGCGAATGTTGGGTTTCAGTGCTCTACCGTGAGCCGAAATTGTTGAAAGCACTGCTGAAAAGACAGCACCGCTGGCCAGCGGCGGTTTCAGTGCTCTACCGTGAGCCGAAATTGTTGAAAGTAGATGTCGCGACACAACACTAATTCAGTATACGCTGCGTTTCAGTGCTCTACCGTGAGCCGAAATTGTTGAAAGCGATCTACGTCACGTGCCGTCGTGACGATACACCCATGTTTCAGTGCTCTACCGTGAGCCGAAATTGTTGAAAGTCGCTCGCTGCCTACGCAGTCGAGCGCGTTTGGGATGGAGTTTCAGTGCTCTACCGTGAGCCGAAATTGTTGAAAGTTTGACCGCGACAGGCCGCGTCGGTCATCTGACGCGGTTTGTTTCAGTGCTCTACCGTGAGCCGAAATTGTTGAAAGAGCGTCGCTCTCACCAACCGCGCCGATCCAAGCCGAGTTTCAGTGCTCTACCGTGAGCCGAAATTGTTGAAAGATGCTAGAGCGCACTTGATCCGCCAGCGCCGCGATGCGTTTCAGTGCTCTACCGTGAGCCGAAATTGTTGAAAGCAAAAAGCCTCGCGCCTCTTCCGTTGCTGACTCGCGGTTTCAGTGCTCTACCGTGAGCCGAAATTGTTGAAAGGTACACGACGACGTGCTGCGCCCACGTCAACACCTCGGTTTCAGTGCTCTACCGTGAGCCGAAATTGTTGAAAGACGTGCAGTGAACGGCGCGGGCCGTTCGCGACAAAAGGTTTCAGTGCTCTACCGTGAGCCGAAATTGTTGAAAGAATGTAACGTGTTCGTTCGCGTTGACGACAAGACGGAAGTTTCAGTGCTCTACCGTGAGCCGAAATTGTTGAAAGCTCGACCGCTCTGATATCATCCGCCATCGGCGCAATGTTTCAGTGCTCTACCGTGAGCCGAAATTGTTGAAAGAGGCCAAGCGAATCGTTGCGTGTTCGATGTCGGCTGGTGTTTCAGTGCTCTACCGTGAGCCGAAATTGTTGAAAGCTTGTGCCGCGACGCGAGACGGCGAGCGGATGCCCAGTTTCAGTGCTCTACCGTGAGCCGAAATTGTTGAAAGGCCGGCCAGCGTATCGCCGTACACCAGTGATTGACCGTGTTTCAGTGCTCTACCGTGAGCCGAAATTGTTGAAAGCGGTCAACGCGGCAGCGGGGATGGATGAGCGGAAAGGTTTCAGTGCTCTACCGTGAGCCGAAATTGTTGAAAGGCTCAGTGAAGAGGATGCGGCGGAGGTGTTGGATGCCGTTTCAGTGCTCTACCGTGAGCCGAAATTGTTGAAAGACGTAGTGTTGTGACACTGCTGATAACCAGCAGCGAGCGGTTTCAGTGCTCTACCGTGAGCCGAAATTGTTGAAAGGCTTCGCACTCCGTCGCGCATCTGTTATCTGCGCGACGTTTCAGTGCTCTACCGTGAGCCGAAATTGTTGAAAGACCCTTCCAACGCCTGCGGCGCGTCGCTGATTAGTTGTTTCAGTGCTCTACCGTGAGCCGAAATTGTTGAAAGAGTCTACTTGCGTCACATAGTATTTTTGTGTCTTGCTCGTTTCAGTGCTCTACCGTGAGCCGAAATTGTTGAAAGACTGTTCGCTGTAGGTACTAATTACGGAAAAGTGTAGTTTCAGTGCTCTACCGTGAGCCGAAATTGTTGAAAGACGGTTGGCCGGTCGGGGTCATTCGCGGTTCCGCGCGTTTCAGTGCTCTACCGTGAGCCGAAATTGTTGAAAGCAATCACCAACGAAGAACGTCTGTCAGTACTTTCGCTGTTTCAGTGCTCTACCGTGAGCCGAAATTGTTGAAAGAGTTCATCAACATTACGACGAGCACGCTTTATTACAAGGTTTCAGTGCTCTACCGTGAGCCGAAATTGTTGAAAGATGTTGTTCAAAGAAACAAAAGACCCGCCGGACGTTCGTTTCAGTGCTCTACCGTGAGCCGAAATTGTTGAAAGACAACAAGCGAGAGACTGAGTTTCAGTCTCTCGAAGGTTTCAGTGCTCTACCGTGAGCCGAAATTGTTGAAAGAGACCAACCTACAAGCTGATGCTGCCGGTCTGGGAGCGTTTCAGTGCTCTACCGTGAGCCGAAATTGTTGAAAGTGCAGCAGCACTGCAAGCGTATACGCCAAGCCCGCGAGGTTTCAGTGCTCTACCGTGAGCCGAAATTGTTGAAAGTTCATCAACATTACGACGAGCACGCTTTATTACAAGGTTTCAGTGCTCTACCGTGAGCCGAAATTGTTGAAAGCGAGCGGATCACCAGAAGAAAGAACGCTCGACGCCCGTTTCAGTGCTCTACCGTGAGCCGAAATTGTTGAAAGAGTGGGATGTCATCGTCGCGGATCGAGTGTTGACGCTGTTTCAGTGCTCTACCGTGAGCCGAAATTGTTGAAAGAGACGACGAATCTCTTCGAGCGACTTCGCCCGCCACCACGTTTCAGTGCTCTACCGTGAGCCGAAATTGTTGAAAGAGACGAACGGTTGCGCGCGCGACGGTTGACCTGCGGACGTTTCAGTGCTCTACCGTGAGCCGAAATTGTTGAAAGAGGTCTTCGTACACGTTCACGATATACCACCCTGCCGGCGTTTCAGTGCTCTACCGTGAGCCGAAATTGTTGAAAGTGCGTGTAGTACGTACCATTCTCCCCTTCAAATAGAGTTTCAGTGCTCTACCGTGAGCCGAAATTGTTGAAAGAGGCGCTTAGTGTTAGAAACGCATCTTCAAAAGACTCGAGTTTCAGTGCTCTACCGTGAGCCGAAATTGTTGAAAGTCAGCGAGGATGTTGAGGATGATTGCGGTCGCGACTGGTTTCAGTGCTCTACCGTGAGCCGAAATTGTTGAAAGTGTAGAAAGCGCGCCAAGCGACGCGCTAGCGTTGTTGTTTCAGTGCTCTACCGTGAGCCGAAATTGTTGAAAGAGAGGAGAGGGAAGTAGTCGCGGCCTTACAAGCCACCTTTGTTTCAGTGCTCTACCGTGAGCCGAAATTGTTGAAAGTCATCCTCAGTGCTCCACCGCGACCAGCGGATGCGGGTTTCAGTGCTCTACCGTGAGCCGAAATTGTTGAAAGCCAGCGCGGCGCGGGAAGGGGCTTGACAACCCGCGCAGTTTCAGTGCTCTACCGTGAGCCGAAATTGTTGAAAGTCGAGTTGTTCGACAAGTGGGTACACTGGCAGAAGCGTTTCAGTGCTCTACCGTGAGCCGAAATTGTTGAAAGCTAACCGTATTGCTGCCCGCGCCGTCGGCCAGCACCAGGTTTCAGTGCTCTACCGTGAGCCGAAATTGTTGAAAGACGGTCGACAGTCTTATGCTGACTGACACCCACCTGCGTTTCAGTGCTCTACCGTGAGCCGAAATTGTTGAAAGCACTTGCAATGCTGTTGTTGAGCGCGCCGAGTGCGTGTTTCAGTGCTCTACCGTGAGCCGAAATTGTTGAAAGAGCTCACCTTCGCGCTGCGGGCCGAGCACCAGCGCGCGTTTCAGTGCTCTACCGTGAGCCGAAATTGTTGAAAGAAACACTCGTTTTGTCAAGCGCTTCGCAGCGTTTGGTTTCAGTGCTCTACCGTGAGCCGAAATTGTTGAAAGAGACACCGAGAAACCGACCGACATACGCCCCGTTAAGCGGTTTCAGTGCTCTACCGTGAGCCGAAATTGTTGAAAGAGTATCCCATTACTTCCGACCATCTCGCTCGATTTCCCGTTTCAGTGCTCTACCGTGAGCCGAAATTGTTGAAAGAGACATCATCGATTGGGCGATCCCCCTCCTTGCACTCGTTTCAGTGCTCTACCGTGAGCCGAAATTGTTGAAAGTTCTATTATAGCATATAGCTCCAAATGTTGGTCAAATTTGGTTTCAGTGCTCTACCGTGAGCCGAAATTGTTGAAAGACGCAATCTGTTCAACGCTGCAACTGCCGCGCTGCGGTTTCAGTGCTCTACCGTGAGCCGAAATTGTTGAAAGAGGAAGACAGCGCTTGACATCCAAGCACTGCCTTACGGGTTTCAGTGCTCTACCGTGAGCCGAAATTGTTGAAAGAGACTAACGCAGACGCACACGCGACTTGCGCAGCAATTGTTTCAGTGCTCTACCGTGAGCCGAAATTGTTGAAAGCAGCATCGGCCAGCCAAACATTGAGGAATTGCAGCGCGCGTTTCAGTGCTCTACCGTGAGCCGAAATTGTTGAAAGAACCCTCAAACACCCCTTGACAACCGCGCCGCGACGGTTTCAGTGCTCTACCGTGAGCCGAAATTGTTGAAAGATGCGCCCGCAATTGCGGAACGAAACGCGTTTTCGGTTTCAGTGCTCTACCGTGAGCCGAAATTGTTGAAAGTACCGGTAAACCGGCCCGCTGAAGCTCTTCGATATTGTTTCAGTGCTCTACCGTGAGCCGAAATTGTTGAAAGTCCTCTTCCGCGAGCGTCGCGGGAACAATCGCGAGTTTCAGTGCTCTACCGTGAGCCGAAATTGTTGAAAGTTGATTAACAATTTCACCCCGCGCCCACGCAGGCGGTTTCAGTGCTCTACCGTGAGCCGAAATTGTTGAAAGATTATACGCAGTGTTGTGACACTTGACAAACCGCGCGGTTTCAGTGCTCTACCGTGAGCCGAAATTGTTGAAAGAAAACCACTCATTAATACTTCCTCCAATTCCGCGAAATGTTTCAGTGCTCTACCGTGAGCCGAAATTGTTGAAAGACTGTTCGCTGTAGGTACTAATTACGGAAAAGTGTAGTTTCAGTGCTCTACCGTGAGCCGAAATTGTTGAAAGAGTACCACAGTACCAGACACAACCGTTCGCCTCACGAAGTTTCAGTGCTCTACCGTGAGCCGAAATTGTTGAAAGAGACCTCGAGAATCGCGTCGCCAACCCGGTCTTCCGGGTTTCAGTGCTCTACCGTGAGCCGAAATTGTTGAAAGCGAGTTGGGGAAAGATGTCGATGGTGAGCGTGTGTAGGTTTCAGTGCTCTACCGTGAGCCGAAATTGTTGAAAGAGTCATCCTCTCGCCGCCGGTGCAAGCTGCCGCAGATCGTTTCAGTGCTCTACCGTGAGCCGAAATTGTTGAAAGAGCGCGCCGGATCAGCAACGAGTATGGCGGGCCATCCGGCGTTTCAGTGCTCTACCGTGAGCCGAAATTGTTGAAAGCACAAAGAACCGCAGTTGCAGCCCCTCCCAGTCGACATGTTTCAGTGCTCTACCGTGAGCCGAAATTGTTGAAAGAGAGAATGGCGTCACGGTCAACGTCGGGGAAGAGCGTGTTTCAGTGCTCTACCGTGAGCCGAAATTGTTGAAAGAGTGGCTGGCCGACACACTGACGATCTACGGCCCGCGTTTCAGTGCTCTACCGTGAGCCGAAATTGTTGAAAGAGTTGTACGCGGATGGGATTGAGCGAGAGATACGTACCGTTTCAGTGCTCTACCGTGAGCCGAAATTGTTGAAAGATTGCGCGGCGAACGGTTGACGGGGCGATGGTTGATGTTTCAGTGCTCTACCGTGAGCCGAAATTGTTGAAAGTTGTCCTGTTTCGACATAGTACCGCCCGCAACCATCAACCGTTTCAGTGCTCTACCGTGAGCCGAAATTGTTGAAAGTCTTTCCACAGCTGATGTGGGCTGTGTACCTCATCGCGTTTCAGTGCTCTACCGTGAGCCGAAATTGTTGAAAGTCTTCAACACAGACCCACCACCACCCTAAGCCATCTGTTTCAGTGCTCTACCGTGAGCCGAAATTGTTGAAAGCGCGAGTGTTGATGACGTGTCTACAATCGAGTCGGAGCGTTTCAGTGCTCTACCGTGAGCCGAAATTGTTGAAAGGACGTTGAAACTGACGAATGCGACAAGAAATCCAGAGGTTTCAGTGCTCTACCGTGAGCCGAAATTGTTGAAAGAGACCGCGAGCGCCAGAACGGATGAGCGATCCAGACAGGTTTCAGTGCTCTACCGTGAGCCGAAATTGTTGAAAGCAGCAGCGCGCGGGCTTGTGTGAGCGCAGTTGTGACCGTTTCAGTGCTCTACCGTGAGCCGAAATTGTTGAAAGTCGCAGCCGGGGCCGGTGGCAATCATCGGCGTGGGTGTGTTTCAGTGCTCTACCGTGAGCCGAAATTGTTGAAAGAGCAATCGCACCCCGCACCGACAGCGCGGATGGGCTGGCGTTTCAGTGCTCTACCGTGAGCCGAAATTGTTGAAAGGAGTTGGGGAAAAATGTCGAGCGTGATGGTATGCAGGTTTCAGTGCTCTACCGTGAGCCGAAATTGTTGAAAGGGGCTGTTTTCTTCTTCTCACACTAGCGTTTGGCGCGCGTTTCAGTGCTCTACCGTGAGCCGAAATTGTTGAAAGGACTGGGTGCTACCGCACATCGCTCGAATCATCAAAGGTTTCAGTGCTCTACCGTGAGCCGAAATTGTTGAAAGAGGACCGGTGGCGACGAGGGTGAGACGGGCGCGAGCGAGTTTCAGTGCTCTACCGTGAGCCGAAATTGTTGAAAGAGGGTTTGAACTTCCGCGACTAGGCGCAGACAGTGCGGGTTTCAGTGCTCTACCGTGAGCCGAAATTGTTGAAAGTGGCATACGCGGATATTATTGATGTCGCGTATGATGGTCGTTTCAGTGCTCTACCGTGAGCCGAAATTGTTGAAAGGAAACGCCGCCGCGCCGGTCAGCCCCGTTGGAACGCGTTTCAGTGCTCTACCGTGAGCCGAAATTGTTGAAAGCGAGCGCGGCCAGCCAACCCGCCAGCTCGCCGCGCGTGTTTCAGTGCTCTACCGTGAGCCGAAATTGTTGAAAGATATCCCTCCACCAACATCAACCGCGCCAGCGCACGTTTCAGTGCTCTACCGTGAGCCGAAATTGTTGAAAGAGGAAACCGATTTTGGCCGTCTCCGCGAAACCCCAATCGTTTCAGTGCTCTACCGTGAGCCGAAATTGTTGAAAGCTGGTTAACCCAGCCGGAACGCGGGCCGCGTAATGTTTCAGTGCTCTACCGTGAGCCGAAATTGTTGAAAGAGGAGGGTACAATGTGGTTACTTATCGAAAAGAGATGGTTTCAGTGCTCTACCGTGAGCCGAAATTGTTGAAAGAGCGATACTGCGCCACAAATGTTGCTCAGACAATAGTCCGTTTCAGTGCTCTACCGTGAGCCGAAATTGTTGAAAGTCAGCATCCTCTTTCTCGCTTTCACTTCAATCACAAAGCCGTTTCAGTGCTCTACCGTGAGCCGAAATTGTTGAAAGTATAGTATAGACGTAAGAAGTAATAACCAACAACAAGAAGTTTCAGTGCTCTACCGTGAGCCGAAATTGTTGAAAGCTTTGATGATGGGGTAATTGCGCTTGCGCTGGCGGTGTGGTTTCAGTGCTCTACCGTGAGCCGAAATTGTTGAAAGAGTGGTAGCACAATTGTTCGCTGTTCGAGCGCCAGCGCGAGTTTCAGTGCTCTACCGTGAGCCGAAATTGTTGAAAGGCGCGGGCAGCGGATCGAACAGACCTGCCCGCTGCCGTTTCAGTGCTCTACCGTGAGCCGAAATTGTTGAAAGCGGTACGGCGTCTCACAACACAGACGAATTGGGTAGACGGTTTCAGTGCTCTACCGTGAGCCGAAATTGTTGAAAGCGCGATTATCGCACCGCGTCCGTTCCGCTGCCAGAGTTTCAGTGCTCTACCGTGAGCCGAAATTGTTGAAAGAGCCAAACGCTCAACGTCTACGACGCATCGCGTCTGGTTTCAGTGCTCTACCGTGAGCCGAAATTGTTGAAAGCGCATTGTAGCGCGCTATCAGCGCGTTTTGTCGGTCGTTTCAGTGCTCTACCGTGAGCCGAAATTGTTGAAAGACTGTTTGCAGACGAAGCTCAACGCGCGCTGGGCATCGGTTTCAGTGCTCTACCGTGAGCCGAAATTGTTGAAAGTCGTCCCGTTCCCGTTCGTTGTAAACCGAGCGCGTTGAAGTTTCAGTGCTCTACCGTGAGCCGAAATTGTTGAAAGGACTACGCTCGCGCGGAAGCGCTGTTCGCAAAAGCGGTTTCAGTGCTCTACCGTGAGCCGAAATTGTTGAAAGTCCGCGACGGATGAGCACTGAGTACGGCGGGCCTTCCGGGTTTCAGTGCTCTACCGTGAGCCGAAATTGTTGAAAGAGGAAAGGCAACATACATCAAACGCTGGTTGCTGGGGCGTTTCAGTGCTCTACCGTGAGCCGAAATTGTTGAAAGCGTTTCGCATCGTAGCGCGGGGAATCCTCTTCCGTCGCGTTTCAGTGCTCTACCGTGAGCCGAAATTGTTGAAAGAGCGACACGCGCCACCAACTAACCCCCTACACCGATGGTTTCAGTGCTCTACCGTGAGCCGAAATTGTTGAAAGAGGGCAGAACAATCGTTCGCTGTTCGAGCGCCAGCGCGAGTTTCAGTGCTCTACCGTGAGCCGAAATTGTTGAAAGACAATGCTTGTTCAAGAGACGATTCAACCGCTCGCGGTTTCAGTGCTCTACCGTGAGCCGAAATTGTTGAAAGACAGCTTCCAACACCGTCGCGCGCTTGGTGAGATCGTGTTTCAGTGCTCTACCGTGAGCCGAAATTGTTGAAAGAGGGCGTTAGCTGTTTGGGGAGCTTCGCGGACGACAGGTTTCAGTGCTCTACCGTGAGCCGAAATTGTTGAAAGCTCTGCTTCCGCGACGGGAATATGCAGCTTGCGGGCCGTTTCAGTGCTCTACCGTGAGCCGAAATTGTTGAAAGCCCCGCGCCCGTTCCGCTGCCAAAACGTCACCAGCGACGTTTCAGTGCTCTACCGTGAGCCGAAATTGTTGAAAGTCGGCAACCGAGGGAAGCAGACCACACGCACCACAACGACGTTTCAGTGCTCTACCGTGAGCCGAAATTGTTGAAAGGGCACGCAACGCTCCGATCTCACGCAGGACGATGGCGTTTCAGTGCTCTACCGTGAGCCGAAATTGTTGAAAGAGGTGCATCCGATGCATCCAGTGATGCATCGGGCGCATGGTTTCAGTGCTCTACCGTGAGCCGAAATTGTTGAAAGCGCGAGATCAAGTTTGGGGGGGTCATGCTGGATTATGTGTTTCAGTGCTCTACCGTGAGCCGAAATTGTTGAAAGAGATCATTCTTGCGGTCGCGTTGATACGCGAGATGCTGGTTTCAGTGCTCTACCGTGAGCCGAAATTGTTGAAAGCGGTCGGTAAAGCGACGTTTATCAAACGTTGGCTGCTGTTTCAGTGCTCTACCGTGAGCCGAAATTGTTGAAAGCGCCGGTGTGCGCGACAATACGCACGCAATGCGCGTGTTTCAGTGCTCTA
>Ga0308310_1000512_pt1 | contig 17048 bp, 9 predicted proteins | sample HotsprSampleMS65_FD_203672 | JGI IMG/M metagenome (GOLD analysis project Ga0308310, IMG submission 203672) | Hot spring phototrophic mat microbial communities from Mushroom Spring, Yellowstone National Park, Wyoming, United States - 20090730_MS65 ...
TTGCTTTCCCTCCTGGAGTGTTCTAGCTAACCTATCGGCGTTTTAACGACCGCTAGGGCGTGCGGAGTCCCCAACCGCCCATTGACAACTGTAGGGTCTTCCTGCCTAACAGTAGATGGTAGGCCATGAATTCCGGATGCGACCAACCTGGGGGAGATTTGGCGTCTCCTTCGGTCTCGGAAAGGTTACAGGGAGCAAGGCCGAGTAGCAGCGAAGGTGGCTTCTCTCCTTTAGGCGACCGGATGGTATTACCGGCGGGCTTGGCACGGCGTCGGCAGGTGCAGCTCTGTGCCAAATTAGCTGATGCTTTTGCCCGGGCGGTGATCACCCTCGGGGGCGTGGGGGTGATCATCACCGTGTTTGGGGTCTTCGTCTATCTCCTTTGGGTAGTCGTCCCCCTTTTCTTGCCGGGTTCTATTGAGCCAGTTGCCTTTTTGCCGTGGCCACCGGGGGCCAAGCTGTCGGACCACTGGCAACTACTTTCTCGAGGAACCCCTCCAGAAGGGAATTCAATTGGGGTAGTCGAGGGGAGCCATGCGGCTCAGGCCTCCCAGGCAAATAATGCGGCCTTTTTGGAGGTAAACGGACCTCTGGCGGGGGGAGGGCAGGAGCAAGACTCCGGAGTTTTTTGGGGCGAGGAGGGAGCCTCCGGTTTCACAGATGATGGTGTACGTCAGATCAGAAGGGCTGCCTTCTCAAGCAGCACTCTGGCGATTGCTCCTCCCCAGACCGGGGCTCTCAGAGACAGTCTATTGGGTGCTAAACCGGGTGGGTCCACGCAGCGGCGTGGAGAGCTTCCCCCTGAGGGGATACTTGCCTCATCAAAGGCGGATCCTATCTGGCTGATGGTTGACGAGACGGCAAGCATCGTTGCTGTCGTGGGCAGAGGGTGGGTTCGACAAATCGCGATCGCGGGGGGATCGCTTTTGGGAGAGACCACGCTTTTGCCCGCCGACGTTGGACTGACCGGCTGGCATTTCGATCCCGATAGCGGTCGATGGTTTGCCGGGACGGAGAACGGGGAGCTTTACCTTGGAAGCTGGATTTTCGAGCTTTCCTATCCGGCGGAAGAATCATTGCCGGAATCTCTTCGCAGTCTGCCGGTGGGCGGTTCTCAGCCATTTGAAGGGGGTGTGATTTCCCGGCCGGCACGAGAGCAATTCCGGGTGGTGACGGGCCGGGCTCAGTCTGGAGAGCCCGTCAAGTTGACCGACACGCCGATTGTCCTCCTAGATGGGGTAAAAAGAGGCAACGTGGACGTGATCGTTGCTGTTGCCCAGGACAGTTTTCTGTATACCTATTCGCTGCTGTATCAGAAAAACTTGCTCACCGGGAGAACAACGACACGGATTTCCGGAGGGCGATTGGAACTGAAAATCCTCGCGGAAAGAGGCTGGCCTGAGTGGCTCTTGGTAGGTGGCCAGGGGGATACAGCCGTCGCCCTTTGGAACAATGGGTGGTACCAGCGATACGACCTTGGGGATCCGACAAATCCCAAGTTAGCTGAGGAAGGAGTACTGGCCACTGCTTCTTTAGGGGAGCCGGTGCAGGCGACGTTCGTCTTGGGCAGGAACACATTCGTTCTTGCCCATCGGAAAGGCAGGATTTCTGCATGGTTTCCGGTTTCGCTGCCTGATGTGTCCACGGCGGATAGGCGAGCTTTAGTGTGCGGGCACGTGATCGGGCCCGAAGACATTGGCCCGTCGGGATTAGCTCCCGGTCGGCGAGGTCGTTTTGTAGCGGTGGGTTACAAGGACGGCTCCATTCGGGTATTTCACACCACCAGCGAGCGCCAGGTGGCGGTTTGGAACCGAGGCTCCCAGCCGGCCCCAATTGCTCTTGCTTTCTCTCCCAAGGACGATTTTTTGGTAGCCGTCACGCCGCTGGGTATAGAAGTGGCAGCTGTGCGAGTGCCCCATCCGGAGGTAAGTTGGAAGGCTATTTGGGGACGGGTTTGGTACGAGAACTATCCCCGTCCATCTTTTGTGTGGCAATCCACCGGCGGCACGGATGATTTCGAGCCGAAGTACGGGTTGGTTCCTTTGGTATTCGGAACGGCGAAAGCGACGTTTTATTCCCTATTGTTCGGTCTGCCATTGGGCCTTTTGGGTGCTATCTATGCCAGTGAGTTTTTGCACCCTCGGGTCCGCAATCGGATCAAAACCGTTGTCGAACTCATGGCCAGCCTGCCGAGTGTAGTGCTGGGATTTGTGGCGGCATTTGTTATGGCTCCTCTTGTTGAAGGAGCAGTTCCAGAAGTCCTCTGCATTTTTGGAACCCTGCCGGTGGCCCTGTTGGCATGCGGGTATTTGTGGGAAATGTTGCCTTACCGGTGGCGAAGCTCCGGGACCTTGCGGGCAGTAGGCATTTTCGGAAGCGGTGGGCTGGGAATTTTCCTTGCTTGGCAGGTGGGCCCATGGTCGGAAAGGTTGCTTTTCCAGGGGGATATCAAGGGTTGGCTTTCCGGGACCGGTGGGGAGCCCTGGGGTGGTTGGGTTTTGCTGTTGATGCCCGTTGCAGTAGGAGCGACCGTTTGGATCAATGCCCGGTGGTTAGGGCCGGTGCTTTACCGGTCCGTTTTTACCCGATCGCCGATTGTGGCAGGGAGTCTCCGAGTTGCCAAGTTGGCCCTTTGTGTGGTGATTAGTCTCTTACTTGCGTTTATTACCGCATGGATTGCGAGCAGCCTTTTCGGCGATCCCCGGGGCAATGTGCTTGGAACATACGTTCAGAGGAATGCCTTGGTAGTTGGGGTGATAATGGGATTTGCGATTGTTCCGCTGATTTTCACTCTGGCGGAGGATGCCCTCTCGGCTGTACCTCAGGACTTGAGAGCTGCCTCGTTGGGGGCAGGAGCTACTCCCTGGCAGACTGCGTTTCGGGTGGTCATACCGGCAGCGATGAGTGGGCTCTTTTCTGCGGCTATGATTGGTCTGGCTCGGGCAGCCGGGGAGACCATGATCGTCCTCATGGCTGCAGGGAACACGCCGATTATGGAGTGGAATCCCTTTAACGGGTTCCGGACACTCTCGGCCAACATCGCAGTGGAGTTGCCTGAAGCTGTGCAAAACAGCACTCATTACCGAATGTTATTCTTTGCAGCATTGTGCTTGTTTGTGCTGACTTCGATTGTAAATACTGCGGCGGAATTGGTACGTTTGCGGTTCCGGAAGCGGGCCTCCCAATTGTAAAGAGGGCAGTTGACGGTCGGGGAAGAGGAAGGCGGATTGGAGGGCGGTTTCTGAATAGGCGGAGTTCCTCCCCCGAAAAGCCAAGGGCTGGAAGGCTGGGACGCTCATGAGACCGATCGGGGGTGGCCAACGGGGTTGTCCCGTCGGCACTTTCCCGGCACGGCGAATTTGTTGTAGCTAGCCCGTCGGGTTACGAGGTTGTTGTCATGATGAAAATCCATACACTTTCTAGCCGCGGGGCGAGGGCAGGTGACTGCAAAGCGGAGAAGTCAAAAAAATAAGTGCAGCTGAGTTGGAGGTCGATTGTTCGGTAGGCCGGCTGGCATCGAAATACCGTGGATACTGCAGATAGTGTTAAGGGCAGATAGCGGTTGAAAAGATTCGACAAAGTATGAAATTGGCTGCCGTTAGTCGTGGGGACCTAGCGGCTCTGGTGGTCGGTGTTACTCTATTCCTCTGAGTGGTGGGGATGCCTGCTTAACGGGGGAGTGTGATACTAAAACCGTTGGCGGAGTGGAAGGTTCATCGTGGTCGGGAACATAACCGTAATTTCCTGCTAGGTAATGATGAGTGGGAATTCCGATTGGCGAAATAAGAGCTCCCGCGCGTTAGAGGGTGAAAGTAACGCCCCACAGGCGGCGGTGAGGCCACAAAACCTAACTTGGACGTTAGCGTCCTACGGGGAACCTGTTCTTTGGCTCACTGGGGGGGCTTTGGCCGTTGCCACCGCCATGATCGTGGGCCTGTTGGGTTATATAGCTTACCAAGGGATGGTGGCGTTTTGGCCAGGGCGGGTGATCGAGCTTCGTTTATACGACGGACGGGTTCTTTGGGGAGAGGTTGCCCGGGTGGAGCGGTATATTCCTGGGCCGGACGTCCTGGAAGGATTGCCCGAGAGCGTACGGGATAAGGCACGGAGGTTCGTGGAGGGAGCCGGCACGGTTCGCCGCCGGTTGGTCCGCGTGGGGAATTTTGAACTCACTGGGGAACATTTCCGGTGGGTTAGCGAATTCGAGGTGGAGGCCGGTGGGGAAGACCAGCCTGAATGGGTCCTTGTTCTAGAACGCCGAGCTTGGGGTCGGTTTTACGGACGTCCGAAGGCTTTCTTGGTAGATGGGCAACACGTGGCCGAAGGCCCAGAAGAGGTTTGGACGCATTTCTGCCGGTGGCATCCAGAAGCATTGCGGTTGTGGAGAAAAATTCGCGATCTCGAACGGTACACGCTTGGGCGGATAAGCCACAGAATGGAGGCGGAGAGGCTTCGGGTCCGAAATGCCGAGCTACGTTATGGTCCCGATTCACCTCAAATGGTCGCAGCTCTCCAGCGGTGGAAGGAGAAGCAATCGCTGCTGGAGGAAGAGAGTGCCCAAGTCGCCCGGCAGATTGAAGAGCTGCGGACCCAACTGGGACGGTGGGGCCTGCTACTCGTCACCTCTGACGGACAGGAGGTTCCGATTTTTTTGGGGGATATTGTACGCGCGTACCCTGCCAATAAGTTAAATTGGCAAGGACAAGTGGCAGTTTATTTGGCACGAATATGGGAGTTTCTGACGGATGAACCCCGCGAGGCCAATAGTGAAGGGGGAGTTTTCCCGGCTATCTTTGGAACGGTGCTGATGACCCTGCTGATGGCTTTGGGAGTGGCCCCATTCGGCGTGGTTGCTGCCATTTATCTGAGGGAGTATGCCCGGGCCGGGTTTTTGGTCAGTGCTGTCCGCATTGCCGTGAACAATTTGGCAGGTGTGCCCAGCATCGTTTTTGGGGTATTTGGACTGGGATTCTTCTGCTATACGGTAGGAACTACGATCGATCAGCTATTTTTTGCCGCGCGTCTTCCCACTCCGACTTATGGGTCGGGTGGGATCTTATGGGCTTCGTTGACGCTGGCCTTGTTGACACTGCCGGTGGTGGTTGTGGCCACGGAAGAGGCCCTTGCGGCTGTGCCAAATTCCATGCGGGAAGGTTCCTATGCTTGTGGGGCAACCAAGTGGCAAACGATCCGACGGGTTGTCCTGCCCCGGGCGATGCCGGGAATCCTTACAGGCATGATTTTGGCAATGGCTCGAGGGGCAGGAGAGGTGGCACCGCTGATGCTTGTGGGGGCTGTCAAGCTGGCTCCGGAACTGCCGATCGATGGCGAGTTTCCTTTCTTCCATCCCGAACGAAGTTTCATGCACCTTGGCTTCCACATTTACGATTTGGGCTTTCAGAGCCAGAACGCTGAGGCGGCTCGGCCCATGGTGTTTGCGACGGCCTTGCTCCTGATTTTGATTGTGTTTGCTCTGAATTTGACCGCGATTGTGATCCGTTCGCGGCTCCGCCGCCGCTTATTGGGATCACAATTCTAGAGTGTGGGAATTAACTTTGTGGCCTTTCCTCGGGAGGTATCGCGTCGTCTTCTGCGGGAGATAAAATAACGGAAGGTTCACTAACAGGGACACCTGGGGCAAGATAATGGGTGGAAATGGCGGTGGCCTTCCGGTAGCTGCAGGCTGTGCTGAGAATTGTGGGGCGGTTTCTGACTAAATTGTTCTGAGATTTCGGATGAAGGAATCGGACGGAATTTGCATGATCTTGGCCCAGGGGGCATCTGAAGAGTTTTTCAAGGTCCTGTTGGGTTACTTCGGCAAGTTTCGAGAGCCGGGTGCTTTCTCCCTTAATGGGCTTGGCCGGTGTAGGTGCTCACTTGGCCCCAACGTTGGCGGGACCGTTTGATGCAATTTTTGATCGGCGGCTGACGGGAAACCGCGGTAGTCCGGGTTCAGAGAGGCTTCGATCTTTCAGTTTATGAGTACTAATGAACGTTATCCATCACAGAAGGTCTCTTTGGCAGAGTCCGAGGCCGGCAGTTCATGGGAAGCGATTCAGCGTGATCTCTTCGAGCAAGATTTGCACCATGCTCCGGTGATTCATCCCGTTTTGGCCAAAGAATCGATGGTCATCGAATTGGACCACTTTGGCCTGTGGTATGGGAAGAAAAAGGTATTGCACGACATCACCATGGGGATTCCGCAGGGGAAGATCACCGCGATAATTGGACCCAGCGGATGTGGGAAATCTAGCCTTATTCGCTCCATTAACCGAATGAATGATCTACTCGATTCGGTTCGATACGAAGGGGACATTCGCTTGCATGGTCAGTCGATCTTTTCTGCCATGCAGGATGTCATTGAACTACGGAAACGGATGGGGATGGTTTTCCAGAAACCTAATCCGTTTCCCATGAGCATCTTCGAGAATGTAGTGTATCCCTTGCGAATTGACGGTGTTCGCAATCGAGGGGTTTTGCAAGAGGTGTGCGAGCGAGCATTGCGCGCGGCAGCGTTATGGGACGAAGTGAAAGACCGGTTGCACACAAGTGCCCTCGAGCTTTCCGGAGGTCAGCAGCAGCGGCTGTGCATTGCCCGAGCTATTGCAGGAGATCCGGAGGTTCTTTTGTTGGACGAGCCTTGTTCGGCGTTGGACCCGGTGGCTACCGCCAAGATTGAAGATCTCTTCGACAGTTTGGCCGGGAAGTATACTCTGGTGATCGTCACCCATAATATGCAGCAGGCATCCCGAGTGAGCGATTTCACCGCCCTTCTATATTTGGGAAGGTTGCTGGAGTTCGGGCCCACGGCGGAAATCTTCAGCCGCCCAAGACTGCGAACCACAGAGGCATATATCACTGGTCGTTTCGGCTAGCTTTTTAGAAAAGCGGCGTTTGCTCTTTGGCTGTGTGGGGGAGAGCCGTGGCTGAGGCGGGAGGCTCTTCGGGTGACCAGATCTTCAGGCAAATAGGCGTTCTATCTTTTCCCATCGGGTTACTAAAACCTCTTGAATTGTGGGAATGATTTGGCCTCTCGTTGGGCCGGGCTAAAGCTAGGGGCTTTTTTGGGAAGATCGGCTGAGAGGGGCAGGAGTTAAACTTTGTTCAGTAAAAGGCAGGAATAAAGTCTTCCTCGACAGAGGTGGAATGCTCCCACCGAGAAGGCCGGAGTGTGTTAGGGCTCCATTAAAGAGATTTTGGAGCATGGCTCCTCGGATGCTTCGTGGGTGCTTCTCCGCCCCAGCGTGAAGAAAGCGGGGAGGCTGTTCCTGCCGGAATCGCTAACCCGCCTTTTGAGCCATATCTACCCACGCAATAGAGGGGTAGGCCCCACGGGCCAGAGCCGGACTTTATCCGGTTACCCTTCACTTACCTCGTCATAAGGGCGTTGCCTTCGATATGATTTGGCCGGGGAAAGAGTTCTTAATATAGCAAAGGGGGCGAGAGGGGGTTGGAGCAAAATGAAAGGGAGGAAGGAGGTATTTGCCCCGCCTTCGCCGGTGTTTTCGTGGTGTGCCCCGTGATCGGGCGTAGAGTTGTTTGGCAGGCAATGCGAATTTTGCAGGCAACGCGAAGGTTTGCCCCCTTTTGGCGGCGAAGGTCAATCGGCGAACCATTCCTCCACCTGCGGGGCAAGTTAACCCGGGACAAGTTATTCCGGCTTAGGGATGAGTGGGGCAAGATCTGGAACTGCCATGAGGCCCGGGGCGACGGGTGGAAGGTAGCTAATAGAGATTTTCCAGCCATTGACGATTGTTTGTTGCTAAAGTAAAGAATAGGCGGGAGGCGAGGTCCGACCTCTTTGGACTATGGGTTTTAGAGGTTCCTGCCCCGCGTTTAGCTACGGACATCTTCCCACACTGGGAGGGGTCTTGTGGCTATCAAAGTGGCAATCCAGAATTCCGGGGCGGGCAAATCGGGGGGCTTTCGCTTATTCCTGTTTTATCATCCGTGCTGAAAATACCGGGCCAGAAACCTAAATCGCCGGGAAAGAGTTCGCGACCTGCTGCCCGAAGTCTTGACCCCTCCCTTGGCGGAAGGGTGGGCTGGCAACGGTGTTGACCGGTCTTGGCTACTTAGTATGGGGCTTGATGACTAAGTTTGGATGCAGGGCAGAAACGAGAAAGCTATGCCTTTGGGATTTGGTTGCTTTGAACCGGGATAGGGGCTTCGAGCTGGGGGCGGGGAAGGGGATCCGCGAAACAATCCCCAGGAGTGGCCTCTGCCGGTCCTGGACCCATCAGGGTGGCTTTACGAATTGAAACCGCCGGATGCTTTCGACGGCTTCGGAAAGTTATGGTAAACTGATTCTTTCCCCAGGGAAAAACCGGCATTATAGTCTGTGCAGATTTCGGGCTTTACTGTCATCATATTTGTAGTTCCTTTTTCAGCCGATCGCCGTTTAGGGTAACAGGGTATGTCGACGGAACTTATCGGGGAAGGCCGTGACCAACAGGTAGTCCATGGCGTCCTGGAGGTGGTAGGAGGACTCCTCCAGGATGTCTACTCTTGCATTACGTACATTGATTGCGAGGGGGTGATCCGAGGGTGGCCCTCCAGCAGCGAGCGGTTATTCGGCTATCCTGCTGACGCCGTGGTGGGGCGAATGAGACTTCCCCAGCTGTTTTACCGACGGGAGGAGGGAGAGCAATTAATTCGCGAATTACGAGATCGATCTCGGGCAGAAAGAGTTGCGGAATTAGTTCGAGCTACGGGGGCCACCTTCCCGAGTCGAGTTGTCTTTTCGGCCGGACACCGGGAAGATCACTACATCGGGGTCATCACGGATATTTCGGACAAGGAGCAGACCCGCGAAAACATCAACTATTTGCGAGTCTATTTGGACACCGTCCTGGCCATCTCCGGCGATGCCATCATCACTGCAGATTTGGACGGCGTCATCATGATGTTCAATGAGGGGGCCGAGCGGATTTTCGGCTTACCGGGTTTGGAGGCCCTCGGCGAGGATATGTTCTCGCTTCTTTTTCCCCCGGAGGAGATTCCCGTGGTCAAGCAGCAGCTTCGGACCGTAGGTTTTATTCGGGATCGGGAGATTAAGCTGAAATTCTCCGAAGGCGAAGAGGTCTTCTTGGAAGTATCGATCACCAAAACTAGGGATGCTCGGGGGCAAGAGGCCGCCCTAATCGCCATCATCCGAGACATCACCACGCGGAAGCGGCTCGAAGAGGAGCGGCTGCAAAACGAGCGGGTTCAGCAGGAAATGCGGATTGCGCGGGGGGTGCAGTTGACGATGTTGCCCGATCGGCCCCCCAAGATCGAAGGGATGGACATCGCCGCTCGGATCGAATTCTGTGCCGATATCGGAGGAGACCTATTTGATTTCAGTCGGCCGCGAAGCGGCAAGCTGGGTGTTTCCATCGGTGATGTCTCGGCTCACGGGGTGGGGCCGGCCATCGTAATGTCTTCTGCGAAAGCCATGCTCAACACTTTGGAGCAATATACGGAAGACCCCGAACACATGATGTATCTTCTCAACAATCTGTTGGAGCGAACTACCGAGGACGATCGCTTCATCACCATGTTCTATGCGTTGATCGACACCAATGAAAGGACCATGGAGTATGTGAATGCCGGTCATGACCCGCCGATTATCTATCGACCGGATCGCGGCGTTTTTGAGGAACTCCAGAGTACGGGCCTTGCCCTTGGCATTTTGCCAGGGGAGCGGTTCCGGTTGGGACCTAAGGTTCAGTTTAACAAAAATGACCTCATGCTTCTGACGACCGACGGGATTTGGGAAGCCACCGATCCGGAGGGTGAGGCGTTCGGAAAACATCGGATTTACGATATTCTTCGGGAGTGCCATCATCTGCCTTCCCAGGCCATCCTGGATGAGTTATTCCGAAGAGTGAAGGAGTTTTGCCGAGGGGAACCGGCGCGCGATGACCAGACCGCGGTGTTGTTTAAGTTCCTCTAAATCGCTTTGGGGAAGAATGGGTTTTATTGCGGGGAAAGCGTGAAGATCGTCATTTTCTCTCCAAGCGGTGCTCATTTCTCTGCAAGCGGTGCTTACGGGTTGTAAGCGGGGATTATTTTGCCGGATCTGGAATTGCTATCGTGTTGGAGGAAAAACTTTAAGGCTAGGCCGACAAAACTTGCCCGAGTTGGGAGCCTGCCTATTCACCGCGATGCAGGGGTGCTGTGTGAACGGACATCCTTCGGTTTTTCCGGGCGAGTGGCTGGGGGCCCTTTTTCGAGGAAAGGCGAAGGTTAGCGAGCTCCAGCGGCTCAGCTATCAGCTAGGTCTGGCATTAGATGCGGGGGTCGACCTTCGGCAAGCATGCCGACGAGAAGCGGCCCGGGCGAAAAGTCCGGCCTTGCGGAGACACCTGGAGTACGTTGCGGACCAAATCTCGAAAGGCACACCCTTCCACGAAGCTTTGCGGGAGTGTGGAGACTTATTTCCCCCTCTGTTTGTCGAGCTCGTAACCATCGGGGAGCTCACCGGGCAGCTGCCGGAAACCCTTTTGGAGCTCTCTCGGCACTTTGAAGAGCTGCTTAGCCGTCGCCGGGCTTTTCTCCGGGTAATTTCTTTCCCGCTCGTCGAGCTTGGAATTGCCCTGGGAATCATCGGGCTGCTGATCTGGATCTTGGGCATTATCGGGGATCCCTACAATCCCGTCTTTGACCCTGTGGGGCTGGGGGTTGTGGGCACACCGGGCTTGGTTCGCTATGTGACGCTCCTCGGGCTCATTGGGATGGGGATCTGGCTGGGAATCCGGGTTGTGCGAGAGGGATTTCGGTGGGTTTGGCCACTGCAAAAGTTATTGCTCCGAATTCCGGGAGTTGGCCCGGCCGTGGAGACGCTTTTGATGTCCCAAATTGCCTGGGCGTTGGCCCGCACACTAGGCGTGGGCATGGAGGTTAAGCGAGCAGTGCGGCTGAGCCTTTCCAGCACAAATCATGGGCAGTACCTGGAACAGATCTCCCCCATTTTGGAAGCCGTCTCTGCCGGGCAGACGCTTGCCGAAGCCTTCCGATCTACCGGGGTATTTCCCGACTACTTTCTCGATGTGCTTGAAAATAGCGAACTGGCAGGTCGGATCCCGGAGGCCATGGACCGCCTTGGGCAACAGCTCCGAGAGCGGGCAATTCATGCCATGCAGGTATTGGCTGTCATCGCGGGCTGGGTTATCTGGGCAATGATCGCCATCGTTATCATTTTCTTTATCTTTCGCTTAGCATCTTTCTACTTGGGGGTCCTTCAGGCTCCGCTGAAAGATTTCTGAGGCCTCGGGATCCCCGCCGACTGAGGAGCCATTTATCGTCGCTATTGGCGGAGACGATTTGGTTGAAAAGGCCGGCGAAGTTTAGAGGCTTCCCCGCCGTCGAAACGATGGCAACTTGCCTCTTTTAAGCCAGGGCTGTTTTTGAGGAACGGAGGTTTCCAAGGGTATAGATCGGCAGCGGCTTTGCCCATGCCCTCGCCTGGGAGGGCCGGTGGCGGGTCTATAAAACGGCTATTCCGAAATTGGGGGTCCGGCAGCAGGGGATCCGGTTTAAGCCTTTCTTTGCTTCTCTTAACGCCGTGTCCTTAGGGGGTTGCGAGGTATTGGGGCTGCTCGGGAAGGAGATTTTTAGTGGGAAAATGGAATCTCGAGATCTTAGCGAATTTCCGGTTTTTATTGTCGGGCGGTTTGACAGTTTAGCCGGCAGCCTCTTCTCCTTCGTGTGTTATTCAAATTGGCAAAGCGAGAAGACATACCTGTGACTGAAAAGGGAAGCTTTGAGGGTCCCCGAGGATTTGCGAAGGCTTACGGCTCGCGAGTCCCTTTTGGGCCTGCGGTTTGGGCGGAGGCTCCGCCGGCATCACGGGCAGCTAGAGTTTTAGCTAGAGTTAAAGAGTATGCCGAGGTTTTTAGTTGGCAGTTAAAAAGGTTTTATGTGAAAGCGAGTTACGAATTATTCGAGACACTTATCGAGTGGAGGTTGAGGACAGGAGCTTGGCTCTCCATGCGTGATAAAGGAACTAGCCGATGGCAGTATGCTTGGTGACCGGGGGTGCAGGGTTTATTGGTTCCCACCTTGTGGAGAGGTTGGTGGAACAGGGGCATCATGTTCGGTTATTGGACAATCTAAGCACGGGTCGACTGGCGAACCTCGAGGGGGTGCTGGGGTCGATCGAATTTGTGGCGGGTGACGTGTGCGATGAGGATTTGGTCCGGGATTTGATGCACAGTGTGGAGTATGTGTTTCATCAAGCAGCCCTGGCCTCGGTCCCGCTCAGTGTGGAGAGGCCTTTGGAAACCCACTCCGTTTGCACCACAGGAACCCTGGTGATTTTAGATGCTGCCCGGCGCGCTGGGGTTCGCCGAGTGATTTATGCAAGTTCCTCGGCTGTTTATGGTGACCAGCCCACCGCAGCAAAAAGGGAAAGCGATTTACCTGCTCCTATCTCCCCGTATGGGGCCGCCAAGTTGGCCGGCGAAATCTTCTGTCGTGCTTTCTTCGCGACCTACGGTATGGAGACGGTGTGCCTTAGATACTTTAACGTTTTCGGCCCCAGACAGGATCCGGAGAGTCCTTACGCGGCGGTGATTCCACGATTTGTTTCTGCAATTGTCCGTGGGGCGTCGCCAGTAGTTTACGGCGATGGGCATCAATCCCGCGATTTTGTTTACGTCGAAGACGTGGTTCGAGCCAATTTGTTGGCGATGAGTGCCTCCGGTGTAGCTGGTCGGGTGTTCAACATAGCCACAGGCCGAGCGGTGAGTCTTTTGGAGCTGCTCCAAGTATTGGAAGACATTTTCGGATTCCCTGTCCGCCCACGGTTCGACCCACCTCGTCCGGGGGACATCCGGCAGAGTATGGCCGACATTACGCAGGCGGAACAAGTGCTCGGCTACAGGCCCCAGGTGAGCCTCGCAGAGGGACTGCGGCGGGCAATTGGCTATTACCGCCAGCTAGCAGGGGCCGGTACCTGAAATGGGATGAAATTGGCTGAGAGTTGCTCGGGTGTCTGTCTTGCACTTGTAATGAGTTTTTTTGGAAGATGTATCCTCGGATATGACACTTTCCGGTGGGTGTAGACGGACTGGCTCCGGCCTTACAAATCGCTGAACGTAAACCTTGGGAACTCGGTCTAGTTTTGGAATGATGGCCATGGGCGTGATAAGCATCGCAGGCGTGAACCAAAGGATGGTTGCTGTGGTGCCCTTGGTTTGAAAAGGGTAGGAAAGAGTGGAACTTCACTGGACGGTTTTGCCGCCCGGGTTTCCATTCCCCTACACCCTTTAGGAGAGAGGCACTGCCGATGGGATGGCTTCATTTGCGGGGTCAGTCTTGAATTCCCGGCTCCATCTTGAAGAGGGTTCCGATGACTCAGCAAAAGGCCCCTATGGAGCGTTTAAGTGATTTCTTTTGCTCGAAGGCGGGAAAGACCCGAGGGGTATATGTTGGTGGTTTGCCGCTTTTCTGCATGAATGTCTGGCTATTCGGAGGCTGTCTGGGTTTTCCAGAGTAATTTGTTTGGGATTTCCCTTAACAATTAGAACGACCGCGACCCTTTGTGTCTGATTTTCCCTTCCTATCGGTAGCTCAAAGCACCTCACTCTTGGCCCAAAAGGCCTCCGTGTGGGTCGGAAAAGGCTTTGGACGAAATTCGCGGGGATCTTGTCTGTATATTCCCGATCACTTTCGGCTGGATTGCCCCGCTATGGGCCGGGTCCATGTGGGTGCGAACGTCACCCGGAGGTAACTGGTATGTGAAGTTTTTCCCAGCGATTTGTCTGCCGGCGGTTTTAGGGTGACCTTCGAGCGAACAATTCCGCAGACGGAGCTTTCTTAAGGGTTTCGGGCCCTTAGCCATTCCGTGCGCCCTTGATTAGGTCCAATTCCTCGCTTAAAACGCAGAATACAGACTCTTCTGCGTTTTCTCTCAGCTGGTAAATCACCCGGGCTTCTCCGGCATGAGAGTTCCGGAGTTCGGGGCCTGCCCCAAAGCCTGGGAAAGTTTCTTCCTGGGCTGTCCGGCAGTATCTCCTTTGAATCTTCCTGGGATAACCGGCATCGGTTCAGGACCTTAAGCCGTTACCAAACTTTGGGAATCGAGAAGATTGCTCTCCTTTCCGGGCGAGTAGTCCACTTAGGCGGGTGCCTGCCAGACAAGCGGGCGTTAGGCGGGTCCTTGCCAGACAAGGGGTCGACAGAGGCTACTCTTCTCGATCCTGTGACCGACTTTGTCCGTCAATTCTTGGCCCAGGTCAAGGAATCCGGACTGCCCGAGCTTTGCCTGGCTTTTTGGAGCTGGGGGGCTGCCCGGGCTTAAGCACCTCCCGAGAAGTGGTGTCCGCTCCGTGTTCGAAAGTGCTGCCTTCTTTGCCCGCAGCAACAGTGATTAGTTGCCCATTGCTTCCTCGGAAATGCCGGCGGGGCGGAGGAGCGAAAGCACCACCAAGAAGGGTTAGCACACACAGGGTGCTCCCAACGCAAAGGAGCATCGTAGGATAAGCCGACAGTCCGAGGCGCGCCGCAACCGCCAGCACGGTAGAAGCCAAGGGCGCGCCTAAGACCACCCCCACGTCAGAAGCCGCTAACATCAGGCTGGTTCCTAATCCACGGTAGCGGGGAGGAAAGCGGGTTGCCCCCAGGGCCACGACGGAGGGATAAAGGATCGCGTGGGCGACCCCGAAGATCAACCCCGGAATGACCAGCATCCATTCCGCCCGGACGAGAATGAAACTCCAATGGGCGACAGCCAAAAGAACCATACTAGCCGTTGCCAAAATGCGTAAATCGGTGCGAGCAAAAATGCCTCGCGTCCAAAACCGTGTCAGCACTGCCACCGGGGCATAAACCGCGAAGAAAAGCCCCACGCGGCTGATCCCCATGCCGGAGGCCATAGCCGGAAGGAATACCGGGGGAAGTCCCAATCCCACCCCCATCGAGATTCCCAAGATCAGGAATGAAGGATGGGCGAAAGATTTCAGCACCCGCCAAGTAGGCACTTGCAGGGGTCGGGTTTCGTGGGTAGTTCCGGCCGTAGCTGCCCAAGCAAAAGCCGCGGCTCCCAGAGCTAATAATCCCCCAGCCCAGAAGATAGCCTCCACCTTCCCCCATCCGACTACGATCCAATCTCCCAATTGACTCCCCACAATAACCCCCAAGAAGCCGGACGTACCGAGCATTCCGATGAGCTCCGCCATTCGGGCTGGAGCCGCCCCTTGAGAAATGAAGGTGGTCGACGCCCCGAAAATACCGGCGATTGCCAACGAGAAGATCAACCGCCAAAAGTAAATCCCCAGACCAGAGGGACTTTGCACCCAAAGGTGGGCAAAACAACTGGCCGCAAAAACTAGGAGGGAACCAAGCCAGATGGTCTTCGCTCCATGCTGATCGATTGCCCTTCCCAGCACAAAGCGGCCGCACAGACTCCCCAAAGTCCCAACCCCAACAATCCACCCCAAATGCCAGGCAGTCCCACCAAGGTGGTGCACGAAATCTGCATATCGAACTAAAGTGTTGGTGGCCACGCACGTGAGAAAGTTTGCGGCATAGGCGAGCCAAAATTGCCCTCCGTAGACAGGCTGCCACTCACTTGCCCCCTGGCTACAAACACTCGGTGATATTTGAGGTGTAGACCTTTGGGTCGCTGGGGAAATCATGGAATTCAGAAGAGCGATAATTTGCTGGAGTACCAAACAGCTTAGGTTGCAGTTTCTTTTGTGGGTTGTAACAGCACGTGCAAATTATTTCTTCGCCGGCAACGTTTCGACAATGGGTTTTCGGTATAAAAAAAAGCTTGGACGCTCAGGCCTGAGGACTGCTGAGCATTTTAGCACGGCAACTTCGAAGGGATTGGGTCTGATTTCGCGAGATAGGACCTTCCGCATCTGATATTCTGGGAATCAGCTCTTTTGATCTTCTGGGAATCAGCTCTCTGGCGTTTTGTGCTTGCTGCGGCCCACATAAGACTTTTAGGTGCCGCCCCACAAACAATAGGGGTGCAACCCGGGATAATCCCCGGAAAGAACAGATTTGGGGAAACAAACGGGGTTATGCCGGCCTTTTGAGGGCCGTCTTTTCCCTTATCTTTAATAAACAGTGGGGAAAAATTTTCGGTCTTGGCCCTCAGGTCGGTGAGCCGACGGGGGTGAGCTATCGCAGCCAGGCTCCTAGGGTTTTTGTGAAAGGCCTCGAAGAAGTTCAAACCTCGTGGTTCATCTGTGGTGCCCTCCAGCCCTTTTGATTGGGATGGCGGGCAGTTCGTTGTGGTGCACCCCGTCTAGGGGGGAAGATGCTCCTGGCGGGGGATATTTGAGTACCGCCTAAGGCGGGGGCTGCGACCCAGTAAGGTCCCGGACTCGCCGGCTCATGTGCCTCCGGCGGAACGGCTCCTCGGATGAATCCCATTCCCGGCTGACTTTTCCTGTGCGGCCGCGACAGAAAGTTACCTCGGCGAAAGACCTTTAAATCTTGAGAGGGGGCAGAACGTTGCCGAAATGGTGGGCGTCAGGGTTGAGGGCTTACCGGAGGTGTTGGTTTCTTAATCCGGAAGTCTCGGTTTCTAAACCTCGTCCGCAGTTCTCCGGCACCCCAATGTTGCACCCTTGGTTCCGAATATCTGAGGGCGTTTGGGGGCTATTTTAGGGGCCAGCTTACAGGCTTCTGAATCTCGGCGAAGCAGAAGACAACTCGTTAAAGCTTTCTTTCCGGCTCTGTTCCCTGCGGCTGGACCGTACTTTGGGGGATTGGACTAGGCACCGGGCGTCGGGGGCCCCCAAAATCGCCCCGAGTAAGAAATCGGCGGGGGTGCAAGCTTTGCACGTGGCTGGCTCCTGGGTAGACTTGAAGGGAGGTGGAAGAAAGGTGGACTTCTTTTCGGAACCGGTTTTTTTTTGAGGGAGCGTCAAATCTAATCGACCACTCCCCGGGGTCCTAAGCGGTCACGACGGGATCCGAGTAACTTTGGGAATTAGCTGATTTTTAGGGGCCGGGAAAGAAATAGCAACCACTCTGTTCAGGGTTTTGGATTGGGCAGAGGGCTCGGAAAAGTTTTGTCTTGACGTCTCGTGGGCCGCCTACTGGGG
>Ga0308310_1000518_pt1 | contig 17007 bp, 12 predicted proteins | sample HotsprSampleMS65_FD_203672 | JGI IMG/M metagenome (GOLD analysis project Ga0308310, IMG submission 203672) | Hot spring phototrophic mat microbial communities from Mushroom Spring, Yellowstone National Park, Wyoming, United States - 20090730_MS65 ...
CTTGCGGCACGGTACGGCAACCGCACCCTGGTTGCTGCTACATTTGAGCATCTGAAAGGATCGTTGCGTGCGCTCGGCGCCTCACCAGAACCGGCAACCGCTGCACTATACCGGCAATTGACCTGATATTGCCGCATATGAACCTGCATTCAGGACGTTATTGATGACGATGCAACCGCGCACAGAAGCCGCCGCGCGCCAGCAACCCCTCATGATCGCCATCCTCAACAATGCGCCCACGGTGCATGACGATGATGCGATCAGCATTGCGAATGGTTGACAGGCGATGGGCGATCACCACACTGGTACGGGTGCGCCGGATGCGCTCCAGCGTCTCCTGGAGGAGCATTTCAGTGGCGCTATCAATGCTGGATGTGGCCTCGTCGAGCGCCAGCACCCCCTCCGGGCTGAACGCCAGCGCCCACGCCAGCGCCAGCAGCTGCGCTGACCAACCCAGCGTGTCTCATAGGGCGCAATCATACGACACATCTTCGCACATGTCCAGAACGACAGAAAGTTTACACGAAATTAACCACAGGAGTCAGTCAACCGTCAACGGCGAGTCAACCGGACACGTTATCCTTCCTGTAGTTCCAGCGTGCGATCCAGCCAGATTGATGTTCGGATGCGATTATTCGTAAGGAGGTACTCCACTATGCGGTCGAAGATCCTGCGGGCGCTTGCAGCAGCACTTCTGGTTGGCACAATTGCAGCCGCCGCTATGGCGCCTCTGGCGCCTCCGCCCATTCGTGGACCGTCGACGACTATCGTGAAGTAGTCACGATCATGGCGTTGTTCGCCGTATACCTGGTCTGTGCGCTCGTGGGAGCATGGATCGCGTTCTGGCGAGCGCCAGAGTGGCCCCGTTACAATCTTCTGCTGGCAATCGCCGCCGTGCCGCAGATCGGCCAGGTGCTTGGCATTCGCATCAGCGAAATGTTTGTCGTATCGGTCGTGGCAATGACCCTCTGGTGTCTCTGCAACTACCGGATCGCTGGCGTGCCAATGGTCGCTGTCGGCGCGGCGTTCAATGCACTGGCGATGACGTGGCACGGCGGCGCGATGCCGGTTCGCGCCGACATTCTTGCTGAATTGGGGTATCATTTCGATCCGGGCGTTCTGGTGGAAGGATCGAAGGATGTCGTTGTTCATCACTCGCCGCTCTGGTTGCTTTCAGACTGGATAGTCATCTCAATTGGCACATTCATCCTGATCATCAGCCCCGGCGACATCCTGGTTGCAGGTGGCGTCGTGATGTGGTTGCTGTTCAGTCGTACCGCCGCACTGGAAAGGGAATCATCAATGCTTGCCTGTCATAGCGCTTCTCATGCCGAGACACGAAAAAATCTTATTCCGGGTCACAGCACACGCCCCGCTCTGACCCGCCTGGCATTGCTGGCTGCTGCCGACCCGGCGCTTGCGGAGCGCCTCTTGCACGACCCGTTCGATGTCGCCAACGCGCACCCTCACTACCACGTCACACTCGATGCGAACGACCGGGCTACACTGGCTGCTATTCGCGCCCGGGCGCGAACAGTAGGGGAATTTTTGGGTGAACTTGCTGCTGAAGTTGATGGATTCTAGCAAGGCAGCCCGGATATGAGAGACCCCTTCAACCCATCGACATCATCATCGGCGCCGTAGCGCTAATCCAGAGCGTCGTTCATGTTCGCCGTATCACACCTTCACAACAACATGTTATGAACAGTGGCATCGCTCTCCAAACCGTTGACCCCTCATCTGCTGGCGTGCTGGCTGTGCTGCACCAGATCGCCGATGCGACCGACACCGCAGGTCTCGCGGCAGTGCTCCACAAAGCGGCAATCTCGCTGTTTCCCAGGGTCCGGATCGATCTCTTTGTCGTTGCCGATTCAGCCGAGCACGTGCTCATCACCTGCGGCGAACATGATCTGCCACATCCGCCCGCGTTCCATCGTGGTATGTCCTTCGTTGCCTGGCTGAACCAGCATAACTACAAAACCAGGATCGTCCCGGTGAGTGTCGCCCGGCAGAATCAGGGGCAACTGATTGTATCACGGCCTCATGAGGAAATCTCTCAGGATATCCTGGTGATCGCGGAGCAGATCGCGCCGGTTGTCGGTCTCTGGTTGATTGCCCACCGTCATCAGGTTGCGCTTGAGCAGCACGAGATGCAATTGCTCGCAACAACCGAGCGACTGCGCCCGATCGAAGAGATGCAACTGCGCGTCACACTTGCGGCTGGCGCAGCTCACGATATAGGCAATCTGTTTGCATCAGTGCTCGGGCATGCTCAACTCCTCCAGCAGGCAGCGCCCCTTGAACTTCAGAATGATTTGAAAACCATTGAGCAGGCTGCCAGAGATGGACATCATCTGTTGCGACGCCTTCTCAGCGCACGCAACGCTTCCTACATGCCGGAAACAACGATGGCGCCAGTGTTGCTGACAGAACTCGTCCACGATGCCCTCCGCCTGACCCAACCCTGGTGGGGCGCCCGCCATTCCGTGACGGTCAAAATCGCACTGACACCTGTTCCACCTGTGCGCGGGCATCCTGCGGATCTGCGCGAAGTGCTGGTCAATCTCATTCTGAATGGAGTCGATGCCATGCCGGAGGGCGGTACGCTAACCGTGCGCACCTACAGTGTCAATGAACGCGCCATTGTTGAAATCAGCGATACCGGGGTTGGCATCGCACCGGCACACCAGAACGCCATCTTCCAGCCCTTCGTGACGACCCGCAAAGGAGGAAGCGGTCTGGGGTTGAGTGTCAGCCGCGCCATCATCGAACGTTATGGCGGGACGATCAGTGTGTCAAGCATACCTGGACGGGGCGCCACCTTCAGCATCAGTCTTCCGGGTGTGCGCAGCGCTGATATGCTTCCCGAACCGCCGATGTTGCAGCGCACGGCATCGTAGCCATACGCTAGCGGTTCCGAAAGATCAGCACTCCCCCCACAACAATCATCAGCAGCGGAAAGACAATGTCGGTATCAATACCAAACTGCTCCGCCAGGAAGATCAGTCCGAGTCCGATCAGGACGATGCCAGCCCAGTTCAGACGACGGCGACGGTGTACCGGCGCCGGTGCGGATTGTGGCGATAGTGGCGCCATTGAGGGATCCAGCCGCAGATCGATGGTCTGCCCGGTGTTCGGCGGTTCTGGAGGCGCATCGGCAAACACGGTTCCACGTGAGGAAGAATATGCTGATGTTTCGCCATATCTCGCCTGACGGGCATACTGCGCCTCAGACGCCTGACGAGTGAACACGGCGCCGGAGTTTCCCGTATGCTGAGCAGTATCAGGGAAAGCGGGGGGCATGCCGGGGGGCGCCTTCGGCATGATGAGCCACAGCACAGGATACAGTACAAAACCAATACCGCTGGTCAGCGTCGCCAGGACAAAAATCAGGCGGACGATGACCGGATCGATATTGAAATACTCCCCCAAACCGCCGCACACACCCGCTATCACTGCATCACGGCGACTGCGCATCAGACGAGATTGCATCGCTCTTTCGAACCTTTCAGGGGTCGCTACGCGACCAGCGTATCTGTCTTCTAGAAGTGAGACGCAAAAAATTAATAGATTGTTGCAGGAGCGCAGACCAGAAATCCCGGAAACAGCCGCCTTCATCCTGTCTGCATGGCAAACCGTGCTAGAACGTGATCCGTCGTCGGCGCAGCGCGATGCTCTGAAGCAACCCAATTGCCGCCAGCGATGTCATGGTAAAACTGCCGCCGTAGGAGATGAACGGCAGCGGGATGCCGGTCACCGGCATAATGCTCATATTCATGCCCACATTGACCAGCACATGGCACAACAACATTGCAGCGATCCCCACCGCGATCAGGCGCCCAAACGTGTCACGCGCAATGACGGAGACGGATAGCGCCTGCCAGATTGTAATCCCCAGGAACACCAGCAGCAGGGCAGCGCCAAGAAAGCCTAACTCTTCGCCGGTGATGGCGAAAATGAAATCTGAGTACTGCACTGGCAGATAGTTGCCCTGACTGAGCAATCCATGCGTCCATCCGCGTCCGGTCAATCCACCAGAACCTATGGCAGTCAATGACTGCATAATGTTCCAGGCGCCCTGCTTGAGATCCGGGTCATACTTGAGGGGATCGAGAAAGATCAACAGGCGTGTGCGCTGGTACGGCTGCAAGATATGCGTCCAGCCGTAGATCGCAGCCGGAACCGCGGCGATGAACAGAACGCCGAACTGCCACAGGCGCACCCCGGCTGCCAGCGCCATCGCCGTCCAGATTGCGACAAAGACCATTGCCGTGCCAAAATCGGGCTGGAGAAAGACCAGCACTGTCGGAATGCCGACCAGGATCAGGCTGGCGATGACGACGCGCCAGGCTTGTGGTTGCCGTTCATTGTGCGACCAGTACGCCGCCAGTGCAAGAATAACCAGCAATTTTGCCGGTTCGGAGGGCTGGAAGGTGCGAATGCCAAGGTCGATCCAGCTTTGGGCGCCGGAACTGACCTGACCGACAACCAGTACCAGCCCCAGCAGCGCCACAGCGCCGAGGTAAAATGGCACAATCCAGGCTTCGAAGGCATGGTAGTCAACGGTGGTGAGCAATGCCATCGCCGCGCACCCAACCAGGAGATTGACCAGGTGACGCGAAAAGTAACCCTGGGTCAGCGGGTCGCGCAACGTGGCGCTATACACCATTGCCGCGCCAAAGCCGAGCAGTATCAACACGCAGAGCAAAAGCGGAAAGTTGTAATCGCGCCAGGTTTTGACCATATGCCGCGCTCAACGGTTCATCAGCGATGGTATTATACCATTGCACTATCGCATCAGCAGGGGAATCCAGACAGACGGTCTGCCGCGAAACGTGCTGAGGACGCCGGTGTTGTTCGTTATCACCGGATCACGTTGCGATGAGGCAACAACCGCAGTGGCAGTGATCCATCCGCCGCCAGGCGGGACTGTCAGCGTGACCGTCAGCGCCGGTGCAACACTGCCTGCTGCCAGTGCACCGCGCTCGCATGTGAGCGTGCTGCCGGAAGAACAGACCCACCCCAATCCGCCGGTCTGAATGCTGGTCGAACCAGGCGGCGGCGTGAACTCCACCTGCACATTCCCGGCTGCTGCCGGTCCTGCATTGAGAACAACGACCGAGTACGTCAGCGTACCGCCGGGCGCCACCGGGTCTGGCTGAGCCGTCAGTATGACCGAGAGATCGGCATCGCCGGGTACCGGCGCTTCGTAGGCGCCCATATCGCAGACTGCCAGACCATTGCCATCACCATCGATGGGGCGCGCAACGCCACGCTGATCGGTTGCAGCGCACGAGCTCCCAACCGCCGGGTCGCCAGCATCGATTGCCGGGCTGCCGCTGAGCAACGCAACCGTCGGCGTTGGACCGCCATTATCGAGCAGCGCGCCCGGCTGCGCGCTGACACCGATCACATTACCGGTCTGCGTACCCAGAATTGTGCAGCCCGTACTGCGATGGATCAGATTGTACCCCAGCGATTCGAGCACATTGAAGCAGTCGGGATTCACCCGCGCTGGCGTCGGACTGAGATCGGCGTTATCGGAGATAATCGTGTTGCGCAGGCGGAGTTGATTGATCACCTGCTCATCGACGCGCACCGAAACGCCGCCCCCTTCGCCAATGTCGTTGCGATCATCATCGGCGGTGTTGCGCACAATGGTGACATTATTGAGAGTCGCGGCGCTTTTCGGCGGATTGATGATCGTCTGGTCGAGCGACACGCTGATGCCGCCGCCACTATTGCCAGCGCTGTTGCCGGTGATCGTCACATTTGTCAGCAACGCACTGCCGCCGTTAAAGACACTGATCGCGCCCCCCAGACTCGCAGCGCGGTTCGCGGTAAAGGTCACCCGCTCGATCGTTGCACTGGCGCTGGCTGGACTGACCCCATCGCCACGCACCTCGATGCCGCCGCCTCGCACCGCCCGTCCATCGCGCACCACACTATCGCGCAGGATAAGGTTCGCGCCGGGCGTCACCAGAAGAACGCCGCCGCTGTCGGGCGTCTCACCCTTGCCACGCAACGTAACTCCGGTGATCGTCACCGTGGCAGTGGCGAGGAGATGGAAGACCCGATCACCTTCAGCAGCGATGATGGTCGTGGTCGCAGCGCCAGCGCCGATCAATGTCAGGCTGTCGCGGATATCGAGATCACCGTCGGCGTTATCGTCTTCCAGCGTCGTGGTGATCGTCAGCGTATACGTACCGGCAGGCACAATGATCGTATCCGCGCCTGGATTGGCATTAGCGGCGCTGATCGCCTCGCGGAGCGAACAATCGGCGCCGCAGACGCCATCGGCAGTATCGACCGTCTTGGAGACGGTGAATGTCTGCGGTGCAGCAGTGGTTGGTGCAGGCGCACCGAACGTGCTCGCCAGCACCAGCAGCAGAAGCGCACACAGGCGCACGGCTACAATATGACGCATGATCGACCTCATGGCACAAACATTGGCGACTCTGTGCGGATTGTACTATGAAAGCAACTCTGGTTCCATAGTACAATCGTGTCACCAGTTTGACATGCGTTCTCCTGCGTGCTATACTAGCAATCGCTGTGGGGGTGTAGCTCAGCTGGGAGAGCGCGACAATCGCACTGTCGAGGTCAGGGGTTCGAGCCCCCTCACCTCCACCAGAGCACGGGGCAGTAGCTCAGTTGGGAGAGCGCAACGCTGGCAGTGTTGAGGTCAGGGGTTCGATCCCCCTCTGCTCCACCAGATGAGAACGACAGGCGTCCATGCCTGTCGTTCTGTTTTTCTGCAACGAAGGCGACGTGATATGCGCGCTGCTGCGACTCTTCGCCCGGCGTGTCGGCTACGGCGCTTCGCCGGTTATGCGCTCGTAGCAGTCCGGGCAGATCGTATGGCTGAACGTGACTTCGGCATGGGTTTCCAGGTATGTCGCAACGCTCATCCACTCACCGCGTTCATCGCGTATCTTATTGCCGCACCACGCACAGATCGGAATAATGCCGCTCAATGTTTTGATTGTTGCCAGCGCTTCTTTCAGGGCGGCGTGTTTGCGCTCCAGATCGCGATACAGTTTGCGGAGCGTCAGGTGCGTGCTGATGCGCGCCAGCACAACCTCCACGTGGATCGGCTTGGTGATGTAGTCGACCGCTCCTGCGCGCAACCCGGTCACCTCATCAATCGGATCGGTCAGCGCCGTCATCAGGATCACGGGAATATCGCGGGTGCGCGGATCCTCTTTGAGACGACGACAGGTTTCAAAACCATCGATCCCCGGCATCATGACATCAAGAATGATCAAATCGGGGAGCGCATACGCTGCGGTTTGCAGTGCAATATCACCGCGCTCGTTGATCAGCACTTTGTACCCGGCGTTGCGCAGACCTGTGAATAAGATCGCGAGATTGGCAGGAGTGTCGTCAACGACAAGGATCGTATCTGATGGTGTATTCATCGCCGGGCTCTCATCTGTTCCAGAAAGGTCTGCAACTGACCGATCTGAAACGTATCAAGGAAATACTGCACTTTTCCGATAAACGACACAACCTGCGGCATGTCCTGTTTCAGTCGATCAATTGCATCGTGCAGCGCATCGACATCACCAATCTGCGCCAGGTCGCTCAGGACGGTGAGCGTCGTTTCCGGCGGCAGGGCATCGGAGTGATCAGATTGAACATCGGGTAACGGTTTATCGTAACGCCACTCAATCCAGGGGATATGGCGCTGAAGCGTCTCGACCAACAGTGAGCGGCTGATCGGTTTCGGAATGAATGCCTGCGCACCAGCGTTCAGGCTTTGAATGCGGTCGTCAGGGTACGCACTGGCAGAACTGACGATCACCACGAGATGATCGTGACCGGTCATCTGACGGATCCTGCGGATCATATCCAATCCATTCAACGCTGGCATCACCAGGTCCAGAATGACCACGTCCGGTTTGAACGCTTCAATCTGCGCCAATCCTTCCAGACCATCGCACGCCTCTGCCACAATGAAACCCAGCGGTTGCAGCATGTCCCGCACAATAACGCGATTATCAGCGTGATCATCGACGACCAGGACTGTAGGGGATTGACCGTCCACGCCAATGACACGCCCCCTGGATTGCACAGCGGGGAAAGGTTCGCGATCCACCGCCGGGAGCGGAATATCAAACCAGAAAACGCTGCCGCGCCCCGGTTCACTCTGCACCTGGAGCGTTCCTCCCATAAGCGCAACCAGTTCACGCGAAATCGCCAGTCCCAACCCTGAGCCCTGCTCTCCGGTCTGCGCCCCCAGTTGCTCGAACGGTTTGAAGATGATCTCCAGATGTTCTGGCGCTATTCCGGCGCCGGTATCCGAAACCTGAAAACGAATTCGCGTTTGTGCATCGGGCGAACCCAGAACATGCAGCGCAACCGACCCCTGTCGCGTAAATTTGACCGCATTGCTCAGCAGATTTACCAACACCTGACGCAGACGTCGCTCATCCCCCAGAACCATGCGCGGAACACCGGAAATCTCGCGTAGAAACTTCAGATTCTTGATCGCCGCCCGCTCCTCTATCATGTCGCATATTTCAGTTATCATAGCATAGATATCAAAGATAGTCACCTGAAATTGCATCTTTCCAGCCTCAACCTTCGCAAGATCGAGGAGATCGTTGATGAGGCTCAGTAAATGCTCACCACTCGCCTGAATAATATGCAAACCTTTCCTCTGGTGGTCATTGATCAGCTGGTCAGCCTGTAAAATTTGAGTATACCCAAGAATGCTATTGAGAGGTGTACGAAGCTCATGACTTATGTTCGAGAGGAAGATGCTCTTGGCACGATTTGCGGCTTCGGCAGTGCGTCGTGCTTCTTCTGCTGCTTCTTTGGCGGAGCGCAACGACTCTTCGATAGCGCGCTGTTCGGTAATATCGAACATTAAGCCCAGGATAGCTGTTACCTGACCATCCACACGGACCGGCGCCATAATGTGACGGAAGAGCCGCACCTGCTGCCGGACAAATATCGTATGCTCGAACGAAACCGTCTTGCCCTCAAACGCCCATGCTTCGCAGGTTTTCCACTGCACGATCACGTGATCGACGCCTGAACCATCGTCCTGATCACGATCCTTAACGAGCGTGCGCATCACAGAGTTCTGCATGATGTAGCGCCCGGTGCGATCCTTCGCCCACAGTGCAACCGGTATATGCTCAATCAGCGTATGCATGCGCGCTTCGCTTTCACGGCGCGCATACTCGGATTCGTGATAATCGCGCCAGAGAAAAACCGATTGCAAAGTGCTGCTCATCTGCTGTGCAAGCATCAGATACGCCTTGCCATCGCGCGTTCCAATCCGTGCCGCAATATACCCAAAGTAACGCGCGCCAAAAAAGAGTGGATTGACGATCAAAGCCCGGCTCTGCGGCTCTTCCAGCCAGGTATCGGGAAGTATCTGGCGACTTGGAAATCGTATGCCCTCCGGTGGCAACGATAGCCGCTTTCCATCACGCATCGCCAGCACCACACGCGCCCATTCGGGAAATTCTGGTTCTCTGGCGATGTCGTAGAAGTTATCAAAAAGCACCAGGTTACAATCCGTGATGCCGAGTTCAGGCAGTCGATACACGAGAATCTCAAAAAGTTGCTCAATACTCCGCGTAAGCATCATTGCGTGACTGATTTCAAGCAACGTGTGGGTATTTTCGACAGTTCTGGCGCGTCGTTCAATGCGTGCGCGTTCACGTTCCTGCATGAGCGCCAGATGAACACGCTGAAGAAACGGGCGATTCGTCTGCGACAATTGATCGGTATGTTTCAGCGCAGAAGTAACGAGAAAGAACAATTCTGAAAGAACATCGTACCAGCGGTCCAGTTCCAGAGGATCGCGCGTGCTTGCCAGTTCGGTCTCGAACAGGCGCCAGAATCGATCACGCTCACGATTATTCTGGATAGGATCGGTTGATCGCATCCCCCTGATCAGCGCATCAATCCAGGATACATGCGACACGCCACCCCGTGCCGATTCCCTGACGCGACCGATCTGTTCAACCAGGCGCGTCTCTTGATCAGACAGGGGTGACCCTTGAGCGACGCTATTGATGGCGGCGTCGGAGATGAGATGGGGTGCAACCGGATCGAGCGACCAGCATCCACAGGATCGCCGAACAATGAGACGAGCCGGAACGTCGATCCGATCAGGAACCACCTTCCCCTCAATCAGATCCAGGAGTGCGTGGACTGCTACTACGCCCGCCTCATAGAACGGCTTCGCCATAACGGTGATCGGCACATTCAACGTCTGCGCATCCAGGTGATCGTTGAACCCGGCTACCGCAATGTCGTCCGGAACGCGAACGCCATACTCCTCCAGGGTTTGCAGCGCGCCGACTGCATAGTCGATCTCAGAGCCGATGATGGCATCAACGTCTGTGACAGGACGGCGACCTCGTTCCCGGATCAGGGTGTGTACCGCTTGAACGCCGACCGTTTTTCCCCAATTGGACGCATGCACGACGAGCGCAGGATCGAAAGGAATGCCATACCGCCGCAGCGTGTCCTGATACGCCCGAAAACGTTCTTCGCTCTCCAGATGGCGGGCAGGACCGCGAATGAGCGCAATGCGGCGACGCCGATGCACCTCGATCATATGCGAAATCAGGTCGCACATCCCACGGTAGGTGTCCGTCAGAACAGAAGGGATGCCTTTGATGATCCCCTCATAGTTGATGATCGGCAGGTATCGATATGGCGCGATAAACTCTTCCATCTCGGTCTCGTTGAGATTCACGCCAAACCCCGCTCGACTTCCGCCCCAGGTAATCAGCCCATCGATGCGTGGTCCTTTCGCCAGATCGAAAAAGGCGCGCGCTGGCAACACATGCGCCAGTGGTGATCTGATCAATGGTTGGACAGCGGTCGGAATGACCCCCCCAACGAAACAGAAGAGGTCTACATTGCGCTGCTGCGCGCCATCGACGGTTCCCAGCCAGAACGGTTGGTGCACGATTGCCACCAGGACGCCAATCGTGCGTCGTGAGGAAGAAGAAGCATCGGGCATAAGCGGCGTATGCTACAACGACGAACGTGAATCCAGGAACGCTTCGATCTGATCCGCCGGGAGCGCCCGTCCAAACAGCCATCCCTGGGCATACTCGCAGCGCAAGGCGGACAGCATATTTGCCTGTTCTTCGGTTTCGACCCCCTCGGCGACCACCGTCATTCCCAGCGAATGCGCCAGTGTGATGATCGCCTTGACGATCTCATAGTGTTCACGCATCATACCGAGCCGGGCGATGAATACCCGGTCGATCTTCAACGTATCGACCGGGAATTGACTCAAATAGCCGAGTGATGAGTAGCCAGCGCCAAAATCATCGATACACACCCCGACCCCCAGCGAGCGCAGTTCATTCAACTGGGCGATGGCGATCTCCCGGTGCGTGACAAATGTGTTTTCAGTCAACTCGATCTTGATCGCCTTCGGCGGTATCCCGGCATCGGCTATCGCGTTTGCAATCTGTGCCACCAGGTCGGGTTGAGCCAGCTGGTGCGCCGAAAGGTTGACATTCACCCACATATCGAAGTGGCGCGGTCGGCGACTGCGCCATTCGCGCACCTGATGACAGACGTCGCGCAACACCCAGTGACCAATCGTATTGATCAACCCGATCTCTTCGGATAGCGGGATAAATTGATCGGGAGAGATCAAGCCATGCTGCGGATGCTGCCAGCGCGCCAGCGCTTCGAAGGCGACCACCCTCCGACCATTGAGGGCGACGATCGGTTGATAGTGGACGCGCAATTCATTGCGCTCGATAGCGCTGCGCAGATCGTTTTCAAGTTGAAAATGACTGACTGCTTTCCGGCGCATGTCGGGGTCGAAGACGACATGGCGCGCGCGGCGCCGCACTTTTGCCTGATACATCGCCGTATCAGCATCGCGCGCCAGTTCTTCGGGGCGTTCATACCCTTCATTGCCAAGCGCCAGACCAATGCTGGCGGTGGTGTAGACGGTATGACCACGAACGCTCAACGGCGCCTGCAACGCCTGATGAATGCGTTCCACGATCCACTCTGCTTCTTCCGGCGCATTCAACCGATCAAGCATCACGGCAAACTCATCGCCGCCCAGCCGGGCAACCGTATCACCGGGACGCAGGACGCTTTCAAGCCGCCGCGCGACGGCGATCAGCAACTCATCACCCGCAGCATGCCCCAGGCTGTCGTTGATGGTTTTGAAGCGATCAAGATCGAGGAACAGCACTGCGAACAGATGCTTTTCGCGCTGTGCTCGTTTGAGCGCCAGGCTCAGGCGATCCATAAAGAGGGTTCGATTCGGCAACCCCGTCAGCGCATCGTGAAGCGCGCCATACGCCAGTTGCTCCTCCGCCTGTTTGCGACCGGTTATATCGGTCTGCGAACCGACCATACGCGTTGCCCGACCATGCTCATCCCATACTGCCATGCCGCGACAGAGCATCCAGCGATAGTTGCCGTCACGATGCAGAATGCGGTATTCCAGTTCAAACGATGTAATCAGACGACGGGTGTGCGCCAGCAGACGCCATTCGACCCGCTCGCGATCATCGGGATGCAACCGACGGAACCACTCATCGGGTGATGTGCCGATGTCGGCATCATCATACCCCAGCATCGCTTTCCAGCGTGGTGCGAAATAGATCTTGCCGCTGACGAGGTCCCAGTCCCACAACCCATCATTTGCTCCCTGAGCTGCGAGCGCGTACCGTTCCTCACTGGCGCGCAACGCCTCTTCAGCGCGCTTTGCTTCGGTGACATCCCGCACAATGGCGACGCTCCCGCTCAAACCATCCGTATCACGGAGCGGGCGCGCCGTGATGCTCAACCACTGCTCTGGATGGCAGTCGGTTGCGGGCAATCGCACCTCCGCCGCATCGACCGACTCGCCGTGCAAGGCGCGTGCAAACGGGAGATCATGCGGCGTCAACCAGGAACGTCCGTCTAGCGACTGTGCCACCGGTGCGCTGGACGATCCGGGAAGCAGACTCGCCAGACGATCACCGAGGATCTGAACTGCTGCCGGGTTATGGTGGATCAAATGCCCATCGGTATCGGTGACAACCACTGCATCACCCATACTGTCGAGAATTGCGCGCAGGAGATTCGTCTGCTGGCGCAGCGCTTCCTCAGAACGCTTCAGCGCTTCGGCGCGCTGCTCCGCCAGCATGGTGCGTTCAGCAACCCGTTGTTCGAGGGCGAGGTTGAGGTTGCGCAACTCCGCTTCGGCGCGCCGCCGCTCACGCTGCTCTGCCTCGAGACGGTTGAGCAGCGCCTGTATGGTTTGATCAACGGTTGCCAGATTATCAGGATGATGTAATGCCTCTTGAATGTCTGGATCATCGGTGATTGCCGGATGATCTGCGGCAGCGCTCAGCAGATACAGTCGCATACGCAGATACGCCTGCTCGGCGTCACGCAGACGTTTCTGCTCCAGGCAGGCATTGACACGCGCGTGGAGGATCGTCTTATTGAACGGCTTGCCCAGATAATCGGCAGCGCCCAGTTCGATGCAGCGCGCAACCAGGTCGAGATCCTGGTCGCCGGAAATAACGATGACCGGAATATGACGGAGCGCAGCATCCGCTTTGAGTGCTGCGAGCACGTTGTCGCCGCTCATGCCGGGCATTAGAATGTCGAGCAGTATCAGATCGAACGTGTACTGTTGCACCGCTTCGAGCGCCTGAATGCCGTCAGAACGGGCGATCACGGTGTGTCCGGCAAGCTCGAGTTGCCGCACCAGTGCGTTTCGCACATGCTCGTGATCATCGACGACCAGAATAGTTCCAGAAAATGACATATCACATATATGGAATAGGTGAGATGCTGCTATGTTGTGTAACGGGCACACTATACCGCCGTTTCCAGGCTGGCGCAACCCTTACTTCAGATACCACTTCAGACCCAGGGCAGCAACCAGTTGCGATTTTACAGTACAATTTGAGAAGACTCACCAACGTTCCATTGTTCCATACAAGCATCTCGCGGGTGCGCATCGCCTTGTGAGTAAGGAGGCAGTCTGTGTTCAAGGATTTCAAAACGTTCGTCATGCGCGGGAATGTGATCGACCTGGCAGTCGGCGTGGTCATCGGTACGGCGTTTAGCGCGGTCGTCAACTCGCTGGTCAACGATGTTCTGATGGCGATTGTCGCCACCCTGATCGGTCAGCCGGATTTTTCCGACGTTCTGGTGTTCGGTGCGGTACGACTCGGCGCATTCATCACAACCATTGTCAATTTTCTGATCATCTCTGCTGCGCTCTACTTCCTCGTCGTTGTGCCAATCAACAAACTCTCGGAATTCACAAGGAGAAATGAACCGCCTCCTGCTCCTGCTCCGCCAGCACCGTCCGCAGAAGAGAAACTTCTGACCGAAATTCGTGACCTGCTGCGACAAAATATAACCTGACCTTAACACGATCTTTATCCAGGCTGATTAAGGTGGTTATAGCAGTTCCCATAGAGGTTGAACCAATCGGAAAAGGTTGAACACTCCCAGTATCGCGCTCCCCACACGGTGACCGAAATGAATTTCGGTCTACGCTCTGCCGAAAACGGGCGCCTCGCGCGACACGGCAGAGCCGGACGAAGGTCAATGTATCTGAGAACTGCTGTAAATAATAAGGTTGAACGTTGCAGGTGAAGTTGACCCTCAACTATCACCTGCCAGGAGATTCTGTCGTGTCTGGCGTGCCGAGTATCATTGTTCCGACGAAAAATGAAGCAGCGTTGATCGGCGCTTTTCTTGCCGCGCTTCCCGGATCGGTCGAGTTGATCGTCGTTGATGCCAGTGACGACGATACTCCTGCCATCATCGAACGCCTGCGACCGCAGAAAACCCGGATTATTCGCGCCTCTGCCGGCATCGCCGAGGCGCGTGAGATCGGTGCGTCCGCAGCCCATGGCGACTGGTTGATCTTCAGTGATGCAGATGTCTGCTTTGCACCCGGTTATTTTGATCGCTTCACGCGCTACACCCACGCCGATGCCATCTACGGACCCAAATATGCAACTGTGGCATATGGGTGGTATAGCCGCATCTTTACCGGCGGACAACGCCTGATGCATCGTCTTGGTTTTCCGGCGGCTTCAGGGTCGAACATGGCTGTTCGGCGTGATGTGCTGACTGCGGTTGGCGGATTTCGCTGCGATCTTCCGGTCAACGAAGACAGTGAACTGTTTCTGCGCCTCGCTCATCGCGGGTATCACGTTGTGTTCGCCCCCGACCTGGCCGTCCATTCGCTCGACGACCGTCGCCTGCAACGAGGCGCGGTGCGCAAACTGTTGCACAGCACCACACGCTGCGCGCTGATTGCACTTGGGATGCGCATGCCGCTGCCGCAACGCCTCCTGCGCCACGATTGGGGTTACTGGCGCGCGACGCGCCGATGAATACTCCGCCTGATCCAATACGCTGGCTGTTCCTCTTCGCCGGTGTGCTCGCACTGGCGCTTCTGATCATCGTGATCGGACAGAGCGATGCAGTCCAGCAGATCTTCAGCGCAGCATCACCGGACGAAGCGGCTGCAATCCTGCGTGAATTCGGGTGGTGGACCCCACTGGTCAGTGTGCTGCTCATGGTGCTGCAATCCGTGCTGGCGCCGCTCCCCGGCTCGCTGATCGCCGCTGCCAATGGCGCGATCTACGGTGTCTGGCGGGGGACGCTGCTCTCCTGGGTCGGCGGCATGGCGGGCGGTCTGGCGACGTATGCCCTGGGGCGCTGGTTGGACACTGCGATAGCGCACCGCTGGAAAGCGACCCGCCTGTGGCAGCGCTTTGTGGAGGTCAGCTCATCCCGTGGGTTCTGGATCGTCCTGATTGCCAGAATGACGCCGATCATCTCACTCGATTTCATCGGCTACCTGGCAGGCATCACGCGGATGCCGCTCCTCTCGTATACGCTCGCCAATGCGATCGGCATTATTCCGGGAATGCTGGCGTACACCGCGATCGGCAGTGAACTGATGCAGGGTCGTCTGCTGTCGTGGTATACTGCGCTGGCGCTGATCGCACTGGTCGCGCTCTTTTTTATCGGTCGGCATGCTGTGCGTCGCTTACTGGAACGTTGAACCTTCGACGTTCTGCTCAGTTCTCCAATTCTTTGCCTCCTCTTAGTCTCTCGTTAACACCCTCATAGCCGAAACGCAATCCAGACACGGTATGCTGTCGGATGGTATGCACCCCTGAAAGATCGGCGGTGCAGGATGTGCAGATGCGGGGAGTGCGGTGATGCGGATAGCACTGATCACGGAGACATTCCTGCCCAATGTCAATGGCATCGTCACAACGCTGTGTCGCTTGCTGGAATATGCCCAGAGCAAAGGTCACGAGATGCTGCTCTTCGCCCCGCAGGAATCGCCTGCGCAGTACGCTGGCGCACAGATCATCCCATTGCGCGGTATTCCTTTTCCCCTCTATCCCGACATCCGCTTTACTCCGCCACAGCCGGGCATTGTCCCTGCGTTGCGACAGTTCCGTCCCGACCTGATCCATCTCGCCGGGTTGATGGTGCTCGGACCGGCTGCACGCTTCGCTGCACGACAATTGCGGATACCGGCAATTGCCACCTATCACACCGATCTTCCGGCGTACAGTGTTCATTATGGGCTTGGAGCGCTCCGTGAGGCGGCATATTCGTACCTGCGCTGGATCCACAATGCCTGCACCCTGACCCTCTGCCCATCATCAACCATTCTGGCGGATCTTCGCCGACGCGGCTTCCGTCGCCTCCGCCTCTGGGGTCGGGGCGTCGATACGGTTCGCTTTCATCCGGCGCATCGTCGTGAGGAGTGGCGCACTGCGATTGGGGCGCGCGCCGACGAGCGTGTGCTCCTCTATGTCGGTCGTCTGGCAGCCGAAAAACGGCTCGACCTGCTGGCGGATGCATTGCGCGGTATGGACGGGGTACGCCTGGTGCTGATCGGCGACGGTCCGGCGCGACCGTCGCTCGAGCGGCGGTTTGCCGGGATGCCGGTGATCTTCACCGGCTTTCTTAATGGTCACGACCTGGCGGTTGCGTATGCGAGTTCAGACA
>Ga0308310_1000520_pt1 | contig 16984 bp, 11 predicted proteins | sample HotsprSampleMS65_FD_203672 | JGI IMG/M metagenome (GOLD analysis project Ga0308310, IMG submission 203672) | Hot spring phototrophic mat microbial communities from Mushroom Spring, Yellowstone National Park, Wyoming, United States - 20090730_MS65 ...
AAAATCTGCGCGCCAACCGGGAGGGGCTGACCGACCCCGACCTGCGCGCGATTGCGGACGAGGCGCTGGCGAATCTGCGGCCTGTGCCGGAGGGCGGCATCGTCCTCACCGATGACCGGGCGCCGGTGGAAGCAATCACCCATGCAATGATTCTGGCGTATCTGACAGGGAGTATAGAGTAAAGCAACGGCATGGCGGGAAACCGCCCAACGAGAGTGTGTCCCAATTTTATCGGTCCTGGCCACCTTGCAGGACAACTGCGAGCAGTTGTCCGACAATTTGCCCATCGGCGGTTGACAGAATCGGGAATTTGCGGTATAATATGCCCGCATACGGTCCTCGGTAGCTCAACAGGTAGAGCGGCCGGCTGTTAACCGGTTGGTTGCAGGTTCGAGTCCTGCCCGAGGAGCCAAGGAGAGGCCTCCTGCTCCTCTCCCGCCCCCCGTGCACCGGCCCGGCAATATGCCGGGCCGGTTGCGTTATTTCCAGAAAGAGGGTACAATTTATGCCACACTCGTGAGGAGGCCGCTTTATGCCACCTGTCCTGGAACTGCGAGGCATTACCAAGTCCTTCCCCGGCGTGCTGGCCAACGACCACATCAACCTGACCCTGGAAGAAGGAGAGGTCCATGCTCTCCTGGGCGAAAACGGCGCCGGAAAAACGACCCTGATGAACATTCTCTATGGACTGTACTCCCCCGATGAGGGGGAGATTTTTGTCCGGGGGCGTCGGGTGGAGATTCGCGGGCCCGGAGATGCCATCGCGCTGGGCATCGGAATGGTCCACCAGCACTTCATGCTGGTCCCCGTCCTCACCGTCACCGAAAACGTCATGCTGGGCGTGGAGTCCATCAAGAACGGCGTCTTCCTGGACCGGGCGGCGGCGGCCCGGCGCATCCGTGAGATTTCCCGCCAGTACGGGCTGCATGTGGACCCGGACGCCCTGGTCAAGACCCTGCCCGTCGGCGTCCAGCAGCGGGTGGAAATCATCAAACTCCTCTACCGTCAGGCCGACATCCTCATCCTGGACGAGCCCACCGCCGTCCTGACCCCGCAGGAGGTGGAGGAACTCTTCAAGGTCATCCGCTCCCTCGCCGCCCAGGGCAAGTCCGTCATCTTCATCACCCACAAACTGAAAGAGGTTATGGCGATCGCCGACCGGATCACCGTCCTGCGGAACGGGCGGGTCGTGGGGACGACCACCCCGTCCCAGACCACCGAGGAGCAACTGGCCTCTATGATGGTCGGGCGGGAGGTGCTGTTGCGGGTGAATAAGAAACCCGCCAACCCCGGCGAGACGGTCCTGGAGGTGGAGAACCTGGAGGTGCTGGACGACCGGGGCAACCCGGCGGTGCGGGGCGTCTCCTTTGAGGTGCGGGCCGGCGAGGTACTGGGCATCGCCGGGGTCCAGGGCAACGGTCAGACCGAACTGGTGCAGGCGCTGACCGGCCTGCGGCACCCTCTGGCGGGTCGGGTACGGATTCTGGGGACGGAGGTGACCGGCGCTCCGCCGCGCCACATCCTGGAACGGGGCGTCGCCCACGTCCCGGAGGACCGCCAGCAGGACGGCCTGGTGCTCAGTTTCCCCGTCGCCGACAACCTGGTGCTCAACACCTACTACCTGCCCCCCTTCGCCCGCGCCGGGACGCTCCAGCAGGAGGTCATTTTTACCGTCGCCGAACAGCGGGCCCGGGAGTTTGACGTCCGCACGCCCAGCATCCTCACGCCCGTCGCCAACCTCTCCGGCGGCAACCAGCAGAAGGTCATCGTCGCCCGCGAGTTCTCCCGCCCCATCCGCCTGCTCATCGCCGCGCAGCCGACCCGGGGGCTGGACGTGGGCTCCATTGAGTACATCCACCAGCGCATCATCGCCAAGCGGGACGAGGGCTGCGCGGTGCTCCTGGTCTCGCCGGAACTGGACGAGGTGATGAGCCTCTCCGACCGCATTGCGGTGATGTACGAAGGGCGCATTATGGACATCCTGCCCGCCGACCAGGCCACCCGCGAGGAAATCGGCCTGCTCATGGCGGGGGTGAAACGGAACCGCTGATCCGACCACGGACGACGGACCACAGACGACGGACGACAGACCACAGACTAACGGCTACCGACTGACGGCTAACGGCTGAACTTGGGAGGTGCGAATGCAAGAGCGACTTCGGGTCGGTTTTGTCACCGACGGGGGCCGGATAGACGACGGCTCCTTCAACCAGTACGCTTACGAGGGGACGATGCGGGCCGCCCAGGAGCACGGCCTGGCGGTGGAACTGATAGAGACCCGTTCCCCCGCCGAGTACGAGAGTAACATCCGCCTGGCCATTGAGCGGGGCTGCAACCTGGTGGTCACCGTCGGCTCCACCACCGGCACGACAGTGGAGCGCATGGCCGCCCGTTACCCGAAGGTCCACTTCGTCCTGGTGGACTACGAGCCTATCCAGGAGAGCCGCAACGTCACCGGGCTGGTCTTCGCGGAGGACCAGGCGGGGTTCCTGGCCGGCGCGCTGGCCGGCCTGATGACGGAGCAGAATGTGGTGGGCTTCGTCGGTGGGGTGGACGTGCCGCCGGTGCTGAAATTCCAGCGCGGGTTTGAGCACGGGGTGGCCTTCACCAACCGCCGGGCAAAGGTGCTCACCGTCTACACCAACTCCTTCACCGATGAGCAGAAGGGCCGGGAGGCCGCCGGGGAACTGGTGAACCAGGGGGCGGACGTCCTTTTCGCGGCCGCGGGGGGGTGCGGCAGCGCGGCCATCCGGGCCGCCGCCGCGCGCGGCGTCTGGGTGGTCGGTTCCGACCAGGACCACTGGGAGACGACCTTCCGGAAGGGCGAGGAACCGGGCGCCGACCGGTTGCTGACCAGCGCGGTCAAACGGGTGGACCGGGCCGTCTATGAGGCCCTCTCCCTGGCGGTGGCGGGAAAACTGCACGGGGGGAGCCTGCGCTTTGACCTGCACAACGACGGCATCGGGCTGGCACCGTACCACGCGGCGGATGTGTCGGTCCCCTCGGAGGTGCGGGGCAAGGTCCTGGAGGTGACGGAGGGGCTGCGCACGGGCCGCATCCGCACGCGGGTGGGCCCGAAGGGCGAGGACCTGGAGCGGCGGCTGCTGGCGCGCGTCACCGCCTGGAACTGGCAGTCGGTGGCGATGATTTTCCTGGCCATTTTTACCGCGCTGGTCGTGGGCGCGCTGTTCATCGCCGCCTTTGACCCCGACGTGTGGGCCGCGTTCGGCGAGGGAATCGGCGCCGGACTGGTCGCCGCCGGGGCGTCCATCGTCAAGGCCTACGGCGCGTTCTTTGAGGGCGCGTTCGGCAACCCGGCCCGCATCCTGGCCGGTCTCCAAATCTGGCTGGAAACTGGGGATAGTGCGCGCCTGCTGCGGGCCATCTACCCCATCACCGAGGGGCTGCGCCTGGCAACGCCGTACATCTTCGCCGGGCTGGCCGTGGCGCTGGGGTTCCGCTGCGGCCTCTTCAACATCGGCGCGGAGGGGCAGTACTTCATCGGCGGACTGGCCTCGGTCTACGTGGGCTACGCGGTGAAGGGACTCCCGTGGTTCATCCACCTGCCGCTGGCGCTGGCGGCAGGGATGCTGGGCGGGGCCCTCTGGGCGTCCATCGCCGGTTTCCTCAAGGCCCGGACGGGGGCCCACGAGGTCATCAACACCATCATGCTGAACTACATCTCCTACCGTCTGGCCGACTACCTGCTCCAGGTGGGCGGCCCGATGGCCCGGCCCGGCGACTCCCGTCCGGTGAGTCCGGAGATTCTGCCCACGGCCTATCTCCCCCAGTTCTTCCCGAACGACCTCTCCATCCGGCTGAATACGGGCTTGCTGCTGGCACTGCTGGCCGTCTGGTTCGTCTACTGGTTGCTCTTTAAGACAACGGTGGGGTTTGAGATTCGCGCCGTGGGGGCCAACCCGCGCGCGGCGCGGACGGCGGGGATCAGCGTGGCCCGCAACATCGTCCTGGCGATGGCGCTGAGCGGTGGACTGGCCGGGCTGGCCGGGGCGCACGACATCCTGGGCGTGCTGCACTTTATGCCCAACGCCTTCTTCTCCGGCTACGGGTTTGACTCCATCGCCCTGGCCCTGCTGGGAAAAAGCCACCCGGTGGGGGTCCTGCTGGCGGCCCTGCTCTTCGGCTTCCTGCGGGCGGGTGCGCAGCGGATGCAGGGAGTGGCCCACGTGCCCATAGACATCATCTCCATTCTCCAGGCGCTCATCATCATCTTCATCGCCGCGCCGGAGATCATCCGCTTCATCTACCGGATCCGCGCCCCCAAAGAGACCGCCGAGATGGTCTTCACCCGGGGCTGGGGGCGGGTATAGAGGAGGAGAAGATGACCCAACTGCAAGGATTGACGCCAGAGATGTACAAAGCGATCGTCGCCGTAGTGGACGATCGGATGAAATCCATCCGGGTGACCCGTCGGGAGTACGATCGCCTGGTGGCGGCCCAGGCCCGCACGGAGGCAGCACTGGACCGGCTGGCCGAGGCTCAGGCCCGCACGGAGGCGCGCCTGGATGCACTGGCGGAGGCCCAGGCCCGCACGGAGGCGCGCCTGGATGCACTGGCGGAGGCCCAGGCCCGCACGGAGGCGCGCGTGAATGAACTGGCTGAGGCCCAGGCCCGCACCGAGGCGCGCGTGAAAGAACTGGCCGAGGCCCAACGGCGGACGGAGGAAGCCCTCAAAGCGCTGGCCGAGGCCCAAGCCCGCACGGAAGCGCGCGTGAAGGAACTGGCGGAGGCCCAGGCCCGCATGGAGGCAGAATTCCAGAAGTACCGGGAGGCCTCGGAGGCCCGCTTTGCCCGCATAGAGGCGGCGCTGGACCGGCTGGCGGAGGCCCAGGCCCGCACGGAAGCGCGCGTGAAGGAACTGGCGGAAGCCCAGGCCCGCACGGAAGCGCGCGTGAAGGAACTGGCGGAGGCCCAGGCCCGCACGGAGGCAGAATTCCAGAAGTACCGGGAGGCCTCGGAGGCCCGCTTTGCCCGCATAGAGGCGGCGCTGGACCGGCTGGCGGAGGCCCAGGCCCGCACGGAAGCGCGCGTGAAGGAACTGGCGGAGGCCCAGGCCCGCACGGAGGCAGAATTCCAGAAGTACCGGGAGGCCTCGGAGGCCCGCTTTGCCCGTATAGAAGCAACGCTGGACCGACTGACCGAGGCCCAGGCGCAGACCGAGGCTCAACTTCGGGACCTGGTCCAGGTCGTGAAAAAGATGCAGGATACCCTCGCCGCTGTCAAAGGCCGCCAGTTGGAATTCAATTACCACTACCGGGCTGGAGCGTACTTCGGCCCCCTATTGCGACGGCTGCGGGCCTTTCTGCCGGTGGAGTTGGAGAGCGAACTGGAAACTCGCCTTTCTGCGGAGGATTTCCGGGACCTGCTCTCTTTAGACCTGGTGGTCACCGGGCAGCCTCGCCATCTCCCCGACGCGCCGCAGGTCTGGCTGGCGGTAGAGGTATCCAGCGTGGTGGACCGGCACGATGTGGAGCGGGCCATCCACCGGGCGGGGTTGCTGCGGCGGGCCGGCCTGCGGGCCATCCCCGTGGTGGCTGGGGAGGACATCACCGTTGGCGCCCAACGGGACGCGGAAGCGCATCGGGTGGTGGTCCTCCAGGACGGCCAGGCACTCTTCTGGGAGGCCGCCCTGGCGGATGTGCTGGGCTGACATCTCAGAGTCTTTTGGAGGAACTATAACCGATGGCCACCACAACCTCTACCTGGGAGCGCATAGCCGCACGCGGGGGCGTTACCCCCGGACGGGCCCGAACCTACGGGTTCATTTTCATCGGGACCGGGTTGCTGATCTACCTGCTCTTTGCCCGCGTGGCCGCGGCGGGCCAGACCAGCACGTTCGGCCTGAACTTCGGCACAGCGGCCCAGACGGCCCCCGTCCCCGACCTGGTCCTCCCGACCGCGCCGACGCTCTACGTCCTGGCGCTGGTCTGCGCCTTTATGGGGGGCTGGCAACTGGCGCGCGGCTTCCGGCGGGTCAACCTGGCCCTGGGGGTCATCGCAGGGCTCTTCGTCTGGGCCTTTCTCACCTGGGCCTCGCAGGGCCGCTCCTTCAACCTGACCGGCATGCTGAATAGCGCCCTCCTGCGGGCTGTCCCCATCGCCCTGGCGGGGCTATCCGGGGTCATCTGCGAACGGTGCGCCGTCATCAATATCGGGATTGAGGGGATGATGCTGACCGGCGCGTTCACGGCCACCCTGATGGGCAGTCTGGCGCTGAACGTCTGGGGGTGGCCCTCGTGGGCATCCATGCCCTTCGGTCTGGTCTGCGCGCTCCTCTCCGGCGCGCTGATGGGGCTCCTGCTGGCCGTCCTGGCCGTCCGCTTCAAGGTCAACCAGATTATCGCCGGGACAGCCATCAACATCCTGGCGGTCGGCATCACCAGTTTCCTCAGCGCCCGGATTCTGTCCCACTTCCAGCAACTGAACAACACGGGCACTCTGCAACCGGTGCCCATCCCTCTCCTTTCCCGGATTCCCGTCATCGGCCCGGTGGTCTTTGAGCAGAACCTGCTGGTCTATCTGCTCTACATCCTGCTGGTGGTGGTCCACGTCGTCCTCTTCCACACCCGCTGGGGGCTGCGGACGCGGGCCGTGGGTGAACACCCCCGCGCCGCCGATACGCTGGGGATCAACGTTTTTATGACCCGCTACGTGAATGTGACCATCGGGGGGATGGTCGCCGCGCTGGGTGGGGCCTTCCTCATCCTGGGGTCGGTGGGCCGCTTTGACGAACTGATGACCGCGGGCAAGGGCTTCATCGGCCTGGCGGCGATGATCTTCGGCAAGTGGATGCCCTTCGGGGCCTTCGGCGCGGCACTCATCTTCGGCTTCGCCGACGCGCTGCAGACCAAACTGGCCATCCTGCAGGTGCCCATCCCCTCCCAGTTCCTGCTGATGGCGCCGTATCTGGTGACCATCATCGTCCTGGCCGGGGTGGTGGGCGAGGCCGTGCCGCCCGCCGCCGATGGGCAACCGTACGAAAAGCAGTAAACGTGAAAAGTGAAACGTGAAAAGTGAAACGTGAAGCGTGAAGTCGGATGAAGGGAATTTTTCAGGGACTGGCGCGGACGCGCAACGCCATTTTCAGCCGCATCGCTTCTCTGCTGGGAGCCACCGAGGTCACGCCCCAGGTCTGGGAAGAACTGGAGGAACTGCTCATTCAGGCCGACGTGGGGGTGGAGACGACGCTGGCGCTGATGGAGCGGCTGCGCCGCCGCGCGCGGGATGAGGCCATCCTGCGGGCCGACCGTCTGCGGGACGCGCTGAACGAGGAACTGCGCGCGCTCCTCCCCACCCCACCCCCGCTGAACCTGGGCGGACGCCCGCTGGATGTGATCCTCATTGTGGGGGTGAACGGTTCGGGAAAGACCACCAGCATCGCCAAACTGGGCTACCGGTACCGTCAGGAGGGGCGAAAGGTGCTGCTGGCAGCCGCCGACACCTTCCGCGCGGCGGCGATGGACCAACTGCGCATCTGGGGCGAACGGGCGGGCTGTCCGGTGATCTCCGGGCCGGAGGGGGGCGACCCCGGCGCCGTAGTGTACGACGCGCTCCAGGCCGCCCGCAGTCGGGGGATGGACATGGTCATCGTGGATACCGCCGGGCGGCTCCACACCCGCTACAACCTGATGGAGGAACTGAAGAAGGTACGACGGGTGGCGGCCCGGTCGGTGGAGGGCGCGCCCCACGAGACGCTACTGGTGCTGGACGCGACGACGGGCCAGAACGCCCTCAGCCAGGCCCGCCACTTTCTGGAGGCGGTGGAGGTGACCGGGGTCATTCTGGCGAAACTGGATAGCACCGCGCGGGGCGGCATGGTCTTCGCCATCGCGCGGGAACTGGGCCTGCCCGTCCGATTTGTCGGCGTCGGGGAGGGGCTGGACGACCTGGCCCCCTTTGACCCCGACGCGTTTATTCAGGGACTTTGGGATAGATAATCAGGCCGCAAAGGAGAAGATATGAACAGAGGGGCTACTTTCAAAAAAGCCGATTTGCATTTGCACACGCCTGGCACCGGGCAAAACTTTAAGGTAGGTGAAGGAAGAGATTTAAGCAGTCCTGAAGGAAGAAAAGCCTTTGCCCGAGAGTACGTACGAACCGCCCGGGAAAGAGGGTTGGACATTATCGCCATTACCAACCACAACGACACCAGTTGGATTGACCTCATCCGGGAAGCCGCAAGGGAACTGGAGAGAGAGATAGGCCCATTGGTCGTATTCCCGGGCGTGGAAGTAGGCTCCGAAGCAGGGAAGAGCATCCATATTCTGGCAATATTTGACCAAAACACCCCGGTCCTTGAGATAGAGCGCTTCCTGGCCGATATCGGGCTGGAGAGTGAAAGGCGCTTTACGCGTGAAGGCTATGTGCGTCCCTCTAACAAAAGCTTTACTGATATTGTTGACCTTATTGATGAGAGGGGGGGAATTGCGATTGCGGCCCACGCGTTCAGCGACGAAAACAGCCTGCTCGGGGCCAGGGAAAACAGAGGGCTCGCACGAGCACAGCAGTTTCAAAACCCTCATCTGCTGGGACTGGACCTGGGCCGCCATGGGAGTTTAGAGGAACTGGAGCCTTGGGAAAAATACGTGGTGACCAACACTCACTCTGATCCTAACCTTAGACGAGAACGGCCGATCGGTTGCCTGAGCAGTTCAGACGCCCATAGTTTGGAAGAGATTGGTGAGTATTTTTCTTGGATTAAGTGCGAAGAAAATGCCATTACCCTGGAAACCCTGAGGCGTGCTCTTCTGGATCCGGAAGCGCGTCTCCGGCTGCGGGACGAGCGTCCGGCAGCACCCAAATATGTTATCTCTCGTCTGGAAGTAGAGAACACAGGAACGGGCTTCCTGCGAGGGCTGAGCCTGGAGTTCAATGAGCGATTAAACTGCTTGATCGGCGGAAGGGGAACGGGAAAGTCTGCGATTATTGAATTATTGCGCTACCTGTGGGAACAAGAACCGCCAGTGGCCCGACGGAAAGAGTGGGAGAGTTTTCGCCCGGTCTTCTTCCCAGAAACCGCACGAGCTCAGGTAGATGTCCTTGTAAGAGATGGTGTACAGGAGACACGGTATCGGTTCCGGCGGGAGGGTCATAGACAGACTGAGGTATACCAGTTGGTGAATGGAAGCGAAATCCGAAAGCCTGATTTACGGCCTCAAGATGTCTTTCGTCTGGACATCTTTGGGCAGAAAGAAATTCTTTTCACTTCACAAGACATCCGCTCCCAACTGAAATTGTTGGATCGGATGTGCGGTAAGGAAGTGGAGGACTTGAATAATGAAGAGCGGGAAACACAACTCCGCATACGGCGCATTCGCGAAGAGATGATCTATCTTGCCCGGCGGATTGAGGAACACAAGGCTCGCCTGGTTCAACTGCCTGCTCTGCGGGAACGGTTAAGGAGGATTCAGGTTCCAGAGATCACAAGATTGGAGGAAGACCATAAGCACTACCAGCAAGAGGAACACCTTTGGCAAAAGGTGTCGGAGGAACTGGACAAAATCGCCCGCGCCCTGAGCCCAGACTCCAGGCCTCGTGTGAATACTGCCGAATTGAGCCCGGAAAAAACGGAGAAACTACCCTCTGCAGAGATTTGGAGAAGTCTATGGGAGGCTCTGAACGAGTTCAACAAACGAGTGGACGAGAGTTTCGGCCAGTTACTGGAAGCGGTGGAATCTCTAATAAGAAGAATAGAACCGCACAGAGCAGAATGGGAGGCCCGGCGGCGGGAATCTGACGCAAGATACTATGAAAAAATGAAAGAAATGGGGATAAAGGGGGAGGCGATAGACGAAATTAAAAGAATAGAAAGGGAAATTGCCGAGTTGGAGAGAGTGGAAAGGGAAGTCCAGGCGCTAAAGGACGCATTGAGGAGCAAGGTAGAGAGTGAATGGATGCCGGTATTAGAAGATCTCCGAAAGATAAGAGAGGACCGCTTCAAGAGGCGCGACCATAAAGCACGGGAAATCACAAAGCGCCTTGGTTCAAGAGTTCGGATCACTACTGAGCAGCAAGGAGACCGAGAGGCCTTAATAGAAGAGTTGAGGAAAATACTTGCAGGTTCCCGACTGCGAGATTCAGATTATGAGAACCTCGCAAATATGTGTCGCGAGAACTTCTTGGGCATGCTGGCATCCATAGAACGAGGCGATCAACAAACGGAGGAGGATTTGAGGATCTTTACCCGATGGGTTTCCGAATCACCCTTGGCCGACGCCTTAGGCCCGGACAAATTCCAGAGAGCTATCAACTACCTGGGCTGGGAACAACGGTTGGAATTTGCAGAATATGGAATTCCAGATAGGGTTACCATTGAGGTCAATATCGGCACTGCCGAGAGGCCTATTTGGAGAACAGTGGGGCCCCGGATCGGTGAAGGGGTCCCGGAAGGTGTTTCAGTAGGGCAGGGATGTACGGCAATTCTATCACTCATTCTTCTGGAAACCCCTTTCCCGCTGATTCTGGATCAACCTGAGGATGATCTGGACAATCGGTTTATATACGACGAAATTGTTCAGATTCTGCGGAGGGAACGGGGGCACCGCCAGATGATCATCGCAACCCACAATCCCAATATTCCTGTAGCAGGTGATGTGGAACTGATCATCGCCCTTTCCGCTCAGGAGGAGCATGAGGGCAAGGGTGACCTGCTTTGCAGAGTAGAAGCCAGCGGATTTATTGATAACAATAAGGTAGTAGAACAGGTGATCCAGATTCTTGATGGAGGTCGCTATGCCTTTGAACTTCGCCGACAAAAATACGGATTTTAGAAAAGGAGGTCATCATGGCTGAGCAGAAAAGCGCGAGACTCTCGTTGAAGCGACTGGGAATCCAGCGCTTCCGCAGCCTGTACGACGTCTCTTTGGACCTCAAGCCGATCAACATCTTTATCGGACCGAATGGGAGCGGGAAATCTAACCTGATCGCGTTTTTCCGGTTTCTCTATGATATGGTTACAGATCCAATCGCCGGCCGGCGATACCGCCCGCAGGCCCGAGATTTAGTCTGGTATGGCCGGGAAGAGGGGGAAGAGGTCCACGAATTTCAAGCCACGCTCTATCTGGAACACCCTGACGGGCAGCCCCTCCGCTATGATGTGGTAGTAGACAACAACCTGACATTTCTTAGGGAGGAGATCATATCGGGTTCGGGAAGGGCTTTCCTGTCTCGAACCCAGAAACGGTTAGAACTTCAGATAGCCCAAGAGGAGAAAAAGAAAAAGATCGTTACCATTCATCCGGAACGGCTGTCTCTGCACGTTCTTATATATTCCTCTCCTTTAGAAGAGCCTGAAAGAATACCTGAAATAGAGGAGGTGACAAAGTTCGTTCAGGGATGGCGAGTTGTTGAAGTGGATCCCCGTATAGTCCGAGAGTCTCTTTCCCAGCCCCTTCCCCCCGAGTACTCTTTTATTGAAGTACCGCCGCTTCAGCCAAATGGAGGGAACTTAGCAGAGTTTCTTTACGCTTTGCAAGGGCGCCAGCCTGATGATTTCGATGTCATTGTAGAAAGGCTCGGTGCCGCTATAGAGTTCGTGGAAGAAATCCAGGCAGTTGATGTAACAACTTTTTGGGGTCCGGCAAAAACTTACTATTTTAAAGAATCTCCCTTCCCCAACTTAATCCCGCCAAGTGCAGAATCGGATGGTACTATTCGCTTCCTGACCCTTCTCTCTCTCCTGCTGGGAGATAAAAGCCCCTCCCTGATTTGTCTGGAGGAGCCAGACCACAATCTGCACCCCCGGTTGATGCTCCACCTGGCCGATGCAATGAGATATTTTGAAGTGTTAAAGGAACCTCACCCTCAGATTCTCGTCACCACCCACAGCCCCGATCTTCTGAATTGCTTTAACATAGCGGAAGAATCTGAGTATTTAAATGTTTTTGTTGTTGAAAGAGAGCCACAGACTGGTCGGACGAATTTCCGACTTGTGGACGCCGAGAGACTGAGATGGTGGTTGAGCAAATATCGGCTTGGAGAACTTTACACCAGGAGGATACTGGATGTTATAAAGGGAAGGGAGGAGGCTCAATGAAAGTGCTGATTTATACCGAAGATGCGTATAACGAACTTCCCGCTGAACTGGCAAAGAGGATTTTAAAGAAGCATGTCCCGGGAGCATATGCAGAAGCGGCGCAGGGAAGTATCGGTGAATGGAAAGACAAAGAGGAACTGAAGCGGTTGGTTCAGGAAGCGGCTACAGATGGTTGTGATTGCGTTATATTTCTTATAGATCGCGAAGGAAGTGAATTCCGTTCGCCTGGTCGCCCCAAACTCCTTCGGGATATCTGCACAGCCTTTCAACAATTATGTCAAGAAGGGATTGCTGGTAATGTTCGGGTTGCTCTGGTGATTGCCAGCCCGTGTATAGAGTCTTGGCTACTGGGTGATGTAGACGGGTTGAGAGAATACGCTCGAGGCCCCAAAGGTCCCCATAGATTCACCGGAAAAGGATTTTCTCGCTGTCCGACCGACCAGGAAGACAACCCTCAAACTCGTATACAAGAGTTATTCAATCAGGTAGCTAAAGATACAGGAAGCAGACCAAAGACATATCAAAAATCGCAGCAAAGGGAAATTGCTCAGCACATTGACCCGGACAGAATCTGCAACAAAAGCTTCCACTACTTCCGTGACTTTCTTCTCGGAAAAGTGGATGGATGCGACGATCCGTGCCAGCAGCTCCGAAGTAAGGAGTAATGAGCCTGCCGCAAAGACGAATCACAGAGAAAAACCAGATAGAGCACAAGGCGCAACAGTCTTCTTGAGCATAGTTCCGCGTACTCTGCGGTCTCTGCGATACAGAACCCTGAGGACACCATGCGAACCCAAGACTACATCCGCTTAGAAGAAACCTACGGTGCCCATAACTACAAACCCTTAGACGTCGTCATCACTCGCGCCGAGGGCGTGTGGGTGTGGGACGTGGAGGGAAACCGGTATCTGGACTGCCTGAGTGCCTACTCCGCCGTCAACCAGGGCCACTGCCACCCCCGTATCCTGCGGGCGCTGGTGGAGCAGGCCAGCCGGGTCACCCTCACCTCCCGCGCCTTCCGCAACGACCAGTTGCCCTTTCTGGAAAAAGAACTCTGCGAACTGACCGGCTACGAAATGGTCCTGCCGATGAACTCCGGCGCCGAGGCGGTGGAGACGGCCCTGAAGGCGGCCCGCAAGTGGGGCTACACGGTCAAAGGCGTCCCCGCCGACCAGGCCGAAATCATCGTCTGCGCGGGGAATTTCCACGGGCGGACCATCACCATTGTTGGATTCTCCACTGAGCCGCAGTACCGGGAGGGGTTCGGCCCCTTCACCCCGGGCTTCGTCGTCATCCCCTATGGGGACGCGCGGGCACTGGAGGCCGCCATCACGCCCAACACCGTCGCCTTCCTGGTGGAGCCCATCCAGGGGGAGGGCGGCGTCATCGTCCCGCCGGAGGGGTACCTGCGGGCCGTGCGGGAAATCTGCACCCGCCACAACGTCCTCTTCATCGCCGACGAAATCCAGACCGGCCTGGGCCGCACGGGCCGTCTCTTCGCCTGCGACTGGGAGGGGGTCCGGCCGGACGTCCTGGTCATCGGCAAGGCCCTCTCCGGTGGGTTCTACCCGGTCTCGGCGGTCCTCTCCTCGCGGGAAGTGCTGGGGGTCTTCCGCCCCGGCGACCACGGCTCCACCTTCGGCGGGAACCCGCTGGCCTGCGCCGTCGCCCGGGAGGCGCTGCGGGTGATTGTGGAGGAGCGGTTGCCGGAGCGGGCGGACGAACTGGGCCGTTACTTCCTGGGACGTCTGGCCCGCATAGAGAGCCCGCTGGTCCGGGAAGTCCGGGGGAAGGGACTCCTGATCGGCGTGGAACTGGTCCCCGAGGCGGGCGGCGCCCGCCGCTACTGCGAGGCGCTGAAGGACCGGGGGATCCTGTGCAAGGAAACCCACGAACACACCATCCGCTTCGCCCCTCCCCTGGTCATCACCCGCGAAGAGATAGACTGGGCGTTGGAGCGGATAGAGACGGTGCTGGTGTAGGGGCAGGCCTTGCGCCTGCCCCTGGACTTGCCCCCTGGGCAACCGCAAGAGTTGCGTGTAAAATTATTATATTTTTCATTGCGGCGGCCTTGCCGCCGCAATGAAAAATATATTCCTATCATCTGTCGAAAGTGCTAAACTCGGGGGAAGGGCAATCGGCTGGAGAAACCTATGAGCAAAACACGCGTCCAGTGGGTCTGTCAGGTCTGCGGGCGGACCAGCCCCCGCCCGATGGGACGCTGCCCCGGCTGCGGCGAGTGGAACACCATGGTGGAGGTGGCCGAGGAGCGGGTGACCGCCGCCGCGCCCCCCGTCATCCGTAGCGAGCCCCAGTTGCTGGGAGAGGTGCGGGCGGAGGGACTGGAGCGGTTCTCCCTGCCGCTGGCGGAGTTCTCCCGCGTCCTGGGCGGCGGACTGGTCCCCGGCTCCCTGGTCCTGATCGGCGGCGAGCCGGGCATCGGGAAATCCACCCTGCTCCTGCAGGTCTCCTCTATTGTCGCCACAACGCTGAAGCGCCCGGTGCTCTACGTCTCCGGCGAGGAGTCGGCGCGGCAGATCAAGATGCGCGCCGACCGCCTGGGCGTCCCCACCGACGGCCTCTACGTCCTCTCCGAGACCGTCCTGGAGGCCATCCTGCACCACGCCGAGCGCCTCTCCCCGGTGATGATGGTGGTGGACTCCATCCAGACGATCACTTCCGGCGACCTGCCCTCAGCCGCCGGGTCGGTCACGCAGGTCCGGGAGGCCGCCGCCCGCCTGCAGTGGTGGGCCAAATCCAGCGGCGTCGTCGTCTTTCTGGTGGGCCACGTCACCAAAGAGGGCGCCATCGCCGGCCCGAAGGTCCTGGAACACATCGTGGATACCGTCCTCTATCTGGAGGGCGACCCGTTCCACACCTACCGCCTCCTGCGGACGACGAAGAACCGCTTCGGGGCCACCTCGGAGGTGGGCGTCTTTGAGATGCGGGAGGAGGGACTGGTGGAGGTGGAGAACCCCTCGGAGGTGTTCCTGGCGGAGCGGATGGTCCAGGCGCCCGGCTCCGCCATCGCCGTCACGATGGAGGGGACGCGGCCGTTGCTGGTGGAGGTCCAGGCCCTCACCAGCCACACCAGTTTCGGCCATCCCCGCCGGACCGCCAACGGGGTGGACATGTACCGGCTGCTTCTGATTGTCGCTGTACTGACCCGGCGGGTGGGCCTGCGGCTCTTTGACCAGGATGTCTTCGTCAACGTGGTGGGCGGGCTGCAGATAGAGGAACCCGCCGCCGACCTGGCGGTGGCGGTGGCCATCGGCTCCAGTTTGCGGGAGCGGCCCGTGGCAGCGGACCTGGCGGTCATCGGCGAAGTGGGCCTCTCTGGAGAAGTGCGGGCGGTGGGGCAGATGGCCGCGCGGCTGAAGGAGGCGGCCCGCCTGGGCTTCAAGCGCTGTCTGGTCCCCCGCACCGTCCGCCGGGCGACCTTCTCCGCCCCGGAGGGCCTGGAACTGGTCCCGGTCCGGTCGGTGGCGGAAGCGCTGGAGCGCGCGCTGGTTTGAAAACGGGCGATTTGCGGCGGCTTTGTCGCCGTAAGTCACCCCCATTACCGGGAGGGCATCACCGTGCACGGCCGGCCCTCCCAGAGGAGGTCCTATGCCCCGGACCATCTCCGACAACTGCCCCCAATGCGGGGCACCGCTGCCGCCCGGCGGCCCCCGCCTGACCTGCGCCTACTGCGGCGCGTCGCTGGTACGACAGGAAGCGCCCCCGGAGGGCGAAGCCACCGGCACCTCCTGGGGCGTGCGGCTCAAGACTGTCGTCTGCATAGACCGGCAGGGAATCGGCATAGAGGCCTTCCGTTTCCTCATCCCCGCTGAATGGGCGTTTGAGGGCGGCGTCCACTGGCTGCTGAACAACCCCGGAATGCCCGCAGTGATCGCCTTCCACGCCTACAACCCCCAGGGTCTGGAAGCCCTGGAGGTCTTCCCCAACATCTCCTGCACCTGGACCAACAACCCGATGGTCCAGATGATGTTCCCCATCGGCAGCCTCTACTTTGGGAGCGAGGTCCGGCCTCCTATGCCCGCCCTGCAGGCACTGCAGGAACTGGTCATCCCCCGCTATCGGGGGAGGGCCCCGGGCCTGCAAATCGTCGCCCAGGAACATTTGCCCGACCTCCCCCGGGCCCTCCAGGCCGGGAGTCCCGCCGTCCCCTCTGCTCCTGCCCAGACCGACGGGGCCCGGGTACGCATCCGCTACCGCGTCGGTGGGCAGGAAGTGGAAGAAGACATCTTCGGCGTCGTGGAGGTCACCGGCTTCAGTATGCCCACCATGATGGGCATGGTGCAGACCCTCTTCTGGATGGCGGAGTACCTCTTCTCCTTCCGCGCCCCCGCCGGTCATCTGGACCGCCTGGGAGACCTGTTTAACGGCATCGTGCGCTCCTTCCGCCTCAACCCGGAATGGTTCGGACGATACCTCCAGGTCAGCCAGTTCCTCATCCAGAACCAGATTCAGCAGATTCGCCACGTCGGGGAGATCAGCCGCATCGTCAGCCAGACCAGCAGTCAGATCAGCGATATGATGATGGACACGTACTACCGGCGGCAGGAGACGATGGACCGGCTGGCGGAGCAGTTCAGCCAGACCATCCGCGGGGTGGATGAGTACTATGACCCTTTTGCCGGACAGGGAATAGAGTTGCCGGGCGGCTATCGCTACGCCTGGGCCACTCCCCTGGGCGAGTACATCCTGACCGACGACCCCAACTTCAACCCGAACATCGGCTCTACCCAGACGTGGGAGCGGATGGAGCGGAAGACGTGATTCGTGATTTGTGATTCGTGAGTAATACCAATAGTGTTTGTTAAAGCCATTAATGCTTATAGTGAACTTTTAGGAGATATTTATGGCGGTAATCCAGCCCACGCTTTTTGAATCCACGACCAGCTGGTCAGCCGCCGTACCCGCTCC
>Ga0308310_1000521_pt1 | contig 16963 bp, 10 predicted proteins | sample HotsprSampleMS65_FD_203672 | JGI IMG/M metagenome (GOLD analysis project Ga0308310, IMG submission 203672) | Hot spring phototrophic mat microbial communities from Mushroom Spring, Yellowstone National Park, Wyoming, United States - 20090730_MS65 ...
GGCAGCTGGGGTTATCAGAATAGCTGCCTGTGCCTCCAGTTCCCAATCGCGGGAACCACTCTTTCCCTCCGAATAAGCCCGGCCAGCCTCGGCCAGGATCCCGGTTCCAACCATCAGGAAAACAAGTCCCCTTCTAAGCAGACATTTAGCCACGGCTACTCCCTCCGAGCGGAAGTATTCTCCGCCAAAACCCCCTGTGATTCCCACGGCCGAAAGTCTAAAAACCTGAGTCTTCCACAGAAATTATCAAAACCTAATCTTGACTATAAAAACCTAACCGTGGTGTTCGCAAATTGTATCGAGCGAATCTTTAACAAAACCACAAGAAGGGGTATGAGGAGGAAACTGCTAGTGACGAAAAAAGAGCTCGCTGGCCACGACAGGGTTCGAGCCGCGAGGCACTGCCTTCCGAGACAATCAAACCCTATTGCAGGCCGGAGTGCAAAACATCGAAGTGCACAAGCTCGGCCAGCGTTTTCTCGCAAGGATTGCCGAGCTACTGCCACCCTACACAATTGATGCAGCTAGCGGCTGCTGGGTGATATCCGCAGGAGTGCTCTTTGCGGTTGGGCGGCGGAGCAAAAGTTCGACTAGTTTAATGAGGCTGATCCGGAATTTTGCTCTTTCCCGATGCACGCCCAAAGGCCCGAGGATTACCTAAACCCTCATAAAACGGCATTCGGATAAAACAGCATTCGGCTGAAGCAAAACGAGCTGGAAAGGGATTGGAGGTGCACTCGGATTGGAATTTCGGGACAACCAATATGCAGGTCGGGAGTGCCAGATAGCAACAGGTGCGGAAGCTTGGGGGCAACATCGGGGTGTAACACCTGAACCTGTGGGTCATATACTTTCGGGGTTGCATACTTTCGTGGAATTGGCAGGATGGAACAAGCCGGCCGAACAACCGGGGGACCGTCGGGCCTCTCCTTGGGATGATCCCTCCCGGCCGCCTTCTCCTGCCGATCGGCGGAGGGCCTTACGACGAGCAATGTTTGTGGGAGGAATTTTCTGGCCTTATCCCCTCCGGCCAACTCCCGGAAGAACTTCCCGGACTCCCCAGCAGGTCTGCCCCACCCCATAATCTACCAAGCACAGGTCTCGCAAACTGCAGTGGGGATAAAAAGACTGCACTGGGAATAAAAACTGCAGTGGGAATAACTTAGGGGCAGCCTGAAAAACTCAAGGTGCTTAAAAGACTCGGCCCCGCCCCAATGATCATTCTGGGAGTCGTCCGGCTATGTGTTGAATTCTGTGCCGACTCTATGTTGAATCATGGGCCGAGTCTTCTGAGGTTCCAAATCTTCCAGAGGCTCTGTGGACAGGTCGTTATGGCTTGGGCAGAACGAGGGTGGCCAGGCCCAGTTTCCAGGGAATCTCCCCATAAGCCTTCCCTCCCATTTGACGATCACTAACCCCCTGGAAAAGCATCACCAGGTTATGCGGATCTACTTCCAAGTATTCGTCGAATCCTACCCGAAGAAGTTCGCCGTGACTAAAGGACTCACACCATGGCTTGTCCCGGAAGCGAACGTTTTCCAATCCCAAAAACGGCTTTTCCCATCGATCGGCCAGAGGCTGCCAAGTGCCATCGAGTATGTCGGCCAAGTAGGCCTTGTAGTACCTCCGGGGTCCCCGTTGGGCTTCCACAATAGCCAAGTACTTTTCGTATCCCCGCAAGCGATAGATATGAGCAGCTTCGAAGATATCTGCCTCCAATACCACACGAGGTTCCGACCAGTTTCGCGGGAAATCCTGCCGCGAGGTCTCTGCTCGCCACAACCTCCCATCTAGCGAGGTAAAGAAAAGATGGGCCCGCCGGTCATCGCAGATGACCCAAAAATCGATCCAACGTTGTACATTTGGTGGACCGGAGGGATAGAGAAATTCCGGGGGTGACCAGCCGCCGGGCTCGTGCAACCGTTCATTGGTCGAAAAGGCCGGCTGCAATGTGGGCTTTCGGGAGGGATCACTGGTCTGATAGATCAGGTACCACTTCCGATGGGGCCGATAGTAAAACACCTGCGGAGCACAATAATAACCATCAATGATCGCCAATAGGGGTCTTGTCTCCAGAGGCTGCCCCCACTGATGGAGTCGAATGTATTCGATCTGGTGAGTCCGAGGCCGTCCTCGAACAGTACAGAAAAGGTGCCACCGCTCGCCAAACCACACTGCCGTCGGATCCTTGACGGAGAAAAAGATTTGCTCTCCTTCCTCCGGTCGGGCCGACACCACCGGATCGCTTACCTCCCAGCGAAACTCCCCTGTCACAAAGGGAAGGAGTAATTCTGCTGCGGCAGTCGTCGCCGCGAGCCATAGTATCCAAATGGCGACCATAAAATTTTTCCCCCACAAAAGCCCCATAGGCCCATGATTGTGCGAAGAAAAGAGTCCATTTTTCTCGCAGGACACCGATCCGAAATGCCGGAGTCCCTCGAGCTCGTCACCGATCAGCGGTAAACATCCTCTCCCATTCCCGAGCATGCTTTGGCCTCCATGAAACTCTCCCTAAGTTTCGAGTCTTGCTTGGGCACCTTCGCCTTGCCACACTAAAGCAAGAGGCATCTTTGAGCCGTCTCTCGAAGTAAAGTATATCGCCAAGAGGGAACGCACCCCAAAAGGCTACTTTTGACTTCGATCGAAGGAGCTTATGGCATGTCTGGCAGGCGAAGATTAGCTCGGCGAAATTTCCTGAAGACAGCTGCTGCAGTTTCCGCAAGTACCTTCAGCTCGATTGGGATCATCCGTGGCGGAGAGAAATTCGCCTGGCCCGAGGCGAAGGCAACCGAGCACTTTTGGTATCGACTTCAGCCACCGGGTATTTACATTGATTCTCAACGGGGGCGATGGGCATTTGCCTTCGGCGAGGGTCGCATCTATTTTTCCGAAGACAACGGTCGCAGCTGGCCATACTCGGCCGAGTTCGCTCAGGCCCAGCAGATCACGTTCAGCCACATCTTCGCCAACGGAAATATCCTCTTTGCCACGGCAAACCGGCTGTACCTGAGCATAGATCGGCTGCAGTCCTGGCGGGAAGTAATCCTCAAGAAACCGGATGGGACCGATTATCTTCCTCATACTCCCAAGAATCCCGAGCGGCCGGGGTGGTATTTCAACACATTGTGTGGGGTCACCTCCTGGAAGGTGGCCGGTCGCGAGATGCTCGTTTGGGGAAACTATTGCAACGTCTTGGGCGGGGCCGCTCCGGTGAACATCTACTACTCAACAGATAATGGGGAAACAGTGAAACTTGCCTACTCCTTCGGCCAAAATCCCCACTTCACGGATAACGGCTCCCAAGGCGGGGGCCCAGGAGGGACACCCTTGGGAGATCCTTCCAACCCTGTCCTTTGTCGACATATTCATGCAGTCGCTTATAATCCCGCAGAAGACGCCTTTTACTGCTGCACCGGCGACTTCAACCGACCCGACTGGTTCGAGTGCCACTGGCTGCGGGGAGTTTACGATCTCCTACAAGACCGCTGGGAATGGAAACTGGTTATTTCTGCTTCACAGAACACTCGCTACAAATCCGGCGGAATCAACTGTGTGGAGGGGAGAATTTGGTGGATCAGCGATGCCAACGGTCCTTTGCCCCACGATCGGGGCCTGTTCTCCTGCCTGCCTGAGGATCTCACCCGCACCGAAGCCCACACGATGCACTACAACCCGGTGTACGAATGTGGCTGCATGCTAGTGGACAAGCCGGTGATCTTGGCCGGGCACCTCGGCCCCGCTTGTCCTTACAACGCAGGGATCATTCTCTCGCTCGACGGAGGCAAAACCTGGGTAGAGCACGATCTGACCGAGTTTGGCAAAAGAGCCATCGTCCGAATTCATCCGGCCAACGAAGAGGGCTGGTATCGGATGGAGCTCCGCCGCGGGTGGATTGAGCGCGCGGATGTCCTCTTTATCAAACCCAAAATTTGACCTGACCAACGTTGTACAACTCCGCCCGACCGAAGCTCTACCAAATGTTAGGAAACCGTGTGCGGGCCCCTAGGAAAATCTAACGAAAGTGCCGACACAAAACACAAAAAAAGAATCGGTAAATGTGTTCGAATGCTCCGCCCCCCGGCAGGCCAAGTCCCTACCGGATGCAGATTACCCAAACTCCGCGGTCGGCGACCTGGAATCTGGTGCAGGATAACCCTCAGATCTGTGGTTTGATGGGGAACGGCGATATGGTTGGCTCTCCCGTGGGAAATTACCTCCGGACCCAGAAAAAAGTTCCTGTTGATAGGACATGCCAGCACTGAGGATCTCGGGGGAAAGGTGCCTGTGGGATTTCCGGTTCGAAGACGTTTTGTCGGCCGTTAAGCCACGACTTTGGAAAAAGGAAGTTTCCATATTGGGCAAAGAGTATACCGATTCCCACCTGCGGCTTTCGGAAAGCTTTCTCGAATGAAGGCCCACGAAGCAGGACAAACCCACATCTTCTTTCCGATGAACTAATTTCTCCGTGGAGGCAATGCTGCCGCCTGGGGAGCCGAAGCCCCTTGACCTACTCCTTGCCTTCTCATCCCCCTGCAACACTACCTTTGAAAAGGCTTTTCGTCATCTGAAAAGCGGGGTTTGATCCCCGAAGGGACTAAAAGCCCCCGCCCCAACTGCCGAAAGCAGCTTTCAGAGCCGGCCTAATATTTACCCCGAATGTGAGGGGCCACTTGGGCTTGGTAAAACCGTGCCAGTCGATTGTGTAAGATCGGCGGTAGAGGTGGCAAATCGCTTGCCACGGCATTGTCCCGGGCTTGTTCGGGGCGTTTGGCACCCGGGATGACGGTGGTGACCGCTTCGAAATCTAAACACCACCTCAAAGCCATTTGGGCCATGGTCATGCCCGCAGGTACCCAAGGCTTTATTGCTTCCGCAAGTTCCACCCCCTTCTCGAATGGAAGACCGGCAAAGGTTTCCCCGACATTAAACTTTTGTCCATCGCGGTTGAAATTCCGGTGATCGTTAGGAGCAAATTGACTATCGCGGGTGAGTTTCCCGCCGAGTAAACCGCTCGCCAGCGGAAGCCGAATAATCAAAGCTACCCCCCGGGCCTGAGCCAGGTCGAAAAGGCTATCGATCGGCTTTTGACGGAAAATGTTGAAAATGATTTGCAGGGAGGCCATCCCCTCTTGCTCCAGGCAAAAGAGCCCCTCCTCGACACTTTCCACACTTGCCCCGAAAGCCTTGATCTTGCCCTCCTCCTTCAGCTGCCGAAGGGTATCAAAGATGCCGGTATCTCGCATAACCTCGAGGGCAAGACTGTGCGTCTGGGTCAGATCGATGGCGTCCACACCCAGCCGACGAAGCGAATCCTCAGTATGCCGACGAACCCATTCTGGACGAAAATTTTCCGGCCAGCCCGGTTGGGGATGCCGGCCCAACTTGGTTGCCACGATAAACCGATCGCGATCGGCTCTGCCCCGCAAAAACCTGCCTATCAAAATTTCACTCCGCCCCAGACCGTAAATATCTGCCGTGTCGATGAAGTTAACCCCTGCATCGGCAGCGGCAGCCAACGTGTTCAGGGCATCCTCCTCAGGAACATCTCCCCATTCGGTGCCCCCAAGTTGCCAAGTGCCTAATCCAATTTCGGATACTTCGCGATTTAACGCAGGAAAGAACCGATACTTCACGGCCAATCTCCTGAAGAAAATCTCGACCTCTGCCTGCGTGAGAAAGGAGACCCTTCACGTTCTTCCTTCAAAGAAACTACTGTGAAACTACTGTCCGATCCTCAGTCCTGTGTGCAAGCTGCGGGGCAAATTTGAGCTCACTGCCCAAGATCGGTTATTCGAAGTCAGCAGAAAGGACAATCGGGGCGGCTTGCTTCACGAAGAACAGGCCTCCCCCCGGGCTCGGCACTTTCGGCTTGCAGTGTGCCCCATTATAAAGAGAAGAGCCAGAACCGGAAAGAGCTGATTAGGATACCTTTTTCGCCCAAAGTTGCCCGAGCGAGGGAGACTCAGCACAACCCAAAGGTTTATCAGCACAACCCAGAGGTTTATGAAGAAGCAACCCACATTTCGATCACCAAGCGGGCTTTCGCTGTCTCCTACCATCATTCGGACGTAGCCGCGGCGGACGGGAAATGTTTCGGGAACTGATCTCGCGGACCCTCAGGACCTGCAGGACCTACCGAGGATTGCCCGACGCGATCTCCTTACTCCGCGGAGCCAACCAGGTACACCGGCACTTCCCCAAGCTGAAAGGAAGCACTCTCCACGGGATTGCCCATCAAGTCCAAGGCTCTCCAACCGGCGGGCAAAGCAAAATCGATAGGCTCCTCCACTATCCAAAGGACAGCCACCCGGCGAGCACCGCCAGGGGCAGCAAATTCGAACCCGACCACCCCCGGAGGTTCCTCCCATCGGCGGACAAACCGAGTTCCTGCCGGCAAAAGCCGAGACAAAACCGCTTGAGCGGTAAACATCTTCCTCGGAGTCGGACCGTATTCGAAGAAGATGTTCCCGGCCGAATCCTCATTCCACGCTCCGCAAGTCCCCGCATGATAAAAAATCTTTTCTACACCGTATGCCCGCATGATAGCAGAGAATTTCACCAGATCGGCACTGGCCCGTAACTCCGTCGGCCGCAACGAGCGGGTCATAGTGGCATCCCCCACCCGAAAGGGCCGGACTGCCGGGTCGTCATCAGCATAAAGACCAAACTCCGTGACCCAAATGGGCCGTTCCGGTCCCTTACTCCGCAGTAAATCCCAGTGCTCACGGAAGGCCTTCTCGTAACTAAGGGGATCTCCCCGGTGGGGATAAAGATGGAGATTGACCACATCGCACCAGCGGGCTCCCCCCATGGCAGCAAACTCCCGCACAAAACGATGATCCGGTGGAGCGGCTATCCCCCCTACGACAAGTACATCCAGCGAAATACTTTTGGCCCGCTCATAAGCCGTGCTTAAAAGCTCCAGATAGTCGCCCATGGTGTGCCCCCAACTGGCCGGTAGAGCATAAGAAGTAAACAAAGGCTCATTTAGCACCTCGATGGTCCTCACCCTGGGATAAAAGTGCCGGACAGCCGCCTCCACGTATCGCCCAAAGGCGGCCAGTTCCCGCGGCTTCTGAGCCACCACGAGCCGATCGGCCAGGTAGCGGCTTCCCCCTGCCTCTGCGGCAATTTTCTTCGGATCGGCCTCCACAGCCCACGGAGCTGCGGGAAAAGGCAACAGCATTACCACTTGGCCCCCCAGCTTCACCACCCGGTCGATCTGGCCCTGAGGAACGGAAAAATCGAAAGCAGCTTCAGGCGACTTTTGCACCAACCGCCATTGAGCAGACCAATCCCGCCACCAGGTAATTCCTGCCAAATGGGCAAGGCCGATGACCTCAGACCATCCAAAAGCATGGTTCATTCCATAGGCACTCGGCGTCCCCTCGGGGAAAGGATCGATTACCGCCACTCGCAACGAAACAGGTTCCGCCCGTGAATCTTCCCGAGCGAACCAAATCCGAAAGAAGCCCCGCCTTCCCGGAAGCACCCCCCGAAATCCCACTTCCTGAGGATCACCCGGGGGAAGAGTTCGATTTATCGCCTGCTCCCATACGGGGCGGTCCCAAAAATCGGTGATCCAAACCCGGCCCTTAAGTGGTACACTTCCCGGACCCGTATTAAATGCCCAGAGGCTAAAGTCCAACCCCGAATCCGGATCGGTAAAGACGTTTCCCTTGCCCGGCGAGGCCAGAAACGCTTCCACCTGGGCCCGCGGTTCATAAGGTGGTAAGCCGTCCACCCCCGGTTCTACCTTCGTCAACTGCAGAGCATCGATCCAGAGCGTTAGTTGTTTCACAGGTTGGCCCCGGAGATCTGGCCCTACACCCACGTACACGAACGGACGATCCGGTCGAAAACGCAGTTCTAACTGTTTCCAGTCGGTTTCCCCCTGGAACCTTTTCTCGATGGATCGACCATCGGCTTGTCGGACAAACATGAGGACAGAACCATTTGGCCGGTCCGCTGCAACCATCGCTCGGAAGATGTATTCGTGCCCTACTTCCACCGGAATCCAGCCTTCGTTGGCTATCAACAGACAGTCCACTTGCTCGGCCCGGGGATCGAAATAGTCGAAGTAGGAAACGAGAGGGTGACCTAGGTCCAGGGTAACCCGCCAGCTTGTCCGCCCATGGTAGGCCTTGGTTCGGTCCGGTGCCCCCACCAAGAAAAACAGATGAGAACCCCAACCGGATAACCGGGGAGCATAAGTTCCCCAGGCCACTCCACCGCACTCAAAACTGCTATTGGGAAGGGCATTGGTGGGGTGAATCCATAGAACCTGGGGCAACCGTTCCGGCCGGAAACCGGCTACCGGCTCCATTTCCACAGAGTCAAGATAAAGCAGACCTGTACCGGTAAACCAGATCTGAAAACGGCTATCCTCGGCCGCAAGATTCACTCGCGATTGGAAATGGAACTCGAACGGTTCCCACTGTCGACTGGGGGAAAAGAAGTCCTGAAAACCCGTTTCTTGCCAAGTGCGGCGATTGACAATCGCGATCTGGCCCCCGCCACTTTCCAACCTTTCCGCCCGGGCCCACAGACGGATTCGGTACCACTGTCCCTGGCGAAGAGCCACTCGGCCCACCTGGGCAACCATGGCATGGCTGTCGGGGAAACCTGGCTCGAATTTGGTGCATTCCAGCCGGGCAACCTTTCCCCGCTCCGGGTCCTCCAGTTGGCGGAGTGTCTGGATAACCCCGGCCCGCCCTGCTGCACTCCAACCATCGGGAATCCCATCACCATCGATATCCTGATCGAAACTTCCGTTGAATATTCCCGCCTCCGAGGCCGGCGGTTCAGCCCCAGGACACTGGCACCACCTCCCATCGATCACAGCACCCGGAACAAGCAGGATGAGGAGGCAGATAGAAACGAACACAAAATTGCGACCCAAGGTCATGGGTATCTTCCCACCGTGCATCCGACTTTCTGATTGTCCACTCGATATCCGCGAATCACAGAGACACTAATACCTTCCGCTTTTCAACCAGCTCTACCCCTGCTGGTTTAACGAACACCAATAATGTGGGATTTAATCGGTCACAAAGCCAACCGAATGATTTTCCCATCTGGGAGAAGATTGCCCCCGCAATATCACCTAGTGCTTCGTTACCATAAGGATTTAGGGTTGTATGGATGTAAGGGGTTTTTCCTGCACATAACGTGTTCAACTTGTTAAGCAGAATTATTTGTTGGATAACCCTAATTCTCCCTCGCGACCAGGCAGTAGGTTCCCGCAGGTCCTTCCGGCCCGGGTCCTTTAGCCGAAATAAACTCGCGAGAGACCCCACGGTATGCGTTTTCTGGTTATTCCATCCCATAGGCGAAAGATCGTGGGTCTGCGTCGGCTAACGAAGTGGAAAGTGAGCAAACGAAATCATACCGAGGAGAAGAACGCTTCGCCTATTACGAGCAAGAAAAAAACCGGGCCCGGCCGGGTAGCACCGACCGGGCCCATGGATTTCTTCCGAGGTGTGAAGCCAGCCGGATATGAGGAGCGGCTTTTAATAATTCCGCATGGAATCTCCGGCTTGTTGCGGCCGAAGGAAACCCCCTCTGGCCCCACGGTTGGTCTTGCAGTGGAAACCCCACTGAGAAAGCCACGTGCCAACCTATTGAGAGAAACCCGTTCCGGCTCCCGTTGTGTGGGGCTTAGGCCGCCCCGGCCCATAACCCAGAAACCATCTCCGAGGCATCAGTTTACCGCAACAAGGCCAGGACGTTCTGCGGCTGCGTATTAGCGATAGCCAAAACCGCGGTGCCGGCCTGCACCAAGATCTGGGCTCGGGTGAGGGCTGCGGTCTCGGCTGCGAAGTCGGCATCCCGGATAGCACTTTCTGCCTCTGTAAGCCGCTCTACCGCGTCCTGCAACGAGCCGATATTGGTTTCGATAGTTGCCTTTTGGAAAGCCCCTAACCGGCCTCGCAAACTGGCCACCTTATTGATCACTTCGTCCACAATTCGGGCTGCTCGAGCCGGATCATTGGTCAAGGAAGCTGCCTGGCCCGATGCAAGCTCGTACAGTCGACCGCTCTTGCCTCGCAACGAAGCCGTGTTCACAGCCCCGATTCCCAACCGCGCCTGCTGCGTCCCCATCACCTCCGGCCCCAGCTGGAACAAGGCCCCACCACCGGTGATGGTGAAGGAGAAATCGGTTTTCGACCCGGCCTGGACGGTTATCGTCATCTCCAGGGTGCTGGTGTTGACCGAGAAGGTGTTGCCCGAACCCTCAGCGCGCACGCCGTTGACGGTCGCTAAAATATTGCTACCGGTTGCTCGTTTCGCACTTACACCGGCATCGAACTGACCGTCTGCACCCTCGTTAATAATATCGATGTCAATGGCCGCCTCCGAACCATAATCGAAGGTTCGAAGGGTCATTAACCCGGCAGACTGCTGAGCCACCACCCCCGTCGAATCCGAAAGCAGGTTGATGGCTTGCACTACCTGGTTGACTGAAGCACCCGCTCGGAAGGAGAACACCTCGGTACCCCGGGGACCCCGCAGCTGGAAGACCAAATCATCCAGCAGCACATTACCTCCCGTAGTTCCGGTGTTAGCTGTAGCGAGAACATCGGCCGAGTTCCCGCGGACTCTTCCCGCACCGTAAGTCCGGTGAGAGGAACTGAATTCCGGCAGGGCATCAATCGCTCGATCAATATCGGCAAGCGAAGTGGCCGTGCTTTCGTCGATGGTAATCGTTAACACCTTGCTGGCGGCATCGTAGCTTGCCGTGGGTGTGGAGCCAACGCCCGAGGCCTTGACCACCTGAACCGTCAGCCCGTTATAGTCCGCCCCAGGAATGAGAGCCTTGATCGTCAGCTGGTCGCGAGCTGTCCGGGCACTGAGATTGGCATCAGCCCCTGCCCCGTTGACGTTGCCGCCGGCGAACACAAAGGCCTGCCACTCGTCGAGAGCATTGATGGCAGCTGCCACATTAGCCGCCGGAGTCGGATCGGTGTTATTAATATGGATCTTTAAGGTCTTAGCCTCAGCGTCGTACTCCGCCCATTCTCTACCCACCGGAGTATTGTCCGCCACGAAGCTAATAGTAACGTTATTTTCCTGCTCCCTGAGGGTCGCGGCTTTAATATCAATTACCGCATTGGAAGCAAATCTAATGGAAGCAGAGGGAGCAAACTGGAGCACCGCCGTTGCATTGGTCGCCGGGGAGAACGCCGAAGTTAAGTAACCACTAATCCCGGTGGTAGCAAGTGCTCGGCGATCTGCCGTGCTTCCGTTCACCACCCCATCGCCACCGGAAGTAGCAGTGGCCGTAAAAGTTCCTAAAGCATTGATCGCTGCAGCGATAGCTGCCAAGGCCATGTCGTTGGTATCGTCGATGGTAATTACCAAATTCTTGGTATCGGGATAGTAGGCAGCAGTAGGGCTACCCACCCCATTACGGGTGACGACACTCACGCGAACGTTGTTATACTCCGGCCCTTTGGCAGCTGCCGTTATGGTGATCTGATCATACCCCGTGGTCACGGTGCGGTTATTGTCCGCCTCGGCTAAAGTACCGGCGTTAACCTCCTCAGCTTGGAATTCTGCCAGGGCATTAATCGCCGTGACAACGTCCTCGGTGGTGGTATTGTCGGCGTCAAATGTGACAATCAGTTGCTTGTTATCGGGATCGTATTGAGCAGAGAGGGTGCCCGTATTTCTAAAGACCACCTGCACCCCTGCCTCAGCGTCTCCGAGGGATCGGGCATTAATGCGGATCTCCCCCCCACCGGCGAACGTCACAGAAGTTCCGGCACGGAATCGCAACACGGTTGTGGCTCTCGCTACCCCCGAAGCACTGACAATCTCGGCCTGCTGGGCCGCCTGTTGGATATCCACTTCTACGGTCATCTGCCCTGCAGAGCCCAAGTTCGCTCGATTGATTTGAATGTCCTCAATAGTGGGCACCGCCCCCGCTGTATGAATGAAGTCGAGAGACCCATCGAGCAGCTTGCGACCTTGGAAAGCAGTGGTTTGGGCAACTCGATTTATAGCCTCCAAGGCGGCATCGATCTGCAGTTGATTAGCCGCGATCTGGTCCTCTGTCATCGCCCCTTTGTTGGCTGCTTCCGTCACTAGAGCCCGGATATCGTTGAGCAGATTGCCAATCTGATTCAGCGCGCTATCCACCGTGGCAATCATTTGCGAAGCGCGCTCGCTGTTGGTAATTGCCCGGTTAATCGACACAATGTTCGCCCGCAGCATCTCACTGGCGATAAGCCCGGCCGGATCATCTTTCCCCGAGTTAATCCGCAAGCCGGTACTCAGACGAGTTAACGCCTGCTGCAAGGAAACGTTGGAACGTCCCAAAGTTTTCTGGGCTGTCAAAGAGCTAACGTTTGTGTTAATCCTGGTCATCGCTTCAACCCTTTCTCAACCGCAACTCCGATGAATCTCCGGCTATTTTCCTCCGCCGCGCTCGTGCTTCCTAAGCCGATTTAATCTTTTGCCCAAACCATACTTGACCCGCGGAAGAATCCTCCCTCTCCAAGTTCCTCCAAACACTCCCACTGAAAATTCTGGCTCGGGATGAGCTCCTCTTGTTTAACTTGGTTGGGATTCTCCCGCTACCGCGAGGATCGTCACGTCCTCTCGCCTTTAACGCGTGCCCCCATCCGTCCCCAGAGCATGGTGTTTTGCTTCCCCATCCCTAACGTTTCCTTAGCACGCTAGTTGACCGCCTGCAGCAAGGACGGAAAATTTCTTGCCCTCACAAACTACTTGACTGAGGCTTGCTTTGGCGGGTGTATCAATTCTCGGGGTCATATTCGCCGTAATGGCCAGGCAGAAATGGGTGGAACCTTGGTTCCTCGACAGCCGGGATTCACGACCTTGGGGGGTTAAAACCAGTTTCGGTGAGGGATTGAAATCTAAGGTAAGGACTTATCGGAGCCGGCCATTGCGAGCCTTTGGCTCCGATAGAAATCTGCCGCAACATGGCTCGGGTGCGGACCTAATCCAGCCTCCCCCGGCAAATCATCCTCTAAAGGAATGCTTCGGCAGCCGTGCCAAACAATATGGAAAGAAAAGCTTGTAAAGTTCCTCTTCCTCCCCCAGTTCTCAAGGGTTCGAGCCCCCACAATCGCTACAGCTTTTCTAATCGATACTCTTTGCGACCCCCGATACTGGGAGAGCGACCCGAACCCTAGGGAAAATGCCCAGGTTTCCCCCGCCAAATGCCTAGGTTTCGCTTGCCAAAAAATTAGCCACCAACCAACGGGGCGAAGATCCACCGGATGAACCGGCTCGACCCCGCCCTGCACTTTCAATAGCCGGGAAAAGGCTGGGGATAAAAAGCGACCTGCCGGGAAAATAGAGCCGCGGGAGCTTGCTCGGATCGCAAAAGCACAAGTCGGATGAAAAGTTTCAGGAAGCCTAATTCGCTAGCAAGCTTTTTGCCTATATTCGCACAAGCCAGTCCTTCAAGCCCCGTTTGAGGGGCTCCCAGGTGCTCTCTACCATAACCATATTGCCCCAAAGGCGGGAATTCGGCCCCGTTATCGCATCCTGGCGAACCATCATGCCAGCCGAAACGCTCCGTGTCGACCCCGCAGCTGCCAAAACCTGAGGCCTTACGATCCTCCATGCTCGATCGTAGCTGCTCGGCCAACGGGTAAAGGGGCCGGTTCGCAAAATTTCAGAACCTCGGTGCCCCTCCGCACTCGGGTCCAGCCGGGGGCAATTCTTCCGGAAGCTCCTCCCCGCAAAAAAACCATTGCCAACTGCCGTTTCGGTGAAATCTTTCTTTTATTACCGCCACGAGGCGGACACCTCGCGTTCGGCCGACAGCCCAAGGAGCATCCAGATGCCGGCTCATAGCCAAAGATATAGACGACCGTCCAGCATGTCAGGACAGGCCCTTTCCACATGCCGGCGGATTTCCCCATCGTGATACCGTGTGCTGAAATGGGCTGCAATGATCAGTTCGTTCTTAAATTTCTCCCGCCGCTCCACTAAATCCATCAGATGCATGTGGCCGAATTTATGAATCTTTTCCTTTCGGTGATGCGGCGAGACGAAAGTAACTTCCAAAATCAGGACCTGAGCCTTGTACATATCGGGACAAATGTCCAAGCCCTCGGGGGCACTGTCGCCGAGGTATGCCACGAGGGGAATCCGCACCTCATAGGTTACATCCACCCCGGACAGCCGCAGGTCGCGAATCTCCGGCCCGGAAAGATGCTGGAATTCCGCCTTCAACTTCTTTCGCCTATTCCAGACGATAAACGCCAGGGAGGGTACAGTGTGTCTGCTAGCAGAGGTGGTCACCACCAGCTCCCGAGACAATTCCACCTCCTGACCAGGGCTCAGCCCCACAAGCTGGCAAGGTAGCCGGCCGCGATCGAGTCGGCTCACAAGCCGAAGGATTCGGCTCATCGGTTCGACCGCTTCCTGCGGCAGATAAATCGTAGGCGGTTCCATCTTCATCATCCGACGACGAGCCACATATGTGGGAAGAGCCATCATATGATCAATATGGGTATGAGAGACGAACCAATTAGGCGTTCCCATGAAAGCCCAGGGTTGGGCACCAAGGTCAAACCCAAGGTTCAACTCGGGAATCCGCCAATAGGTTTGCACCGCTGCCCTCGAGTATCCTTCAATCGTCAAATTACGATGTTTCAGAACACGAATAGGTTGATCGTTCAGCATCGCTCCTCCACGCTCACCTGTTGGTCCCTTCCTCACCAGATCCTCCTCTGGAGCCCAGGACCCTCAAGACTTCCGACGTTGACAGAAGGATAATAATCTTGCCACCGACCTCCTCAAAAAGCCCGCATATTGTAGCTGCTAACACATTCCGGCAAATCCGTCCTTGCGGCCACTAAATTTCTCGAGCCACCCCAGAGAGCACCCTTCAACACAAACTACCCACGACAAACACTCCCGGGTTCCAAACAAGGGAAACACCGCCCTGGAGGACCCGATTCGTTTGTGTGAAAGTGAACAAGTCAGCGGGGTGCTCTTAAACTCTCAGTCCAAATATATCCAAAGGATATACCGTTCACCCGGCAGAGTCGACCTCGGGTTTTTCCAGCGGTGGCGAACTTCCCCGGGAAAGATCTTCGGAATCTTGAGTGCCAAAAGAAGAGCTCTCGGAGGAGAGCATCTGGCCGGCGGGTGAGACTTCCTCTCGAAGAACCAACCAAATCTCTCCGAATAGCTGCGGCTGCTCCACTGCGATCTTTCTTAAAACCACAAGCTCAAGGATAGCTAAAAGCATGTTCACAACTGTAACCCGGCTCATTCTTGCATCAAAGAGCTGACGAAAGGCAATTCGGCCTTTGGCTCTTATGCTTTCCATGATTCGCTCCATATAAACATGGATAGGGACTTCATCATAGATGATACTTGCCGGCTTGGCTGCCTCCGCTTCCTGGAGAACCTTCTGGAAAGCAGCAAAAAGATCCCATATGCTTGCTGGCTGCAGAGCTGAGACGGGCTGCCTTTCCGGTGTGAGATCATGCACCATACGGGGAAAACAGTCCCGCCACTTTCGGGCTCGTTCTTCCAGCATCAAGGCAGCCCGACGGTATTGCTCATAGGTGAGCAAACGCTCCACTATTCGCTCCTGCTGTTGATATTCGATCTCCACCGGCGATTCGTCCGCATGAGGCAAGAGATACTGGGACTTAACTTCCAGCAGAAGACTCAATAAAGCCACGAATTCCCCGGCCTCTGCCAGAAACTCTTCAGGATTTTGAACAAGATACTGAAAGAATTGCTCCACCACCTCGGCTACCGGGATCTCCCGAGGATCCACTTCCCCCCGACGAACCAAAAGAAGAAGAATATCTAGCGGCCCCTGGAAAATTGTAAGCTTTGCTTCGAAACTCATGGCAGTGCCCACTCCTGGAGCATTCACCCAGTGGTGTTGGCAAGCTGGGGGATGGCGTTACGCGCCGGCCAAAGGATGCAACAACAGACCCTCCGCCACCAGGCATCCTGCACCAGCCCAACACCTGCGAACGTGACCCGGCATGAGCCGGCATTTCTGACTCGGCTCACCCTGTTGTGGTGGAGTTGGTTCTTCGGTGCTAGCCGCCGGCGGGAAAGGCGAACTCGGCAACCTTAGCTTGGGGTGGTCGCACTCAGGCCTCGCTTCCACGGGAATCCTCCCCCGACATAGCTCCGGCGACCTCCAACCGCCAAAACCCGGCAACGGGGCGGCCACAAAGGCCGAATACCCACGGGATGATAAGGCCGTTCCCCTTTTGCTCCCAACTAGGTGCCACTGTTAACTGAATGCCAACCCACGGCAGAAGTAGCGGTTCCGGCCCGGGAAATCTCCGCCCGCGAATCCCGTGGGGATTGTAATAATATCCTGCAAGGATTCCCTCGTAGTCCTACTTTTGAGCTACCTCGCAAGGCCGGCAAGCCACTCTCGATCTTCAGGTTTGCTTCCCCCTCCCCAACTTCTAGTGAAATGATCTGGCCCAAAGCCGCAATCGATAGGGAAAAACAGTCGCCTCCCAGCCCCTACCTCGGTAACAAGACTCAAAGAAATTGGCCCATGCGCGCCAGTTTTCCGAGAAAACACCAGGAAAATTGAGTGCCAGTAAGAACAGACGGCTGAGAAGAACACGGCAAAAACGGACCGCCGAATTCTGGGTTGGCGAGCATATTTCCGGCATCAGATCTCAGCTGGTTATGATCAGATGGAAATTGTTTTCCTGAAGATGCTTCCGAAACTCTGGATGATTTTGCAATATAAAGCTAGGAAGCCTAAGAACAAGCGGCGGTTTTCTGCCGGGCCTAGCCCCCCAAAAACCAGGTTTTTGATTGCTCTACATGGAAAGTCGCGGTTGCTCGGCGGCGTAATCTGTTGCCCCCTGGTCAGTCGCCAAAACTTATCGCAAAGGGAAAAACCGCAAAAGTCCGCTAAAAGGGGCGGGCGGTTGACTCTTGAGGCAGAAACCACCATATTGGGCACTTCCCTCGACCCTCC
>Ga0308310_1000523_pt1 | contig 16927 bp, 15 predicted proteins | sample HotsprSampleMS65_FD_203672 | JGI IMG/M metagenome (GOLD analysis project Ga0308310, IMG submission 203672) | Hot spring phototrophic mat microbial communities from Mushroom Spring, Yellowstone National Park, Wyoming, United States - 20090730_MS65 ...
CTGCCTCACTGGAACAAGCAGCTACTTTCAGCCCGTCGCCCGCGTGGACGACGCCCCAGCTTATGCATGAGCGAGATTATGACCATCCTCATACACTTTCATCAGTCCAACTATCGCAACTTCAAAGCTTTCTACCTCGAGCACGTCATGACACACCTACGCAATGAATTTCCAGGCCTGGTCAGCTACAACCGATTTGTTGAGCTTATCCCTTCAGTTATCGTGCCGCTGACGCACTACCTGCGTCATGCCTGCCTGGGCACATGCACAGGCATCACCTTCATTGACTCCACCACACTTGCCGTGTGCAAGAATCCACGTATCCATTGTCACAAGACGTTTGCTGGACTTGCCAGACGCGGCAAAACATCCACTGGATGGTTCTATGGATTCAAGCTACATCTGATAGTCAATGACCGCGGCGAACTGATTGACTTCATGCTAACCCCTGGCAATGTTAAGCCTGTTCCCAGACTCGCACGCCGACTCTTCGGGAAGCTGTTCGGAGACAAGGGATACCTATCGAAGGCGTTACGAGATGAACTCTGGCGCATGTTCAAGGTGCAACTGATCACCGGCATTCGCGCTAACATGAAGAACACGCTGCTGCCGCTGCTGGACAAGCTGTTACTGCGCAGGCGGGTAATCGTAGAGACAATCGTTGACCAGTTGAAGAACATCTCGCAGATTGAGCACTCGCGCCACCGCAGCCCTGTCAACTTTGTGGTCAACGTATTGTGCGGGCTGATCGCATATTGCCACCGGCCGAGGAAGCCGTCGCTCAATCTGGCCGCCTTGGCCGGTTAATCCGAACTCACGTTTTTCTTATCTTGGTCAGCCTCTCCTCATATATTGCGCCGCCGGTAGAGGCAAAGATGAACTTCCGCGCGCCGTGCTTGCGCGCGGCCTCCAACACGCCCAGCGTGCCGAGGATATTGACACTGGCGTAGGTCTCCGGACACGACAGGCTCTGGCGCACGTCAACGAGGGCCGCCTGGTGCGAGACGATCGCAGGCCGTTCACGCGCGAAAATCCGCTCGAGCGCCGGCGCATCGCGGATGTCGGCGCGGTAAAAGCGGGCCTGACGGGGGATATTCTCAAGCCTGCCGTTGGAGAGGTCGTCAATCACAGCTACCTCATAGCCGGCTGCGATGAAGGCATTGGCGACGTGCGAGCCGATGAAGCCGGCGCCGCCGGTCACAATAACGGATGCGCGCATTGCAACATGCCTTATCGCCGGGCGAGGCCTAGAGTTCACTCCACCAGTATCAGGGCCTTCAACGTCGGTGTAAACATCTCTGTTGAACGCATCAAATGGATCTGATCGTAGCTTCCCACGCTCTCTGGAATCTCTATTAAGCAGGTGGCTGTGTCCTCGGCAGACGTTATGCACTCAGAAATAGACACTTGGACTATATGAACTACGCTGTTATGCCGCTTGAGGTATAGGGTGTAGTCTGAACCAGCACTTGCGCTCATCTCCATCCTTCTTGCGCGGCTCTGGTAACCCAGGAGGATATCCATGCCCTGGCGCTTAATCGGGAAGGGGCGTTTTGAACCATCCAGCTCTCCAATGAAATAATCACTGCGGTGGTGCGGAGGAATATAGTAATCTATGCGAGATGCGAAATTTAGATCGAAGATAGCATATAAGCGCTCGACACCGATGAGAGGGCCGCTGATGATTGTCTGCATTTTGTCATAGAAGCGAGCGAGTTCAGGATCCTTCACTAGGTTGCGACGCGCTGACTTGGATAGCAAATAGCCATCGGGCGTGCGGCGCCAGATGTGACCGATGCGCCAGTTTTGCAGATCTGCGCGGAAGCGAGCTAAAAACGCATCGCCCAGGGCATGGTTATCCACAATATACACACCAGGCCCCGCGTAATAGCCGATCATGCCGATCGTTGGAAACACGTAGAACCACGACCCTCGGCTGCGCGCTTGCTGACCGAGCTTTACCCAGGGAAAGCCCGACAAGTTAGCCCCTCCGGTTGTGATGTTCGGCAGCAGGCCCAGAATTTGATAATACGCAGCCCGCTCATCGGTGATGACGAACTTTTCGTTCCAGCGATACGTCTCGGCAGTCGGCTTGAAATCCGGCCCACTGAGCAGATTCGGAATGGGTTTGGTGAATAAACTCAGCCCCACGCTCGCCACCAACATCGCCGATTTCAGTTTAGGGGTAAAGGATGCGCAGGTGAGCGCCATCAGTGTGCCTGCCATCACAAGCGGCGCACTAAATAACCTGCCGGTCATGTAATCTCCGCCGATCCAAAGGATGTAGGCCGCATAGAGACCGAGGCCAGTCCAAACGGCCAGCGCGCCTTCCAGCCGCCTCCAAACAATGGCAGCTAAGATCGGCCCAGCAAGGATGACAGTTGGCGTGATTGGGTCGTGCGCCCACACGTCCAGCCAGTAATTAACGCCTTGTAACAGGTATTCGGTTCTCGGAATCCCAGGGGCCTGCTTGGCGTAATAGGTATTCGGGAACGGGAAACCGTAATAAAGCATAGAGAAACCGGTCCACAAAAACACAGGCAGCGCAGCAGTCACCAGGACAGCAAGTGCCTGCCGGCATGGAAGGCGACGCACAGCAACCAGCAATGCCGGCAAGATTAATAACCCGTGATCAAGGCGATTCAGCATTAGCAACCCCGCAGCGCCGCCCATTGCCAGGCCCAACCGCGCGTTGGACGATGACTTGAACCATAGACAGATGAAAACGACCAGCAATAAATGCGCCAACGGATTCTCCAGGCCGGAGGTGGAGTAGTCAATGAATGCCTTTGACCCAATTAAAACGACAGCGACGCTCGCGGTAAGCAGTACATCAAGCCGGCTTTGCCAGAGGATCAGTCCGACTGTCACTGCCGATAGCCCGATCGAAAGCGCCAGGGTGGTGTAATAAGGCTCGCGCGTCAGCGCATAGATCGCGGAAAGCGCGAACATCCACAGAGGATGTGTATAGGTTTGCACGCGCTCGCCGACATTCCATACCAATCCATAGCCGTTGATAAAGTTATCCACGGTGCGCAACGTAATAAAAGCATCGTCGCACAACCACGCCGTGCGAACGATGACGAAACAAACCATCCCCACGCCCATGATCCAGGCAAGCTGCTGTCCGATCGTTCGCAATAAAGGCGAGAGCGCAATGGGTTGTGATGGAAGAGATGAGTTCATGCGTTTACTTCTTATACACAATGATGGAAATCAGCTTGTGCAGCGCCTGCCACGCGCCGATCGCCATTAGCCAGGTGCTGAAGAAGACCGGCATCATGTAGTAGCGGTCCCAGTCGAGGGGCAGCAAGGCCACTGCCAGCCCGGCATTAACGCTGCCGAACGCCAGCGCCAGGGGCAGGCCGCCCCGCCGGCGGTGCTGCCACGCTATTATAGCTCCCCATAGCGTCAAGCCAGCATTGAACAGCGCCAGCGGCGTCACCCACGCCATCAGCGGACGGCAAGCCGGCGTGCCAGCCAACATGCTGGGCTGCCCCCTGGCCTGCGCCCGGTAGGCTCCTTGCCATGCGTCCCAGAAGATGGCGGGATTGCGATTCAGCGCGCAGTTGAGCGGGGCGTAGTGATTAAAGACGCGCCGCGCCGCGACGGCCAGTCGCTGGTCGAGCGCATACAGCCCACCAAATTGGGCTTGCTGCTGCGCCAGCAGCCGTCGGCGCTCGGCCAGCATCAGCGCAATCCGCCCGGCCGAATCCGTGTGCAAGATCGGCGTCAGGGTCAAAAATGCGCCCAGGGCGACGAGGCAGGCAATGACGGCCAGGGGCGCGCCGCGGCGAATCGGCCGGGCGCCGACGACCAGCCACGCCCCCAGCGCCGCCAGGTTGACGGCTAGGTTGTGCTTGGCGGCGACGCCCAGCCCGCACAGCGCGCCGAGCAGCGCGGCCGCCGGCAGCGCCCGTCCCCAGCCCGCGCCCCGCAGCGCCGGCCACAGCCGCCAGGCCGCCCAGGCCAGCACCACCAGCAACAAAAGCATCGGCGCCTCGGTCATCGCCCGCCGCAGATGAAGCTGGAGATAGGCCGAGCCGGCCAGCCCCAGCGCCACAGCAATGCCGCTCCCCGTCCCCAGCGCCCGCGCCGTCAGCGCGGCGCTGAGCGCGACGACCAGCAGGAAGGCCGTCGCCATCGGCCAACGCGCGAAGAACAGCCGCCCTCGGTCGGGCAGGCGCGCCCCCTCCAGCGACCAGCCGGCGGCTGTCTCGGCCAAGGCATACGCCGGCGGCGGCGCGGCGTAGCCCGCTGCGGCATAGCTCAGGGCGATCAAGTATGGGCCCACTGGCGGGTCGCGCAGCGTGTCGCCGCTGACCTGGCGCACATCCCCCCCGCCCCCGGCCAGCGCCTCGCCCAGCCAGCGGCTGTGCGCCATGTACACAAACTCGTCGGCGTGCAGCGGTACGCTGAGCACTCCGCCGACGCTGAGGTGAAAGGCCAGCAGCAGCGCTGCGTATAGCGCTGCCCGCTCAACGACGCGGCGCTGGCCGGCCCAGGGCGATGAAGTGCTCATTTCCGGTTGGATGATGGTCGGGCCACAATATCACAAAGCCGGCCTGCTCCAGCCGACGCAGCGTCTCTGGGGCGGCCTGCGAAGCCTGGAGCACAACAACCACTCTGCCTGTGGAACCGATAAGTGACTGGGGCTGGGCGGACTCCGAAACAGCGTCGAAAACGCGCCAGGCCGGCGCAGCCGCGCCCCGCCGTTCCAGGTAGTAGTTCACCGTGAGCTGGTCATAGGCAGGCGCGATCCAGAACTCGTCCGGCGCAAAGGCGATCAGCGTTTCGGCGACCCGGGCGGCGTTGGATTTATCGCGCTGGTTGGCGTAATAGGCAACCAGCGAGGGCGCAGAGATCAGCAGAACAGCGCCGGCCAGCGCCAGACCTGCGACACGTCCGCCCTGCGTCAGGGCGAGCTGAACGCGCCACAGCACCCAGCCGCCGAACAGCGCGCGCAACACCAGCAGGTTCAACACCTGGCGCGGCGCAAAGAAGTATCCCACGCGCATATCGTTGAGGACCACCAGCAGCGTGGCCGCAAAATACACAGCCAGCGCGCCCAGCCAGAGCGCCGACCGGCGCGGCTGGGCCAGCGCTAGGGCCGTCGCGCCCACGTGCAAGCCAATGACCAAGTAGGGCAGCGGCAGACCCGCGGTGTTGCGCGCTGGCACGGGCGACAGGTTGGGCCACTCCCAGCCCGCCAGCACCCGCCGCAGCGTCTCGGCGTTCAGGCCCGCTGCATCCGCGAAGGGCGGCACGCGCTCGCCCAGCAGCTCGCCGAACAGCCACGGACTGAACAGCGCCGCGGCCAGCGCCGCGGCGGCGAGGAAGCGCAGCCCAACGCGCAGGCGCGCCGCGCGCGGCGCGCGACAGATGGCTGCCCAGCCCGCAAACGGCCAGAGCAAGGCAGTGTAAGCGTGGGCGTATAGCCCTAACGCCATGCTGAGCGCCAAAACCCAAGCCCGCCGAGGCGCGTGCAGCATTAGCCAGAGCGTCGCCGCACAGAACATCAGGGCGAGCGAATAAAAACGCACTTCCTGGGCGTAGCGCACCGCCAGGGGCGAAGTCGCAACCAGCAGCGCAGCCCATGCGCCAACGCCGCGCTGTAATCGCTCACCGCTGCCATAGACCAGCGCGACGCTCAGTACGCTCCACGTCAGCGAGATGAAGCGCAGCCCAAATTCGGACTCGCCAACAAGCCGAACGCCGGCCCACGTGATCAGATAGTCCAGCGGCGCCGCGCCGTAATGCGCTGCGGCGATCTCAACGACGCTGGCCAGGGTGTCCGCGCGCCCAACCAGCACCTGGCCGACTTCGTCGAACCAGAAGCTGAAGCCGCCCAAGTTGACCAGGCGCAGGGCGAAGCCCAAGGCCACGATGGCCAGCGCCGACCACGGCTGTGCCGAAAACTTGCTCATGCCGAGACGCTCATTGCTGCGATCGGCCGGGTGCCTCTGAGGCATGGCCAAACTTCTGCCGCGCGACGATCCAGGCGAAGCGCGGCAGGCCGAGCAGGTAGCGCCGCCCCAGCCGGCGCGGCTCGCTCAGCAGCCGACACAACCACTCGAAGCCCCGATCAGTCAGCCAGCGCGGCCCGCGCGGCTTACTCCCGCCCAGGTAGTCGAACATCCCGCCCACCGCCAGCAGCAGGTTGGCGTTCAGCCGCCCGCGATGGGCGGTGATCCACAGCTCCTGGGCCGGCATGCCGAAGCCCACCAGCAGCGCGCCGGGCCGGACGGCGTTGATCTGCGCGATCACCGCCTCATTCTCCGGCCCGGCCTTGTCGAAATAGCCATGGTGCGTGTGCACGGCCAGGCCGGGGACCATCCGGCGCAGGGCCGCCCCGGCCCGCGCCACCGCCTCGGCCGTGCTGCCCAGCAGGAAGAGCGGCCGCCCGGCCGCCGCGCAGACCCGGCCCAGGCGGTCGGCCCAGTCGGGCGGGGTGAAGCGCGCCGGCAGCGGCGCGCCCAGCCAGCGCGCCGCCAGCCACACCCCCACCCCGTCGCAGAACACCACCTCGGCCGCCGCCAGCGCTGCCCGGAAGCCGGCGTCCGCCTCGGCCAGCACCACGGCATGCGCATTGACGTTCAGGATCACCGCCTGACTATTGCGACTGAGCATGACTGCGCAGTACTCCAGCAGCTCGTCCAACGTTATCGCATGGACGCGCGTCGCGCCCACGCGCGCGCAGGGCCAGCGCGCAACGGTCGTCATCCTCGCGCCGATTGTAAGCCGACGCGTCCGCGAGGTGCGTTCACAGGTTGGGGCAACTTCATACCCCGTCCGGGAAACTCACCGCAGAGACGCTGAGGACGCAGAGTCTGTTTAGGGACTTCTTTCAGCGGTCTTTGTATCTGGGCGGTGGCGCCAGCAAGCCAAATCCGTATCTTGCCCCCCGGTTGTAAACACACCCCCATCTGCGCGTCGCTCCGGCCTCAATCGGCCAGCAGGCCGGCCAGGTCGGGCGGCGGCCCGCCGGCCCGGGCCGCCGCGTAGATCGCCAACAGCGCCTGATAGTGCCGCTCCGGGTCGTGATGGCGCTCGACGTAGCGCCGCGCCGCGCGGCCCATCTCCGCTGCCCGCGCTGGCGACGCATACAACGCCGCGATGGCCGCCGCCAGCGCCTCTGGGTCGTTCGGTGGAACCAGCCAGCCGGTCTCGCCCTTGCGAACCAGCTCCGGGATGCCGCCGACCGCCGAGGCCACGACCGGCTTGCCGCTGGCGAACGCCTCTAACACAACCAGCGGCGCCACGTCGTGCCAGATCGAGGGCACGACGATTATGCGCGCCTGGCGCATGGCCTGCCTGACTTCGCTCGGGCTGAGAGGACCTAGAAAGGAAACGTTAGGAAGTGCTGCTGCTTGCCGGCGCAACTGAGCCTCATCAGCGCCCCGACCAGCAATGCGGAATAGAATGGTTGGCAGCGCTCTCGCCGCTCGCAGTAGCACGTGTACACCTTTCTCCACCTCCAGCCGCCCGACGAACAGGACGCCCTCCCCGGCATCCGGTTCGGTGCTGAACCAACCTGCTTCGATAAAGTAAGGCAGGGCAATGATGCGTGCGGGGTCAACTTCAGCCTCTCGAAGCCGCTCGGCCAGGAAACGGGACGGGGCGATGAAGGTATGCACCCGCTTGTGATAGATTCGGCTCCAGCGCGCCAGGTATGCCTCCAGCATGCCCAGCGCGCTGGTCAGCCGACCATTGTAGATACACCCTTGCGCCAGCGCGTGGTAGAAGCGCCCGCCCTGGCAGCGATAGCACATCTCTTCACGCCGGGTCAGGAACATGCGGCGGTTTGGGCAAACCATCCAGTAGTCGTGCACGGTCTGCACAATCGGCACGCCCTGGGCGGCCAGGGCGTCCAGCACGGCCGGCGAGAGCTGGCGGTAGATGTGCTGCAGGTGGGCCACGTCGGGGCGGAAGGCGCGCAGCAGCGCGCCCAGCCGGCGGCGCGCCTCGAGCGAATACAGCGCCCGCGCCGCCGCGCGCAGGCGCGCCCAGGGCCGCGCGTCGGCGTAATCCACCTGGCTGACGAAATACGGCGCCCAGGGCGATGGCTCGTTGCGCGGGTGCTGCATGGCGAAGGCCGCCACAGGATGCCCGCGCCCCGCCAGCAGCGCGATCAGCCCCAGGTGATACGTCTCCACCCCGCCCAGGCGGTAGTGGAACTTATTGACGGCCAGCACCGATGGCGCGGGCATAGACCTCCAGGAGTTGCGCAACGTGCCGGTCGGGCGTCCACTCGGTTTGCGCGCGCGCCCGCGCGCCGGCGCCCAGCCGTGCGCGCAGGGCCGGGTCGCCGGCCAGGCGCAGCAGGGCCGCCCGCAGGCCGGCCGCGTCGCCGCGCGCGAAGAGCAGGCCGCTCTCGCCCTCGCGCACCAGCTCTGGGATGCCGCCGACGCGCGCGCCGACCACCGGCAGGCCCAGCGCGGACGCCTCGTAGATCACCATCGGCGAGTTGTCCGGCCACAGCGAGGGCACCACCAGCGCCGTCGCGCGGCGCATCCAGGCCTGCACCGTCGGCGGGTCGGCCCAGCCGAGGCAGCGCAGGTGGGGGAAGTCCGCCGTCAGCGCCGCGATCTGCGCGCGCTGCGGCCCGTCGCCGACGAAGGCGATCGGCAGCCCCAGGTCCGCCGCCGCCCGCGCCAGCCACAGCCCGCCCTTCTCCGCCACCAGCCGGCCGACGAAGAGGAACAGCACCTGCTCAGAGGCATTCGGCAACGCATTCTCTTCATGGTCGGTCAGGTTTGGCGCAAAGTGATAGACAACTGAGAGCTTCTCGGCAGGCACACCGTAGCCCGCAATTGCGTCGCGCATCGCTGCGCTGGGGCAGATGAATTGCGCCACGCCCGCATACGCGCCCGTCCAGCGCGCCCAGTAGGCCTCCAGCGCCACCACTATGCCCTTGACTATCCCGCCCAGGCCGCAGCCGGCGCAGCCGCGCAGCGCGGCGTGGTAAAAGCGCCTGCCGGCGCAGCGCCGGCACACCGCGTCCGCGTCGGCCACGTATTGCCAGTAGGTGGGACAGACCAGCTTGTAGTCGTGCACAGTCATCACCACCGGCACGCCGCGCCGGCGCAGCCAGGCCAGGGCGGCCGGCGGCAGCACCTGGTGAAAGGTGGTGTGTACGTGGACGAGGTCCACGGGCTGCTCGGCCAGCAGCCGGCGCAGGGCGCGCAGGGCCGGCCCGCCCGTCATCGCGCGGGCCAGGGCGCGCAGCCTGTCGCGCGGCCCGTAATCGCTGAAGCCCAGGTCGGGCGGGAAGTAGCGCGCCCAGGGTGTGGGCAGGTTCTGCGGGTGGTGGGCGGCGAAGGGGATCACCGCGTGCCCGCGCCGCTCCAGCTCAGCCTGCAGCGCCAGGGCGTAGCGGTCGGCTCCGCCGGTCAGGCGATAGGTGCGGGTGACGGCCAGGATGCGCATGCCAGGGGACGAAACAGAGACGCCGATGGATCGCATCGGCGCCTCTGCCTGCGCAGCGCCGGTTCAGCGCTGCCTTGCTGATTTGGCGTTGCCCTTCAGTTCAGCTCAGTGATGTTCGAGTCGGTCATCGGGCTGGCGCCGGTGCTGCAGTTCTGCCAGCTCTCGGCGACCGCCACCAGAGGCTGGGTGGAGGTCAGGCGCAGCACACCGTCGAAGTTGGATCCTAACACGCTTTCAACAGCCGTGCTGTAGTCCCCGAAGCGGGTGTTGTAGCCACGCGGCGTGAGCGGCGGGAGCGGCACAGGATCATTGTAAGTGTTGATAAGCGCCCCAGCAGTGGTATAGGCGCGCACCGTCACAGTAGCGTTAGCTGTGCCAGCGTTCTGCACGATCAGGCCGGTGTAGCGCCAGAAGCCGCAGACCGGCTGGTTGTTGATGCGCCAGGCGATCGGCAGGAAGATCTCGGTCTTGGCGTCGCTCAGGTTGATGCCGTTGTAGCCCAGCGACTGGCGCGACACCGCGTCCGGGTCGCCGGTGTTGATGGCAGCCGCGTCCTTGTCGTAGAGCTGCTTGGCGATGCAGATCAGCGGCTGGTTCGAGGTCACCTGCGCCGAGCCGACGAAGTTCGGCGTGAGCGGCGCGCCGCCCAAGTCGAGGCCGCGGATGTTGTCGCGCGCCGCGATGGACAGCGCCCCACCGAAGCGGGTGTTGTAGCCCTTCGAGGAGAGCGGGGCGATCGTGTCGCTGTAGGTGGACTCGACCGTGCCGGCGCGGTTGGTGAAGGTGATGGTGATACTGGCCGGCTGCGTCTCCGAGGTGTTGGCGCACACCACGCCGGTCGAGTCGGTGAAGTTCGGCTCGGTGGCGCTGGCGGCGTTGACGCAGCCCTGGCCGAACAGGCAGCGGCGGACGACCTTGGGGAACAGCACGCTGGTGCCGGCTGCGCTGCGCGGCTTGCCGGTGTAGGCGAACGAGCCGTAGAACCAGGTGTGGATGGCCACGCCGGCGATCGGCTGCGTGGCGGTCACGTAGATCGAGCCGAGCCAGCCGGTTTCGGGCGCGTTGGTGAAGTAAGGGTTGTTCAGCTCGGGGTTGGCGGTCAGGTCAAACAAGTCAAGAGTGACCTGCGCGCCGGCCGGGATGGTGCGGATCACCGGGTTGCCGCCGAAGGCGACACCGTTGCGGTCGTAGAAGTAGTAATAGGCCGTGGCGCTGGCCCCGCCGGGCGGGTTGGTGTTCTGCACGTAGACCTTGCCAGCTTCCTCCGGGCGGCGCGCGACCGATGGGAAGAACAGGTTGTCGCTGGGGGCGGTGGTGGCGTTGTAGTCGGCGCTGTGCTTATCGTCGCCGCACAGGCCGGTGGCCCCCTGACAGAACCCATTGCCGCCGCCGCCGCCGGTCCAGTTGATGTAGGTCAGGCCGACCAGCGGTTGGTCGGACGAGGCGATCACCGCACCGGTCCAGCCGCTGGGCAGGGCGGGGGTGACGTCGCTGGCGTTGGGCGAGATAGTGGTGGCCCCATACTGGGCCAGGTTGTTCACGCTGCGCTGGGCCGCCACGTTGCCGTTGCCGTCAATATATTGGACGACCACAGTAGCAGGTCCTGAGCCGACGTTCATCACGCGGCCAAATGAGGTGCCCGTGCCGGGGTTGGGGGGCTGCGCAGCGGCCAGGCCGGCGTTGGCCAGCAGGGCAACTGCTGCCCCAAACGAAAGGATGGTCTTTCTGTTCATCACTGTTATGTTCCTCCTATCAGGATATTACGCACTCATGTTATCCCACAAGTGCGGGGAAATCTATACTCCTTTTGGGTGATTAGCGGGCGCGTAGGCCCTCGGCCATCGGCAGCCGGGCGACCACCTGGCCGCTGCGGGCGTCAATGACTAGCGCCTCGTAGGTCGTGCGCTCCACCAGCTCCTGGGTGGCCAAGACATAACGCCCGTCGGGCGTCCAAGCCGGGAAGCGCACCGGCAGCGCCTCGCGGGTGAGCGGGCGCGCCTGGCGCCGTTCCAAGTCGTAAAGATGAATGTTAAAGACGCCCTGTTCATAAGAGTGGTAAGCCAGCCGCTTGCCGTCCGGCGACCAGCTCGGCGCGGCGTCGTCTATGGCGTTATTGGTGAGCTGCTGGACGCCGGAGCCGTCGGCGTTCATGACATAAATCTCATTGTCGCCTTCGCCGCCGCGGTCGGAGGTGAAGGCGATCCGCCGGCCATCCGGTGACCACTCGGGCAGGAAGTTGTTGCCCTCGGCGGTCAGCCGGCGCGGGTTCTCGCCGTCCAGCCCGACGACATAGATTTGGCTCAGCCCGCTCTCGTTCGAGGCGAACAGGATCTGCCGGCCATCGGGCGACCAGCTCGCGCCCCAGTTATAGGCGAAGTCCTGCTTGAGCAGCCGGCGCGGGGTGCCCCCATCGGCATCCATCAGGTAAAGCTCATAGCGCCCTTCGGCCATGTTGGCGGTGTAAACGATCTGCCGGCCGTCCGGCGACCAGCGCGGCTCGGTGTTGTTCAGGCCGTCGGTCGTCAGCCGGCGGGGGGGCTGGCCCGGCGGGCGGCGAAAGACGTGCCGGCTGCTGCCCTGGAACGCATAGTAGACTAGGTCAAACTTGGCCAGCGGGTCTTCAGCCGGCAGCGGCGAGGCCAGCGGGGAAGTGAGGACGTCCGCCGGCGGAGCAGGGGCATCCGCCGGCGCGCAGGCGGCCAGCGCGATCGCAACACACAGAGCCAGAGAGGAGAACGAGCGTTTCTTGCTCATGACAGTAAATAATGCAATAGTGTGTCGAGTTAGTCAACCCATTGGGGATGCAACACCTGAACCGAATCGGGAATCTCCACCGGCACCGCCTGTTGACGGGCAAGGTCGAACAGGAAGACCCCACGCTGGTTCTTGAAGGGGGTCACCAGGCCGCATCCGTTGGGCGACCAGGACAACCCGCCGGAGACCAGCGCCTCGGCCGGCGTCCAAGGTTCACCATCCGGCCGTTCCAGCACACCCACCTGCAGGAACTCTGGATTCCCTGGCGAGAGCCACAGCGCCGCGATCAGGTTGGAGACGGGTGACCAGCGCGGGTAGATGGCGTTCGTCCCGACCTTGCGCGGCGGGAGCGGCTGATCGCCGGGGCGGGTGAGGTAGGCAACAGTGACAATGCTGCACTGCGGGCCGACGACCAGGCAGCCGGCCGAGTACAGCCGCTTGCCGTGCGCCGGGTCACGCGGCCAGCTATAGGACGAGATCGAGAGGATGTTAATGTCCGCCTGCTCATCCTTGACGCTGAGGGTAGGAGTCAACACGGCGACGCGCGCCGTCTTGGAGATGTAATCCACGTAAGCGATGCGCGTCCCATCCGGCGACCACTGGATGGCGTCGCTCAGGCGCAGCAGCGTGCGGTCAACGATAGTAGGGTTGCTCCCGTCCGCATCGGCGACCACCACATTGACGAAGTCAAAGTAGGCGATGCGCCGGCCGTCGGGCGAGAGGCTGCCGCCCACCCGGCCGGGGATCAGCAATCCTTGGGCCGATTGGCCGATCGGCGGCAGGGTGGTGGGCGTGGGCGTGCGGAGCGCCGGCGTAAGCGCCTTGCTGCGCAGGTCGAGGTAGAACAGGTCATACCTCAGCGCGCCGTCAGCAGCGGTGAAGGCGCGGGTGAACAGCAGCCGGCCCTGTTCGAGCGGTTCGCGCGCGCAGCGCGCGCGGGTCGCTTCCAGGCCCTCCTCGGCTGGATCAGGGGTTGGCACAGGCAGCGTCGGCGAGGGTGCGGGGCGCGGCTGGCCGGGGACGGCGCTGCAGCCAACGAGCAGAAGAAAGGCGCAGATCAGCAATGGCCCAGCGAAAGATCGCGTCATATCACCAACCTAAGCATAACATAGTCCAGATGGTCACTGCGGGTGCATTCACCGACGGGGGCAACACTCCACAAGCTGCGCTGCCCAGCGAAAGTATGTCATGGAGGGTGGGCGACGGCACTGCCGTCGCCGGCATAGAGTTCTGCCCCTAGCTGTGAGCGTACCTGCCACTGCAGAGTGAGAGTGTTCAAATTCGGGATGAAAGGCCGCTAGCGCGAGCGAAGCATCTACTTGACCAAATGACCCCTTTGAGTCATATTTCTCCGCACAACTTGCCCTTTGCTATGAACACCCCTCACAGGTAGCCATATCGCCGCAGCAGCGGCCAGGTCAGCAGCGTCACCCATCGCTTCGCGCGCAGAGGCATGGCTGCCGACCATTCGTCGTCCGGCCGCAGGGCGACCTCGCCAGTGCGAAAGCGGTTCTGATTGCCGGCGATCAGGTGGGCAGTGGAGAGGCGCACCTGATCAGGGGCGATGAAAGGCAAGCTATCCTCTGCCAGGCCGGCCCAGCGCGCGATTCGCTGGAGCGCAGGCTGAGGCTGCTGCATCAGGTCTTCGTAGCGCACGCGCAGCAGCCGATCGGGGGGCAGCGCGCGCGCCAGGCGCTCGGCGGCCCAGTTGGTGATCAGCCATTCTTTGGCGCTGGCGGCCCACGAATATTGGGCAGTGGTGAACGTGCGGCCGCGGACGGAGGTGCGCTTGCGGCACCGCCAGGAATAAGCCGTGGCCCGCGCGTCTCGCACCAGGAACAGGACGCGCACATCAAGGCGACAACCCAGCAGGACGCGCGCATAGGCCGGTAACTTGGATGCGTCCACGGCGACCTGGCAACCGGTGACCGCTCCGATGCTGGCGTAGATCGCCTCGAGCGCCTGGCGATAGGCGCGCAGGTGCTGATCCAGCGAGGGCGCGAACGCCCTGGGTATGGGCAGCATGTGTCGCACGCGGGTGCAGCCGTCGCGGTGGCGCTCGATTGCTGCGAAGGTCGGGCGCAGCGCGTCCGTGTCAGCGCTGCCATAGCAGGCGCGCAACACCCGGCGCCACACCGGACAGTTCAACACTATCTCGCCGCAACTGCACATCCGCGTTGCCAGGGCCGCGCTGTCCCACAGGCGATGCAGTTCTCCCAAGCTGAACGCGCCGGCGGCCTGGCCCAGGATGTTACACAACGTCAGTTCGGATTTACGCGAGGTCAAGAGGGGCTCTAACTTGTGCTACTGACAAACAAGCCTCCAACAGAGCCCCAATGGATAGTTTACGCGAGGTGTTCTGCCACGTCGATGACTTTTGCACTGCCTCACTGGAACAACTTTCAGCCCGTCGCCCACGCGTGAGCTTATGCATCAGCGAGATTATGACCATCCTCATTCACTTTCATCAGTCCAACTATCGTAACTTCAAAGCTTACTACCTTGAGTATGTCATGACACACCCAGGTCTGGTCAGCTACAACCGATTTATTGAGCTCATCCCTTCAGTTATCGTGCCGCTTAATGCCTGCCTGGGCACATGCACAGGCATCACCTTCATTGACTCCACCACACTTGCCGTGTGCAAGAATCCACGTATCCATTGTCACAAGACGTTTGCCGGACTTGCCAGACGCGGCAAAACATCCACCGGATGGTTCTATGGATTTATCTGATAGTCAATGACCGCGGCGAACTGATTGACTTCGTGCTAACCCCTGGCAATGTTAAGCCTGTTCCTAGGCTTGCGCGCCGACTCTCCTTCGGAGACAAGGGATACCTATCGAGGGCGCTAAGAGATCAACTCTGGCGCATGTTCAACGTGCAACTGATCACCGGCATTCGCGCTAACATCATGCTGCCGCTGCTGGACAAGCTTTTACTCCGCAGGCGGGTAATCGTCCGTTGACCAGTTCCTCGCAGATTGAGCACTCGCGCCATCGCAGCCCTGTCAACTTTGTGGTCAACGTATTGTGCGGGCTGATCGCATATTGCAGGAAGCCGTCGCTCAATCTAGCTGCCTTGGCCGGTTAATCCGAACTCACGTTACACAGCACGGTGCTGCCGCTGCGCGAGGCGCTCATGATGAGCAGCGCGCCAGGCGCAGCCGTGTGGCTGGAGAAACCCAGGGTGGATGGGGAGTGAGTGGACACGAGCGAACTACGCTTACAATGTGATTATAAAAAATGGAGGCCCATCGAGTCGAGTCAGGTCGCTTGCGGGATGTGGGAATCGTCGTGGTCCTGGTCGCGCTCCATCTGGGCATTGTTGCGTCGGTGGCGTTCGACGAGCGGCCGGTGATCTGGCCTTTGCACAACGACACGATCCATCGCGTCGGGCGGGGGGCCGATTTTTACGCCGTTTATCACGCGGCGATGAATCTTCAACAGGGGCGGGGGCCTTACTCAGAAAAGCCTGATGGCGTCACTCCCTACTGGTACCCCTTTCGCTACCTGCCCGTGGTGGCTATCATGTTTCAGCCGTTTACCCGCTTGCCCCCCACGATGGCCTACTTAGCCTGGCTCATCATCACCGAGCTGATCCTGGCTGCGCTTATCGTGGTGCTGTGGCGGCGTTCTCCACCGGGCTATCGGCGGCTGTTTGCCGCTGGGGCGCTCTTGTTAAGCAGTCCTTACTTCCTGGAACTCTACATGGGGCAGTTCACCTTTGTAACGATCGCCCTGTGCTACCTAGGATTGCTATTACCCTGGGGAGCAGCGCTGTTTAGCCTGTCTGCAGTGTTGAAGATTTTCTCACTAGCCACAGTGCCCGCGCTGGTCATACAACCGCGCTACCGATTACATGTGCTGCTGACATTCGCCATCCTGGCAGCCGTTTCCATCCCTCACTTTGTGAACTACCCTGGGCAGTGGCAGTATTTCCTCAACGTCAATTTCAGGCCCGAAGGCGGACTACACTCCGGCAATTACGGGCTTGCGCGCTTGCTGCACCTCCTCCGAAAGGACATTGGCTTGCAGATCACGCCTGACGAGTGGTTGAACTGGACCGGAACGTTTCGGTGGATGGTGCTTGCCACAACAGCAGGGCTCGTTTTGCTATCGCGACAAAGCTCGCCTCTGGTCGGCGCATCAGCGCTGTTGCTCGCGCACTTCGTCACCTACCAACATATCTGGGAACATCACCTCAGCGGTGTGGTGGCGATTGGCGCGGTGCTGCTCCTGAGTGGAAGTCGTAAGCTCGAACCAGCCTTGACGATGTCCATGCTCGCCCTGGCACTGCCCACTCTGTTCGGCGTCTTCGACACAGCCAAAGATCCCAGCGTGTTTGACCCATCCGTGAGCTGGCCCAGTTGGGCGTCGTACCTGGTCGTGCTGCCTAAGGTGGTGGCGACCATCGCGTTGTACGCGATCTCAATCAGCCTCCTGTTCCAGGATGGGCTGCAACTACCTCGCGCCATGCTGGGGAAGATCACTGCACAACCAAGCGCGCGAGGACATTCAGCAGCGCACAACTGACCATTCCCGATCCTGCGCTGCCCTCTTCAATACGAGCATGTCTGGTCAAGCCACACACACGAATATTCTGCTCATCGGCCTAGACGGCGCCAGCCCGCGATTGCTCAACTGGCTGATCGCGCAGGGCGAGATGCCTTATTTGCGCGCGCTGACCGCTGGCGATTCCGTGCGTCCCCTGGAATCGGTCTTGCCCTACGCGACGCCGGCGG
>Ga0308310_1000528_pt1 | contig 16874 bp, 16 predicted proteins | sample HotsprSampleMS65_FD_203672 | JGI IMG/M metagenome (GOLD analysis project Ga0308310, IMG submission 203672) | Hot spring phototrophic mat microbial communities from Mushroom Spring, Yellowstone National Park, Wyoming, United States - 20090730_MS65 ...
GGGGCCGGCGGTGGGCGAGGTGTACCTCGCCGTCCCTCTCGCCGCGGCGAATAGCCGCAGCGAGGGCTGGACGAAGGACACCGCGATCAGCTCCGTGAAGGAGCTGAAGGCGATTCGCTGCACGCGGATCGCCTAGCGGCGTCCGCCGGCCCGCCCGCCTTGGCGGGGGCGTCGGAGCGCCGCCCTGCGCTCTGTAACTCAGCCGCCACCCCGCAGCTTCGCGGACAAGCGGCGGCAGGGGCAAGCTGACGCTCGGCACTGGTCGCGCGCTGCCGCCAGCGCCGAGCACTGCTAAAGCGCAGCGCACCCCCGACCGCGCGCTAAGCCTCCCCGCCGCGCGCTCGGGGGACGAAACGCGGGGAGGACGCGGCAGCGACGACGCCTCTAGTCGCCACCGTGCAACGCGAGAGGCAAATCCGCGCGCGGGCCATTCAACCCTGCCCACCCGCGCGCAGGGTAAGCCAAAGGGCAGGGGGGAGGAAACATGAGCTCAAAGTTCTTCTATTTCGAAATCTCGCCCCGCTCGGGGGAGAATCTGCTGGGCATCCCAGCGCAATTACGAGTCCCGCTTGTGAGAACACGGCGGGGGAATTATCTCATCCCCCGCCACCCTGCAATTGCCCGGTTGTCCTTCTGGACGGCCGAACCCGGAAAGTACTGGCGGGATGAAGCCCGCCGTCTTGGAGAGTATCTCTCCGAGGCGGGCTATCCCGCCTTCGACCAGAATGGCCACCTGCGCATCTACTGTCTGCGAGTAGATGCGCAGGATATCCTTGATGTTGTTGTCACCCTTGGCCTGGCGGCTGGGTGGGGGAGGATAAGCCTCCCCGTCCCCGACCCAGCCGGCCTCGAGGCGATCAACAATGCCCTCCAGGCCGGAGGGAAGTACTGGGAGTGGTTAGAGGGGTGGCTGGTAACCCAGCCCCCCCTCCCCTGGCACGTGGAGGGCATGGTACTCACGGTCGGGGAGCGGAAGTATCCGCTCCCCGACGGGGCTGAGCTTGTCGCCCCGGCAACAAACCACTCCTGACCCTGCGCGCGAGGCGTTCAACCCCGCCCACCCGCGCGCAGGGTAAGCCAAAGGGCGGGGAAGCAGCAAAGCGATCATCATGCAGCACGAGATTATCTGCGTAAGCTGTTGAGCTGACGCAGGTCGCTTGTGCCAACCGCTCGCGGGTAGCCGCCTGACCCGTCCGCGAGCGGCTGAGACAGGGTTGGGCACGGTGCGCACGGGGACACACGCCCTCACCCTGCGCGCACTGCCGTAAAAGAGGGTGTTTTGCGCCCGCGCACCCCGAACACGCGGGGACATACGCGCGGGAAAGGAGGTGTGACATGTTCTAGCTCACCCCTTGTCAGGTAACCCCGCCTGCACAGGGGGCAGAAGCGGTAGGGGAATACGCGCAGCGGCTCAGCCTTGTCTGCGCCTCTGTCTCGCGCGCGCGCCAGGGGTCGGCGCGATTATTAGAAGACCCCCCCTGGGTGCTCCCCAGAGGGCAACGGCCAAGCGGCGCGGCGCCGTGCCGTGTCGCGCCTTGTTCGCCACGGCGAACAGGGCAGGGCTGTTCACCAACAGCTATAGCGGCGCTCTCAGCGAGCGTACCGCCTTGACGCCGGCGGCAGGCACACAGGCCGCAAAAGACGGGTGCGCTCACGCGCAGGGGCGACTCGCCACGGAGGGGCGACGCGCCGCGTCGCCTCAACGAGGGGGCGTAGCGTTCCCCGTTCGCAAGGGTGCATTCACACATAGGCGCAACCTTCCACCAAGCAACGCTGCCAGCAGAGGCATAGAGGGTGGGCGACTGCATTACCGTCGCCCACCCAGGGTTGCGCCCCTAGCTGTGAACGCACCTTAAGAGACTCACGCGCACCCTGGACAGTTAAATAGCCCCCTCACCCTGCGCGAGGCGTCCGAAGCCTCGCGCAAATACGCTCCGAGGGGCAGGCGATGCTGACCGGCGTTCCCCTGCGCCGGCGGCTGTTTGCCGACGACAAAGGCAGGGGAATCCCCCGCGCGCGGCTGATTTACCTCCCCAGCCCGATCCGCGCGCGGGGGCCGCCAAGCAGGGCAGGGGAAGGAGGTGAAATGATTTACCCGCGTTCCATTTTCCATTCCCGTTCCCCCCCGTTTTCCCCAACCCGCGCGCCGTCGGCTCCGCAGCGGCGCGCGTGACCATCAGCGGAGCATCGCGCGCGCCGCTTCGCTCCGCCTGCGGCGCGCGCCATCCACGGCGGAGCAACCACGCGCGCATCCCCGCGCGCGTTTTGTCCCCCCCCACACACAATCACACCGCGCGGCCTAGCCGCGCAAAGGAGGATGATGATAATCTTTTCAAACCTAATCACCCCCTCGGCTCTCCCCCGGTGGCGCTACAACCGCGCTATCCGGATGTTGGAAGCGCAGGGGGTGTACGTCTGCGAAAGGGACGAGTCCGTCGTCCAAATTGAGACGGACGACGACTCTGTCCCCCCGCTCGACGTTATCAACCAAGTCGAGCGGGAGACGGGAGTAAAGCTAGCACTCAGCTTTACCTCCTAACCCCTGTCGCTCTCCCCCCGCGCCGGCTTGCCCGCCGGCGCGGGGCGCTTTTTCCCGGCGCTTGGGCAACCTATTCCCCTGCCTCTTTTTCCCTGTCTCCCCCCATTCCTTTTTCCCCTTTGCGCAGGCCCCGCGCGCCGGGGCGCCAGCCTGCTTTTTTCCGCGCCTCGCCCCGCGGCAACAGGGCGAGAAGGAGGAAATTAGGCATGCAGGTCAAGAAATACCGCCCGGGCCGGCGCTCCCCCTGGGCGGTGTATGACGAGCGAGGAGCGCTGATATGCCTCTGCGTCTATAAGAAAGGCGCAGAGGCCGTTGCCGCCCGCCTGCGCGAGGCCAGCGCGCAGGCGGAGAAGCCGCTGGCCGCGCCTCTCGCACGCCCGCGAGGTGAGGGATGAGGGAAATAATCGTCGCCGGCGCAGGCGCGGGCAAAACCGAGTACCTGCGCCGGTCAATAGAAGATACTTTGGCTTCCGGCGTCCCCCCGGAAGCCATCCTCGCCCTCACCTTCAGCACCCGCGCAGCCGCAGAGCTCCGCGAGCGCGTGGCGCGCTCGACCGGCGCGCGCGTGACGGCGACGACCGTCCACAGCCTCGGCCTGTCGCTGCTGCGCGCCCACGGCGATCTGCTCGGCTTTCGCGTCGGGCGCCGCCAGCCGCGCGTGCTCTCCGAGAGCGCCCGCGAGGCGCTCTGGGAAAAGGCCGAGGGCGACCGGCAGAGATTCCAAGAACTCAAGCGCGCCCACAACGTCGTCGATTTCGACGACATGTTGGCGCTCCCGCTTGAGATGCTCAGCCTGCCGGACGAGCGCGTCCAGCTCTGGCGCGCGCGCTGGGCAGCGCTGTTCGTGGACGAAGCCCAAGACCTTTCCCTTCCCCAGCTCGACCTTATCCTCGCCATCGTCCCCCACGTGCCTCGCGTGGTGGTGGCCGGCGACCCCTGCCAAGCCATCTACGGCTTCGCAGGGGCGCTGGGCAGCGAGGCCATCGAGCGGCTGCGCGCCGCCCTGCCGGACGCCCAGGTTCGCTACCTCCCCCACAATCTGCGCTCAAGCGCGCTCGTGGCGCGCTTCAGCGGCGCGATTGTGGGGCGCGCGGAAGACGCCCCGCGCCCCGGCGGGATGGTGGCCGTCTTCGCCGCCGCCGACGAGCGCGAGGAGGCCAGGATGGTGGCCGGCGAGGTCGAGCGCGTCGTCAAGCTCGGCGTCGCCCGCCCCAGCCAGGTGGCTGTGCTGTCGCGCGCCCGCGAGCGCCTGGCGCTGGTCGAGCGCGAGCTGCTCGCGCGTGGCGTGCCGTGCCTGATGCACGGGCGTGACGGCGGGCTGCTCGCCCGCGAGGAGGTGCGCGACCTTTTGGCGCACCTCGCCGTGGGGGTTGACCCCGGCGACCACCTCGCGCTGGGGCGGGTGGCGGCGACATACGGGCTTCGCCCCGAAGCCCGCATCGCCCTGCGCGGCTCGGACGCGGTGCTCACCTACGAGCACCTGCGCGACGAGGCGCGCGTGGGCAAGCTGGCGGAGGGTGACCAGCAGGTGGTCGCGCGCCTGCTGAGGATCATCCAGCGCCTCGCGCAGATTGCTGCCGAGCCGGCCGCCCAGGCCGTCCAGCGGCTGGCCGGCCCGCTTAAGCTCGCCGCGGAGGACGCCGCGGCGCTGGTTGCGCTTGCCGACGCGCACGGCTCGGTCGAGGAGTTCCTCGCCGAGCTGGACGCCATGACCGGCGCCGACCCGTTGGCTCCGGCCCTCGAGCGCGTGAATCTGATGACGATTCACGCCGCAAAGGGGGCGGAGTTCGAGGTCACCTTCCTCGTGGGGGCCGAGGAAGGCGTCCTGCCGAGCCGCTCAGCGCTCGACGAGGCGGCGCTGGCCGAGGAACAGCGGTTGGCTTACGTGGCCTGCTCGCGCCCGCGCCGGGCGCTGGTGGTATCCTTCGCGCAGCAGCGCGAGGGACGGCCCACCGAGCCCTCGCGCTTCTTGCGCGGCTTGCCGCGCGAGGGCGTCCAGCGCAGGCCGGACTGGAGGACGGCATGAGCGACGTTGAGGAGATCAAGCGCCGCCTCGATGTGCGCAGCGTCGCCGCTGCGTACACCGAGGTCTTCCCGTCCGGCCCAGCGCGCCAGCGCTGCCGCTGTCTGTGCGGCCAGAACAGCGACCGAGACCCCTCGGTCATGCTCTGGCCCGACCACTGGCATTGCTTCGCCTGTGGTCGGCACGGCAGCGTGATCGACCTGGTCATGACCGTCGAGGGCTGCGACTTCCGCAGCGCGCTCGAGCTGATCAGGCGGCGCTGGCTGCGCGGCGAGGATGTCCCCCTCACGCGCCCCATCCGCCCTCTCCCCAAGAACACCGAGCTTCCTGCCGATGTCCTCTCCGCCCTCGCCGCAGCGCAGGCGTTCTACGCCGAGCTGCTGTGGAGGGACGAGGGCGCGCCGGCGCGCGAGTACCTGCGCGCCCGCGGGATCAGCGAGGACACGGCCAGGCAACTCGGCCTGGGATATGCCCCCGGCCACGGCACGTTGCGCGCGCTGTTCGAGCGCGGCGTGCACCCGACGGCGGTTGCCCAGGCCAAGCTGGTGGTCGGCGTGGCCACCGACGCGCTGAGCGAGCGCCTGGTTTTCCCCGTGCGTTCGCTCGGCGGCCAGGTGGTGTTCCTGATCGGGCGCGCCCTGCGCCCGCGCCAAAGGCCGAAGTACCTCGGCCTCAGCCTGCCCAAGGCGCCGATGGTCTTCGGCGAGCCGGTGCTGGGCACGCTGGTGGTCGAGGGCGCGGTCGATCTGGCCGCGCTCGCCCAGTGGGGCTACGGGCGGTATTACCGCCTGGTGGCCATGCTGGGGACGGGCGAGCGCGCCGTCCTGCCGTACCTGGTCGGGCCGGTGACGGTTTTGCCTGACCAGGACGGGGCGGGGTGGGGCGCAGCGCGGCGGCTGGCCGAGGCGCTGCAGCCCGGGCGGACGGTGCGCGTCCTGGTCTGCCGCCAAGCTTACGCGCGGTTGCGCGCGGCAGGCGACGCGGCAGCGCTGGCGCACGCTCAGGCGCTGCTCGACGCCGGCGTGGTCGTCGGCGTGGAGTGGGGCGGGGCGAAGGACGTAGGCGACCTGCTCCAGCGCGGCGAGTCGGGGCGCGCCGCGCTGGGGATAGGCGACTGAGGGGACGGCTGGCCTTCCGCGCCGCAAAGCGGAAGGAACCCCGCGCGCGGCTGATTCAACCCGCCCGATCCACGCGCAGGGGGCCGCCAAGCAGGGCGGGAAAGGAGGCTACCATGAGAACAATCCCACTCCTGCTTCTACCCTCCTACGAGGCGATCCGCTCCAGCTGCCTTGAGGAATACTACGAGGGCTCTTTTGGAACTGCGTGGCTTGCCCCCGCCGACGAGTTTGACGGGGCGCAGCTCCGCGCAGCCGCCGAACACGGCGGCAAAGTTATCAACGGGTTCGGGATCAGGACACCTGCCTGCGTCCCGCTGATCGGGTTAGGGTGGTGTGCCTACCCAGCCATCACCTACACCGTCCTCCCCCCTCCGCTTCCGCCTTCAATTGCAGCGGCGCGGGCACTCAGGCGATTCAATGCCTGCCCGCAGGCTGTGCTGTGGCTAGAGCAGCAGGGTGTTGCCGCCCTGCGTGAGCGATACAGCCAAGGGGAAGACATACGCTATACGTACGACGCCGAGCGCGCTTCCACGGAGTTTCCCCCCGGCACGCTGACTGGCGTGATGGTCACAGAAGATGAGTGGCCATCAGCCAGGGAGCGCGAAGCCATGTCCGCCCTCGCGGGCTTTCAAGCCCGATGCGTTAGGGTAGGGGAGGTGAAGTACGCCGAGATTCGCCTGTCGTCGTACTTCTGTCCGGTGTACATCCCCCTCTCTTACCCGGACTAAATCCGCATCCCCGCCCGTGCGCCGAAGGAGCTGGCATGGGCGGGAATCGGCTGCCGCCCCCGTCAGCGGCGGCAAAAGGAGGAATATGGACGAAAGGAAAGTGCTCTTCTTTAGCTCGCACTCCCCGTATGGGAGTCGAGCGAGGATCATCTTCGAGGGGGTTGACCCCTCAGAAGGTGTCGTCGTGGGGGTCCGGCTCCTGAAGAGGAGTTCCGGTAACCTCCACGAGTACGTTATCCTGCCGGGCGGCAATTGGTCCGGCAAGCACTTCGTGTCCTGGGAGGTGAGACGACTCACCCCCCAGGTCGAGCTCGCCTGCGGGCGAGCTAGGTTCTACTACGGCTGGGCCTTTGGGAAGCCCGGGGCCGTAGTGGAGCTGGAGGACAGGAAGGGCTCGAAGACGTATATCGTCTTCGGGCCTGACGGCCCCCGCATGTCGCCCACCCCAAGCGAGCTTTAACCCTTCCTCTCGGTGCATCCCCGCCCGTGCGCCGAGGGGGATGTTACGGGGCGGGAATCGGGCGCTGCCCCCGTCAGCGGCAGCAAAAGGAGGAACCATGGAGAGAAAACAAGAGTTCCACTCCCAGTCCCCATACTGGGACTGGGCAAGAGTCGTTTTCGAGGAGGGGGTTGACCCCTCCTCGGGGAAAGTAAAGGGAGTCCGGCTCCTGAAGAGGAAGTCGGGCACCCTTAACGAGTACGTCGTCGTGCCGGGGGGAACCTGGCACGGCGTGTACCTCAGATACGACGGAGAGATTTCTGTCCTCGTTCCGCCCGCTGAGTTGGCCCTTGGCAACAAGGGCCGCTGGACGGGCGGCGGCTCGTACGAGGGCTGGGTGTTCGCCCAGCCTGGAGCCGTGGTTGAGCTTAACAGAAAGGGCTCGAAGATGTACATCATCTTCGAGCCAGACGGCCCCAGGGAGGACGACTTTCCTCCTGGGGTGGAGTACGAGGAGCTTCTTTAGCTAATTAAGCGCGCGGGGCTACCCCAAGCCCCGCGCGTCTTTCGGTTGCCGCCCCCGTCAGAGGCGGCAAAAGGAGGTCACCATGAATAGTACCACTATTTCCCTCTCCCCCGAGCGCGGCTGCGGCCGCCGCAAGCGCGGGGCAGTCTACGCCGAGCTGCTGCTCGGCCCGAACGGCCGCCCGCTCGAAGACTTCATCATTGACCCGCCCCAACTCCTCCCGCTGGCCGAGCTGGGGATCACCCCGCGGGGGGTGAAGCTCATCACCACCCCCGACGGGGTGACCCACATATACGACTGGGTGGGGGAGCGTTACTACCCCCACGTCGCCGACTTCCTAGAGGAAGTGCGGCGGCTGGGGATGTCACGCCGCCTCCCAGTAAATATCGCTTACCAACATCTCGATTCCCGCTCGCGGATTGTCCTTGTCCATCCGCGGGCGTGGATCGAGAACGCGGCGGACTATTTCGCCGCGATGGGCGAGCCATGGCCGCCGACGGCCTGGCGATGCCCCAAGGCGTTGCCGGAGCACTCCCGGCCCGGCCAGCCGCCGGAGATGTGCGCGGGGCTTTGGTGGTGGGACGTCGCCCTCGACGATCCCATACCCGGACAGCCGCCGGTCGGGGGGTTCGCCCTCGGCTGGCGCAGAATGCCAGCTTTCCGCTACGTCGCGCGCGGGTGCGCTGCGCTCAAGCCGCGCTACCGCCCTGCGGCGTTCGCCGCCCTCCCGATCACCCGGCTGGCGGTGATCGCGGGCAGCGAAGAGGAAACCGAGCGCGCCCTGAACGCGGCGCGCAAGTCTGCTCTACCGGTGGAGGTGCTCGATGAGTAAGCGTCGCCGCACCTCCACTCCCGCCACCACCTTCCTAGGACAGGCCCCGCGCTTCAGCCAGCCGCTGCGCGCGCCTGTGCCCGTCTCCAAGTTGATGCCGATAGTGGCCGACGCCATCCCGCCCGATCGGGCGTTGGTGGCGAGCGTCCGCCGCTTCGGGGTCATCACCCCGGTCGTCCTTCTCAATCTCAATGACGGGGAGGGCGACCGCCTGGTGGACGGCCGCCGGCGCGTGCTGGCGGCCAAGGAGGCCGGCCTGGATCACATCGAGGCGTTGATATATCGCCTCGACCCAGACGAGGGCCGGCGCTTCCCGCCGGAGGTGCTCATCCTCGCCCTTAACGAGCTCCGGCGACCGAATCCGGTCGCCGAGGCGGAGGCAATCCGGCGGCTGATGGATCGCGGAGCGACGCTCCGCGACATCTGCCGCATCACCGGCCTGCCGCCGGTGCGCGTGCAGCGGCGCATGCGGCTGCTCCGCCTGAGCGCGCCGCTGGCCGAGGCGCTGGAGGAAGGGCGCCTGGCCGTCGGGGTGGCCGAAGCCGCCGCCAAGCTCGCGCCTGCTGAGCAGGGCGAGCTGGCGGAGAAGCTCGCCCGCGACGGCAAGCTGACCGCCGCCGACGTCGCGCGCGCCCGCGACGCGGTGCGCCGCAGCGCGCTTCAGGCGCTGCCCGGCTTCAACCTCCCCCTTCCGGATGTGGCGAATTCGCCACAGCCGGCGAAGGGGAAGGGGACGCCGACGGCGCGCGACCTGTTCCGCGCCCTATCGCTGCCGCTCCAGCAGCTTGTGCGCCAGGAGCTTGCCGAATCAGGCGCCACCTGGCTGCTGGACGCAATTAAGTAGCCGTCTGCTCCCCCGCCTCGCCGCAGCGGGGTGGGGGGAGCACAAAAAAGGAGGAAGTATGAGAATAACAGTTTTTGATGTCGAGACCACCGGTCTCGACCCGGCGCAGCACGGGTTGGCCGCCGTCGCTGCGCTGGACATGAGCGACGGCCAGTTGTTCTACTCCGCGGTTCGCCCGCACCGCGGGGCGCTCGTCAACGACGACGCCCTGGCGGTGAACGGACTGAGCCGCGAGATTCTCCTCGTTGCTCCGCCCGAGGAGCAGGTGATCCTCGAGCTGGGGCGGTGGCTTGCGGTTCGCACCCCGTTCCTCCCGGCGGGGTGCAACGTCAGGTTCGACCTAGAGTTCCTGCGCGCCGCGGAGCGGCGCACAGGGCTCCCGCTCGGCCTGCCGTTCCGAGCCCTTGACGTGGCGCAGGCGGCGCTGTTCGCGCACCTGCGCGGGGAGATCACCCTCCCCGATCGGAACGGGCTGCCAGGGGTCAGCCTGGCCGCAATCGCCCAGGCGCTGGGGTTGCAGCGCCCCGCCGTCCACCGCGCCGATGAGGACGCGAGATTAACGGCTGAATGTATCCGCCGTTTGCTATCCCTCTAACTAATTCCTTCTTCGCCCCCGCCGAGACCCGGCGGGGGCTTTTTGTTTGACTATGAGGAAAGAACAAGTCCTTCAAATCATCCGCGCCGCCAAGTCCGGCGCGGAGGTGGCGGAGGAACTCCTCCGCGAGTTCGACGGTTGGGGCGACGGGGACTTGGCCCGCGCCCTATTCCCCGATGGTCAGCCCATCGAGGAGCTTCGCGCGCTCCTCAGCGACGAGGAGCTCGCGGCGCTGCGCGCCTCCACCCCGACGTCGCTGTTCACCCCCCATCGCCTGTGTGAGGCGATATGGGGGGTCTTGGCCGACGCGCTGGCGGGGGGCGAGGCCCCCTTGCGGGCGCTTGAGCCAAGCGCCGGGATGGGCGCGTGGATCGCCAGCGCCCCGGAGCCGCTGCGCGCGCGGCTGCGCTGGTCGGCGATTGAGCCGGAGCCGATCAGCTTCGCCGTCCTGCGCGCGCGCTGCCCGGGCATCTCGGCGCTGCGCGCGCGGCTGGAGGAAGTAGCGTTGCCGGACGAGGCCTTTGACCTCGTCATCGGTAACCCGCCATACGGCGATGTGCCGGTGGCGGACGGGAGCGCCCCGGACTGGGCGACCCGGAACTTACACGGGTACTTCCTCTATAGAGGGTTGCGGGCCTTAAGGCCGGGCGGGCTGCTGGTGTACATCACCAGCCGCTACACCCTCGACAGCAGCCGCGGCCAGCGGCTGCTGGCGTGGGCGCGCCAGCAGGCCGAGCTGGTGGCGCTGGCACGGCTGCCCAACGGGGGGCTGGACGGCACGGAGGTGATTGCCGACGTGCTGGTGTTCGAGCGCATCCGGCGCGAAGGCCGGGGTTGGACGGTCGCAAAGGGGATTTACCCCTTCCCCGGCCTCGACCGGTGGAATGACGTCTGGTTGTTCGAAGCCGTAGCCGATGCGATCCGCGGCTACGGCAACCCCGGCGTGGCCGTGTTCGGCGAGCCGGCAATAGGCCGCGGGATGTACTCCGATCAGGAGTTCATCCTCAAGGCCGACCGCGCGGCGTTGGCCGAGCTGCCGGCGCGCCTGGCGGAGTATCTCCGCAAGCGCCTTCCGGCTGGCGGCTACGCCAAGTTGGGGCAAGAGGATGCACAGCCCACTCCTGTCCCCGTCGCTGCTATCGCGGCCAAGCGCGACAGCACTGACAGCCTCGGCCCCGCGCCGAAGGGGAAGGAGGTCATGTGGGCCGATGTTGACGCCGTGTACCGCGCGGCCAAGGCGGTGCTCGCCGCCGACGCCGCGGGCGCGCCGGACGCGGAGGAGAAGCGCGCAGCGCTTCGGCAGGCGTATGACGACTGCGTGAAGACCTGGGGGGCGCTGAGCGGGACGACCGTCCAGCGCCTGCTGCGCGGTCACCCCGCCGCGCCGTTCCTGGCGGCGCTGGACGACAGCGGCAAGCCGGCGCCGATCTTCGAGCGCCCGGTGGTACGCGCCGAGGTCGCCGTGCAACCCCGCGACGCGCGCGAGGCGCTGGCGATCTGCCTTGCCCGCGTCGGGCGTGTCGATCCGGCTTGGATCGCCGCGCAGCTCGGCAAGAACGAGGCCGAGGTTATCGCCGAACTGCGCGGGGCGATCTTCCGCGACCCCGACCAGGGCGGGGCATGGGTCACCGCCGAGGAATACCTCAGCGGCGACGTGCGCTACAAGCTTGAGCGCGCCACCGCTGCTGCCCTGGCTGACCCCGCCTACGCCGAGAACATTGAGGCCCTGCGCGCGGCGCAGCCCAAGCCCATCCCGCGCGCCGAGATCACCCCCATCTTCGGCGCGCCCTGGGTGGGCGATGACGTGATCAATGCCTTCCTCGGCCAGGTCGCCGGGGAAGGCATTTTGCAGGCGACCTATGTCGCCTCGACCGGCAGGTGGGTGGTCGAGGTGCGCGAGAAGTGGCGACTGCGCTACGCCACCGCGCGCATCGGCACCCCCTTCGTCGAGGCCGACGCGCTGGCCGAGGCCACGCTGAATGGCCGGGCGGTGGTCGTCACCCGGAAAGGGCCGGATGGCAAGACCGCCCGCGACGACGCCGCGAGCCTGCAGGCCCAGGCCAAGCAGGACGAGCTCCGCCAGAAGTGGGCGGAGTGGGTCTGGGCCGACGAGGCGCGCGCGCGCGAGCTTGAAGCGCGCTACAACGCACGCTTCAACCGCTGGCGCGCGCGCGTCTATGACGGCAGCCACCTCACGCTGCCGGGGCTGGCGAGCTGGTTCACCCCGCGCAAGAACCAGCTCGACGGGGCGTGGCGGATAATTTCTTCGAACTGCGCCCTGCCCGCCCACAAGGTGGGGCGCGGGAAGACCGCGATGGCCATCATCGCGGTCGCCGAGATGCTTCGCCTCGGCATCGCGGGTCGGGCCATGGTGGTTGTCCCGAACCACCTAGTTGGCCAGTGGGAGAAGACGATTCGAGCTCTATATCCCGCGCTGCGGGTGATGAGCGTGGGGGAGGGCGAGCTGAGCGAGAAGAAGCGCGCTTCCTTCTTCACGCGCGTCGCCACCCACGACGCGCAAGTGGTCGTGGTGGCGATGTCGCAGTTCACCCGCCTGCCGGTTTCGCCAAAAACCGAGCAGGCGCACTTGGCGCGCGAGATCGCCCGCGCAGAGCGCGTGCTGACCGACCTGCGCGCGATCGGCGCGCAGCTTTCGGTCAAGCAGGTCGAGCAGGTGCGCGCTCGTCTCAAAGCGCGCTTTGAGGAGCTATCGCGCATCTCGCGCGATAGCGATGCGGGTGCGACCTTCGAGGACTTGGGTATAGATGTCCTCGTCGTGGACGAGGCACATCTATACAAGAACCTCGAATTCATCACTTCGAAGGAGCGCGTCGCAGGCCTGCCAAACGCTCGCTCCCAGCGCGCCTGGGACATGTTCCTGAAGGTGCGCTGGCTCATCGGGCGCGGCAAGCGCGTGGCCTTCTTGACCGGCACGCCGATCGCCAACACCATGGCGGAGGCGTGGACGGTCATGAGGTATCTGGCGCTCGATGAGCTGGAGCGCCTAGGACTCGACCACTTCGACGCCTGGGCGAACACGTACGCCCAGGCCGTCCCGTCGGTCGAGTTGGCGCCGGACGGCAGCGGCTTCCGGGTGGTCACCCGCCTGAGCAAGTGGGTGAACCTGCCCGAGTTGGCAGCCATGATGCGGCACGTCATGGACGTGCCGCCGGACAACAACGATCCGCTGCCGGGGACGCCCGCGCTCTACGGCGGCAAGCCGGTGGCGGTGGTGCTGCCGCCGAGCCGCGCCCTGCGCCGCTACACGGCGCAGCTCGTGGAGCGCGCCGAGCGCGTGCGCAGGGGCGAGGTGCCCCCATCCGAGGACAACATGTTAAAGATCACCTCGGATGGCCGGAAGGCCGCCCTGGACATGCGCCTGGTGGCAGCGCTGCCTAAGCCGCCGGTCACCAAGCTCGGCGCGGCGGCACGGATTATCGCCGAGATTTACCACGCCAGCACGCCCCTTCGGGCTGCCCAGCTCGTCTTCTGCGACCTGGGCACGCCCAAGGCGCGCCCGGAGCGCGACCTCGACGAGGATGAGGTCGAGGAGCTGCTGGACGGCGCCGAGTCCTTGGCCAACCGCGTCTACGACGAGCTGGCGCGGCTGCTCGTCGCGCGCGGGGTGAAGGCGGATGAGATCGCCTTCATCCACCAGGCCAAGACGCGCGCCGCCCGCGACGAGCTGTTCAAGCGCGTGAACGCGGGTGAAATCCGCGTCCTCATCGGCTCGACCGAGAAGATGGGGACGGGGATGAACGCGCAGGAGCGCCTCATTGCGCTCCACCACCTGGATGCGCCTTGGCGTCCCGACCAGGTGGAGCAGCGCAACGGGCGCATCCTCCGCCCGGGCAACGGGCTTCCGGAGGTCTTCGTGTTCGTCTACGAGACCGCCGGAAGCTTCGATGCCTACGTGTGGCAGACGCTGTATTCCAAAGCCGGGTTCATCGAGCAGATCATGAACCCGGAGGTTACGCCGCGGACTGCCGAGGAGCTCGGCGACGTGGTACTAACCTACGCCGAGCTGAAGGCGTTGGCGAGCGGCGACCCGGCGGTCCAGCGCCGCATTTTGCTGGAGGCGGAGGTGGCCAAGCTCCGGCGGGTGCGGGCAGGCTGGGAGGAAGCTCGCGCGAAGGCGCAGGAGGCGCTGGTGCGCTTGCCGGCGCGCCTGGCGGCGCTGGAGGACGAGCGCGCGTTCCTGGAGCGCGCCCTGGCCGAGGCGCGCGCGGCGCTGGAGGGCGGTTGCGTCCTGGAGACGCCGGAGGGCAGGCAGCTCGCCGACCCGAAGGCGATCGGGGCGCACCTGCGCGGGCGCGCAGCCACCGCCGAGGAGCTTGCCCAGGGCAACGTGATCAAGCCCGCGGGCAAGCTCGGGCCGTTCGCCCTCGCCGTCCACACCAACCTGTATCGGCCCGAGCCGTTCGTGGTCGTAGAGCTGGACGGGCGGCGGGTGACGGATGAGGGGCGCATCACGGAGACCGAGCGCGGGACGTTCAGCAGCCTCGTCCACGCCCTGACGGACGGTCTGGAGCGCCAGGTTGCGCGGGTCGCGCGCGACCTGGAGCGCCTGCGGGGCGAGCTGGCGCAGGCGCAGGCACAGGCCGGGCCGTGGCCGGACGAGGCGCGCCTGGCGGAGGCCGAGCGCGAGCTGGCCGAGCTGGGCTCGCCAGACGAATCGCGCGCCAAGGCGCGCAGCCTGGCGGCGGTGGTGGACACGGTGCTGTCCTCCCGCCGCGCGGTGCGCGCGGCGCTGGCGCGCGTGCGCCAGGTGGTCGCTGCGGTATCCGGCGCGCTAGCAGCGCAGGACGCGCAGCCGGTCGTGGAGGTCACGCAGCCGGTCGCGGAAGCCGTGCAGCCGGTAGTAGAAGCTGCGCAGCCGGTCGCGGAGGTCGCGCAGCCGGCGGCGGCGGGCGTGCCGCGCCTGACGTTCGGCGATCTCGCGCTGCTGAAGCGCGAGGCGCCGCCGACGCGCCGAGGCCGGAAGGCACCGCGGACGTCGTCCGAGCAGCTCAGCCTGCTCGAGCTGCTCTACGACTGACGCCGGTGGGGTGGGGGAGCGATCCCCCACCCCTACCTGTGTTCGAGCGGTCTTTTTTTGTTTTCCGTTCAGGCCGGCCTTTTTTCGTTTTCCTCGCCTGCCGCTCCAAGCGCGGCGGCGCAGCGGGCGGGGAAATCCTCCAGGCCGCAGACGGTGAGCGCGTAGAGCGCGCTGAGGGCGCGATGGGGCGCGCGCGGGTCGGCCAGCAGCACCAGCGCGCTATGCTGCGGCAGGCCGAGGATGCGCCGGATGCGCCCGTACTTGTCCAGGGAGTCCTGGTAGTCGGCTGATTTGGCCTCGACCCAGATGACGCGGTTGCCGACCTGGGCGATCAGGTCGATCTCAAAGCCCTCGCCGCTTGGCAGGATGACGGGCAAGTTGGCGAGCCAGGAGATGGGGGCATCCGGGTGGAGCTGGGCGGCGACGCGCAGGAGGTGCTGGCGCGCCCAGCGTTCCAGCCAGCCGCCGGTCCAGAAGCGTTGACTGAGCGGGGCGCGGCTGGGGCGGGCCTCAAGGCGGAAGGCTGGGGAGCGGCGGTATCTGTATTGTTCGAGCAGGCCGAGGCTGTGGGCGCGGTGGGCGACGGCGCAGATGTCCGAGATGGCGGTCTCCGGCTGGCCGCGCAGGTTGAGGGCGAAGCCCTCGCCGTTGCCCAGGCGGGCCTTGACCGCCTCGACCAGCAGGCGGACGTTGGCCCAGCGCTCGCCGATCAGCCAGGCGAGCGCGTCCATCTCGCCCTGGCCTTCGTCGGTCTGGGGTGTGGGCGGGGCGTCGTCGCGCAGTTTAACGTCGCGGCGGGCGAGGAAGGCGATCAGTTCGCCGGCGCGCTGGGGTGGGGGAGGGGGAGCTGGGTCGTCGGGTGCGCTTTCCACTTCGTGCTCGCCGTTGGCGCGCTGTTCAAGCGCGTTGGCGATGCGTTCGAGCGCGTCCGCGATGCGTTCGAGGAGGTCTTTCATGGCGGCGCGGCTATTATCCCCCCACCGGAGGCGGTCACAGGTTCAACTGGGCGACGTGGTCTATGATGGTCTCTACGCTGGCCGCGATGCCGAGGGCAGCGGCGAGCTGGTAGAGGTGGGCGTAGACCGTCTTCGGCGAGATGGCGAGGTGATCGGCCAGGGCCTGGACGGTGACGCGGGCGCTGCGCGCGCGCAGCTCGCTGATGGCGCGCGCGATCTCCTGCTGGCGCGGGGTGAGCTTGAGCTGCGGTTGGGCGAGCAGGGCGCGGCGGACTTGCGGGCACAGGCAGTAGTTCCCTTGCTGGACGGTGACGATGGCGTCCACGAGGTCGGCCAGCAGGATGTCGTCAACGAGGCAGCCGCGCCCGCCGGCGCGCAGATAGGCGAGCAGCTCCCTGCGGCAGACGGTCGGGATGAGGGCGATGGTGGGTGCGGCGGACAGCCAGCGCGGGTGAATTGCGTTCAGGCGCTCGGTGTGGATGCAGACCACATCCAGGGCAGGGATGTGGGCAGGACAGCCTTCAGGTGAGGATTGGCGGTATATCACCTGAATGTCAGGTGAACGGCTGGTGGCCAGGGCGCGTTCGAGCGCGTTGGCGGTGAGCGGATGGCGAATGATCAACCCCACTTTGATCATCAGGTGGGATTATATCTTTCGAGGGTATTTCAGGCAATTTTGGGGGTGGGGTGGAGTTGAAATAAACAGGCGACGCGCGTAGAATGCGCCTGTCGCGTTTCGTGAAGCTCTTCGTCGCCCTTCTCGCCTTGTGCCTCGCGCTCAGCGCGTGCGGTGTTGCCTACACCTGGCTACAGCGCTCGGCGCAGGCCCAGATCGCCTGCTTGAGCGGGATGCTGCTCGACCCGGCGCGCGGCTGCTGGGCAGCCCGCAGGATGGGCGATGAGGCTTGGCAGGCGAGCTGGCCGTGAGTCAGAGCGAGCGATAGGCTTCAAAGGCGGCCTGCAAGGCGGCGGTGAAGCCGTCGTATCCGTCGCGCCAGCCGCGAAGCAGCACCGCCTCGCCTTCGCGCCAGCCGTATATCATGCACCCCCACCTGCCGTTGGCAAGATGATAGCGGATCATCGCGCGATCGTCCCCTTCCGGGTTCAGATCGACCTCCACCACCACGCGGGTGGGGGGGATGTAGCCGACCACGGTCATGGTTTCGCCCTCGACTTCGACCGGCTCATCCACCTTGGGCATGGCCTGCATCTCCTCGGTGGCGATGATGCGCTGGA
>Ga0308310_1000537_pt1 | contig 16760 bp, 9 predicted proteins | sample HotsprSampleMS65_FD_203672 | JGI IMG/M metagenome (GOLD analysis project Ga0308310, IMG submission 203672) | Hot spring phototrophic mat microbial communities from Mushroom Spring, Yellowstone National Park, Wyoming, United States - 20090730_MS65 ...
ACACAAACCGGGTTGCAAAGCGATCGGAGCTACGGCGACCGATCCTTAGGACCACCTCTTCGTAGTGTCTTCCACCCCGTAGCAACTTTCAACGGGCGAGGGTATTACTCCTGTGCGGCAAAAAAAAGAAGTGAGTGCAACTGCACGTTTCCCGGAAAAGTGAAACCCACACTGCCTGCGAAGGAAAGGGCCCCGATCCGGACTTTCCAAATCACTGGACCACTTGGGCCGAAGACAAGCGGACCATGACGACGCCGTGCCGGCCGACCTCCGCGGAATAGGCACGGGCAAACACACCTAAGTCCTTTTGACGCCACAGGTCTCGAACAGCCTGAGCCCCGGTGCGTCCGACCTCCTCCCACGAAATCGAGATAGTACGTGGAAATTCGTCCAGATTAAAGAGTCCCACGGCCACTGTTCCGTCGGCCAACGGTTTGGCCAACACAAGCTCTTCCGGGTTTTGCCGCACAATTCTCGCTTGCTGACCGAGAGGATCTTGATTGACTGCAATTACCTCCCGATTACACAGGATGCCAAGAGTAAAGTCGTCCAACTTAGTCAGATCTCCGGAGAAGATAAGCGGAGCTGCCATCAGGCACCACATCGACATGTGGGTGTACTGTTCATTCGGCGTCAGCGGGGTGGGACGTCCCAGGCCCTGCACTTTCGCGTCACCCACCCATCCGATTAGTAAATAATCTGGATCATTCCAGTGCCCTGGGCGGGCATATTCCCACAATTGTGCGTTGAAGAGGCCCACCTGGTACAGGCCGCGCTGGAGCGTACCACCCACCCAACCCAGGTCATTTGTCGTCCGCCAGGAGTTCCCACCGACCGACGGCCCCCACTCCCAGACCGAATCCATCCCATACTGACACAGGTTGTACACGATATCCCGATCTAACCTCTTCAAAATCTCGCCCATCAATTTGTACGGGCGAACAAAATCTTCCCGAGTTTTTGCTTCCACAACTTCTCGATAGGTGCACCAGTCGTATTTCAAGAAATCGAATCCCCAATCGGCGAATTTTCGAGCGTCGATCTCTTCATGTTGATAGCTGCCCACATATCCCGCGCAAGTCCGAGGTCCTGGCGAGGTGTAAATTCCCGCCTTTAACCCCTTGGCATGAATGTAGTCGGTAAGTCCCTTAAGATCGGGGAAATTTTTGTTGGGCCTGATTGCACCCTGCTCATCGCGAGCAGGCCCACCGAGGATGGGATCATCGGAATCGGGCTTGACCATCCAACAGTCGTCGATGATGACGTAGCTGTATCCAAAATCGGCCATGCCTGAATCCACCAAAGCATCGGCTGCTTCCCGAATATCGGCATCCGTAACACGGTTGTAGTGGATATACCAGTTATTCCAGCCCATAGGAGGTGTAAGAGCCAATGTGTCTCCCACCACAAGGGTCCATTGCCCAGTTGTTTTCCCAAAGCCGTTTTCCGCCGTCAGTTTGACTGGATACAAGCCCGGCTTTTGCGGGGCTCGGCCACGAATAATCCCGTTTTCCGCGTCTAGCTCCAAGGACTCGGGTAGATTTTCCGCTCCGAAGCGAATCGGGCGCCTACCGGTGCAAGGGATACGAAAGATCACCGGGCGGCCGGGTCGGCAGCCATACACTGCAGGATGATTTAAGACAGGTTCTTGGCTGGGATAAGGCGTTAACCGGACACGTGGCTCTTCGGGGCCTGTGACCGATTGCGGCGATGCACCACGATAAGTAATCCGGGTATCGACCCAGTTCGCATAATCGTTCTCCCAACCGTCGCCGCCCGAAGAAGCCTGCAAAAGTAACAACCGGACACCTGCCAAGGGAACATCCACTGGTTGGGCAGGCTGACCCCCGCGCATCAGGCCGCTATCGAAGACGAGCTTCCCGTCAGCGTAAACACGAAATTGAACACTTCCCCTTTCTTGGGCGGCATCGTCGACACCAACATATCCTGTCAGACGCTCACCTTGTCCGTCGAGCTTGATGTAAAGAGCCGAAGGGGCGTAAGTCCCTATCCCGTAGGTGAACGTTCGTCTGCCTATTTTTAAGGGTTGTCTCTCAACATTTCGATTCGCCTGCGGCTGCCCCCATATCCGGGGATGAGCAAGAACCTTAGGATCAATTCTCGGCGGTCCCCACATCTGGCTCATATTTGTTAGGTCAAGCTCCCACAGTCCCACCTCCTTGAGCTCCTTTGGAGCAGGCTCGGCCGCAGTAGCCGAAATGGCAAGGCCCCAAGTAACTACCGAAGCTAAAGCCCAAGATACTACCTGAACAAAGACCCATATGTGCATAACGCTTTCTCCCTCGAATAAAACAGCTGTTGCAAACAAGGTGCAAAAACCCAGTTCCTTGCAAGGCACTTACCAACGGCCGGGCAATCCGTTGTTCCCGGTGGGCAGGAATCCTGCAGGGACCTTTTCCTGCCGGAGAGCTCACCCGCTCGGAATTCGCTCGACCGGATGAAAGCAAGGGGTCAAGAGGCTTCTTCCCCGGGGACAGTTCCCTCGCGGTGTCCTTCCTTCCCAGGAGCAAAGCCAACCGAATTGTTGCCGAAGCAGGAAAAACCGCTCGATGACTGGAACTCCGAAAGGCTAAAGCCCAATATGTTGATTACTTTGCCGTCTATATGCCTGCATATGGTGGTGTTGGCACATTCTTTCTAGGTGTTAAAGAATTATTCACGCCCTCTTAGGAGTTTCCAGCAGACTATTCACCGGATCGAAAAATTCGGCGTGCCGCGGTCCTGGAAGCATCCGAAAACAAACGTTTCGGCCTCAAGCGCCGAGGTACGAAACCCATCGAGCCGCTGAGACTCCCCCCTTGGGTCAAAGACCGGTCAGATTCTGGACAGCCACGTCACGCCCAACTTGCCCCATTCGGCCAAAGGAGTCCCCATTTGCCCCCAAAGGTCTGCCCAGTAGCGGATCATTTGTTCACAATCACCGAGCGACAAATACGATGCTGAGTTATCGATCAATTCTTCCACGCGCCCGCGGACGCGAGCACAGCATCGAACTTTCCGCCTGTGGAGCGAAACCCATCTTTTGGTTAGCCCCAAAAGATGATTTGCGCCGGATGGCCGCGAGGCACGAACCCAGAAAGCTTAATCCACCAAGCCCCTTAGGTCGAGCGGCAGTTTTTGTCTTTCGGCAAACAGTTCTGCCATGGTCACGCGCCGAGCCCGCAGGCACGCTTCCCGGCCGAGAATGCAAGTCAGGCAGCCGGATACCGCCCGCTCGACAGTCAAGTTATTATAAGGCCCTTCTAGGATTGCTTTATAAAAGGCAGCGATGTTGCGTGTGGCCCCGGCTTCGTAGAGGTTTTCCACGGCAGCTTCTACCCGCTTTTGCCCCCGAATTTCGTAGGCCGAGTTTCCCGAGTAGCTGATCACCGCATGGCCGGTGTAGCTGTAAACCTTGAAACTCAGCTCCCCAGGTGTGCGGTTAGGCAGGTGCTGGCTCCAATGATCGTGCAGCAGCCCGTCCTCATATTCGAAAATCACCGAGAACACATCAGGACTATCGCCACCGCGAGGTTCCGGTCGGACCGTCCGGCAGGCCCCCTGTGCAGCCGTAGGTATTCGACCTAATACCCACACAGCCGCATCAATCGCATGAATATCGAATGATACGATGAACCCGCCGCCTAGAGGAATGTCGTTGTCCCAGATGAGCCCCCGTAATCGACTGGCGATGGTCTCGGTCTTAGGTGGGTCGGGGTGCCCCCCGCTAATTCCCACTGTGGTAACCCGAGCCAGCGGTCCCAGTTGCCCGCTGCGGATAAACTCTGCCACGTCCTGATTGACCGGATCGGTCGGCATCTGGTAATCCACCAAGAAGACGCGATTCTTGCGTGTGGCCTGTCGTCCGGCCTCTTGAATAGCCAAACAGCCGGCCACGTCCACAGCCACGGGCTTTGCCATATACACGTGTACTCCAGCCTCCACCGCGGCCCTAGCGTGCTCCGGGAAGAAACAGGGCGGGGTTTTCAGCACGATGGCCTCCACACCGCTGTCGAGCACCTTTTGGTAGCCCTTTAGACCGGAAAAACAATATTTCTTTTCCACCCCGAGCTCGCGGCCGGCAGCCTCAGCTACTTCAGGAAAATAATCCGCCAACGCGGTGATCTGGTAACCGCCATGCTTTTGGAACAACTGGGCGATCCACCGCCCCCGACCGCCTTGACCGACAAGACCGAGTTTGATCTTCCGCCCCCCAACAGGCCCTGCTAGCTGTTCTGGGACCTGCCGTGCTGCCGATAACCCACTCGTGCCCACCCAAGTGCCCGCCATCCCCAACCCCGCCGTCATCACTTCCAAGAACCCCCGCCGATGAACTCCTGGATGTGCGGAATGATCGGTTCTACTCATGATGTAGCTCCTCAGAAACCAGGACGCTGCCGACAATGCTCCAGCCGCTTCCCCAAACCAAACGGAATTCCTGCCACTGCTTCGCCTACCTTCGTTCAACTATACAGCGGGACCCCGGCTCACGCCATCACCTATGGAAGCATTCACAGAAGATGAAAAGTTTCCCGATCCCGACTGATCAATTTTGAAATAGTACGGGGTTGTGGGTTTCTTACTGGCGTTTGCGCGTGTTGGCGAGAATTTCCAATTCAAGCGAGCCTCTCAAGAACCCGTTCTTTAGGCAAATTCAGTGTTTCGGCCTTTCCGTGGGACTAATGCACCAGGGCGACTCATGGTTCTCGCACTACGGACTAAGGTAGTATCGGATATTAGGGGTTTTCATGCACGTGGCTTTTCTGCCCCGTTAAACAGAATTGTTTCATGGGCAATCTCAATTCTTTCCCCTCACAAATTATTGGGGCAAAACACCGAAGCACACCCCACATCACACCGTTCAAACTTTCCGCTTACTCCTGCGAGGAAGGTACTCAAAAGCTGGGAGAGGTTTTTATGGGAAAATCAGGCGGTCGTGAGTTGGAAAAAGATAAGAACTTTGAAAAGTCCGCTTCCTAATAAACGGAGGCCTAGCAGGGCCGAATCCTAACAAGACATCATTTTGCGGTTTTATAGTAGGCGTGACCGTGGTTTCTGCAGCTCGGGGGCAAACCCTAGGGGGGCCTAAGAATCCTTAAACGTGCTGTGATAGGATTTTTTTACACCACTGTCTCGTCCTTCACCAACACAAGGGGATGCCGCCGAATTTTCGACAATGTTTTTCGTGCCTCCTCTTCGCCGCCAGCCCCCAGGGCTGCACCGTCTCCCCGCTCGGCTTATCCGTGCCAAACTCCCGATTTTCCTGCCCCTTCTTATTTCGATCGAACACCCATTTCCCTGCTGCACTGCATTTGTGCGTCACCATCCGCTATAAAGAGCCCAACCGATCCAGCCGTGCTCACCGGGTTTGAGTCTGAATAGTCGTGTGTCGTCACCTCGTCGCTCGCGTACCTTAACGTTGTAGGTAGGGGCATTGAAAGCGATTTCTCTGATGCCTATCACGCACGTTTGCCCGCCGTCGATGTCAAAAAGCGGGCGATTATCCTCCGGGGATATTCCGGGGCCATATACGAAAACACCAAAAACCTCGGTACGTCCCCCATCTTCGGTGCGAATGCGGACGCCTCTGCCTTCATTTTTCATCCCCAAAATCCACAAGCTGCCCCCAGAATTAACGACTAAGCCGACATCGCTGGTGCCTTCCGGGTTCAGTTGCCTGGCCCAAAGGTTTTGTCCCTTGCTGCGAATTTCCACATGGGATGGGCAATTGGTGATGAAGATATCGCCCTTGCCCGTGCCCAGCACCTTCAAATCGCAACTTTCAAGGACAAGAGTTCGGTTTTGGGAACGGTTCTCCACCACGGGCGGGCGACCACCGAAAGACTGAATGTTTTCCAACTTCACCACAGGGGTACCTTGGTCATCTACGACGAACCTGCCGTTTTCCCCTGCGACAACTCGACCAAATCCTAAGCCAATGAAATGTCGCACCGTCCCGTAAATGCGGACCTGCCCGTTAAGGGTGTACCAGTTAGGGTCAGGCCCCCCGATACCCCGCAGGTAAACAACGGTCTTTTGGTGGGAAGCAGCGAAGTCGATGGCTTTCTGAATTGCCTCGGTATCGTCCTTATTATCGCCGGGGATTGCACCGAAGTCGTTTGCGCAAACCCAATTTTGGGGATTGCTCTCCCAAGGTAAGTCTGGCTCTTGCTGGATCGGCAGTTTCATTGCCGTTGGAGGTGCATCTTCAAAAAGGCGTTTCACTTCGTGGGAAACATACTCGGACACTTCCGGCCCAACCACATTCCCACTAGGAGATTTGCTCTGGATGGCCAAGGAGAAGCCCCGGACAGTTAGATCGCGGGCATAAAGAACTCCCTCGTTCAAAATCGCTGGACCGATTGCACTTTCACTGGCGAACCGGCCGCCGACAATTGCCACCACCCCAGCCCACCAGAACCAGTCGTTAGGAAGCTTGATATGAATGGGCAAGGGCGTGTTCTCAACAGTTAAATTTTCAACCGCCACCGCATTCCCTTCCACTTCCAGGCCGACACGCCTGCAATTGCGAATCGTGACCCGCGACAGGGTTTGCCCCCACATCCACTGACTGCTTATGCCGACCTCAAAACCTTCCACGAGGACATTTTTAATTAGGTTGGGCCCGTTTTGCCCCATGTGGGAGTTGATGCCGATTCTCCCATACCCCGTGACCCGAACGTTTTTTAGGATACCTGTGTTATTGGAGAAAAAGCGAATGCCGTCGGTGTTGGGGTTATTTCCGACATCAATGGTCAAGTTGCATATAGTACGCATAAACCAATCGGCCGAACCGGGGTCGCCCCAACGGGGATGTGTCTGCAAGACGGCCTCGACGTCGACGGCGTCGTCGAGTTTGATAATGACGCCATCGCGCCACTGGCCGTAAATCCAAGGTCCGATGCCCGACCTATTTTCGGGAGAGTTCACGATGAGGGTTCTCGTTACCCGGTAGACACCATTCGGGATGTAGAGGACCTTGGTTCTGCTGGTGCCCCGCTGACAACTCAAGTGAATGCCCCTTTGCAGAGACTCGGTGTCATCGTGGATGCCATCGCCTTTTGCACCCAAGTCGCGCTTGAGGTCAATGACCGCCTCCGGGTCGTCAGGGAAAGTCACTTCATAGGCTGGAGCGGGTACGAACGTCAGTGCAAGAAGCATTCCCACAAATGCCGAAGTTTGCAACAGTAGTTCCGTTCTCATGCAAGAATACCCCTGTTCACCGCAGCAGATACACCTTCAGGAACCGTCGGTCGTTTCATGCCCTCGAGTTTGGCCCTTTCGACACTCCAACCCGTAGGCCCTCGGAGCCTGCGATGCCACAAGACAACGAAAAAATTCCTTAGCCTTGCCTTTCTGGTACTATTAGCCCAAGCCGGTGTCAAGCCTCCCGCGAAAACTTTTTCCAAAATTTTGAAGCCCGGCAATGTGCAGAAAGTTTTTTGTTGGAGGAGATCGGCCGAAAACAGTTCCCGGACAATTGGCATGGAAACATTTTTTCGCTACCCTATTTTGCCATAATCAGGTCCGGTTTACCTATTACGAACGGACCTTCGGAAAGAGTTGCACTTCTTCGGGAGGAGGTAGGTCGTTACTGGCACACCTCTCAACATGCTAACTTGTTGCCGCGGAGGAATTGCTACCAGTAGTTAAACGTTTTTTCATGTGATCTCGATTTAAGACGGCCGGAGGCAACTTCTCTGGGATCGAGGCATTCTTCAGGAAGTTACTCTCCATAGGGCAAAGTGACAAGTATTCGAAGGAAACTATACGTGTGATCAGTTTAGAAACTTTTGGCCATGGAAAATAGCGTTCAAAGGTAAGAGGTTGTTCCGTAAGCACGCCTAATCGGCAAAGGGAACAAAGGCATATTAGAATCGGACGAAGCAATCATGACCGGAAGAGCATATCTGCTGTTTTGTGTCGTGGTGGTGTCCTTGGGAGGACTTCTGTTTGGGTTCGATACAGCAGTAATTTCTGGGACGGAAAAGGCCCTGCAGGCCCTTTTCCGGCTTTCGGATTTTGCTCTGGGCTTTACGGTGGCCAGCGCGCTGATCGGTACGATTCTGGGGTCACTCCTGGCCGGTTATCCGGCCGACCTTTGGGGCCGCCGCACCGCTCTGATTGTAATTGCCGTCCTCTATTTTGTTTCTGCGGTGGGCAGTGCGTTGGCTTGGGACTGGTACTCGTTAGTATTCTTTCGCTTCCTTGGCGGGTTAGGGGTAGGGGGCTCGTCAGTGGTTGCTCCGATGTATATTGCGGAGATTTCCCCGCCGCGGCTTCGAGGGCGATTGGTGGCTGTGGTGCAGTTTAACGTGGTTTTCGGCATTATGTTGGCCTTTTTCTCGAACTACTGCGTGGCCCTATTCCGCCTGGGGGAAGCGGAATGGCGATGGATGTTGGGTGTAGAGGCCGTGCCGGCCGGGCTGTTTTGGCTTTTGCTCTATTTTGTCCCGCAGACTCCCCGTTGGCTGATCGCCCAGGGGCGGCCCGCAGATGCCCAAAAGGTTTTCCGCCGGTTGGGCGTAGATCCGGGAGAACTGCCTTCGCTAGTCCGAGAAATTCAAGAGTCGTTCCAAACAGGGCAGGGAGGAGATTGGCTCTTCCGCCGCCGTTACGCCTGGCCAATCTTTCTGGCCGTGAGTATCGCCGCCTTTAACCAGCTTTCTGGAATTAACGCCTTGATGTACTATGCACCGCGGATTTTCCAAATGGCTGGCTCAGGGAAGGATACGTCCCTGTTACAGGCAGTGGCCATTGGCGGAACCAATTTAATCTTTACGATCCTGGCGATGAGCGTCATCGACCGTTTCGGCCGAAAGTTCCTCATGTTTCTCGGCTCTATTGGATACATTGTAAGCCTGGCGACGACAGCGGCAGCCTTTTACATATACGGCCAACACTTCACCCAGGTGGGCAACTGGATTGTGCTGGGCAGTCTGTTAGTGTTTATTGCCTCCCATGCCTTTGGCCAAGGGGCAGTGATCTGGGTATATATCAGCGAGATTTTTCCCAATACAGTCCGGGCTCAGGGGCAAGCATTGGGCAGCTTCACCCATTGGTTCATGTGTGCAATCATTTCCTGGACATTTCCAATGATTGCCTCGGCATCCGGCGGCCACGCCTTTGCGTTCTATGCCGCAATGATGGTCCTACAACTTTTGTGGGTGATCTTTCTTATGCCTGAAACCAAAGGCATCCCCCTGGAAGAAATGGAACAACGATTAAGGAGTTCGTAAACACATTTACATCACTTAAGAAACACGGGACCTGGTCCTTGGCCTTCGCGTAGAAGAACAAATCGGCAATGCCCCAGGAGCGACCGGAAGAAAGCTAGAAAAATATGCGGAGGAATGCTCACAAGATAGAGGAGTGCTGCTCCGTCCCGATCTTCCAGAAAAACCTCAAACCGAAAGTTGCTGAGACGAGCTTGTTGTCCCTCCCGCCTTTCGGAGAGAGGGAGCGAAAAGACGTTCAGCAGGCAGAACAGCCAGTGTCACCTTTCTCCCGGCCGATGTTTGCGTTGACAGAGAGGCAAGGAAAACAAAGACCCCTCTCTCGCCCGGACAGATGCCGGAAACCCCCTCCTATCCTTACGGAATTCCTGCAACAAGAAAGTTTTTATTATTGGTAGGACAACAAAACTCCCACCACTGAGTTTCAGGGAGTAATTCCGTGTGTAAGCCTATGCTCCCGCCAAGTCCTCGGGCAAAACCGGTGACATGGTTTCTAGTGACCTGTCAAGCGGTCTTAGCTCTTTCAGTGATTCGTGAGGCAAAATCTTATGTTTTACCGGAGAGAGAACCTCCGGATCGGCCGGACATCCTCATCGACGACTTTGAGCGGACAGAGTATGCCCCGTGGAAAGCGGAGGGAGAGGCCTTCGGGCCCGGACCTGCCGAAGGAACCTTGCCTAACCAAATGCCCGTTACGGGTTACCTGGGACGCCGGCTGGTGAACTCGTATTTCCAAGGCGATAGCACGGTGGGCACCCTGAGTGGTCCGCCCTTTACCATCGAGCGGCGATACATTGCCTTTTTGATCGGAGGGGGCGGATTTCCGGAGGAAACTTACATGGAGCTTTTAGTCGACGGGAAATCGGTCCGGCGGGCTTGGGGGCCGAATACCGCCCCAGGAGGCTCCGAGGAATTGGACTGGATGCACTGGGAAGTTTCCGAACTGGAAGGAAAGACGGCACAACTGCGGATCGTAGATCGTCGGCGTGGGGGTTGGGGACATATCAATGTGGATCACATCTTTCAAACCGATCGGCCCCCTCCAGCCCGGAACCAACCTTGGCCGATGGAGGTTCAGGCCAGGTATGTATTGCTGCCGGTGGCTGCTGAGGGATCCAGTATCCACTGTCAGGTTCTTTTTCAGGACAGCGTAGTCTACTATTTTGAGGTTGTGCTTGCTGCCCACGACGAGCAAACTCGCTTTTGGGCCGCTATCGACCTAGCCGGCCTGCGAGGGCAAACAGTTTTCTGGCGGGTGCGGCCGGCCACAGCCCGAGACCTTTTGCAGAAACGGCTCCAGCAGGCCGACAAACCCATTTGGCCCAAAGACCTTTACCGAGAGGCATATCGGCCGCAGTTTCACTTTTCGCCTCGTGTGGGCTGGATGAACGATCCGAATGGCTTGGTCTATCATGAGGGGCGGTATCATCTGTTTTTTCAACATAATCCGTTCGGTATCCATTGGGGTAATATGACCTGGGGGCATGCCGTGAGCCGGGATTTGGTTCATTGGGAGCAATGGCCCAATGCACTCCTTCCGGACCATTTGGGTACCATGTTCTCCGGCTCCGGAGTGGTGGATCATCGAAATTCGACCGGTTTTGGGTCGAAAGAACACCCGGCCATTTGCCTCGTGTACACGGCAGCGGGAGGCCATTCGTACAAGCCCGGCCCTTTCGCTCAATGCCTAGCTTATTCCATAGACGGTGGACGAACTTGGCAGAAATACGAGGGCAATCCGGTCCTCGAGCAGCTCGCCCCCGGAAATCGGGACCCGAAAGTGTTTTGGCACGAACCGACCGGGCGATGGATCATGGTTCTGTATGTCCGTCGGGATGCCTTCCACATCTTTTCCTCGGCGGATTTGAAGCAGTGGCATTTGGAAAGCGAAGCCGAGTTCCCCACCGCCCATGAATGTCCCGAACTGTTTGAACTGCCCGTGGATGGAAACCCCAATAACAAACGTTGGGTGATTTGGTCGGCTTCGGGTAATCATCGGCTCGGCCAGTTTGACGGCCGCAAATTTACACCGGAAACCGACGTGCTGCCTAGCGAATGGGGTCCCCACTGCTATGCCGGGCAAACTTGGAACCATGTGCCCGATGGTCGCCGGATTTTCATCGGCTGGATGAACTCGCCAGGCAACAGCTATCCAGGCATGCCTTTTAACCAGCAGATGACCGTTCCTCGAGAGCTCACCCTGCAAACCACCGAAAGTGGCGTGCGGCTTTTCAGCCGGCCGGTCCGAGAGTTGGAAAAGCTTCGGCAAACCACCCGGTGCTGGGACAACATCCACCTTGCCGGCAACCACAACCGAGGAGAATGGGAGGTGGGAGACCTTTTGGACATCGAGCTCCACCTACAAACTCAAAAAAGTTCGGTGGTGTGGATCAACGTGCGGGGAGTACAAGTAGTGTACGATGGTGGGCAAGCCGCAGTGGAATGCCTCGGCAAAAAGATTTCCGATTTGCCGGTCGATCGCCAGCTGGACCTCCGCCTCTTGGTCGATCGGACTAGCCTGGAAATCTTTGTCCTAGGTGGGCGGTTTGTTCTGTCGTTCTGCCACCCGTTCGGGCCGGAAAAAGGTACTTTGGCCATTGAAGCTGCCCCGGAAGCCATGGTCCGGCGGTTGAGGATTCACTCGTTGCGTTCCATCTGGGAAGGTCAGGAGCAATAACTTCCTGGTTCCATCGGATACCCTCGCGGGTGATTCGCCCCACGCGAGCTCGGCCAAATGAAGCAAGCCACCGCCACCCCGGGATAACGGGGCCACTCTTTGTTGTCGTTCCCGCGAGGACGGGAATCCAGAAAATCACAGAACTTCCTATTCCCAGGCTTCCCGTCGGTAGGGGAGCAATCGATGAGTCGGATTTTGCAGGCGGCAATCCCTAGAGCTCTCCATTCGGCTAAAACATCGCCCGGGGGGATTCAGGGGTTCCTGCCGCCATGGAGGTGTTCCCTCCAATTTCCTTCCGCTCCTTCGCAAAAGCTCCCGTGGCCTTCTGATTTGCTAGGGAGCGTTGGGCAGGATTGACAAGCTGAGACCACAGAGCATGGGGATCAAGGGAAGTGCCCGTCTTGCCTACCCAGCAGGCTCAGCTCCACGCAAATTGCTCTGCCCAAGGTCCACTTTCCATGCAAATATCCGAGCAGCGGTCGGCCCTTAGCTTCAGGAACACCAACTCCAGGGGGTTTCGTTCATTCACACCGGGCGATAAACGGAACGAGGTCATCGATGGGCTTTCAATTCCTGAGCGAGCCACGAGTATGGAAACAAATCAGATTCCTCAACAAAAATTCCATTCCACCTCAATCAAGTAACATTCCACCTCAATCAAGTAAAAAGTCCCTCGAAAAGGTCCCTCTAAACTTTCCCCATCGGGATCGAGCCAATCTTGCCCGCCGTCGAACCTGGTCCGCCACAGCCGGAGCTATAGGTGCAGCTCAAGATTAGCCTGGAAACAAATGAGCGGTAGTTCCGTACCAGACGGGATGTCGTGCAGATCAACCTGCAATCTCGGCGGCTAAGGCAAGGTCCATCGAGGCGGGAGCCAAGAAACTCCGAACATGCTCACAGGAAGTTCACGTACGGGCTGCCTCCAACTCCGCCAAGCGAGAGGCAATCTCCACATCACTTGCGATTTCCCCAGAGAAACGTTTCTGCTGGAACTCGCGTTCTAATTGCAGCAGTTGCGGCTCAATCTCCTCGTAAACCTCGCGGGAGAGTCGGTCGATAAAAAGGATACCATCTAAATGGTCAATTTCATGCTGCACCGCCCGGGCCGCTAGCCCCGAAGCACGAAACGTCACTTCTTCTCCTGATAGGTTGTAAGCTTGCACGACGACTTCTGCCGCCCTAATCACCGGAGCACGAATCCCCGGCAGGCTCAGGCACCCCTCACTTTCTTCCACCTGTCCCTTTCGCCGCTTGATCACCGGATTGATGAAAACCATTTCGGCTTCCTTGACCGCCGGGTCAGCCTCCAAATTTAGCACAAACAGTCGGTAAGGAAGATCGACCTGGTTAGCGGCCAAGCCAATCCCATCACTCTGATACATAACGTCGAACATCTCGGCCACCATCCGACGCAGCTCTGCATCAACCCTACGGAGGGGCCGAGACCGGTGCCGCAATGTAGGATGCGGATAATAGATCAGCCTCAGCTGTTGGCCGTTATTGGTGGACAAAGCAGACTCCCTCCCAGTGACCGAAAATCCAATAACCTAAAGAGGTCCGTTGTCTCGCCTTTTTTCCACTCCCAATCCACAACGTTTCCAAACCCGCGTGTACTGCAACTTTTCTCCCCGCCACCCAGATCGGCAATTAATTCATCGCTCAATTGCCGTCCCAAAAACCAGCCGGTCACTTACCTTTCCGAATTTTCAAAAGCCCCCGAACAATTCCTCCCCCAGCCAAATAACCAAGGCAAACCTACCAGCAATTCGCGTGTTTATCGAAAACGTCCCCGATCTGACCCAACCTTTGTGCCGCAATCCTCCCAAGCCGTGAATCTTTCCCCCGAACTTAAGCTCCGCGATCCGCTCGCGTGGCTGCATAGTCCCTGGCAGGCAAGGGCAAACTGCCCCGAAAGCTCCGTCGTTATCTTCATTTTAACTCCGTTTTTGGCAAAAGAGTTTAACTCCATCAGCAGGAAACTTTCTTTCACTTGCCCACTTACGATTCCCGATGGAATCAGACGATCGTAAATTTTAGAATTTTTCGTCGTGGAGCCCACTTCCGGCGGTTCGTCAGGCTTAGCAATCATCCCGCTCGGTACTCGAAACCCATAATCCGGCCCGCTTATATATTCCGAACCCATAAAAAACGGGAAACAAACCACTCCGTGGGACTACATCAGGGCGGTTCCCCTGCTGCCACGAGAAGTCGCTTGTTTACCGCCGGTCTAGGGATTATAACGAGTCTCCGCCGGAACATCTGTGCCGGCCGCTGGCCTGCGGCAGGAATCTTCAATCTTCAAAGTCCTCTAATAGAACGGAATCAAAGGGAATCACACGCTTAAGAATCCCCCGGAAGTATCGGTTCCGCGTCCGGCGAGATCTTGCGGTGAAGAAACGAGTAGAAGTCAGTCGGCGAAGAAACGGGGAAGGAGCTCAAGCGTGCGGCTACTATTGATTGCGAGTGGGCCTTTTGGAATCCCCGCTTTCGAGCGGCTTTGCCAGGGGCCACACCAGGTGGTGGGGATGGTTACCACACCACCGAAAGCGATATCGGCGGTCCCCGGTGTTCCCAATCCCGCCCGCCAGTTCGCCGAATCGAAGGGGCTCCCTATTTTGGACCCGCCTCAAATCAATGCTCCAGAGGCCCACGAACAAATCCGAAGCCTGCATCCGGATCTTTTAGTCCTCAGTGATTACGGGCAAATCCTCTCTGCCGCCACACTTGCCCTGGCACCGCTCGGAGGGGTGAACCTCCACGCCTCCCTCCTTCCCAAGTATCGCGGAGCAGCTCCCATCCCGTGGGCCATTTACCATGGAGAGACAGAAACCGGTGTAAGCGTCATTCACATGACCCCAGAGGTAGATGCGGGACCCGTAATCGCACAAGCCTCACTTGCGATTGATCCGGAAGAAACCGCCGGTGAATTGGAAGCCCGGCTGTCTCTATTGGGTGCGGAGGTTCTGCCTCAGGCCATTGAGCTTCTGGCACGTGGGGAGGCTCGCCCACTTCCTCAAGATCCTCAGCTGGCCTCCCGGGCCCCGCGGCTCAAGAAAATCCACGGGCTCGTTGACTGGTCTCGCCCAGCACAGGCCATCAAGAACCAGGTTCGGGCGATGGCTCCTTGGCCCCGAGCATTCACGTTCTGGCTTCGCGGGGATAGGCCTCCGTTACGGTTAATTATCCACCGGGTGAATGTGCTTCCGACGGGGCCGGCACCGGCAATTCCGGGAACGGTCCTCACTGCTCAAAAAGACCAGTTTCACGTCAGCGCCGGCGAGGACGTCGTGGCCATTCTCGAAGTTCAGCCGGAGGGCCGAAATGTTCAGACTGCTGCCGAATTCCTGCGAGGCTATCGGATCAAGGAGGGAGATCGCTTGGGGACCCCTCCAGACGTGGAACGCGAATAGAAAGTGCGGACAGTAAGAAATGGAAAGTGGAGGAAGATTAGGAGGGCATTCTACCGTTTGCAAAACAGTACCATATTTCTCGTGAGGAAAGCACCACGGCCCTCCTCGGAAAAACGCTGGAAACCCAAAGCAAATTGCAGCTGGGGACCCAAAGCAAATTGCTCTGGTAACTCCGGGCCTGACCGCCACGTTTCCTCGGCGGGAAAAGAGTTCACCGGAAAACTTTACCGACAAGCAGGACTGCTTGCCGCAGGAACTCCGTTTTCTCCGTTAGAGCCAACCAAAGAGTTCCTTCCGAGATATAAGCATACCTCAAAAAGGAGCCCTTGGGTTTCGGGATCTTTTTAAAATCATTTTAAAATCATTTCTCATCGCACTTAGGCTATCTCGGATCCGTAAGAGAGTGGACTCTTCTCGGATTGGCGAACCCTTTTGTCCGCGAACACCCCCCTGAACCGAATTCTCGGTAATCGGCCGGATTAGCGTCGGGGAGGCAGGGGTGTGAATTTTTGAACAGGCGTTAGGGCGGTGGCAGCAGCCGGCTGCGGTTCCTTTCGGGTTCCCTTGAGAAAGTTGGCAATACTGGCTTGATCCTTCAGGTGGTCAAAGAAGCGACTCATCTCCGCCCGCAGCTTTTTCTCGTAGATATCCTCGTATAACACGTCGCGGACGGACTGGAAGTCCACATCAACCGGCTTTGTTTGACCCTCGCAAAGGAGAATTACATACTTGCCACCACCGATGTCAATAATTCCCGAGAGCTCTCCCGGCTTCAAACGGAAAGCTTCCTGCTCGAGAACAGGTTGACCTCCGTGTTTCTGAATGGGGGGAATTTCGCCACGAAGTGTCCGAGCCGCTGGGTCGATCGAGTACTCGGCGGCCAACTGGCCGAAATATTCCTTGGTGGGGTTCGACCGTGCAAGCTCCCATACCCGCTGGGCCCGGCGCAAGTCATCGAGCACAATAGCCAAAGCCCGAACCCGGGGACCATAGTTCGCCTCGTAGCCCTTTTGCAAGTCCTCCTCGGTCACCTTCACCTGATTTGCCACCAGTTTGCGAAGGGCCACTGCCCTCCAAACTACCTCGGAACGGTACGTTTCTTCGTCGATGCCCATTTCCTCCTTGCAGAGTGCAAGCCATTTTTCAATATCGGGTTTTCCATCGGGCCTGGGAGGGAGGAGAGAACCGGCTGCCCGAGCAATCTCGGCATCAATGTCCTCTTTGGTAACCTCAAGATTGGCTCGACGCAAAGCCTGAGCGATAAGTTTCTGCTCAATGAGCCCTTCCAAAACTTCCTCACCGTGGCGATCTAAACAAGCCTCGGCCAATTCCCGCATTGTGATTTGCTCGCCGTTGACGAGGGCAGCTACCCCCGGCATTTGCCGACTTAACTCCGGATCATTCCACACGTTCAGAATCTTGGCCGAATCTTGAAGC
>Ga0308310_1000540_pt1 | contig 16726 bp, 9 predicted proteins | sample HotsprSampleMS65_FD_203672 | JGI IMG/M metagenome (GOLD analysis project Ga0308310, IMG submission 203672) | Hot spring phototrophic mat microbial communities from Mushroom Spring, Yellowstone National Park, Wyoming, United States - 20090730_MS65 ...
GCGCCTTCCCGAGACCTGGCGAGCCAAGCTCGCTGGGCGAACCGAGGGGAACGGGCCGGTCCGGCTGGCCCTCGTTCAGGCCTGGGATCTTTTGGCTGACCTCCCCGATGAGCCGCTGGCTGGCTGGCTCGCCACCGAGCGTCCGCGCCTCCTGCAGTGGACGCAGCACCGCAACTATTCGCTCCTCGCCCACGGCTTCGCGCCCGTCACCGCGACCGGTTGGCACGAGCATGGCCAGGCGGGTCTCACGCTCTGCCGTGCTGCCTTGGCCGAGCTGAGTCGTACCCGTGCCCGGCGCGCGCTGCAGCACCAGCAATTCCCCCGCGCCGACCTCCTGGCCGATCTCGGCTGAGGGGAAGGGGGTACGGTCGGGCGGACTGGTGGTGTGCTGTGCACCAGCTGTGCTGGGCAGAGAGTTACGAGTCCTCGCCGCCGGAGGACAGTGCGGTTCACCGCTCGCTTTGGGATGGTAGCGCGTCTCACCGGAGAGCCCTCCCGTCGCTGGAGTCCAGCATGGAGACGAGCGCCCCGGCGTGCGACCGTTCCCGTCGGTGCGTCGTATCACCCGCGTGAGCGCGGCCCTCCGTGCCATCGCTCCGTGCAACTCGTGCGCTGCCGAGCACTGGTACCCGTGCGCGTCGAGATCCGTACCGTGCCCCCAGCCGATTCCGGCCGTGCTCAATGAGTGCTGCGTGCTGGGGATGTGGACGAAGAGTCGAGCAGTGGGCAGGGGCTGAGGACACCGGCTGATCGATCACTGACCTGCTTCGACGAGCCGCTCCCAGGCTATCGCGATCAGGTGCGCGGCGCGCTCGATCTCCTCGCGCGTCGTGAACCGTCCGATCCCGATCCGGATCGTCGCATGCGCTTCTTCCCAGTCGAGGCCGATTGCAGTCAGGACGTGAGAAGGCTCGATCGTCCCTGACGAGCATGCCGATCCTGTGCTCAGTGCAACTTCGGGTACGTTCGCGATCAGGACATCCGCCTCGATTTTCGGAAAGGTGATACTGCTGTTTCCCGGCAATCGGCGCGTGCGATGACCATTGAAACGGAGCCCGGGAATCCGATTCGCCAGTTGACTCTCGAGGAGGTCGCGCAGGGCTGCGACTCGCCTTGCCTCTTCAGGCATCTCCTCACGGGCAAGCCGGCACGCTTCGCCGAATCCCACAATAGCCGGGACGTTCAGCGTACCTGGCCGGAGGTTGAACTCTTGCCCACCCCCGAGCAGGAGGGGAGTCAGACGTCGTCGCAGGCCGCTCCGTACGTAGAGAGCACCGATCCCCTTCGGTCCGTATAACTTGTGAGCGCTAACCGAGGCGAAATCGATGCCAAGTTCCTCGACGTTGAAAGGGATTTTGCCAACCGCCTGAGCCGCATCGGTGTGGAGCAGTGCACCACGGCGATGTGCAAGTTCGGCGAGCACCGCGATCGGCTGGATAGATCCGATCTCGTTGTTCGCTGTCTGGACGCTGACGAGAAGTGTCTCCTCGTTGATGGCAGCCTCTGCTGCAGCCAGGTCGACCGTCCCGTCTGGCAGGACAGGTAAGACGACGACCTCGAAGCCGCGCTCATGAAGGATCCGGCACGGTTCCAGGACGGACTTGTGTTCGACAGCCGTCGTAACGATCCGTCGTCGTGACTGGTCGCTGCTGGTGAGGCCCAAAAGCACGAGGTTGTTGCTCTCGGTTGCTCCACTCGTAAACACTATCTCGCTTGCCTGTGCACCGATGAGTGCAGCGACCTGCTCGCGGGCCATCTCGACGGCTCGTGCGGCGCGACGGCCGTAGACGTGGAACCCCGAGGCTGGGTTGCCGAAGTCGCCGGTCAAATACGGCAACATCACCTCGACGACGCGCGGGTCGCAGGGGGTCGTCGCATGGTAATCGAGATAGATCGGTCTGACGCTCATGACATCGGCACTATCTCGGCCTCGATCAGTCGGTCCCACTGTCGGTACTCGCCGTCGAGTTGGTACAGCAGGTCCCAGATACCCTGCCGGAGTTGGACTGCTGGTTCGACGCAATAATGTCTGAAATCCCAGTCGCTTACGCGACCGTGCGGAAACAGGATCTTCATCATCCCGCTTGCGAGTGCTTGCACTGCAATCTCGTTGCGCGCGTATGGTCGATTACCGCGGAGGCGGATACGACGAGCGCAGTACTGGTCGATCTCGAGGTCCTCTCGCAGTGTGAGTAGGGCATCCCCGAAGAAATCCGCCTTCAAACCGACGGAGTTGGCGAAGGCCTCCTTACTCAGCTTCCGGATCTTCCATCCGGGGAGCAAACCCTTGATCCGATCGAGGAAGGCGGTTTCTCGCATGAACTCTGGTAGATAGTCGACCAGTGAGTTCTGCTGGATGATCGGTTCCTGCTTTTCGTCCAAAGGGACGTTCGCCAGCATGACGAAACTGCAGTCACTCGATGCCTCGTGCAAACCTCCGCGGGTCAACCGACCGTTAGCGAGGAAACCCTTCAATCCACCGATGATTTCCTCGGGCTTTTCGAACTTCAGTGTCTGGACTTCGTCGAGCACGACGACTGCGTACCGGGCGAGCAAACCCCACTGACCAGTCGCGTTGTTCACAAAGAGGACTGCTGGAGTAATGTTTCCGCCGCTCACCAAGCGAACCCTGGGGCTGATATTCTCATAGAAGTAGCTTTTCCCCGTTGCCTTGGGGGCAAGTTCTACGAGGTGCAGATTCTTTTGCACGAGCGGAAGGAGCCTCGCGATGAGCCATAGTTGTTCTTCCGCCGTGAAGGCTTCCGGTGCGTACCCCATTGAGGTGAGCATCAGCCGGAGCCACTCGTCCAGCGTGAACTCTTGCCTCGCCTCCTTGTAGAGACCGAGATCCAGCGATGCCTGCATCGGGCGGAAGGATTGAATTGCCACTCCGTCCCCCGTACTGAGCAACTCGACGACGCCCCACATGCCTTGCCGGAGCAGATCGGGGTAGCGTGTCGGCAACTCGTCGGAGATAGCAGCATCCTCGATCCCCAACAACCGTAGCTTGGCGCTCCGCGTCGCCCTCGCTAAGCTCACCTCGACCTGAACAGGTGTCAACACCTTGATGACCTCGCCCTGCAAAAGCCGATGCTTGATGATCTGTTGGTCGTTCGGTCCCGGGACATATTTTTCTGCCCACTCCCGAACCTTCCGAGCCTCCTCCTCCGTCAGTTCTCCGCGTCCCGGAACGAGGGTGTCGAGGAGCCATTCACCGACGTAGGCTGGCACACCTCGCTTCTGGAGTTGGCTTGCCGGCAAGCGGCGCTTGTCGATCACCAGGCCGCGAAAGACCCGTTCCACCTTGTCGGCGAGCGACTCGCTTCCCGAGACGACTCTGGCGACGCTCGTCATTGCAAGTCCTCCAAGATGTTGGTCTGATCGTAGAGTGTCCTGCTCGTCAGCTCGATCTTCTCGACCTGGATGGTGGGGTGGGCGCCGCTCGGCAATCGATACGTCAATCGAACCCGTGCCTCTCGACAGTCTTGCGGCGTTGGCCACGACTCGATCTGACGCGTGATCGTCACCTGCGAAAGCGGGCCAATCGTTTCTGTGATTGAGACGATATCTCTCCTCTGCCGGAACTCCAATTCGAGTTTGAGCAACTGGAGAGGAATACTCGCTTCGTTCGTCACCATCACTACCAGTGTACCGCTCCCGTACGCGCGCCCATCACCCTTGATCGCGACGACTGGTGATGGCACCGCGAGATCGCGCTCGAGTTCGATCCACGGCACGAGCACTTCTTCCGGAAAGAGGCCACCGTGCGGAAACCATTCCTCGCCACCGCGCCCATCGCTGGTGACGAAAGCCTCATCAGTCAAGGCAATTCGGTAGGCATACTCGGCTGGAAGATCGTATGCGGCGGCATCGAGCAGCGCGGTTCTCTCCTCGATCCGAAAACCGGTGTTGATCCTTTGACCAGTCGCTGGTCCCCACGCTGCTCGCCCATGCGTGTGCCAGCCTGGTGGTACGGTGAGGGTACGCCGTGCCTTGCCGAGCAAACGACCGTGATCTGTCGTCAGGACGACGCGCAGCCGTCTGGCAGCTGGCACCTCGTCAGCAATTTGGCGCAAGGCTCTAGCAATGCTCCGTAGCCGTAGATCCACCTCGTTGTTGGCGTCTTCCCGAGTCCGCGCCCGGTGGTAACTCGCGTCGGGCTCGCTGAGCCGCCAGGTGACAACTGCTCCCGGAGCTGCCCGCTCGAGGGCTGCAATCACTTCTCTCAGACGTGACGAAGTCTCGTCTGGATCTGCTTGCCTGATTTGGTCTGGGGGTACTCCCTCAAGCAGTGCAGGCTTGGTGAACTGGGTCACAGTGGGTACCGACGTGAGTACGACATCGTTCCGGGTAACGGTGAAGCGGTCGGTCTCTGCTTGCACATGTCGAAGCAGCGATACTGCGTCACTCACGCTGCAGCCGTCGAGGATGACCAAGAGCGTGACGGTTGCGTCGTCCGGCTGCGTTCTCAATTCGTTCACTCGTGCCCAGCCGAACAGCTGCCCTGCCTGTGGACTGACCCCGAGCTTCGGGTACTGTTCCAGACACCAGGTTGCGAAGCGCCGACCGATCTCACGGGCGCGCTCCAGCGCAGCCTCATCCCCGCTGGACAGAGTCCACTCTCGCCACGGCAGATAGCGGTCCCGAAACCACTGACAAACTGCCTCGAACCCCTCAGGTGGCAATCCCGGATCCGGTCTGGGGCACAAGCTAGCCAACCGCTCCAGTTCGAAACTGGAAAGATACGGTCGCAGGGCGTCGAGTCGCTCGAGCGTTAAGTACTGGGGATTTTGCTTGAAGTACTGAGAAACCTGGTTTCCGATTCGAGACCAAACCCGCGGCGATACTCCAGCCGCGATCCAATTGTCGACTGCCGCACCGTTCGATGCGATCAATTGCTTCCGGACCCATTCTTCTATCGCTTGCACCACGCTTTCCCGTAGTTCCAGCGGGAACTTCTCCCATTCCTCGCGGGGGAAAGCCGACGGCTGGAGACCCAGCCTTTCAGCGATGATAGGTATCGCCTCCTCGCGGGTCGTCACTCGGTAACAATACTCGGTAATGCCGTCCGACCTCCCTTGCCACAGTCCAGCGAGAGCACGTGCCAGGACCGCATCGACCCCTGTCGGAGCCCGCTCGACCAGCCATGTCAGCCAAGCGCTTGCATGCTCTTCGCTCGGTTCATGTCTCCAAAATACTCCTCCGAAAAGCGCTTCCGCTACCCCAGCGAGCGTTAGAGGACGCGGGAGATCCCAAAAGCGCTGGCCCAGACGCTGGGCAATTTCCTCTGCTTGTTCCGTGGTCAAGCTTGAGCAGAGTGTGAGAAGTTCCTCCCTGAGCGGTTGCACTTCGTGCACTCGCCAGTTTCGTGCGTCGGCAAGCGCTCGTGCCCACTCGCAGCGCTGTCGACCCCGGATCAAGAGCGGGCGATCGGTATCGATCTCTTCGAGAAACGAGACGTCGTCGCTGATCGACACGGTACCCGGTCGCGGTGGGCACAGTCCGTCCTGGTCGAACCATACCTCGCGCATCACGGCTCCTCGGTCCCCGAGACGAGATCCATCAGTCGCTGCAGCAGTTCCCACTGTCGCTTGCGGTCACGGATCTGCTTGAAGTACCGAATGACCTGACCCTCGGCGTCTGCTTCGAGCATCTCTGCGACTTCCTGGCGGAGGCGTGCGAGCCGCTCCTTCTCCGAGTCAGGCAGGAAAGGTTGTTCCTGCTCGAGGGCCTTCGCCAATTGGTGTGGGTTCTCCTTTGCCGCGATCCGTCGCTCGAGATCGTCCAGCCAGGATTGCGCCGCCTGGCGTTTGCGCACGATTCGTTCCTGCACTACTTGGCGTGCTCGCGTTAGTACCTCCCGGTGCGCCTCGCTCAGCCACGGATGAACATCCGCGAGTCTATCGAGTTCTTGCTGGATCGCTGTCGCTTCCACCGGGCTGTGGAAATCACGCTCGCGGAGTCGCTCGAGAGCCTCGAGCCAGCTTTGCAGTTCCGTCGCCCGTTGCTCCAGCTGATCGATCGTCGCGACTTCGGAAGTTTCCTCGTACAGGTAGCGCTGACGCAAAATGTGGTCGCGAACCTGGCGAGCCTCACGGCTGTCGTGCACCGCTTGGAGCCGGCTCTCGAGCTGACTCAGCTGCTGCTCGAGCCGTGCAAGAGCTTCCTGGACCGCTTGACGCTTGGTCGCGACTTCTCGCTCGCCTCGCTCAGTCGCTGCCTGCAACCGATCTAGTTCGTCCGCGTAGCGCCGGAGGGTCGCAAGCCCTGTCTGCTCGTTGACGATCATCGCAGCGAGTTGCTGTACCAGAATGCGATCCTTTTCCTCCCGCTCCAAGCGCTCGCGCTCCGCCGCGAGTCGTACCCGCGCCTCGCTGACCCGTTGTGCGAGACCCCGGAGGTCTCGCGTTTCCAATTCTTCCTGTAGTTCCGCGAGTTTCGCCTCCTGTTGTTGGTAGTCGCCATGATGCGTCAATCGCTCGAGGCGCTGGCAAGTCGTCTCCACCGCCTTTTGAAGCTTGTCCCTCGCTTCCTCTTGCAGGCGGGACTTCGGTTCTGCCTCGACGACGCCATTCGGCTCGTCCAGCCTTGCGAGTTGGTCTACGAGGTCGAGCAGCTTACCGGGATCTGTTTCCCTCTTCATATGCTCCCTGATAATCGTGATTCGTTCCGTATACTCTTTTGCTGTGTTGAGGTCCTTTTCCAGCCGGATTTTCGTGACGCTGAAGCGCTGCCGCTGCTCGGTATTCGGATCGAGTGCGTCCAGCGCTTGCTCGAGCACCTGGATATCTTGCTTTGCTGTGTCGGGGGAAACACGCTCGCGCCGCTCGACTCGCTCGACGATGGCTTGCGCCTTGCGAACCAGTTCGCCCGGATCGCGCCGACTGACCGTCGCGCTGATCAACCCGGCGAGGACGTCCTGAGGTCTTTTGGCTGGACTGCCTTTGCCGGAAGTCTCGATCAATTCATGCAACTCATGCAGCCGGCCGTTGACGCTGAGTTCGAGAAACTGCCGGTTGTAGCCGTACCAAGCGCTCAGCAACAGGAGCAGAGTCGCTGCGTCATAGCCATATGGCGGATTCAGCAGTGTCTCGAGAATCGGACTCAGTCGTACGCCCTTCGCCCCGACCGGAATCTTTTCCTCGAGCACCCGCCAAGCGGGCCAGAGTGGGCTCTCTGGCGGCGGCGACTGGATCCGATACAGCTGACCGACGAGCTTCCATTTGCCCGAAGGACCGAGGTACCTATCGAAGAGTTCTGCTGCGACGGCATTACTCGTCTTCATTCCTGGATACAGCTGAAGCAGGTTATCGAGGGCCAAAGCGTGGGCAAGATCCGTGACTGCTCTACGAAAAGGTGAAGGTCCCTTGGAGTACTGAGGGTACTGAGTGAAGAATTCCTGGGGCCGTTTTCGAAATGCCGCCTTGAACACCTCTAGGAGGAGAGTCTCAAGGGACAGGGGAGGGTCAAGACGCCGTATGATACTCAACGCTCTCGGGATGACTGCAACTCCACGCGACCGGTGCTGGTCGAGGAGTTTACCCACCTGTTCACGTTGGTGTTTTAGCATGTCCTCGTACTGCTCCCGCCCGCACTCCTGCTTTTCACTGTCGTTGAAAGCAAGAAGCGCCGCGAGTCGCTTGAGTGACTCTGATAAATCGGGATTTGGTTGCTGCGGTCGCATGAGAACGACGGGAAGCTGCGGGTACCCAACCATCTCCAATGCCCGTGTCAGTACCGCTTGCCCGTTTTGACGGTAATGGTCCACCTCTTCAGCCGTTGTCGCCAATGCCCAGATTACCAGTCCACGCGAGGCCCCGATTCTACCCGGGTCAGCGATGATTCTCTGTGCTAACTTCCTCAATGTTTCCTCGGAAAACTCCCGTGCCGTGATCAGGGCGTAGTCAGCCAACCAGTCCCCCGGAGATCCCCAAGAGACGTTGACCCGTACGGGTTCCAGATATCCGTGCTTTTGTAGATAGTCTACGATATTTTGAAGAACACTCATTGAAAGAGATAACTTGTTTATCTTATCGTTCAGTATCTGCTCGCACTGATATGGTAGTGTAATCCAGAAGAAGTAACGGTCATCCGCGCGATCGTACCGCAGGATGTGCCGTCTGGTCAGCTCGTCGAGTGCACCGTGCACGCGCGATTCGTCCTGTCCACACAGGTGGGCGATCAGGGTCTGACTTCGGAGACTCTTCATCGGTAGCTCACCGACCAAGATCAGCAGCACTGCCTTCAGGACCATCTGGAGGAGCGGGTCAGCCTCGGATCCGAGCCTGTCCCTTGCTTGCTGATACATCGTCCACGTTGGTTCCGGAAACATCCCAGCGAATTCATCGACTAAGACGATCGGGAGCACCCAGTTCACGCGCCCGTCGTCCCGGAGGGCCGGCTCCTTTTCTTTTGCCTTCACTTGGTCGAAGACGAATCGGAGGACCGAGCGGGGCTGGCTCGTCCGCCCGAACTTGAGTGTCGCGAACAAGGCAGTCGTCAGCGGATGGAGCGGGAAACAACCCTTGACGACAGTGTCGCGAAAATGGTCGCGGTTCCACCGTAGCTCTTCTTCATAGCGGCGCTTGAAAAGTCCGAGAGTGACACTCATGGCGTTCTGGATCTCTCTGCGGAAGACGAGTTCCTCTTCGAGTTTGCGCCAGGCCGTTTCGTCTTGCGCCAAGTAGGCGTCGACCACCTCCTCGAGGACCGAACGCAGCGTGATCGCTTCGTCCAAACGGTCGAGTTCCTTCAGGACACCGGACGCCTTTGTCTGAAGCGTGCTCGATTCCTCGAGAATGTTCCGCGGGTCGAGCTGTGCGAAAGCGACGAATGTCACCTTTCCTCGTCGCCGTTCGACGCCGCTCAGCAAATCTTGCAACGGCGCCGCTTCCCCGGATGTCGAACCGCGTGCATAGCTGTCGACGAAGGTGCTGAACTCGTCGAACAGGATGAGAACGCCGCCAAACGGCTTCCCTTGGCCAGTAAACTCGTCTGCGACCCACTCGACTGCCTCGCGCAAACTCGCCTCGCCGAAATCGAGGGGGACATGGACCAAGTGGCGGCTCAGTTCCCGGCAGAGGTCAAGTGCCTTGATGTCGCGCTCGCGTACCATCTGCTTCAACGCCGCCAAATCGAGTTCGTACCGTTCCCCGAGGAAAAGCTCGGCCTTGACTTGCAGCTCGGGCAGCATCTCTTCGAGAAACCGCTCTGCAAGGTTGAACCACCCTGGCGGTCGGCGCAGCCGTGTTTCCTCGTGTGCATCCAATGCCTCTTCCAGCGCCCGGATGAACTTTCCAGTGAAATAGGTCGTCGACTCGTCTCCGCGGAGGAGCACGATCAGGTAGGGCGGCCGCTCTGACCGAAACTGCTCGAAGCGCTGCATTTGGAACGAATCCCCGATGACGTGCCGCAGCCGGTCCAGCACTGCTCGGTAAGCCGGTGAATCGACCGGTTGCCCGAAGTAGTTGGCTGCTGTGACGGCAAAATGGCTCTTACCGTGTCCGTAGTTCGCGATCACGAGTAATCGGTTCGGTCTGGAGCCGGGCAGGAAGCTCTCGCAGATGGTCCACAACAGCTCGACCGAGCCCAGCTCGTGCCCCTGCTCCCGACTCGTGAAGATGTAGCGTTCCACCAGTCGCTGGTTCCGCTGCGGATCGCGGAACTCCGTGATCTGCACATCGGGGGTGAATGTTCCTTGGACATCTACGCGTACGACGTCACCGATCGTCAGCATCGACGCACCCCCTGTCTCCCGTCCTCTCGATCGCTGCAATCCGCCCCAACCGCGTCCATTCCTCTTCGTGGTTCTGCGGGAACAGGTGGTAAGCCCCACGCGGGATCGCGAGCACGATCGCCTGTCGACGCCGTTTGAACGAATTCAGGAGAAGGTCCCAGACGAGTGTACGCTCGTGCACGTGCAATCGCGCCAGTGGAACATCCGCATTGGCGATCAGAATGCATCCACTCACCGAGTTCCCATTCGCGATCTCGTCCAAGTCCCCAAGAAAGCTGCCCACATTGAGCGGAACGGATCGCTGTCCTGGTGCCAAGCGTTCGAGCTTCCACGTCACATAGTCGACCACGTCCAGCCCGGCTCGATATGCTGCGTCTTTGACCTGTCGAAGTGCCGTTGGTGGTACGAGCACCACGCCGGTACGCACCAACTTCGTTGTCGTACGGAGTTCGTTCGCAAGATCGGCCAGGCTACGGATGCTCATAGACCCGTTCCAAGATCTGCCCTCGCGGATCCCCCTCCCAGCGTCGGACGAGCTGGTACGGCGGAGCGACACGGTAGAGATCGATCAGTCCCTCGCGAGCCAAGGAAACGACCAGCTGATCGACACTGGCCTCGTCGAGGAAGAAAATGCTGGAAAGTCCACCAGGCTCGAAGAGGCTGGCTAAATTCACGGTCACTCGATCGGGCCAGAGCTGCCTCCACGTGTCGACGAGCGCATACGCGAAGACCCAAAGCGGAACAGGTTCCGGCTGGCGCACGAGGTACCGGTCCCTGCCGACCTGTTGCAGGAGTCGGATGGCCGACAGGCCTTCCGGCTTGGCGTAGGACCCGATGAAAACGGTCGCTGTGGTCCGGATCGTTCGCTCCTGTAACCTGGTACCACCGTGCTCGCGCAGCGCGTGCGCCAGTTCTTGGGCAAGGTGATGCCCGCTGATTTCGTACCCAGGCTTGAGGACACGCGTCACCAAGTAGTGCCAGAACCACGGACCAGGCCCCTGCGGTGCGCTCAGGTGATAGTGCATGAGCCAATGAGTAGATAAGCAAGAAAGGGTTGGATCAGCTTTAGCTATATGATTGCCAAGTACTGTTAGTGAGTCCGCTGTGACGAGTCCGCAACCCTGCGCATACCTAGGCATAGCCTTAATATAGTTATTACCCAAGACAGTTTCTCGCTTAATGGTTGCAAAATTAGGAACGCTGCCAAAGGTTTTCGTTAATGCCAGGATACTCGCCATTGCTGGTCTGTTCAATGAAAAGCTTTCATGAAAAACTGTACCGACTCGATTGGCCACCGCATCCTCCTATAGTTAAATGTAGTCTCTGGCATATTATCTGCGTATTACACTGTTGCACATTGGTAAATTTCTTGAGCATAACGGAGCATACTCGAGTGATTTATTATCCTCATTTTTCCGTCGCATCGTCGGATTGCACTCATAATTCTCTCGGGTTGCTCCGAATCGTCATCCGAATAGCCCTTTACAAATGGCAAATCAAACATGCGTCCCAGTCATCATCAAATAGTATGCTCAAAAGGTTTGTGCTATCCTTGTCCCGCTTATACTGTTGTCCCGCCTTTGTTAGGATATCCTCTACTCGCTCCGGACGCGCTAGTTCTTGCAGGCTCTCTTCTGGATTCCAAGTAAAGCGCTGACCTGTCACAGGATCAAGTTTCTCATAGCTCATGGCTTTCTCATAGAGATCAGGATGGTGCTGTAACAGGCCAATCCACTCAATTTTCTGTTGAAAGAAGCAAAAGTAGCATCCAGATCGCGACCGCCAAGTATAGTACGAAGGTAGTCCTATAGAACTCTCCTGTAGGATTCTGATGACATCATGTTTGGTAATGCCCGCTTCAATGAAGGGATATCGAGGCGTAATGTTGGGCTTCTTAGATATGTAACCTTTGCGATGGGCTTCGTCAGCTCTAATGGCGATGTAGTGGATCGTCGGATCATCGCCGACATATCGCTCGAATGGTCTGATCTTCAGCATACGTGTGCACCACCGGGTTCGTGCGTCAGGAAGGACGCCTCTGTAGAGATCCAGATAGTGGGAGAAGGGGCGCTCAGGGTTTAGGCGTACGATCGGCTTGCCGAGAAACGCTTCGAGACGCTCTAAGTATTCGTATGTCTCGGGAAGTTCCTCCCCAGTGTCGCAAAACACGTATTCGAGTTCCGGTATCCGGTCACGCAGGTAAATGGCCAGCGCCGTGCTGTCCTTCCCTCCCGAAAGCGAGAGAATGTGCCGGACCCGCCGTTCACCGGTTTGCATGGGTAAGCCCCTCACCCGGTCATATTCTACATTAGTCTGTCTCCTGCAGCAAGCGCAGCAGGGCTGCCCGGAGAACGTGGCGCGGTACGTTCACTGGCAGGATCTCCCTGACGCGTCTGGCGATTTCTTCGCTCAGCGCCTCGTCTTGCGGCGTCAGGCAATCCCACGTCGCAGCGACTGTCCGTAAGCGCTTGCCGATGATGCGGGCTTGCGTGCACGCTCGCTCGACATCGTCGTCCGTCCACAATCGAGGCGGCCGCGTGGCCAGATACGCCAAGACACTCTCGACACTTGCCTCGTCGTCTTGTTCTTGGCGCAGTCGCACGAGCAGTCCGGCCAGATCGGGTGGAAAAGCCGCCCGCTCCAAGCGCTGCGCGAGCGCACGCAACGCCTTCCACCCTTCCATGCCGTGCGGGAGTCCGCAGGCTTCCAACAATCGGTCCCGCGCCTCTTCGATCACCCGCGGGGTTGCTTGGCCGAGGGCAGTGAGTGCTTCGCTCAGTCGCTCCAAAAACCGATCGATCCGGGCGGGGTCGACCTCCTCTGTGCCGAACGGCATTTCGCCCAGCGCGGTGGGCAAGTCGAAGAAAAGCAAGCGCTCCGGTGAGGATGCTCGTGCGCAGGTCTCCCGCAGTTCGATCCCCGCCCGCGGTAGACGCTGGGTCCGCCACGCGTGCTCCGGGAGCGCGCGGACTGCTGCCAAGAGCGCACGCACAACCGGCAAGAGCGCAGGCTCGGTCCCCAACCAGCGGGCTAACCGCTCGATTACCAACTTGCGCCCACCCACGACGCGAGCCCCACCGACTTCGAAACGGTCTGGACGACGCAACAGGATCTCGAAGTCCGCAACGCTGGGTTCCGGAACGAACACTCCGTTCCGATACAGACTGACTTCTTTCCGATACACGAGGAAAAATGCGCAGAACAAAATGGGCAACACGCCCTCAGCTGCTCCGAAGGGCGGCTCGGCTAATTCATTAAACAGCTGCTGCAATCCTATTCGCTGCTCGGTCGCCGCCAAGATTTCGCGTTCCATCGTTTCCCACAGGGGGGTGAGGCGTGCCGGATCCTTATCTGGGCGAGGTGGATGGAATCCCCACTCCCCATGCTCGTTTGGTCGGTGAAGCCCCGTTGCGAACAGCACCGACTCGTAGATTGCCCGTTCCGGCGGAAAGCCAGTCAGACCCAGGCGAGGTTGGTTGCCGGCAGTGAGCATTCGCTCGATCAGGTTGCGCCGCGCAGCTGCTGCCGCAGTCGAGAGAACCCGACGGTTGATCAGTTCATTCCAAATCCGGGGGCTGAGCGAGTAGTGTTGGTCCATCGCCCTGGAAAGCAATGCTGCTACTCCACGTGGATGGTCGATCGGTTGCTTCTCACCCAACCAGTACCAGCTGCAGCGGCTACCGACCGGAGCTGGCCGTGGATCGAGGAGTCGGTCCAGCAGCCGCTTGATCTCCTGCTCGACCTCCGCGGTCCGCGTGTCGAGTTCGCGGCGGGCTACTCGGTCGTCCCGCAGGTTGGGTGTGTTCTCTCTCACCCAGTGCAGTGCGACGAGTTCAGCCGCTGCTTCCAGGAGTGTGCTGATCTGTTCCGGCAGCGCAACGATGAGGTCGCTACGTGAGGCGATCTCCTGCCCACATGCCCACTCACGGAACGCTTGTGCCTCGACATCGTTACGGGGCAGGCAACACGCGATAATCCCGTCCCCACTTTGTGGTCTCAGTTGCTCAGCCGGGAGAGGCTCGTCGAGATAACGCACCTCGAAAAACCGTAACGTACCGGTCTCGAAGCTATGGCGTCGGGCGACCTGGGCGCGTGCTTTCAGGTAGCGTCCGAGTGTTGCTCCCAAGCGGTACTGTCCGGCTGTCCTCCTGCGCGCTTCCTCGAGTCGCATCGGGATATCGACGTCACTGCCTTCCCAGACACGGTAGCTACGGTTGAACCGACGGAAGACGATTAGTGACCGCCTGTGCAGTCCCTCCAAGCTGGTTCGAATTTCGGCATCTCCTGGCGTGTCCGCGAGAGCGAAGCTGATGAGTTCCGGTGTTGGCCGAAGGTGACTTCCTTCGGCGAGCACATCCAGTACCCCGATCGTCTTGAGAATGCCCACTTCCACACAACTCAGCTCGGGGTGCTCATCCATTTTTTGCACCACTTCCAACCATCTTTGGAAAAGTGGATGACGGGACAGGCTGTTGCCGAGATTGACTGCCACGTAGTCGAAAAGATCAGGGAGCCGAACCCATGCTCCGGGATGTTGCCGGACTTTATCCTGAAATCCGAACGGTTCGTGGGCGAAAAGGTAAGTGAAGAGTGACCGCTCGTTCTGCGCCAGGCGACGAAACAAGTATGGCAGCACCACGAGTGAGACAGGATGCAGCGGTGCTGCCCGCTGGACAAGATCCCTGAAAAGTGCAGTCTCGAGGAGGCGCGGCCGGAGCCCGAGGTCCTCCCCTGCTGCTATCTCAGCAACAGCCGCGATGGCCTCGGTATCAGGCCTCGGCACTGCATGACTCTCGGCAAGCGCATCTACTGCCAATCGCATGAGCTGCTCGGGAGGCTCGATGAATGCGATATCGACGAAACGTCCTTGCACCTTTGCCCACTCGCGTCGCATCGCAGTATCTACATAGCGGGCATACTGGTCAAAGGCTTGGTGCAGTATACCTAGCACCAACACAGGATCCTGCCCGCTGTGGCTCGCGAACTCGGCCAATTCTTGCAGGAGCGAAATGTCACCTCGTACTGGGTCGGAAGCAGCGTACTCGAGAATCCTACCCAGTTCGTCGATCACTACCACGATGCCGTGATAACCGGAATGCTTCACGAGCATCTTCACATCGTCTAGCAGGTTAAGGATGTCCGCCGGATCGAGCGGACGATCCGTCTCCGTGTTGAGGATTTCTGCAGCGTAGGCCTGCAATCTCTCACGCTCTGCAGTCGCCGGCAGTATCGCCAGTTGCCCCGCCAGACTCTTGATGAGACATCCTGGCAGCGAGGTCCGTCGTCCTACCACTGGTATTGGGAACAACCGCCGTCCATTGAGTCGTTCTTGGAGGAAAAAGGCTAACTCGGAATCGTGCAGGCGTAGAATACGCCACGCCTCACTCTGAGCGGCATCGACTGCGGATAAGAGCTGGAGCGTGAACGCGGCAAACACCGATTTTCCCGTCCCGTAGGGACCGGTAAGGGTCCAGGCACGATCCGTCGCCCCGTTTGCGAGCGCGTCACCCAGTCGCCTTAGGACTTGTCGAACCTGTAACGTCGGCACGTAGTGCGCGATTACGTCACGGCTCTGCCAGTCACGCTCGATCTGTACCGATCGCAGAAAGCGTTGACCGAGTGTTCCCGTACTCATGGCGTCACCCGTGCCCGTAGATACTGCACGATCAACTCTTTTCCGTCGATTGGTCGGCGCACATAGAGCTGGTGTAGACCTGCTGTCTCATCAACCGCAATGTCGCCACCGGTGAGCGACTCCAGCTGATCTAGATACTCCACTAGCGTGGGCTCGTCGAGCTTGAAGACCTGTCCGGGGCTCAGCGGCTCGTAGAGGCACTCGTGGATGCTCACCGTTCGCCGACCACTGCCGAGCCTCCCGAGAAGGGAGAGAATGACACCGGCGACAACTTCAACCGGTAAGCTCGGCTTCGACCCTACTACGAATCGGTAGGTCATGCCATCGGGTAGGAGTTCGAGCAGTTCCAGTTCCACGAGCGGGCAGTTGAAACTGTCCTCGGGGACCTCTGTGCTTGTCCATCGACTCGGTGTGTAGGTGCGGATGAAACAGTCCACGTCTCGCCGGATCGTCCCGATATTCGCCCGCAACTGGTTCCGGTCAGCGAAGCCATCGATAAAGGTCACGAGAGTGTCTTTTCGAAAGTCGGGGAACGGGTACACGTTGAAAGCTAGGTACCATGTAGCTGCCCTTGCAGGATTGCTCACGAGGAGCCAATGCAGCAGCCAGAGCGACCCCGGATCCTCTAAATACGGGTCACACTCTTCCAGGAAGAGAAGTTTGCCCCATTCGGAGATCCGCAGCCGACGAGTCCGCTGATCCTCTTCCAGTACTTGTGTCGCCAATCCCCAGTGTCGAATGCTTTCCACCATGTTCTTGCCGACACCGAAGATGACAACTGCATCCTCCCGTCGGAATACATTCGGATCCTCATGCACGGCATCGACTGCCTTTTTCAACCAGCTGTACCGGAACGGAAACGTCTGGTGTCCTGAGAAACCGTAGCGCTCTTGATTGCCATTTGTTCGCTCAGAAGATTGGCCAGGCAGGAGTGTCGGTTGGGTCATCGCTCATACCTACCTCCCCTAACTACCAAACCTGCTGTTTTCGCGAGCGCCCTTTCCCCTATAGTGTGGGGGTATCCGGGGAACCTCCCGCGCAAATGCGTGGTGGATTGCGTAGCGCTTTCCGCTACCATGCCCTGAGTCCCCTCGCGAGGGGCAAGGAATAGATTAACACCTTGCTTGCTCCGGAGGAAGCGAACCGTGACTAGCTGACTATCACAGTATTGTTTATCGAGCATGGTCGTGAGTTGACCGTTTGTTGACACCCTGTTGACGGCCAGTTGTCGGCACTCATGCTATTATCGTCCTGATGACTTCCACCGCCCGCCGTGTCGCTGCCCTGCTCATGCCTGATTCTGTCAGCCCACCTACGCCCTGTGCCTGGTCATCGCCTCGCCGACCGGGCGGGAT
>Ga0308310_1000544_pt1 | contig 16671 bp, 21 predicted proteins | sample HotsprSampleMS65_FD_203672 | JGI IMG/M metagenome (GOLD analysis project Ga0308310, IMG submission 203672) | Hot spring phototrophic mat microbial communities from Mushroom Spring, Yellowstone National Park, Wyoming, United States - 20090730_MS65 ...
GATACTACGCTTGATAGAGCCCTTGGTCCCCGTTACCGTAAAGGCTTGGAAGGAGATAGTTTTGGGGGGTGGAGGTGGAGGAAGCCAACAGTCCTAAAGGAGGCGTGGCCGTGGGGAACTTTAGGCCTCTTTTGGGGTCTACTCCGAAAGCCTTTTCCCCGTCTGAACGAAAGAGGTTGTTTTTGTCAAGCCTTAGGAGCAGAGGTGGAGGAGGTTCAAAGTACCGCCGCTATCTTGGCGCTCCTATTAGGTATCCAGGTGGCAAAAGTTACGCTGTTGGCTACATAGTTGAACTGATACCGGACAATGTTGAACGAGTCGTGAGTCCTTTTATAGGCGGGGGAAGTGTAGAGGTTGCTTTGGCAAGAGAATTGGGGATAAAGGTTATCGCTTTTGATATTTTTGACATCCTCGTTAACTTTTGGCAGGTTTTGCTTAATCCTCAAGAAAAGCTACGGATGCTTTCAATCCTTGAAGGTCTATCACCTGATAGAGAGACCTACAAAGTCGTAAAAGAACGTTTGAAGAGTCATTGGCGATTTACTCAGTATGGAAAGGGGACAATTAGGGGACAATGGGGACAATTAGGGGACGTTATTCAGGACAGAGTGGAACTGGCGGCTTATTTTGTTTACAACTACCAACTTTCCTATGGACCGGGGTTTTTAGGTTGGCCCAGCTCCGTCTACCTAAACCGAGAAGCCTATAGGAGAATTTTGGACAAACTGGCGGAGTTTGAGGCCCCGGGCCTTGAGGTCCATGTTGGAGATTTTAGGGAAGTTTTGCCAAAATACCGAGACAATTTTCTCTACCTCGACCCGCCCTACTACATAGGCCCCGACTCCAAGATGTTCCGGGGCATATATCCGATGAGAAACTTCCCCATCCACCACCACGGCTTTCCCCATGAGACCTTAAGAGACTTGCTAATGGAGCATAGGGGCGGCTATATCCTTTCCTACAATGATGCGCCCACCATCAGAAGTTACTACGAGAACTGCCAGATGTTTTTCCCAAAGTGGCACTACTCAATGGGATTGGGTGAAACTAGAATTGGAAAGTATAGGCAAGGGCGAGGCGCTACAGACCATAGAAAGGACAGTCATGAACTTCTAATTTTCTGTCCCCCAAAGAAGTAGACAAAGTTCCCTCTTTGGTATAGAATGAGGGTCGCCATGATCCGGGAAGAAAAGGAAACCCAACATTCCGAGATGGCTCCAACCGATCCTGAGAAGATTGAGTTGGCTAGGGCTTCCGCTAAGGCCGCACTAGAGGAACTTATTCAAAGCGGGATCATCACCCGGTATGAGGAGTGGGATGGCTTCGATGAAGATGAAGAAGACGATTTATATGGGGACGAGTATGCCTTGTATTTTGCGGTTTACGCCAAATCCCGGAACCCTGCTGAAGAGATTGTGGCCGGGCTTACCATAGATCTGTACAAAGAGCACGGCGTGGTTGTTCTTTTTGTAACTCTACGTGAAGGGGAGGGCTAGAAATGAAAGAACTAGAAATGGAGAAGGTGTTGGAGTCCGCCAGAACCGCTACCAAATCGGCCCTGGATGAACTGGTCAAGGCTGGGGTAATCACTCGGTACGAGGAGTGGGGTTGCCTGGACGAGGAAGACGACTTGGAAGAAGGGGATGCCCTCTACTTTGTGGTCTACGCCAAGTCTCCAAGGTTAGTTGAGAAGCGTCCTCTGGCCGAGCTTTCCAGTAGGCTAACTAGGGAACACAAAGTCCCTGTCTTCATTGTGACCTTCCGAGACCTGGAGGACGAAAAATGAACGGGATGATAGAATCCGCCAGAGCCGCTACTGTGACCGCCTTGGAACGGCTGGTCAAGGACGGGTACATTACTAGTTTTGAATAATGGGACAGCCTTGACGAGGAGTACGATTTGGTGGATGACGATATAGATGCCCTTTATTTTGTGGCTTACTCCGAGTCCCCAAGATCGGTTGAAAGACTATTGGCCGAACTATCTGGTAGGCTATCTAGAGAGTATAGAACACCTATCTTCATAGTTACTTTCAAGGACACGAAAGACTAGGTTTTTTCTATGCTCTTCTTTTTAGCAAAAAAAGCGGAGGGTTTTCCCCTCCGCCTGAAAGGAGGTGAGCCGTTCCGTAACCCATCATCATATATTTCACCCCACAAAGGAGTAATGACGATGGGCCACTTCCTGCTTCATCGACCCGTGGCTCGTAGACCCGATCCAAGGACTATAAGTCCAAAGACCGGTTCCGCCGCCAGAGGAGTCTCCACAGGCGTAACTTTCCGCCGAACTGGCGGTAGGGTCCGTCAGGTGGACCAAGCCCTTGCGGCCAATGGGCCCAGGCCCAAAAACTCCGGCTTGGTTCTCGCCTTGTGGGTAAAGGGCCTGGGTCACCATGGCCATCCTAAGTATACAATAAGCAGGTCATGAAGTCAACCCTGGGGGCGAGATTATCAATGATGAGAAAAGGGTAGCTGTTGTCAAGCCCCCGGCCAAGTGGTATAATGACCCCGTTGGCGAGGTGACACGGGATGGACAGGATGGAAATAGAAAAGTGGATAATGGAAATAAATAGAAGCCCTTTTTTAGAGATAGCCCTAAGAAAGGGCGTTGCCCTGGCCGAACGCCTTAACCAGGAGAGGCTTGGAGGCCAAGGAAAAATCGTTGATGTGCGCAAGAGCATAGAGGGAGAAGATTATCTTATCGTCATGGAAATCCCTCTTGAGATTTATAGGGACCTCGACTTCACCACGGAAGTCGGTGTGGAGATGTTGAAGTTTGGGGATGAAATTGGTGTCCCGCTCACCCTCTACTTTGTGCCCCCTGGTTACTACGACAGGATTATTTCCGATCCCAACACCGGTTGAAAGGCGTGCGGTTAATCATTTCCTCTTTCTCCTCGCTTTTGCTAATATGAAATCATGGACCACAAGGAAGGCCCTCCAGATGTTTCCGTCTACACCTTCCGTGCCGAAGTGGGCAGTATTTTTAGCGAGAACTTTTACCTGAAGCCCGGTAAGTCAAAGAAGGGGGGCCTTTATATGTATCTACATCCCGAGGCTAAGAGGTATAAAGAGAAACTGATAAAGCAGTTTACTGAGCAGATAAAGGAAAATGGATTTCCATATGGAAAGGTTTTTCCTTTCAAAGTGGTCTATAACTTTTATGTTCTAACAGAAAGAGACGTGACTAATATGATAAAGGTAACGGAAGATGCCTTTTCCGAAGCCATCGGGGTTGACGACTCGGTTTGGGATACGGTATCGGCCAATAGGATTTTAATAGGTAAAAACCACAACGGGATACCAGAAAGCAAGGAACTTGTTATAATAGAAGCGTATTGTTATAATCATCAATGAGAGATGAAGATGAATAGGTATATTTCAGGAGAAGGAACATGAGAAACAGGATTTACGCCTCCGACCCCTCCGGGAAGTACACGCTGACCTGGTACATTGGTCAGGGGGATATGGACCTCTATCTAGAGCTTACCGACAACTCCACGGGGGAGGTCAAGACTATAAAGGCTTCGGAGATAGAGAAGCTCGACCCCTCTCTTCGTGCTACCGCCCTCTCCCTGCTCAAAATGATGGCCAGGGTCAGCATGGCCCTTATACCTTGGCTTCACGTGCACGGTTACGACTGGCTACTTGACCAAGTAGAGCCTATAGGCGCTTGGTAGCCTGGTAGGGGGTTTACCTTGAGGGCCGAAGCTAAAGGATTAGGAAAAAAGAGAAGGCCAAGGACTTCTTCTAAGTTCTTGGTTGACCACCCCCATTACTGCCCTTCGTGTGGAGCCCAGTATTACGTCTCTGGAGGCCCGGTAGAAACAGGAACGGGCAAGAGGAAAAAGATTTACGAGGTTTCCGGGGAATCGGAAAACGAGATTTACACTTACCCGAACCACCCTCTGTGCCCCTCTTGTCTTGATGAACTCATTTCTCTTTCCTACCTTGAAGAGGTGTTTGGTGAGGAGATAAAGAGCTTTTGAAAGAAGTACCAAAGTAAGAAGAAAGACAAAGGGGGCGGTATGGATTGCCCCCTTGACCCCTCACTTGTCATCAGGTAAGAATAGAGAAGCAGAGCCTGATTCTACCAAGGGCCTGCCAACAAGGGAGGGGTATCAATGGGAACCTTGGAAAGGGGAACGGTGGAGATAGCGGCATCTAGTACCCAGGCGAAAGACAAGATAAAAGTCAGAGTCCTGGGGAAGACTGACCCCGTGCTAGTGGAGGTAGAGGTCCTTTGGCCGCCGGCTGAGGTTTTGGTGAACCCAATGGGATTTGTTTCTACCGGTAACGGTAGTTCCCTCTTGTACCGATCCAAGTACTTCCTGCCCTTGGTCTCTCTTCTTTCTCGCCTTATTCCGTTCACCTCTTTTGAGGATAGCCCGGTCTACCGCAAGGCCTTGGCCCTAGAAAAAGAGCTTTTTCCTGAGGACTTTCTTCATTGGGTTTTCGAGAGGATTCTTCCCCTCCCCGTTAGCCAGTACCCGGCCTCCCTCTTCTCTTCGGGCAAGAAACGTTTTTCTCTCTTCTCCCTCTCCAAAGAGGACGGAATCTTCGTTTTAACCCCGCTAGACTCCTACTCCCGAGGCGAGACCTCCGGCCTCTCCCAGGAGGGGGTGGTCAGGGTAGACCTGAAGGGCCGCATTGTATTGAACGAAGAGGAGTTTACCAGTCTCTTCTACGACCCTTTTCCCTTCTCTCCTTTGGGCCTATACCCCCTCATCCTATTTGATCCGTCTACCGCAGATGGGGTGGTCCAGGCCCTTTTTTCTGTCTACCGTGACTCTTTAGAGGGTATTCCTCCTCTTTTAAAGGAACTTATAACCGAAGAGGACAAGGAATGGTGGGGGAGACTCTGGGAGCATCAGAGGAAGGGCATCATCTTTCTTCTCAGACTCATGGCTAAAGGGAAGACCGGCGGGTACCTGGCCTTCGACATGGGGACGGGTAAAACTTTGACCTCTCTCTCTTTCGCCCGCCTCGTTCGTTCCAGGAGAACTCTGGTTGTGTGCCCCAAGTCTGTGATCCCAACCTGGGAAAGGGAAGCCAAGAGGTGGTTTCCAGACTACTTTGACCCTGTCCTTCCCCTTACCGAGGGGAATTCTTACTACAAGTCTGAGCTTGTTAGAAACTTTTCTTCAGAGAGTTCTAATCCTCTGATCATAGTCAACTACGACTCTTTGATTCGGGAGCCCCTTTCAAAAGAACTCTCCTCTGTAGAGTGGGACCTTCTCATATTGGATGAGGCTCACTTTGTAAAAAGCCATGAGTCTAAGAGGTTTAAGGTTTTGCAGAACATAAGGAGAAAGTTTGCCATAGCCCTTTCCGGTACTCCCATGGTACAAGGGCCGTTGGACATATGGTCTCAGGCAAGGCTCCTTGATCCCAGCTTCCTCGGTAAAAACTACTACGCCTTCCGCCACACCTACGCCGTCATGGGCGGGTTTGAAAACAAGCAGGTGGTGGGCTACCGGAACCAGGAACACCTTTCAAGGAAGATTTCCAAGTTCATGATTAAGGTTTCCATAGATGACGTTCTGGAGCTTCCCGAATCGGTTAGCGAGGTCCTTGAGGTAGACCTTGAACCCGAGGCCAAGAGGCTCCATGACTCTATCTACTCGCAACTGAGAGAGGCGGCCATGGAAGGCAGGGTTGGGGAACACTACGCCGCCTTGGCCGTTACCCGGATGATGCAGATCACGGGTGGTTACTTCCACGATGACGAGAGGGGGGAGGTGAGAAGGGTCTCTTACTCTAAGGAAAGAGCCTTGGAAGAAGCCCTGTCCATGATAGGGGCTCAGTCTGGAGAGCCTGTGGTGGTTTTTTCAGTCTTCCACCAGGACCTGGACACGATTTTGGGGGTGGCCAGGAAGATGGGCCTATCATTCGGGGAACTTTCCGGTAGGAGGAACAACCTTGAGAACTTCCGTCAGGGGAGGATAAACCTCCTAGCCGCCCAGATTCAGGCCGGCGGGGTTGGGGTAGACTTGTCCCGATCCAGATACGCCATCTACTACTCTGTTGGCTACTCGCTAGGGAACTACCTCCAGTCCCTGGCCAGGATTCGTAGGCCGGGTCAAACCCGTAAGGTTGTCTACCTCCACCTTGTGGCTAGGGGGACTATAGACGAGAGGGTCTTTGAGGCCCTTAGCGATAAGTCCGAGGTTATATCCCATGTACTTCAAACCATTTCTTGAAGTAGTGGGAGCTATCTTAAGATTTGTCGTCCAGGGTGCATTTTCTTTTCCTATCGGGTCAAGGGTATTGACAAGTCGGCTTAGCCGTTTTACCATAGCCTTAGCTCCTAAGGTAAGGAGCTAGAAAGGGAGAGAGAGGAGGGATAGAGATGGCAGGAATTTCTGAGGCGTTGCGCAAGGCGTTCGGGATGGATGAGGGTCAGGCTACCGGGCCAGAGAACATCAAGGTTCCTTCTACACCCAGCTACAAGGCCGTCCCGGTTGCTCCTTCTCCACAGGGGGAGTTGGGGACCACGACTCCTACTTCTAAGATCTTGAAGAAGGTCCTTCTTCCCCGCATCGTCAGCCGCTCCGGGAGGGTCAACTGGGACAAGACCTTGGAGAGGTTCCGAGAGATCTACAACAGGTTGGCCTACTTCATCCACAGGGGGGACATCCGGGGCAAGGAGGCCGTTGACAGCTTTGACCTGGTAGAGGTCTTCTACGAGATTTTCCCCGAGGCTCGGGGTCAGGTCCATTCCTTGCCCATCTTCGTCTCCGAGTACGTTGTGGACCTGGACAGCCTTGAGAAGTCCCTAGATCCTAGGGGACCCATCTACAAGACCTATTTCTCCCGTCTTGTGGATATTCCTGGCGCTTCGAGGGCCTCTGCCCGTAAAGGAGGTTCCCCCGAGTTTTCCCGTCTCCAGGAGGAGGTCACAAGGGCTTACCTGGCCCTTGTTGAACCTAAGGGAGGTGAGAACTACAGGGAGATTCTTCGTGGGTTCATGGAGGCTTACTTCTCCTACGCCTCCAGGCTACCTTCTCTTCCTAAGCCTGGGGTGGATCAAGGGTAGCGGGGCACGGGTAGCGTTGGGTATGTTTCTTAGATAGGTTTGGGAGGGGAACATAGTTCCCCTTCTCTTTCTTTCTTCTTGGAGGTTCTTTCTATGGACTGGGCAGGTGAGACCACCCTCGTCCCCGATAGAAATCCTGTGGATGCGGGTGAGATTACCTTCATCCTCGCTAGAAATCTTGTGGATGCCATAAAAAAGGTTGGTGAGGGCCATGCCCTATTTGCCAGCAGGTTTTACCTGATTAACGAGTATTTGACCTTCTACGAGGAAGATTTGTTGAGGGGGGACTTTTCTGACAAAGGCTATCTTGAGAAGAGAGGCCGCACGGCCAGCTTCCACTTCCTTTTTAGAGCCCTAGAATTAGGGGATAAAGAAATGGATACACTTCTTTTAAGTTCTGTTGTCTTTGAAGACAAAGAAAGAAAGGTTGTCAGTATGTTTTACTACGACAAAGATTTCTCCTATCCACATATTTGCGTATTTTCCTCTTCCTCTTTTATTTATACCCTAGACCTCTTAGTCCGGGACATTATTGGATTAAACAGTATTAGACAAGACTTCAAGAGTCGGTTTTTAGACTGCATAACGGGGTTTAAAGAAAGCATAAAGGGGGACATAGTTTCTTTTTCCTCGGTTATTTCGCTTGGTGATGGTTATGAAAGAAACTCAAAGCGTCAGTACGAACATACATCGGATGTTTTCTTGAATAAGCTGAAAAATATCTTTGATCTCCTTTTACCAAGTTCCTCTGAAATAGTTTACCCTTTGGTTGATGATCTTCTTAAACACAACACTAGCTTTTCTGAGAACATAGTAAGTTCTCTTAGAGTTGCTTCTGATAAACAGGCCGCTTACGATTACAAGGAAGCGCCCGTGTTCTACTTCAGAAGGGTTGAGGATCCCTCTTATCAAGACAAAAGCCCCCTTTTCCTAGAAAGCTACTACATGGAAGGCGACAAGGTTCATTTGTGGGCGGTACCTACTTATGGAGAACTCACTCCAAAAGAGTTAAAGGAGGGTTACTTTTACCTTTCCATTGACATAGAGAAGCTTCCCTTTTCGGGCAAGTTTGTTATCATTCCTCTTCACCTAAGCACAGAGTACGGGAACTTTGTCCTTCTGTTCCCATTCAAGGTAATGCGCATTGACGATAACCTTGGTGAAGCTTATGAGTTTGGTTCTTCTATCCCTCTCAGCAATGAGATAGAGAGAAAGATTGGTTACCTAGGAAGGTACATAAAGACTTGCTCTTTTAGGAGACCTAAGAGCTATGAACGGAAGGTAGAAAAAGGTAATCTCTCGCTTTTTCTTGATTACTTTATTAGCGCTTTTCTTTCTTATGAATCTACCAAAGATTTGAGAGATAAAGGGTTTTATGACTTGAGTTCTAAGTTTTACTTAACCACCAAAGACTTAGTCATAGATGCCACGGTAGGGGAATCTTGCGATGAGGTCTATATTAATGGCTTTAGGTCTAGAGAAGGAAAGTGTCTAGTTTCACTTCCAAAGTTTATAGTAAACGGAAAGAAGGACTTTAGTTTAAGTCCAGGCAAGGATGAAAAAACTTATTGTACCATTTCACGTAGATACTTAGAGGAAGCCTTAGCTGTGTTTGAGGAGGACTTTATGGAAAGAAAGGGCCTTGAGCCAGCCCTTATTGCTAGGTCCGTGTATGACGGGGGGTTGGGATTGATTTTGGGAGATCAGGGTTTTAGTAACAAAAGAAGGTGGAACAGAAGGTACGCTCTGGACTTGTCTTACTTTTCGGTAAGAGCGCTAATAGACTCTGTTAAGACTTTGTTAGAAAATGAGGAACTGTTCTGCAAATCTTTCTACTACAGAGATATCAATTTGTTCGGTGTTCAAAATAGAAGCCGTTTTTCCGCTTCTGCTGTTTCTTTAGACTTTAACTCAGATATAGATGTAACCACGGACTTCTCTCACCTTATTAAGTCAATAGAAGAATGCAAAGGTTTAGATAAAAAGGTTTTTGATGTGGATACTAGTTTATGCTTTGACATTGGGGAGGACCGTTTAAACATCCCCATATACTCTCTTTCTGGGTTATTTAGAGAAAGATACCTGAGAAATCTTCTACAAATTAGCTTTGAGGTAAACAAGATGAAGCTTCTCCCTTCTCTAGGGCTTCTGGGGAAGGAGGTGGTGGAGGAAGACAGGGCTAAGTTGGCAATAGTTTCTCTATTTTTGAATGGCATTCCTAGTGATCAGCGGCTTTCTGATGCGCTGATCTCAACCAACTTTGAGGGCGTTGTCAGCATCTTGGACTATTTTGGGAAGATTATAGATTTTAAGAGAATAGAGAAGGGGATAGAGTTCAACATATATGCCAAATACACTCTATTTTTGGACATAAGAAGGAAAATAGATGAGGGAGAAGAAAACTCAACTGTATCAACGGTAGTCGTAGAGTTTCGTCCTTTGGATATAGAAGATAATGATAAAGTTCTTCCTATGATTATAAACGCTATTGAGGTGAGAGAAGGAGAATTTGTTACTATGGCTTACCTTTCCAATTTTCAGGAATTAGTGGAAAAACCGACATCAAGGGTTTAAAACCTAACCTACCAAGTTAGGTTTATCTTGACCGTCATCAACCTTTATCTTAACGCTTTTTTCCTTGCTTTTGGCCGACTTTCTTCCATACCCCCCTTTCCCGGAGAATCCAAATATAGCCTCTTTCTCCTCTAGGGGAACCTTGGGGTTGGACACCAGGGCGTAGGCCAGGTGAAGGGAACTATATCCCCCTAGGCTCATGATCTCCCTTGCCCTCTCAAGGGTAAACCCGTAGATTTTTATAAGTTCTCCCTTCCAGTTTCTATGAACAGAGAATACGTAAGGTATGTCGGTGTATTCCACCTCTACGTCCTCAATGTTTAGGTTTAATGTTTCGTCCTCCCCGCTTTCGTCCTTTACAAAACTCACCAAGGCCTCAAGGCACCCGTCTACCGTCTCTGAGCTTGAGGTTATGATGTAGTCTTTTCCTCGTTTCAACTTGGCTACGTAGGCCATGTGCCCCTCCAACCTATCCTTTTTTATCCTACTAGATGGGGTGCTACTATCCAAGTTCATCAGGAAGGAACCTATCCTCTTCACTTCCGTACAGGGCCTTCCACAAGGACCTGATCATTTCGTGGTTCAGAGAGAGGAGGAGGTCAGAAACAAACTCCACCATTTGGACTTCCGAGAACTTGGGCATCCCTGGGATGTTCGAAACCCTGGCCCTGGCCTTCTGGAACATTTCGTAAACCGACTCCGGTACCCGTATGGACTTGAATCCCTGAGGAAACTCCCCCTCTTTTCCCAGCCTGCGGTAGACTTCCTCCTTCACCTCTTCTATGGTGGCCGTGGCGGCCCAATGAAGAAGCTCCTCCGCCTCCTCCTTTGTCAGGCTAACCCGAGAGATGGCCAACGCCTTGCTCACCCCGGCGGAAGATAGGAGAAAGGCGGCCTTGTCTTCCTCGATTCCCAGAGAGGTTGCCCAAGACCACAGGCGCACCAGTTGTCCCCAGTACCCACGGCTGGGAGGGGAGACCTCCTCTTCGGCTAGGGCCTCTTGAATCTGTTCGTACCCAAGACCCTCCTTTATGGCCTCTCTGACCAGGTCGAACCAGGCTTTGCGGCTTTCCTTTAGTCTCTTGGCTATTTCCTTTATCACTTTCCACTCCCTCCTTTAGGGGACACTATATTTAACCCGGGATTCACTTGTCAAGACCCAAGTGCCCTCACACCGCCGCTTCCCCGACAGATATAATGTTCTTATGACAAGGCCTGAAAGAGGAAACGGAATATCCCTTATCTATGAACCGGCCCTTCCGGTCACAGACCTCCACCAGTTTTCCGTTGAAAGGTACCACCAAACTCCGTACTTCCCCAGGGACTACGCCTTCGCCGACACCCTAGCCGTTGATTTTGTTCAAAGGCTAAGAACTCTTCCCGTGGAAAAGAACTATATAGTCGAGGTTCCCTACCGCCCGGACCTCATATCTTGGAAGAACTACGGAACCACTAAGCTGTGGTGGATGATCCTCGCCTACAACGGGTTGATGGTCTCGGACCTGAAGACCGGGATAAAGGTCAGTCTGTTCCGTGTGGGGGACCTTGAGTCTCTTCTCTACGACATGGCCCAGGAAACCCGCCTTATCCAGGCGGCCAGAGAAAATCAATAGGTGAGAAAAAGTTCCCTGCCCTTGGCCGAAGGTTCGGCTAGCTCCGTTACTGTTTTTCCCCTAAGAGCTTCCACCGCCATCGTAATATGTTTACACGCCCGGACCCTCAGTTGGGGGTTTGTTATCTTTGGGTACTCGTAGAAGGCTCTACCCAAGGCTCGCCTCTTGGCAATGAGAAGGTTTTTCACCTTCAGAGCGTAGGCCAAGCGAAACTTAAAATCTTCACACGAACAGTAGACTAAGGCCCCCGTCCTTCTGACCATCTGGGAGAAGGAGTTGGAAGCGTCCAAGGGAAAGTCTAATAGGACGGTATAGATCTTGTCCCGCCTACCGGGCTTTTCTTCTGTCTTGTAGAACTCTATTTCCGTCCTGACCCTGGCGGTCATAGAGTTAACTAATATCCTTATCTTTGTGCTCTTATGGGTTATCTGGTAAAGGCGGCGCTTTAGCCTCCTGGCCAGGACCCTCAGGTGGAGGTCCCTTAGCCTGACGAGAGAGTATTGGTTCTGTAGAGGCTTAGCTGGCATCCTTCTTGCTCCTTCTACCTTTCCTTAAGTTCTTTAGGGACCGGATCATGGCGTTGGCGTAGAAGCTTGGGTACTCCCTTTCCTCAGGACCAGCCACGAGGAAAAAGGGTATTTCTCTGCCAGCGTAGTGGAGAACTTTCTTTACCAAGTCTAGTATAGCCACCACGTTTCCCTCTCCGTCAGTTATGGCGATGTAGTCGGAGGAGGGGCTTAGCTCGTTCTCTTTTATTTTTCCTGTGTCCACGGGGCTCCTCCGAAGAATTACCTTACTATCTTACCAGACCGGGTCCTATGGGAACTTGAAGAAGGACCTCACCTCGTCCGCCGTGAAGAGCCGCCAGGAACGCAGGTTCATGGAGACCCTGGCTATCATGGGAACGGATTCTGCCGATCCCGGCTTGGGGTGAACGGCTTGCCTTGAGAAGTTAACGTTTATCCCGGTTATGAGAAGTCCTGGGATGACCAGCCAACTTCCCACTCCCAGAATCCAGGTTCCTTTTGGATGACCCTTGAGACCGCCTATAGACGTAGGGTTATACTCGTTAGGGGCCACGACCAAGAAGTTTCCGCTACCGGTCATCGGGAGGACCGAGTTCAGGGCTAAGGCTATGTTCTTCTTGTAATTGTTGTAGGAGTTTTGGTCCAGTATTGGATAGGAGAGTTCAAGGCTCGTCTCAAAGTGGCTATATCCCGTCCAGTACTGGATAGAGGAATAAAAGGTGAGAATGGCGTACTCCCTGTCCCACCCTGGGATGAGGCCCTGAACCGCTCCGGCCAGGACGTTTATTTGCTCGGTGTCAAATATCCTGGACAGGGAACCGTAGTGGGAGTCAAATCGGAAGGAGATGTCTTCAAGGAGGAAGCCCGTTATGGCCATGTCTTTGCTTCCCCCTTGAAGCTGGAGGGCCACCTTGTAGTGAGGGTTGTTAAGCTCGGAGAATAGGTTTTGTAGTTCTTTTCCCAATCGTGTTTTTCAAAACCTAGCAAGTGCTGGGACACTCAGTCAAGTATTTTCATCTTGTCCTTAACTAGGTCTGCCATTCTTAAAGTCTCCCTCCTGGCCTCTACCTCAAAGCGGTTGTCTGAGTAGTAGTTTCTGAAGGTCAAGGCACGCCACAGGCTGTCCAGTAGGTACAGGAGGGGGAAGAGGAGGCCGTGCCTCTTCCATTGGAGGACGTGTACGGCCTCGTGGGCTATTAGCCACACTCCCACATCTTCCTTAAGAACTTCCTTTTCCGAGGTAGTGTAGATGTGGTTTCCCCAAGTCTGAGCCCAAGCCCATCTGGGCACTAGCTTGGGCACCTTGTATATCTCGGCCTTTATTCCCGGTTCCAACTCTACCTCCCCCACTTTTTCAGCGGGACCAAAGGCTATTTTTGAGACCAATCTTCCCAACGTTCTCCCTAACTTCAGCCCTAGGTAGTCCATAATTTTATTCTACAATGAAGGCTCCTGAATGAACCATCAATGCCTCAGTCACATATTTCCCGAAGATCAGCCCTCCCGGGTATTGACAAGTCTACGGGGGTAAGATATAATGGCCTTAGCTCGGAAGAAGAAACCGGGCGGAAAGAGAAAGAAAGGAGGCAGGCATGAACGAGATGGAGAGAAACAGGATCATGGAGGCGGAAGAGGCTCAGAAGGTTTACTCCGAGGGCTTCGCCGAGGACTTCGGGAATGAAGCCGGGACCGGGGAGAACGCCCAGGCCTACGGGTTCGTTAGGGTTAGGGACCTCCTTAATGGCGTTCTCCGCCCTAGGCTGGTTTCCCTCAAGGGGAAGGACCCTAACTGGCAGGAGACGTACCTCCGCCTTGTGGAGGTCTACGACACCATTATCTCCAACGTCAGCCTTCGCCTCGGGGAGGAGACTTTGGAAGGTTCTGTTAACGCTGTCATGGACCCCAAGAACTACTTCCTTGACCTCACCGAGATCTTCTACGAGCTTTTCCCCCAGGCGAGGAACGTGAACATCCCCTCTATTCCCGGGCGTTCTCTGAGGCCCAACATCCTCCTGGTCATGGACGACAACCTGACCAGGTTCCTTTCCTCGGATAGCCTCCGGGAGAACTTTGGCCGCCTCGTTGAGGGGACTAGGTTTGGGTTCCGTTCCCCATTTGCCTCTTCTGAGGACGAACCGGCAAAGGCGGCAAGGGCTCCTAAGGTCGACAAGAGGAACCCCAACTTCCTCCGCTTCCGGGAGGCCATTAGCCTGGCCGCTCGTTCCCTCGGAGAGAACCTTAGCGAGGAGCAGGCCAGGTCCATCTTGCACGAGGTACTGGAGTCTTACCTCTCATACGCCCAGAACATCCGCTCTCTTCCCAAGCCGGAGGCGGAACTGGAGGGCTAACCTAGAGCCTCAGGTTTAGGAAAAGTGGGGAGATTTCTCCCCACTTTTCCTTTATCTAGATGCCGTGTTTCCTTATTTATGTCTTGACTTTGGGTATAGCTAGTTCTTTTTCTTCTCCACCCTATTGACAAGTCTACTTACTTGTGATACCTTAAAGACATGGGTAGGGTAACCGCAAAACACACAAGCAAAGGCACGATCTTTGTATGGAAGGGAGAGTACGAGGAAAGGCACATTCCCAAGGGAGCCGGATTCCTCTGGGACCCTTATGAAAAGGTGTGGTGGACCAGGAGGCCGGATGTTGCCGCCAAGCTCAAGAGGTACATGGATGAGGCGGCGATCAAGGCCCTTGAGGAGTCTTCTTCTACTTCTCAAGGCCCTTCTCTTCCCGAGGTCTCTATCGCCTACCCTGAGGGCCTTTCCCCTTTCCCCTACCAGGTGGAGGGAGCCAAGTTCCTCCTTCAGAAGACCGGGGCGCTCCTCGCTGACGAGATGGGCCTTGGGAAGACTGTTCAGGTTCTCCTGGCAATAAACTCCGACCCCACGGTCAACAAGGTCCTCGTGTTCTGTCCGGCCAGCGTCAAGCTAAACTGGGTCCGGGAGGCCAATCGCTGGCTGGTCCGTCCCTTTGATGTTAGGTACCTCAGCGGGAAGACTCCTGAGCCTATCTTCCTCCCCAAGGACCGGGGCTTGTTTGTGGTGATCAACTACGACATCGCCGATGCCTGGTCCAAGGAGTTGTCTAAGATTCATTGGGACGTGCTGGTCCTGGACGAATCTCACTACCTCAAGAACCGAAAGGCGGTCAGGACCAGGGCCATTCTTGGGGAAGAGAAGAACATCGGCCTTCAGCCTCCGATTTGGGCTAATAGGAAAATCGCTCTCACAGGGACTCCCATCGTTAACCGACCCGCCGAGGTCTGGCCGGTCCTGGCCTGGATTGACCGCAAGACCTGGGGTAGTTTCTGGACCTACGCCAAGAGGTACTGCAACCTCCACTACAACGGCTATGGATGGGACGCAAGCGGCGCTTCCAACCTTGAAGAACTGAGCCGGAAGCTTTCCAGGTACATGCTTAGGAGGAGGAAGGAAGAGGTGCTTAAGGACCTTCCTCCTAAGATTCGTCAGGTCTTGGAACTTCCTCCCAACGGCGCTACCAGCCTCATTGCCAAGGAGAGGGAGCTGTGGGATAGGTATAGTGAAGAGCTTGCTAGGGCCAAGGCCGCCGCGGAGATCGCCAGGGCCGAGTCTGAGGAGGAGCTTAAGGAGGCCCTTTCCAGGCTTCGTGCCCTGGTCCGGGTTTACTTCCAAGAGATGTCCTTGGTCCGCCATCAGCTGGCCTTGGCCAAGGTCCCCAAGGCCCTGGAGCACATCCAGGACGTTCTCGAATCCAAAGACAAAGTCGTGGTTTGGGTTCACCACCGGGACGTGGCCGAGGCCGTTTTTGAGGGCCTTAAGGCGTACAATCCGGTCATGGTCCTCGGGGGCTCCTCTGCCGAAGCCAGGGCAGAGGCCGTAAGAAAATTCCAGGAGGACAAGGACGTTCGTGTTTTCATCGGGGGAATCACGGCGGCGGCTGAGGGGATTACTTTGACAGCCTCTGACACCGCCATCTTCATTGAGCTTGACTGGAGACCCGGGAAGCTCCTTCAGGCCGAAGACCGGATTCACCGCATCGGTCAGACTAGGAGCGTCATCATCCACTACCTGGTCTTTGACGGGTCCCTTGACGCTTACATGGCCAAGAAGTTGGCCGAAAAGATGGAGATCATCTCTAGGGCCGTGGATGGAAAGACGGCGGGGGAGGGGGACGAGGGGACGGAGGACGTGGTTCCTTTGGGGGACCATGTCTCTATTACTCCCAAGGAGGTCAAGGAGCCTGAGGTAAGGCTCTCCGTGGAGTCCAAGGTGTTCATCCTTAAGGCCCTTCAGACCCTTTCGGGGTACGACACCGACCGGGCTTCTTACCGCAACGACATGGGTTTCTCCAAAGTCGACACCTACATTGGTCACGAGCTTGCTTCTCGTTCTCACCTCACCGACCGCCAGGCCCTTCTTGGCCTTAAGCTGGTGAAAAAGTACAGGAGGCAGTTGGAGGACCTTATATCCAAGGCCCCCGAGGAGGTGAGGAGGTATGTCTATGGCGGCTGATCCGGCTGAGCCCTTGATTGACTCCTCTCCTCCTAGAGGTTATTCTCCTCACTCGATGAAGGCGGAGTTTCGGGAAAGCCTCTCCGAGGTCTTTTCTGAGGCTTCTAGGGATGAGGAGGTTTCGGCCCTCATCCCCTTAAACCGCTTGGTTGGGTTTAGGATTTCCCCTTCCGAGGGGCCTGAGGGCGGGGACGTAAGGTTTATTTTTGGTCCTAAACCCGTTGACCCCACCCCTATCAATAAGGACAAGGACGATGATTTATACCGGTTGTTCCTTAAATCCTTTTACTTCTCATGGCCTTTTTCCTTGGCGGTTAAGACGGGCTACATGAGAAGGGCCGTTGAGTCTTTAAGAAAGTCTCACGGGTTTGCCGGGACCATATTCCGAATCCTTTTACACGGAAAGGGGGTAGACCTATC
>Ga0308310_1000545_pt1 | contig 16667 bp, 15 predicted proteins | sample HotsprSampleMS65_FD_203672 | JGI IMG/M metagenome (GOLD analysis project Ga0308310, IMG submission 203672) | Hot spring phototrophic mat microbial communities from Mushroom Spring, Yellowstone National Park, Wyoming, United States - 20090730_MS65 ...
GCATTTGCTCAACCGAACTCGTTCCCGACGGAGCCGGCTGAAAAAATCTCAACTTCTCCCTCGCTCCAGAGACCCTACCAGCGGGGCTGTTTCCTTTTATAATTAAAAATGTGCCATTGTCAACTTAGATAGATGCTCCCCTTTTTCGCTCGCTTTCGCCGAAGGCCGAACTCCCGGAGCCGATAGCCGATCCAGGAGGGTTTGATCGCGGCGTGCTCCTCGTTCTCCATAAAGGCGGCCATGGCCTCCTTGATTTCCTTCGGCATCACCTGTTCTCTGCCTTTCTCTGCCAGCTTATAAAGTGCCAGCAGCAATGCCCTCCTCTCATCGTCCAATCCGTCCTCCTCGGCCTGTTCTGCATTTCGCCGGGCATATTCCTCCACCTGCTGCAACAAGCCCTCCCTGCCCAGGCGGTCCAGATAGGCCGCGATGGCCAGCAGCGGACGCCAGAGTTCTGCCTGCCGGTTGTTCAGACCGTCCGCACCAACACCGCGCCGGTACGCCTCCCGTACTTCCCGGAAGTGCTGCAGCGCAAAGCAGTACAATCCGTGTCGGGCCTTTGCCCAATCCTCTCCGGTTTCGGAGACCAGCCGGTTGCCCTTCGGCCCTGTCGTCCGGAGCATCGTGACCCGGATGCAGCGGCTTTCCAGCACGTCCTCCAGCCCCCGGATGCTGGCAATGGCCTTCGGCCCGTACACCTCAAACTCGGTGACCTGGTGCTCGTCGCCCTCGCAGCGGATCGCCGGCGAGCCCCGCTTGTAGCCCGCGTTCAACAGCAGCCGCAGGTCGCCCGCCAGGGGGTCCCGGAAGTCGCTCAGCCGCTCCGCTTCGTCTATGCCCAGCATCCCCCGGGTCGCCTGCACTATCCGGAACAGGGATGCCGGGGACAGGCTGCTGGAGACCCGCCCGTTGAAGGCCAGTTTCGCCAGGATGTCCAGGGTCTTGGTCTTGCCGCTGCCCTTCGGCCCCTGCAGGGCCAGATAGGGATAGGCCTCAAACATCGGGTACAGGTAAGTGCCCATCACCCAGAGGGCCAGCACCGTACTGGTTCCCGCATCCCGGAAGTCCACGTACTCGTCCAGGAGGCGCTCCGTCTCCCGAAGCACCTCTGTTGGCGGCGGCGCATCCCCCTGCTGGTAGGCCTGGATGTCCGCCCACGCCCAGCGCGCCGACCCGGGCAGTCGCGCCGGCGGGTCCCGCAGGATGACCGGCCTTCCTCCCACCGTGATCATCCGCTCCCCATTCAGGGGGATCAACTCCCGATCACTGGTGACCAGGTAGGGCTGGTAGTCCACCCTGCCGCCCGACCGGGTCATCAGGGGGACCATCACCACCGCCAGGTCGTCCAGGAAGTCCAGCGCAGGGGAGATGAGCGGGTAATTTCCCTCCAGGATTTCGGCAGGGTCGGGTTCTCTCTTCCCGTCGCGGGCCGCCGTCAACAGCCGGTCGTAGTCGCGGGACCGGAGGTCCGGCACCGTCTTGAGGACCTGGCCTTTATAGCGGGCCGCCGTGATGGGGGACCGGTCGGCCAGTTCCGCCAGAAGGGGGAAGAGGGTTTCCAGCGCCCGGTCCCGTTCGGCGCCCCGGGCCTGGGCCGTCCTCTCTATCTGGAGGTCCAGCCAGGTGGGGGCATTGGACAACAGGGCCCGGAAGTCTTCGGCGCTGGCCCCGTTCTGGGCAAAGGCGTTGACGTCCGCCGCGTCTTCCGGCAGGTGTACGATGCGCAGTAGCGGGCCAGCGGCGCGGGCCAGGGCCGCCAGGTCGGTTTTCCTGTCCCCGTCCGGGACGGCATAGAGGTCTGTCTCGCGCTGGCGGTGTCGGGCCAGGAGTTCGGCCAGGTTCTCCGTCACTCCGGACCCGGCCAGGGCCAGCGCGGGTATGCCCCACCCGCCCAGGGTGATGGCGCAGGCCTGGCCCTCCACGATGACCAGTTCCCGGACGCGCGGGGAGTACAGGGCGTTGCAGTAGGGCATTCGGGGCCCGGCCTGTTCGGCGGGGGGATTGTAGTGCTCCTTGCCCTCAACGGACCGTCCCGAGAGGTAGACCACCCGTCCGCCCTGGCGGTGGGCATAGACGATAGCGCCGCCCACCCGTCCGGCCCAGCGGTTCAGGGCATCGGCGACGGCCTGGGCCTGAGGATGCCCCAGAAGGGGGAGGGGACTGCCATCGGCATAGCCGATGCCCTCGGCCCGGATGGTTTCATCCGTCCAGGCCCGGCCCCGGGCGTATTCCAGCGCCCTGGGGGTCTCCTGAAGGCGCCGGGCGAAGTGGCGGGCGGCCAGGCCCAGGGCTTCCTCGTACTGGCGGCGCTCCTGGGCCCTCTGTTGCTCCTCTGGGGAGAGGGTGCGCAGGGGGATGCCCGCTCTCTGGGCCAGGGTCTCCAGGGCCTGCCGGAAGGTCAGGCCGTCCCGTTGCATCAGCCAGGTGAAAGCGTCCCCGTGCCAGCCACAGCCGAAGCAGTGGGCGTGGTCGTGGTAGATGGCCAGGCTGGGGTGGTGGTCATCGTGGAAAGGGCAGCGAACCAGTACGGGCTTCCCGTCCGGGTAGCGGGGAAGGGGGATGGTCTCCTCCACCAGGGCGGGGAAGTCCACCGCTTCGCGGATATGTTCAATCACGTCCCGGCTTGTCATGGTTTTCCTCCTGATACGTACTCGTGCTGAAGGCTGGCTCCTGCGGGGGGCGGCGAGCCGGGAACGCGGGACTTGCGCTGCAGGGGCGAAGGGGGTATAATAAGGGCGAAGCGCCCGGTATACCCATTGGTGCTTCCCGTCCCCGCCCCGCCGCTCCCCCGGCGGGGCGCACCTTTTATTCTCCGTTGGTCTGCCATTGCTCCTCCTCCAGGTGCTCCCACCAGCTGGCATCGTATTGCATTCGGCGGTTGTACTTCACCTTCCTGCCGTGGCCCAGGAAGATGAAGGGCCCGCCCATCTTCCTGGCGACATTGGGGTTTCCGGCGGCGCGAACCTGTTCCGCATACTCCAGATAGTCCATCAGGGCGGGTAGGTAGATCAGCCAGGTTTCGCCGGACTTCTCCGCCCGAATCTGGCGGCGCTGGACCATGGTTGCAATTGCGGCCCGGGAGCGCCCGGTCAGTTCCGAAGCCTCACGAATGGTCACCCAATTTCTTTCAGGCATGGTCTTCCTCCTGGTCTCAGGGTATGGAAATAAAAAGGGGCGGTCGCGCCTATGGCGGCGCAACCGCCCCTCCAATACTACTGGCAAAGGGAATACACGGGCCAGTAGCGCTCACCATGGCGCTATGGCTTCCCCGGGTCGCGATACACTACCCTCGCGTCCGCCTGGGGAAGCGCTGCTTACCGGGCCGGAAGGCAAGCGTACTGGCCTGGATGTCCGGTGTTCCTGTTAGTGTTGCTTCAGGATGTCCTCAGGTTGTGCAGGCCACTTGAGCGATGAGAAGGCGTTGCTCGGTCATTGGTAACCTGTCTGTCCGGCGGTTTGTCAACCGGGTTTTGCGGGTCTTTGTACTCATTATGTGGGGAATTCAGACCGCAAAAGCGAATTTGACAAACCGCAGGTCTCACCCCAGGGGATTGGTCCGAGGGAGGTCGGCCTATGCCGACCTCCTCTGGGTATATCATAGCAAGGTCTACGAAGGCCGATCACTCGCTGCAACCCAAAATGGGGACGCCTCGGGCGAGCGTCTCAGGGCGAGCAATCCCTCTGGACCAAGACCCTTCGGGGCCGAGGGCTTTGGAGCGTGGCCCCCGAGATGTCTCTCCACTCATTGCCCGAATAGTGGATGGTCGCTACCTGCCAGTGTTGACGAAAGTCGTCCGCCACCGGCTTTTGGCCTTGGCGCAGGCTGATGCCCGGCACAGTGTGCCAGGGAAATCTGATTCCCGGTCAGCGCGCAATGGCGGGCATCCTGGCAGGTAACGAGATTGGTAATGTGCTCTTTGACGGTGATTTTTGCTCAGTGGCCTGGATTTTTTGTTGCAAGCTGCCCCAGCCCTACGCACAGCATCTTGACGTTTTATTGTCATAAGCTGTTGGCTGTCTTGAGCAGGCGAAATATCCAGGTATTGACTCTTTCTCCTGCTCTCATGCACTGCCAGGGGGCAACTTGCCATCCAGCCTATTCAATTGTTTGGCGTAATCACCTACCCGCTGTCACTGCGAGGCAACGATAGCCACCAACGTAATCCCCTCTCAGGCCGGGAGATTGCTTCGCCGCCTTCGGCGGCTTGCAATGACACGGAGGGTAGGTAATTACTGTTTGGCTTGAATTATACAACCTTCCAGGCGTCTGTCAAGTGCCTTCCGCCGTTGATGTTAAATCCGCCCGTCAAGCGCAGGGCGGCACCCGGATATACCCTATCTCAGGTTCCGAGAGAGAACTTTTGCGGAGTCAGCGCTTATTCTCTGTCCCTCTCTCAATGTCGGGGGCGCAAAACGGCCCGTGAAATTGGCTTCTGACGTTTCACATAATCCCCCTTTTGCGAAACGTCAGGGACGGGTCTCCGCTCCCCTCTCCGGCCCGTTCTCCACCTCTCCCAGGGCCGCTTCCAGGAAACGGGCCGGGTTCTCCTGCATCCGGTTCACGATACGGGCGTAGATGCGGGTCGTGTCCACGCTGGCGTGGCCCAGCATATCCGCCAGGGCGTCCACCGCAGCACCGAAGGCCCGGGCCCACACCGCCGCGCTGTGGCGCAGGCTGTGGCAGGAAATCCCGCCCCGCTTCAGCCCCAGACGCTCCAGGTAGTGGTCGGTCAGCGCCTCCACCGCCCGCCGGGTCATCCGGCGGCCCGTGAAGCGCTTTGCCCGGTCCACTGCCACGAAAAGCGCTGTTTCCCCCTCACCGGCGGCCTGTTCCCGCACCGCCAGCCAGTCCGCCAGGCGCTGGCGGCTGATATCCACCAGGTAGACCGTCCGTCGCTTTCCGCCCTTGCCCGGGACGGAGACCGTTCCGGCGTCCGGGTCCAGGTCGGCCACGTCCAGGGCCACGATTTCCCCCACCCGCAGGCCGTGAACGCCCATCAGGGCCAGGATTGCCCGGTCCCGTGTCGCCCGCAGACCGTCCCCCCTGGGGGCATCCAGGAGCCGCTTCAGCCCTTCCAGGGGCAGGAAGCGCACCCGTTCGTCCCGCGCCGTTCGCTCCCTGGGGGGCCGGATGCCCGCCGCCGGGTTGTCGGTGCGGTATCCCCGCCAGACGGCGGCCTGGTAGAAGCGCCGGACCGCTGCCAGGCGGGTGGCCACCGTTGCTCTGGCGTACCGCTCCACCAGGTGGGCCCGGTACGCCTTCAGGTCGTCTTCCGTTGCCAGGGCGGGGTGAAGTCCCTGGGCCTGGCACCAGGCCAGGAAGTCCCGCACCTGGGCCTGGTAGGTGGCCACCGTGCGGGGGCTGGCGTCACCCTGGGCCACGTCCAGGCGCAGGAAGTCGGCCCAGGCCAGAAGCAGGTCACCGGTGCTCACCGGCACCCGATCAATGGTTTCGGACCGCCTGATTTCTGTGGTCATCGCATTGCTCCTGATTGCTGATCTCTGTCTGGTGCTGGAAAGCCGGGTTCGGGAATGCCCCGGGCATACAGCGGTACAGGCAGGGTTCTCCGGGGAGCAAAAGGGGCAAAAGGAGCAAAATCCCCTATAGTGGGGGGTCTATTTTGCTCCCCGGCCGGGGTTCACCAATTTCCCCTCAGCGGTCGCACATAGTACCACAGCGAGTCCTTTCTGGCGGAAGATAACTGGCAGATTCGCAGCGTCACCCCCGCCGCGTCCTGTGGACGCCGGGAAGCCCAGAGGTCCAGTTCGTTCACCAGCCGATTCAACACTTCCCGATTGGGCACGAAGAAATAGAAATCTTTGGTGACCTGAGCATAAGCGCTCCATTTATCCAGCCGTTGCTCTCCCTTGCTGGTCGCCCGTTCGCATTCCACAAACATCTTGCGGCCATCAAGAACGGCGACCAGGTCCACCTCAAAGGGCCGTCTGTGCCCGGAGAGAGGGATGGGCTCCGGGAAAAGGTCCACCATCTCGGCGCCCGCTTCCTCCAGGGCCTGGCGTGCCTGAAGTGCCAGGACGACCTGCTCCTGGGACTTGTGACGCCGGAGCAGGCGATCCACCTCCGGCTCCACCGGTTCTGTGCCGAAGAGGGCGCGATAAGCCGCCTTTCCTTCCCCGGTCAGGCGGATAATGCGGGGAGGACGGCCGATGACTTCCGACGCCGCCAGGTCTTCGGCAATCCACCCCCGGTCTTTCAAAGACTGAAACAGTTCCCCCGTAGCACCCGAACGGGGAGACCGACCGAGGGCCCGGGCCACCGACTCCCGAAGGGAAAGGCCCGTGCTGCCGATGATGCCCAGGGCCTCTACGACGGCGAATTCCACATCCGTGAGGAGCCACCCGGCGGGCTTCTCGCCGTCCGCTGTTTCCGGCGGGGTGGGGGCTGCCGGTATCTCGGGTCCCGATGCGGTCCCTCTGGCCTGTCCCCGCATCAGCCTGTGGAGCATCTCGTTCTCGGTCTGCAGTTGTTGCAATTCCTGCTCCCGGATTGCCAGGCGCAACTGTACCTGCTGCAGTTGTTCGGTGAGCGCTTCCTTCTCATCGGTCAGGCGACGGTTTTCCTGGCGGAGTTGCTGGATTTCCTCCTCCTGTCTTTCCAGTATCTGTGGCCCGCTCCCGGCCATGATTCTCAGCCGGTTGAGTTTCTCTTGTCCACTTCTCAGAATCCATGCGACCAGCTGGTCCGGAGGCCACTGGCGCGCGTCGGGGTGGTCCCGGATCATCAGGTTCCACTCTTCTGCCAGCAGGGTTATCGCAATCTGGCGGAGGGCATCCAGCATCTGACGGTAATGATATTCCGCCATTTCTTTGACCCGCCTTGTGGCTTCCAGCGCGGCTTCCGCTTGGGCCAGTTGGGCTCTCAGGAAATCTTCCTGGGACATTTGTTCACCTCCGTAAGAAAGAGTTAGAGCCCTTTTCTGCTATGGGGCAGGTTGGGCTTTGCTGGTCCCTTGCAGCACCTTTCGGGGGCGCTTTTTATGGGTGTTGTCTACGGTACCTCTTACGGTGCCCTTTCGGGTGCCCTTGAAGGGTGTCGTTTATTGGCGGGGTTTTTGTGTCCGCCCGCATGCCAGGTCGCAGGCCCTGGCGGGTCGGCGGCCAGCGCCAGGCCGAAGGCCGGCCCCAGCGCTCCCGGCCAGAGGCCGGAGCATCGGGCGCCCCCAGGCAGGCGATCGCTGGACCAGCGGCCTGGGACGCTGGCCAGGTCGCCGCGATTGACCACGATTGCGCCAAAATGCGGCGCAATTGGCGCAATCGTGGCCATGGCGCGGCGTCAACGATTGCTCCACGCTCTGGAGCAATCACGGCCCGTCCTCTCCCACAACGGTGAAGTGCCGGGGCTTGACGGTCTCCACCTGGGGCATCGGCGCGCCCTGGGGCAGAAGCGGCGGGGTCTGGACCTGCATCGGCGGGATGACCACCACCTGGGGCGGGGTCATCATCGCGGCGCTGGCCTGGCCGTTGGCCTGGCGCTCCCGCGCCCGCAGGAAGGCCATCAGCGCCAGGGTCAGGTTCGCCAGGGTGATGACGCTGGCGCACCCGATGGTAGCGATGGCCGTCAGTACGTCCGTCTCCAGCCGCTGAAGCATCACGTAGACCGCCATGCCCACAGCAACCAGGCCCACCAGCCCCACGTAGCCCAGGGCCACGTAGCGGGCCTTCTTCTCCCGCCGGTTCGCTTCCGGCGGCGGGGGCGGGGGATAGTAACCGTAGTACGTCACTTCGGACCTCCTTGCCGTAGTTCCCTGCAAATGGGGCAGAGAAGGCGGGGGGCCGCCTTCATCCGCTTCAGCCGCCGTTCCAGGTCCCGGCCCCCGTCCGGCCAGGTCCGTACCACCTGCCAGGGGATACCGGCCCGCGCCACGGCGGACATCAGCGCGCTTCCGTTGCCCCGCCGGTGGGCTTCCAGGCGGGCCTCCAGGTCAACCGCAAAGCCGATGTAATGCTGGGCCTGCCCCCTGGGGTTGTCGGGGTTGCCCAGGGGACGGTCAAAGTGAATCAGATAGACGGCCATTGTCCGCCTCCGGGGATTTCTACTTTCTACTTCTACCTCTCCCAGAAAGCCGCATCGGGCCCCGGAAGGGCGTCAAACGGGTCTTCTGTCGGGGTAGAAGTAGAAGTAGAATCTGGCCCACCGGCCAGTTCCACCTCCAGGCGGGTAATCGCCGCCATCGTCAGGTCCCAGTAGTGCCCGCCCGCCGGCGCGTTGTCCCCAAAGAGATACCGCACCGCTCCCGTCTTTGCCCCCCACTCCCCCCGGTGGGCCTTCCACCAGGGCCGCAGGCGGTCGGCCAGTACCGCAATCTCGTCTACCTCCGGGTCCTGGCCGGAATAAAGAAGGGGGATCGCATCTTCTTTATTCCCGCCGTACTGGGGGGATAAAGTAGAAGGCGGGGCGGCGTTTGCGCGCAAACGACCGTTGCCGTTGCCGTCCCAGCCCTTTTCCTGGAAGAGGGCCCGGACCTCCTCCGGGGTGATGTACGCGGCCTGGAAGCGTTGCACCTGTCCTTCGGCCACTACGATGAAGTCCCCCCGGCCCAGCAACCGCTCCGCCCCCGTCCCCCTCCAGCCGGTCGCTACCCGCGCATCCTCCGGGCTGGTCACCTTCCCCACCAGCCGGACCGGGAAGTTGGCCTTGACCAGGCTCCCGATGACCGCCGCCGTCGGCTTCTGGGTTGCCGCAATGACGTGTATCCCCGCTTCCCGTCCCCGTTGGACAAGGCGGGTCAGGGGGCGCTCCGCGTCATCCCCGGCCACCATCAGCAGGTCTACCAGTTCGTCTATAACCAGGATGACCGTCTGGCCTGTGGCGGGGCGCTCCATCAGCCGGACAAGGCTCCCCAGGGCCTCCACCGCTTCCGCCGGGTCGCTGATGACGGGGCGGGCCAGGTGGGGCAGGTCCGCCAGGTCGCGGAAGGCCGTCCCCTTCGGGTCAATGAGGACAAGGCGCAGGTTGCAGGACGCAGGGCACAGGGCCAGCGCCCCACCGCTCCCCCGCCCGTTCCCCCCCGCTTCGTTGAAGTAGGCCAGGGAAAGCACCATCGCCCGCAGAAGGGCGGTCTTCCCGCTCCCGGTCGTTCCGGCTACCAGGATATGGGCCACGTCCGGGGACGGCAGGCGGATGAGAATGGGGACGCCATCATCCGCAATGCCCAGAACGGCAGTCGCCGGTGGGACGTTATGCAGGCCGCGCAGAAGGGGCACAAGGCGGACGGGCTGGGGGTCATCACGGGGGACCTCCACCGCAATGGCCGCCCCCTGGCGGGCCACGCGGACCTGGGGGATGTCCAAAGCGGCGGCCAGTTCTTCCGCCAGGCCCGTAATGGACGCAATGCGGACCCCCATCGCGGGGACGACCTGGTAGCGAATCCAGCGCGGGGTGACGGTCCCGCCCGTCACGCGGGCAGGGACCTTGTGATGAGCAAATAGCGCTTCTATGCGGTCAGCCTGATACTCCAACAGTTGACGCATTGCCAAGCCCTCCCTTTCGTGATATAATGACAACGGCGGGGATTGCCAAGCCCTCCCGCCAGCCCCCCGGTCGGCGGCTACCGGCTGGGGGGTTCTTTATTGCCATCTGCCGGTAGCCTCTGCCACATCGGAGCCTTCGCTATACCTCACAAAGCCGTTCTCCTCCCAGACCGCTATCGCGTTCCGGCGCAGGGTCGGGAAAAGGGTCCGCTCCGCCCCTCTGACCCGGTAGGCCGCCACGCCGCCGGGGAAGTGGTAATCCGCCTCCCCGTGACGGGCCAGATACCAGAAGTAAAGGATGTAAGTGGGCAGACCGTCAACCTCTGCCGGGCCCTTCACGACAGGCCCGCTGGGGAAGTACTCCCTGGGGAACGACATGGCGTACTGATACGCCTCGTGTGTCAGGGGGTCCCGCAGAAGGTCATATACCGCCTCTTCCCGCTCTTCCCTCTCTTGGCACTCCGGGCAGAGGGGGCCGTCCTTCAGCCGCCAGCCGTATTCTTCCGCCAGTTCCCTGGCCTCCTGCTTTGAGAAGGCCCAGGGGCCCCGGTCGCCGCACCGGTTGCAGACGATGGCGTACTCCTTGCAGGTCCGCTCTTCATAGCGCATTGCCCACCTCACTCCTCAAAGAACTCTCCCAGTTGCGCGTCCAGGATGGCCGCCAGTTCGGGGTCCTCCTCCCCGGCGTACTCCGACGCAACGGGGATACGGTAGTTCGCCAGGGCCTCCCGCACCGCCGCCATCACGGTCTCCCGCAGGTCGGGCAGTACGGCCTCCACCGCCTCCCGGACGGTCTCCTCCCGCCCCACCCCGTTGTTCAGGCGGATGTAGGCCCGCACCGCCGCCCGCATCGCGGCGGACTGGTTGGGCTGGTTATCCAGCCAGGCCAGGATGTCCGCATCCCGCTCTTCATCCAGGGTGATCAGTTTCGCCACCCGGCCCATTCTCTTCCCCTTGCCAGTATATAACCAGTATATACTCCGGCGGGCCGGTATATACTGGATATATACTGCTACCCTGCTACTCCGTCCCCCCGAAGCAGCGCAGGCCCGCCCGCAGGTAGCCCACCACGTTGGCCATCTGGGGATCAACGGGGAGAGGGCGCAGGTGAGGGTACACCCGCCGGAAGAAGGGGGCCATTTCCAGGCTCCCGCCGCCGGTGAGGACAACGGCCTTGAGTTCCACGCCGCTCCCCCAGAGGGTGCGGGCTTTGGAGATGAGGGTATCGGCCAGGGCTTCCAGGTGGGGGGCCACCAGGCCGGAGATGTTGATCCGGTCGCCGTAGACCTCCACCTCCCGGCGCTGGACGGCCAGGTCCACCTTCCGCAGTTGCATCGCCCAGTCCAGACCGTACTCCCGCTTGAGGTCCTTCGCCACCTTCTGCAGGAGTTCCCCCATCCCGGACGTGATACTGTCGCTCCCCACCTCCACGTAGCGCAGGCGGTCCACCAGGACGTAGTTGGTGGTGAGGGTCCCGATGTCCACGATACCCACCCGCCCGGCGGCCAGGTCGGAGTCCACCAGTTTGCCCCGGCGGTCCAGGATGAGGGCAAAGAGGCTCCCCATCGCCTGGGGGATGATGTACGTCCCGGTGACGGTGAAAACGCGGGGGCGCTTCCCCTGGCGGCGGACCTCGTGGCGTCCGGTGAGCATCCGGCGCAGGGTCTCTTTGTTGCGGTCGTCATAGTCCCCCACGGGCAGGCCGGTGACAACGGCCACTTCCTGGGCATTGGTGGGGATGAGGGCGGACGCCACGGCGTAGAAGAGGGCCTTCTGCTCCAGGCTACCGGTCCGGGTGACGTCCAGGGTCTGGGCAACGCTGGCGCTCTGGAGTTCGGCGTAGTCCCCGACAAAGAGGGACCGCCCGTCTACCTCCAGGGCAATGCCGTGCCCGTTCTCCGTGATGATGTCGCTCTCATAGCGGATGAGTTCGGCGGGGCCCACCAAAGAGGGGATGACCACCGGGTGCCCCCTGGGGGTGAGGGCTTTGGTGTAGCCGTAGCCGATGTCCAGGGCCAGAATTTCGGTCATCCTTCCACCTCCAATTGTAGGGCTAATTGCAACGCTCTGGCGGGGGAGAGGGGGCGCTGGGCCGCTTCCGCCCGCCGGATGACGCTGGCCGGTCGCCCCCCAAACGAATGTGCCAATTTGGCACATTCGTTTTGTACGACATCACTGCCAGCAGGTCGCTCCTCTCCCACCGGCCCCACCCAGAGAAGCCCCCGCTGCAGGATGATTTCCCTGGGGGGATAGCCATACTTCTCCCGGAAGCGGGCTGCCGCCTTCTCCTGGGGAGTGTCCGGGGAGAAACAAAGCCAGTAGCCGGAAAGTCTGCTGTTATTCTGCATCCTGCTCCCCTTTCCGGCCCCCAGTTTGCAGGTCCTCTCGCCAGGGGTTATGCTTCTGCGGGCCCAGGATGTCCATTCGGGCTTTGTAGGCCAAAACGCTGTCCTGGTCCAACAACCAGTCACGGCCTATACGTTTTGCCTCAATCTTTCCCGTGCGGGCAAGGTTGCGAATGTGAGCCATCTTGTAACCCGTCAGAACAGTGGCCTCTTTAGTGGTAATCCAGCCTTCTGGTCCTTTGACCATGTTGCCCCCTGGTTGCGCTTTATGATGTTGTTACATCTTTTACGATGTAACTTGTGGTTTAAAAAAATACGGTTGTAGCACCGTTTGCGATATGAGTATATCATAGGGTGAATTTTTTGTCAAATCAAAAGGCAAGGGGCTACGGATGGCTCTTCTACATTATGTTTTGGTCCTTTTCCTGGGCCAGCGGGGGCCGCCGGGGGTGCGGGGCATCCAGATGCGGCTGTGGGCGCTGGGGGAGGCAGCGGGAGTGGAGGTGACGCCGCACCGCCTGCGGCACACCTTCGCCACCTGTCTCCTGCGGGAGGCGAAGGCGGACTTGGTGACCGTGACGGTGCTCCTGGGTCACGCCTCCATCGCCACCACCGCCATCTACCCCCGCCTCTCCGAGGCCGCCCTGGAGCGGGCAGTAGAAGGGCTGGGGTAGCGGGAGGGGGGCAGGAAATGGTGGGGGAGTTGTAGCGGGGGGCAGGTAGGGGCGAGGCTTGCTTCGCCCGTACGTGGGGAGCAGGAGGGCGAGGAGGGGATGCCGGTAGTGCGTGGAGAGGAAGCGCTGGCAGCGCCGTTTGTCTGAGCCCAAGAGATTGGGCTGAAATCGCCACCGTTCCGGTGAGGGGGCGGGGACGGCGGGCCGGGGCGGGCCGAAGAGCCCGCCCCGGCATTTCCCGGTTACCGGTTGCGCAGGACCAGGGGCAGGTAGACCTTCATTGTTTCCCCGAACAGCGCGAACCGGCTCAGATGGCAGAGGGGCACCTCCAGTCGGTTGGTAACGGGGTTCCTGAGGTAGTCCCCGCAGGCGGTGTCCTCCCACTGGCTCCCGTTCCAGCGCATCAGGACCAGCGTGGTCTCAATGGCGGGTCCCCGGGCCTGCTCCTGGTACTCCACAGACACCGTAACCGGCCTCTCAAAGGAGAAGGTCTCCAGCGGTTGGTCATCCCGAACGGCTTCCAGGTCAAAGGCCTGCCCGGCAAATTGGTAAGGAGAGGCAGAGGCATAGCCTGCTTCGGCACGGGCAGTATAGCGCAGTTCTATGCTCTGGGTGACTGCTCCGGCTGGAACCTGCAGAGTGGTTGTAAATCCGGCAGCGGTCGCCGAGAGCACGGCGCCAGCAGCGGGCTCTATTGTCGCTGTAACCGTCGCCCACTCATCCGCGCCCAGGTCAGGTGCGGGGCCGAAAACGCGAACTTCGCCGTCAATATCGGATGTCACTCCTGCATTCACCCCCCGGTCCCGGGCCGCCGACTCCCGGGAGATGTGATAGCCGTCAGCGGCAAAGGCGGGGTCGCCGATGTACTGGCGCTGCACCACGACCAGGGAGCCCGGCGCCTGCGAGACCGTGATTGGCGTATTGTGCCACAGGATGCTATCCACGGTGACCGTGTTCCCTGCGGTGACGCTGATGCCGACCGTGTGACTGACCAGGATCATGTTAGTCATCGTGACCACAGATGCTCCGACGAAGGGCCGCACGACAATTCCGCTTCCCTCTCCTCCGGCGTTGCGGGCGATCGTTGTATGCAGAAGGGTCATAGTGTCTGCACCTATGAAAATGCCAGGGCCCCAACTGCTGCTCCATGTAGTATTGTTATTGACGATGACATCGTTCACCAGTACCGGGTTGCAGGGGGGATAACAATTGAACACGGAGATCCCACCTCCAGCCTGGTAGGAGATGTTGTTGGCGATGATGTTGCCGGAGAGCACAGGGTTGCCTCCCCCGATATGTATGCCTCCCCCATAAAATGCCCGGTTGTTCATGATCTGGTTGTCCTTTACGATCACGAAGCCGGAGACCCCAAGCCCTCCCCCGCCATATGCGAAGTTACCGGAGAAAGTGTTCTTTTCAACGAGGACATCATTCCCCTGAACGGAGAGCCCGCCTCCGGCATAGCAATTGGCCCCTCCGGCAACGTTGTTCAGGAAAACGTTTCCAAGGATTCGGGAACCGCTGGCGTTTTTCAGGTATACCCCCGCGGTGCAATCTCCCTGATTCCCGACGATGCGGCTGTTGATCAGCATTATCTGGGAGTCGCGGGCGTATATCCCACCGCCAATGTTCAATTCGTAGTAAGACTGGCCGGAGGGAGCGATGTTGTTTACAATCTCTGCGTTGCTGATGGCAACGGTTGCGGAGAGGATGTAGAACCCTGCCCCGACGTTCCAGAGTTCCCCGTGCCAGCTCCGATCACCGCCCAAACCGGCAGAATTGCCGTTGATCACACGCAACCCTTCCAGGGTCACCTGGGTCCCGATGATGCAGAAACCCCTTCCTGCCTCTTGCGCATCCAGCGTGGTGGGGTTCGCCACAGGGTCGGAGACATTCCAATTTGTTGTGGCGTATCCGCCCCGAATGGTGACGGGTTTGGTGATGGCCACGACCTGGGTGGCGGTGAAGTAGCCCGGGATGTTGAGGGCGGGGCGGTTCTGCACGCCGGTGTAGATGCCAGCCGCCACGCGGATTTCATCGCCAGGGGCAGCCGCGTCCACCGCCGCCTGAACGCTGGAGTAGCAGGGAGTGGCCCCTCCGCAGTTTCCTGCAGGGGCCACATAGCGGACTCCGGGACTGGCCTGCACCGGCATCCGGGAGTTCAGCAGGAAGCAGGTCAGCGCCAGGATTCCGCCTATCAGAAGTGCCAGTGTAATACGGAAGGTCCGGGGGTTCATTTGAGCACCTCCTTTCTAAACAGGCAACATCTACTGTGGATGGTTTTTGGGGGGCGAACCTGTTATGAACTCATCGTTCTCCTCCTTTCTTCGGATGGTTGATCCTGTTGGTCCCCCATACTGTTGGAGTTGCCCGGTCAGTCTAACGGTTGCGCAGGACCAGGGGGAGGTAGACCCGAAGAGCGGCCCCCACCCGCACGATGTTGTTGCCGATGTCCCGGTCCTCTATTTCGTGGTTGACGTCCACCCCCGCATAAAAACCGGGGAGCGACGTGCTCAGGGTGATGGTAACCGTCCGGGATTGCTGGGCAGGGACACTCGGCCGGGTGGATGCCAGAGGCGTCGTTCCGGACACCGGCTCCCGGTCATACAGTCCCAGCATCAGATGATTGGCATCCCGCATCCCCAGGTTGAACACCCTCACGGTGACCGCTGTTCCACCCGGGATGCTGGTCATCCGGACCTCCCCTGGTCTCAGCGCCGGGTCCGGCAGAATGCCCACGCCGGCCCAGCCGGTGTTGTTGTCCTCGGCCGCCTCCACCACGGCCCGGTTCGGGTCCGCCAGGGCGTAGACGATGTGCCAGCCGGTGGCCACCGGAGAGGCGTCCCAGACCAGTTGGGCCGGAGCCTCGGCGCCCGCTTCCAGAGTTCCCAGAGCGGCCTCCCCAATGGACATCCCGGCCACAGGGTCGTCCAGGCGGAAGCCCACCCGAACCTCCGAGGCCCGCACCACCCCCGTGTTGGAGACCATCGCCGTCAGGGTGATGGTTTGTCCCGCGCCGTAACTGACCCTCACGTCTCCCAGAACCAGGTCGGGGACGGAGGCGTATCGGAAGGCCTTGTTGTTTGCCTCATCCCATTCGGACACCCGACCGGCGGGGTCGGCCACAGCGTAGAGGGGGAAGGGAGCGCCGGAGGGCGGAACGTTCCAGTTCACCTGAACGGTGGCGGTCGTTCCTCCGCGCAGGGTGAGACCGGCTGTGGCGGTGCCGATGAGCACGCCTCCGGAGGACGGATCGCCCAGGTAGACGGATACCGCCGGGTTCTCTACCGGCCGGTCGCCGATGTTGTGCACCGTCACCCGGACCTGAGCCGCCGTGCCCGGCGCCGGATTATCCGGCTCCACCAGGATGTCGGCGGCCGTCAGCGCCAGGTCCGGCCCCAGCGTGTGCCGCAGGACGTACAGGTCGCTCTGCCCGAATTGGACAACATTGCTGATGACCAGGGTGGGGGAGACGGTGACGGTAGTGGTGAGGATGGCATCTTTCCCGTACGCCATCAGCAGTTCGCCGGTCGGGGCAAAGGTGGGGGCCATGAACTTCTCCGCCGAGCGATCCCGGGTCAGTTGCCCCACCAGGCTGAAAACATCGTGGGCCTGATCGTAGACGGAGTAGAAGACGTCCACCCCCTCCTCCGAGGAACCCTGCCAGAGGAGCGCCAGGTTTCCGGCCCTGTCCTGGGTGGCCGCGTAGTCCAGCACAGCGGCCGATTCCTCCACGGCGATGGGGACGGGGGTTCCGCTCAGGTTGTTCAGGAGGGCATAAAGGGTCTGCCCTTTCAGCCAGAGCAGGCGGGGACGGCCGGAGGCGTCGTACATCAGGGTGGGGTGGTTGTCCGGTTCCCCGTCGCTGGTCAGGCGGGTGGGCGCCGTCCAGGAGGAGCCATTCCAGAGCAGGAGGTAAAGTTCCTGGTCTCCGGATGTGGCGAGGTCGCCGTCGGTATCCAGCGTGTAGGCCACGCCCATCGTTGTCCCGCTGTGCCGGGCGGCGGTGATGTCCAGGACGTTCGCCGCGTGGCTTTGGTGCACAAATCTGGACAACTGGGCAGGGTTGAGGTATAATGATTATTATGAAGAGGAGAAAACATTCCCAACCCCAGCAACAAAAACAGCAAAAGCGGAGAAAGAAGACCCGGAAGAC
>Ga0308310_1000550_pt1 | contig 16569 bp, 11 predicted proteins | sample HotsprSampleMS65_FD_203672 | JGI IMG/M metagenome (GOLD analysis project Ga0308310, IMG submission 203672) | Hot spring phototrophic mat microbial communities from Mushroom Spring, Yellowstone National Park, Wyoming, United States - 20090730_MS65 ...
TTTCCAGGGTTATTCCCATAGCCGCCTTAGCCAGCCTCGGGTACGATTTTGTTAATAACCTCCTTGAGGCCAGGAAAAACTTCGGAGGAGGTCTTGGGGGCTTTCTAAAGTCAGCCGGGGCCTCTGCTATATCCACCCTTTCCCTTGGTCTCATACCTCCGGAGGTTTCCACGAAGTTCGTTAAGGCCATCTCCGATGCGCTCTCTGGCCTAGTTCAGAGAATAAGTGATGGCCTGAAGGCGGTTTTTTCTGGAATATCCGAAATCCTCTCCAAGTCTTACAACTTCATTAAAGAGAAGATATCCTCGGGACTTGAGGCGATTGGCGGATGGATATCTTCTGGATTAAACTTCATAGGTAACTCCGTTTCCTCTGCTAAAAACTTCATCTACCAGTCCATTTCTGGGCTCTCTTCTTGGATTTCTAATGAAGTTTCTTCATTGACTAAACTTTTAAGTTCCGGATTTGAAAGCATAAAGAGCTTCGCCAAGGGAGTATCCGACTCCGCCTCAGAACTGGCCGGAAAAGTTTCTTCCTGGTTCTCGGAAAAAGTTATCTCTGGTGTCAACATAGCTAAAGACATATCCTCAAAAATAGGCAACTTTGTTAGCTCTGTCATACAAAACATAACATCAGGAATATCCTCATTCTTTGAGGGGGTCAAAAACTTCTTCACCGACATAGGCCAAAAGATAGTCTCAGATCCTATAGGAACCATAAAGACCCTGGTTATTGGATTTAAGGACATAATAAACACCATTATCCAAAAAGCCATTAAAGGACCTTCCGGAGGGGCCAAGGATAACCGACCTCCGGCTCCTCCTTCGGCCACAAAGCCCGATTTGGGGTTCATACCGGTCCGTTCTGTCGCCGCCGACCCCAGACATCCTGGTTCCCTTCCCTCTATAGGTCCTAGCTCAGATATCGTTGGAGTGTACCAAAACGTGGTCCGTGCCGCCGTGGGGGATTATCCAGTTACCCAGCTAATAGGTCAGAATAGGCCCTACTACGACAGCCAAGGAAACCTGGTAAACCCCATGGGCTATGGAAGATACGGCCACATGGGTATAGACGTAGCTACCCCCTTAGGAACTCCTGTCCGGGCTCCTTTTTCTGGCGTAGTCGTTGATGCCTCAGGAGGGGCTTGGGGGAAGTCCATCTATTTGGTGGGTAGAAACATTGCCCTAAGGTTTTCCCATTTGTCCTCTATAGAGTTCCCCTCGGGTAGCGTAGTTAAGGCCGGCCAGGTTATAGCCAAGACCGGGAACACCGGGAACTCTACCGGGCCTCATCTGGACATAACGGCCTACACCGCCAGGGATGGAAAGGTGGGAACCTGGATTTCAAACTACCAGGTGATAAACAGATTAGTTTCTTCTGAGATTAGTGGAAAACCTCTTAGCGAAAAAGAGCTAGCCGAACTCCAGTCTAAGGTAAGAGAAGGATTACCGAAAATCCAGCAGGCGGCCTTTGACCAAAACCAGGTTCCCGTATCCTCTCCTTTCGGCCTGGCCCTACAAAACATCGCCGAAAGAGCCGCTTCCCTTCTTGGCATAGACCCTAGTCGGGTGGGCGAGATCATATCGGCGCTAAGGCAGAGAATGGCCTGGTTTGCTAGTTATCTTGAAAATCTTAACCGGGGAAGAGTAGTGGATATTAGGGAATCAGAAAAGATGATTAGAGAGATAATAGGGAAGCCCGAAAGGTTCACTACCTATCCGATGATCAAGTACGACAAAGATGAGGCTCCTCCTCTTACCCCTCCTACCCGGGTAACTTCCAAAACATCCCCTCCAACTAAACCCCCGCCGGCTAGGGAGAAAGTGGTACCTGCATCTCCGACTCCCAAAACGCCCGCTTCCGGACAAGACAAGGGGAGGGTGGTGGTAAGGGAGTCCGAAAGGAAGGTTGACTTCGCCACTTATGAGGCAACAACGGGACAAAGAGCACGTATACAGCAACTAAGGAGAAGAGCCTATAACTATGCCGTTGAACAGAACAGGATCGCTAAGTCCCAAGGAAAGGAGGAGCCTTACGATACCCTAGGAATACTTCAGGGGAGGTACGATGACTACATACTAAGGAACAACGGCATTCCTCCAAGAAAAGACAAGGTTTCTCCTAAACCCAAAACTTCCCCAGTTTCTCCTCCGAAGGTTGGGGATAAGAAAGGAACGAGTCAACCAGGGGATAAGGCCCCTCCTCAAGGTACAAAGACCCCTGCCCCCGCTCCTAAGCCAAAGGCTCCTCCAACCCCTTCAACTCCCTCAACCCCAGCTCCTGGTACAAAAAAGCCCGGTGATGCTACTGCCACCAAGGAGGTCCGGGCATCGGCTAGCTCTGGCCTTGATCAAAATCTTTCTGGATACCTGGACAAACTTCTTACAGGAGGTGAGCCTAGAGGGGCTGGAGCCGTTCCCACTCCGGGCCAAGGTTCGCCTGCTCAGCCCGCTCAACCGGCAACGGGTCAAGTGTCACAAGAATCACGGCCCGCCGCCGGCGCACGGGCATCTGCACGGGCATCCGAACAGGTGTCCGCACAGGCATCGGTTCAATCGAGGCCCGTTCCCATGGAGAAGATAACCCCCTCCTTGAACCTAAAGTACACTCCCACCAGCCCTCTTCAGGTGAACTCCACTCCCCCTCAAGCCCCCACTTCCCCCATGGCCGCTACCCCGGCTTATGTGGGAACTGGGTCTAGAACGACATCGAACGAAAGCATTCAAGAACTTCTGCTGGTAAACACCTTGATAGGTTAGGTTATGATAGAATGAGGTCTAGGTAAAATAGATGGGGGTAGAAATGGCGAGATTTTACTTTAAAAGAATATCCTTCTCTGCTGACCCTATATCGGAAGTTCCCGCTTTGGCCACCCCTCTCATAAAAGTTGCCTTGGACCCGCCATTGAGTCGTTCCTATCCATATAGCCCCTACTACAACTACCGAAATGTTTCGGGCCAGCTTTTCGTTGACACTCTAAACGGGTTCGCCTTCCTAAAAGACATCTCTAACTCCGAGTATCTTATGAACTTCTCCCAAATCCCGGCCTTTGTAAAAATATACCCGCCTTCCGGTAACCCCATGGTCATCCTTCTTTCTCCTCGTCAATACCTGTACCAGGGGGTTCTTTACTCGGAGTATGACCCGAGGTTTGTCTCTCCCACTTCAAGGGACCGAGTACCGCCAGATTATGCTACACATTACCGGCCCCCCGAAGGTACCTTGATCGATGTGCTTCTGCGGTTGGAGGGGGCAGGCTACGAGGTTCACATCCACGAACACCCCCGAAGCGGTTCCTCCATATGGATCGATTTCTCCATTTACCTGTGGCCCCGCAACCCGGAGTTCGTCATAGACTTCTGGGACGATGGGGTGGGGGCATGGGACGATGGCACCAAGTGGGAATACTCCCTAAATAATGCGGTAGACCTGGAACTTATCCCCAGTCTGGTGTGGGAAGTGAAACCGGCTCATGCCCGCTTGAGGTCCATCTACTACATTCCGGGACTCCGAGACGCTTGGGATGATGGAGCGGCGTGGGATGAAGAGGGAGACGTTTGGGGTCCTGAGTCCGTACAAATATACCCGTAAGGTATAATAAACGATAGCTATAACGCACTAGGTTAAGGATTAAGAATGCCAAAAAACCTAACGCCAGAAAACCAATGGGAAACCGAATTTCAAGTGCCCCTTCCAGGTGAACCCAGAAACATTGGTCCGCTAGAGACTCTTTTCCAGCGGCTCTTGAACCGAACCGAAAGGTTAAAGAACCGCCTCGGGGCCATCCTGGGCACGGCCTGGGATGCCACGCCGCCGGCTACCCTGGCTGGACTGGCGGGGCGGGTCAGCACGTTGGAAAGCAACCAGGGTGGTACAACTCTCGCCGCTCACCGTAGCGCCTCCGTGCTGGACCACCCGGATGGGAGCGTGACCCTTCAGAAGTTGTCGAGCGCCGCTTTCTCTGCCGCCCCTACCCCCAACACGCTGGTGCTCCGGAACGCTCAAGGAGCGGTCCAGGATGGAGCAGCACAGAGCTTATATAGAGCCACCAGGGTCAACGGGATATACACGTGGGCCACGCCCAATCAGTGGCTCCGGCTAGCTCAATGGACTGAGTTCTCCGGGAACCACCTGGGGCTATTCGCCGACCTCCGCATTGCGCGCCTGCGCGAGACAAACATAGGTACAAGGCTCCGGGTCAGAATACAAACGGACGGGTCAGGTGCACTCTTCAACCCCACCATCTCTATAGCCCACGATCAAAACACCATCGTTACCAACGCCGTGCTGGTCCAGACGGCGGCGGACGTTTTTGAGCTGTGGGCGCTGTTCCCAGGCGGGGTCGTGTACGTGGAAGGGGTGGCGGCCGTCACCAGAGGATCTATAAACCTCACCCCCTATGGCGATGTCTCTACCCTCGTCCAGGACTCGCCCCCCAGCCCAATCTCCGGCGGCATCTACTTGGAGTGGGACGATGCCACGGCGAACCAAACATTCCCCGGCCCCGGCTACATCGTGGCGGCGAGCCGTGGAACCACCTCCGGCTACATCCGCTACGACAACGGAATCCAGGTGTGCTGGGCCACCATCACCGTGGATAGCGGAACCTGGACCTACCCGGCGGCGTTCGCATCCACCCCCCGGGTCCAGGCCACGGCCCAGGACACGGCACCCCGTCTAGTCACCATCACCAGCGTCTCCACCACGGCGGCCGGCATCCTCAGGACCGACCTGTCCGGGAACACACAGTCCGGGACCGTTCACCTATACGCCGTTGGCTTGTGGAAGTAGTCTTAGGAGGTAGACCATGATTAGGGTTCGCTACATACCGCAAGTAGGATTGCCCAAACACCGCCTTGACTACACTTGGGAAGGCTTGACCCTTACCGCCACTCTATACCGGGGCGAAGAGGTCGTGGGTCAGGAAGTTTACGACCTTTCCGACCTTCAACCCGGAGACGAGGTGGTAAACGTGGAGCCCACGGCGTTACCGTTCTCTCCCCTCGTCTCCGCCAAGCGCATAGACGGAGAAACGTTGGAGGTAGCCCTTCTCTACTGGCACGAACCAGGTGATGAACCTGAGCTTGAAGAGGAAGAGATAGTGGGTAGCTAACTGAACCGCCGCCCGGCCGAGGTGGACCGGGCGGCGGTTCAAGCTCAAGAGCAGGGGAAACGCATCCCTAAGGCGCTGGTTGGGCTCCAAAACTATAACATCCACACTCAACCGGGCTGTGCATAAGCACTCACCTTGCTGACCGGGGCGTGACTGGACTTGGTCAAACCTGACCTAGAGCGTGAACGCTTGCTGACCTAAATTATGACGTATGACACTAGTCTCGCTAGTCTCTCCTGATCCTCTAAGACTGGCCCTCAGGCTCGGAGCCGTGTCCTCCCTGATAGGCCATGTCCGGTGAGGGAACCCCGTCCGGGGGCTTTGTCGTTTCCACGGGTGTTGGACCAGAAGTGGGACTACCAGGGGGTGCCGAAACGTGAGTGTGGGAGTTGTATTTAGAGATGAAGTCGTTAATTTTGTCAACAATGTCGTTTATGGAGTAAGCGTTTCCGGGTGAACCTCCTGAAGGATTTTCGGTAACCTCGGAGGAGAATAGAGGACTGGCCACAAACCTCTTGGAAACAACATATCCATCGGCCACAACGTTACCGGTTACATGGAGGTACTTGGCATCCACGTACAGCTTTCGGTTAGATGGATGAAGTATCTTTATGTCCCCGTCCTTGTTTATGTGTATCACCAAGCCTGAATGATGCTTTAGCTCAATGAAGTGCTCACTTTTGTCAACGATGAGCCAGTTCTCGTCATCGTCAAGAAAGCCATACCTTTTGGGATAGTTCTTTTCCCTTATTCTTGGGCGAACCTTATGGGGCTTGGACATCACCCGGCTGAAGTAGGCCGGAAAGTGTATATCCCCAAAGGGAAAGAAAACCAGAACCTCGCTTTCCTTTTCTGGGACCGAGAACCAGCCCCGGTCTTGGTTCGAGTCTATATAGGCGTGAAATAGGGGAAAGGCCCAAGGTAGCTTGTCATCGGGAACTCCTTCCCAAACGTAGCTCCTTATTTTTACCCTTCCAAGTTTCTCTGGATCGTTGTTTTCCACCACGATCCCGGGGAAAAACCCCCGGAGAAGCTTGTTGGTGTTCATCCACTCGACCTTGTTGAAGAGCATTTCTCCTCCCAATACGATTTCACTTCTTTTCTCTCTCTTTTATCAACTCTCGGGCCTTCTTTATATCATCCGCTTCGTCTTTATCCTTAAGAGTTCTCAAGTCTATCCCCACATATCTGAGTATGGAAACGGCTTTCCACTTCCCGTCCTTCTTTCGGCATATGAGGATATACCTCCCCGACTTGGGGGAAATCATTCTATAGGTTTCACAGCCTTTTCTTGAAGCTAGCTTTTGGCGGACATACTCCCCGCTTTTCAGGTAGATGTAAGAGTCATCGTCTAGCCAAATCTTAGTACCTGAGCGCTTTTTCTTTTTCTTATCCTTCTTAGCCATAGTCTAAGAACACCTATGGAGAAATCATCAGGAGACGTAGTAGAAGAGGGGAACAAACATGAGCACCTTGTACCCTATCGTTCCCCCGGATGAAGAGGTGACCACGACACTAACCCCGGTAACGGCGGCCTCTATGTTTCCTCCGGTACCAAAATTTTCAAATTCAACCCATAAATCCGCCCCGTCTTGGGTCATGGCGGGTAATACGTCTGTTTCGGCTATCCTGTTGGCGGGACCCCAAGCGCTTGCGGGCAGTTCGTAGAAAAGCTTCACTTGGTTTACGGTGACTCCAGTTCCAGGGGTAAGGACAAGCTTACCCAGGTTTATGTACTCCTTACCCGGAAAGAAGTAAAGGTCTATCGGGGTACTAGATGCGCCCGAGGGAACGGATAGGCTTCCCACCTTAACTACGGGAAAAAACTTTGAGTTTAGAGAGGTGTATACATTTGGAGTGTACATGCTCATAAGGGTATTATAGCCTTATACCTATTTACTTTCAACTGGCCTTTTCAATCGTCCTTGTCCCCCCGAAACTTCTCAAGAAACTCCTTCAGGAGGTCGTCTGCCAGGACTTCCCCTAGTTCCCTAACCCTCTGAAGGTGGGTTTCCTTTTCGTTGATTTCTTTGGGGACGAGTTTGGAAAGCTTTAGCATAAACTCTGCCAGGCCGAAGTCTCCATCGGCCACGGCTTCCTTGTTGACCTCATAGATGCTCTTTCCCACCGTTTTCTCAAGCTCAAGGGCAACCTCAAGCATCCTCTCTAACTTCTCATCTTCCGTTCCGCCATACCGGGTTTCCAGAAAAAAGGAGGCGGGGAATCCCACTTCTCCTAGATAGTCTAGGATCATCTCGGCGTGCCTGTGCTCCTCCCTGGACCACTCGGCGAACAGGTCGGCGTAGCCGTCAAGGTTTTTCTTACGGCACATGTGGGAAAAGTAGAGATAAGTTAGGGAAGCCCCGAGTTCCAGGGCCACGTGCTGGGAAAGTTTTTCTAGGGCGTTCTTGGAAAACATGGGTTCCATAGGAGACATTATACCAATACGGAGATATATAAAGGGTCTAATGTTCCCGTCTTGATATAATGTTTCTCATGGCCAGGCAACCCATTTTCCCCATTAGAGTAGGTATTTCGTATGACTTTGGCCTCATAGGAGAGGATTTTTCAAGGAGGTCTTTGAAGTCTGGCAAGGCTCCCACTATTTCTATTGGCACAAACAGCTTTAACCACTTCTATAAATCTGATGCTGTGAAAGCCTTGAAGAGAAGAATATTGAGGATAGAGTTTAGAGAAAAAGAAAAAGATAGCATAAATGAGTACTTTAATGACTTAGTAGAAGATAGCTGGGATAAAATGGAGTCTTTCTTCGGTTCTTATGGAATAAGGTTACCAGAAAAAGAAAAAGTCTCTGAGTCTTTATCTAAATCCTTCATGGAATATCTGAGAGGAGTTACAGAATTCTTCAACGAAATATTTGCCGAGTATGACAAAATAGTGTACAGAGAGAAGCACGTTCCCATGATCTTAGACGAAGTTTTAGATTTAGCCTTCGAGGTCTCCACCTCATGCTTATACTCCATTAACATTAGAGACCCAGACGATCCTTATGTTTATTTGTCTTTTGAGGATGTTGAAGAAGCTTTAGAGTTGGATGACGAAAAAGAACATCCTCTAAAGAGTTTAGAAAAAATCAACCTTACTAAGGGGGATTTAACATATCTAGAAAAATGGAAAGATGCCGAAGATGACTCTATTGACCAAAATCGGTTGGAAAAGCTAAAGGGAAAGTCAAAGAGGCTGAGAGAAGTCTTAGAATATTTAGCCGAATCCATCTTTTATCGTGATGGTTTCCTTTATTTTAATGGTCAGTCCATTGATGAATTAGTTCACATTGCTTTGTCAATGGGGGGAAGGTTCTATTCCCTTTTTCCAAAAGTTGAAGCTATAAGGAGACCAAGAGACGAAGATGAGCTTTTGGTGACTACCAACATAGTTTACAGAACCGCCGCTTTCCCAGGGGGTCAAGAAGTTCCCTTTCCCGCTATCCTTGTTTCCATTGAATCCTCGGCTAAAGGAGAAAACGGAAGAGAGGTTAAGTTAGCCTACGGGAGCAAGGAAGAGACCAGGGAAATGGGTCCTATGAGGGTAGGTTTTGGTTTTTTGATAGATCTTTCAAACGAGATTGTAGAAAGGGTTTATGGAAGTTCTTTATTTCACGAATACGAGATTATTGAAAATATAGAGTTTTATCCTGACAAAGGAGAAGAACATGTTATAGTAGAAGACTATGGTGGCTTATACCACGTCTACCTAAGAGCCAAGGCAAACTTCAAATCTGGTGCCATGTGGTGCCCTGCGTCTTTCTCCTACCTGAGGTTAGAGGAAAAGGTTTTGAAGAAAGAAGATGAAATTAGCCTCTTCGTTCCCAAAGTATTCTTTACTTCACTAGTGTTTGAGTCTCCGGAATCGGGAGGCCTTGATCTTGAAGGATTCATAGACATCTATAAGCCCTTTATGAAGGAAAAGGAGCCAGATATTGGAAAAATCCTAGAAAGTATACTTCCTAGTGACTCTCTGGTTACGTCTATAGTTTCCTCATATTTAGGCTTTGCTGATTCAAAAAAGTACGAGTTCATAAGACCACCATTCTACTTCTATAACGGAGAAAGTTACGAGAAAGAAGAATTGATGGACAGTCTTATAAAACATGACCTGGTCCCCATTGCCGCTCCCAAACCGGAAAAAAGGATAAAAGGTGAAAGAAGCAGGGAAAAATATAACCAAAGGCTTTCAATATCAGACCTTGGGTTTTACAATTACTTCATTTATAATACTTATAACTCAGGCATTGTTGAAAAGAGAATACTTTACCCATTTATTCGCACGGTATTAGCCGAAAGATACCTTAGTGAAGGAAAATCCAACTTGTGCTTTAGCCAAGGTAAGGATGAGAGGGTAAAACTAATCCCAAAAAGTTGGGAAAAGGCGGAAGATGAGGTAAGAAAGTACCTTCCCTTCAAAAAGTTGGGTGAAGTAAAACATTGGGAGTATAAGTCTAAAAAAGTAACAACCCACTTGAAGGACGAAACTATGAACTTTTCAGAGTATATTGATTCTTACTTCGCTGAAAAGACCAATTTGGCAGTTAACTACGAGGAAAAAGTTAAAGAAAAGTCTCGCAAGGGACTTTTCTATGCCCTCTCTTGGGCAACTTTGGCTGACCTGAAAGAAATAAAAGAGGAAATGGGAGACTTGGAGAGGATAAGAAAAAAGCTGTTTGGATAACAATCTCGGTTCCCGAGGTTCTAATGCGTAAACTGGGGCTTAGCTTCTTATGGCCCTGAACCTCACCCCACAGGATAGGCGCACGCCTCGTATGTGTAGTCCCCGGGTTCAAGGTGAGTGGCGAGATAGAAAGAGTTGTTGCTTCCCGAAGTTTCGGTAGAAAGACTCTTAACCACTTCCATTGTTTCAAGCCTCTTTATAACCACCTGAATCGTGCAAGGCTCTGAAGTCCTTCCTGAAAAAAAAAAAGAGGCCCAGTACTTTAAATGACCACCCAAGACCACCAAAGAAAGTTCGTTCTTTACCTCCTTTCAGGAGAAAAGGGGAAACTGTTTATTGACAAAGGTCCCGTCCATGATAGAGACTTTTTGTTAAGGAGCGTGGTGTAAAATGAAAAACATGAAGCCAAGGTTTAGCCATCTAAAGGTTCTAGGGTTACTGGGGCTTCTTCTTTTCCTCTTCTTCCCCCAGGTTCAGGCAAAGGAAATGCCCCACTACTTTAAGGAGTTGGGGCTAAGCTGTCCAGGTCCAACAGACCCCCTTGAAATGAGAAAGGAGTTTCTTACCGTCCTCACACAGACCCGATCCATGTGGCCCCCGGACGTGGTAGATGGATACGGAAATGTCGCCTCCGGGTGGATTAGCGTCCCCAACATCGTGGGAACGGGTCTATGGCGATCTGTGGTGGCCCACGGTAAGGAAGTCAAAGTCTATCTCCGGGACTACAGGGAGAAGGAGGAGGGCGGGAAGAAGGTCTACCTCTACTACGATGCCCGTGGGGTGAAAAAACTTTCTGAGCAGGACATTTCTGACCTCTTAGAGTACATAGAGGATTATTTGTCCTCTGCCGCCTCTTTCCTCTATGAAAACCTCAAGGGGCTCAAGGTGAACCCTCCCAACACCACCGAAGAGGAATTAGAGAAGGAGATCAAGATAGCCCCGGGGGTGTCGGTTACCCTTAAGAGGGTTCTATCCTTACCCCAAATATATGGCCCCGAGTCCTTTGTCCCCGATGAGCTTTACTTCGGACCCATCTCTCCCTGGGGCATGGTTTATTTGGGGATGTACGGCGACTACACTAGGCGCATTTTCATCCACCCCGAGGCTACGGTTTATGACTGCCTTCAGGGGAAGCCCTTGATCATGGCCCACGAGATGGTTCACGCCCAGCCAACTCTGCAATGGCTCCCCTTCGCCACCTATATAGACGTGGAAATCTTGACTGAGCTTAACTCTGGTCTTTGGGAAAGCCACTTCTGGGAACTTCTTCATCCGTATATGGCCGTCCTCAACGACCTCATCTGGGCCGCCTTCGGCTACTCCTACATGGACTCTGGAGGCTCTGCGGACTTCCGAAGCCAGTCTGCGGGCCTGGTTTGGATAGACAGGGATCGGGTGGCCAAGCACCAAAAGATTTGGGAAAAGATCGCTCCAGAAATAAAGGAGTGGGTAATCCAGGACCTGATGCCCCAGATTTACTCTGACCCCTTGTACGTGATGACGGTGAACATGAAGTATTGTTGGGATTCGGCCTTCATAGCCATCTCCTTCCTCTCCAGGTTTGAGTTGGCCGGCCTTGGGGGATATCAGGCCACTCAAAGCTGGTTGAGCGAAAGGGAAAAGATTATTGAGGAAGTTTGGGAAAGGGCTCTAGCTAAAACCGGAGATCAAGTAAAAGCTAAGGAAAACAAAGACCTTTCTAATCTATACCCTGGAAGAGCCTTTTGTCCCCAACCCTTCTCCTTCTCTTGGGTAGAAGACCCCAGGATAGTGGCACTTAAAAAACAGATTTCCGAAGATTACAAGAGCAAGGGAAGGGGTTATGTGATATCCAAACTACTAAGAGGGGGATATAGGTTCTCCATTCCCTTTGGTTTCGGAGGTGCAAGGTGAAAACTCTAAAGCTCGCCCTAGCCCTCTTGTCTTTGTCGGTTGGTTCGGCCATTCTCTCCTCTTGCGCCCTGACAGCGCCCGAGGCGTTCTACAGCATAGCTCCTGATGAATGGAACAAGCAACAGAAGGTAACCGCCTTCTTCTACGCCCTTCAAAAAGAGACCACAACCCTATCCCCCTCTGGCAGGTCTATCCGTCAGGACCTCGTGGAACTCGACAAGGCCCTTTACGTGGCAGAGAGGATGTTAGAAGACATGCGGTGGTTCTCGGAAAATGAGGAATACGTGAACTACCTACTTTGGAGCGGTTCAAAGCACTCCTTCACGGAGACCGAGGCGGTGTGGAAGTATTTGGCTAAGTGCCTCCGGGCTTATAAGATTCAGTCAGAATTGGCTAGTGTACTAGGGATAAAGCTTGAGGGCATTTCCGCTTCAAAAAGGTACAACATAAGGCTTATCACCGCCTGCCCAGAACTGGCCAACAACATCCGACTTCTTGAACCAAGAATAGAAGAAGCTCTTAAGTCTGGAAGACTCCTTCCTAACCAAATCTTGCGCCTAGAACTGGCAGACCCGATGGGCTTGGTTACCTTGGAGGCCACGACTTACATCGTCCAACCCGATTCCGCCCAAACCGAGGAGGAGGCCCTGGACAAGTTCTATTCTCCAGGGGTGTACGCAGAAATCAAGCGGGAAGGGGAAGAACTTCCCATCGTGCGCCTTTATAGGGCTCCAGGTTCCGATTATATGAACATCGTCTTGGTAGACCTGGACCTTCCCGATTATTTTGGGTATGGGCTACCCGACAAGATGGAAATGGGAGTCTACAAGAGCGCCTTGGAGTACATATCTGCCAAGGCTAGGCACCTCATACCCAGGGAAGAGTCGTCAACTAGGCTTACTAAGAAGAAGTTTGTTCCCAATCCTGAAGATGTCTTTGTGGTCAAATCCTCCGAGGCCGGCTTCCAGGTCTGGGAAGAGGGCTCGTTTGAGCTTCCCATTGAATACAAGGACAAGGATTTCATCTCCGAAGTAAGGCTTAAGAAGGATCAAGGGGATAGAAGAGACGGGCTGAAGGAAGTGGAGTTCTTCATAGCCAACTACTACACCATAGACGTTGTTGAATACTACACCCCCAAGAAAGAGTACTCCCTGGTCAAGGACTACTCTACCTACGGGAACCAGATAACCTTGCAGTTCAAGGACAAGCCTACCATCTCTTCACCTCCCGCTTCCTTGGGAGTTCTAACCTACGTAATGTTTAGGGAGGCGGACAACAAGGGATGGATTTATTGGGACAAGGACGGGGACGGAGTATTTGATGCCAGGAGGCCTATCTACTGGCCCTCCGGTGGCCAGTCCTATGGAGGCTCTGACGAAGGCGGGTTCTAGCAAGAGGAAAGGACGAGATGTGAGGACCGGGACCTTCCCGGTCCTCTGGTGTTATAATGTTTTCCATGGCCACGGGACCGGATACGGAAAGGAGAATAAACACCAAAGTCTACACCTCCATTGAGGAGGTTGTTTCCGATTACACTAATAAAGACGATTTTAACACCCTGATTTTTTACAAAGGTATGGTTTCGGTTCCGGTAAAGTTGGTCAACAAAAATGGAACTAATAGTTTTAAGTTCTTTGACGAAAACCCCTCAGATAGGATAAAATTATTAAGCTTAGATACATACTTAAAGAGGAACTTCTTAGTAAAATCATCTACTATTATCCCCATTATGGAAAAGTGGTCAAATCTAAGACTTAAATATTGGAAAGAGGTGGAAAAAATCGTTGACTTTATAAAAGAAGGAGGATTTTCGTGGATAGCCAATGTTCTAGGGGGGTTTGATTCAACCGATACCAAGTTCATGGTTACGAAGAGTATCTACAATAAACACTTAGAGGAAGTAGCGTCCCTAATGAATAGCCTAGGAAAAGACACTCTATCTTCGTTTTTTGAAAAAGCTTTTAAAGCGGCGTGGGAAGAAGACATAAAGTACTGGATTAGCAATGGAAGTGAGGACAGCTTAGATTTTGATGTTGGGGAAGAAGAAAAAAGCTTCACCGAGGCGGCGAAGGGGGCAGAAGACTTCTTAAGAAACCCAAGGAGTGTGGCCAGATATCCTATAGAACGCATTAATGGGGAAAATTTGATAGCTCTTTTTTCAAAGCTTGGAAAAGAAGAAGTGGGTAAGCTATTCTACGGAAAAACCTGGGACTTTACAAAGACAAATCACTCTCCTTGGGATAACATTGAAGGTTTGAAGTTGATAGAAAAGGAAAAGGCAAGATACGAAAAAATGGGAGTTTTACCTCTATTTCCTGAGGTGTTTTACTTTAAGGTTGATAATGAAGAAGATCCTCTTCTATACGAATTTTTATCCATACTTCAATCTAAGCCCGAAACTATGGAAATAGGGCTCGTTCTCGTGGGACACGGAGAAGTTTCGGAAAAATATATGGACTTTGAAGCATTCTTCGTTCCGTTTATGGCCAGAAAATCGAGGACAGCTCTAAAACTATTCGTAAAGGCGCTTGAATATGGCTATAGTTATAGTCCCATTAAATTTCAAGAAAGAAACTACAATCCAGTAATAGTCGCATACGAAAGTGAATCCTCTAAGAAGGAAAAGCCAAGGTTCCAGATTTTTTCCTTCTCCCATGGACCAATGATTGACATAAAAAGTCCGGGGGATGAAAAAGAAATATACCTATACGCACCCACGGTGGAGCACATGCTTTATCCGAAAAAAGACAAAGGGTCTGCCGGGGCAAGAAGAGTATTTGTGGAAAATCCTAGCCGTCTTAAGGAGATATACAACGAGGATAATGAAGAGAGGTTTAGAGATACAATGTACAAAGTCATTGATCTCATTGATATACCCTCCCTTTCAAGGTCTCATACAAGACAAGTAATAGAGGTAGACCTAACTGAGAGGAACAAATTGGTTGAAATGGTTGATTTTGTAGGAGAAATGCTTAAAAGAGATAAATCAAATTTGGACAAAGAAGGCTCGGAAATAGCTTTAAGGAACCCGGAGGAGGTGAGGAGGAAGGATGAGGTAGAAGAAAGGATAATCAAGGACTTGTGCTATTTCGGAGATGGAGAAAGGGTTTACGTAAAGGCCATATCGGGAGGTTTAACTGAAGAAGAAACGAACATCTTAAAAATGGGAGCTACCATAACGGGAAACCTCCGCATAGAGACTTCTCAAACAGAAAACACGTTTTCCGAGAAAGTGGAGAACCTATATGACATTATCCTTGTCAGCATAAAAAGAATATCTTCAGGAGACAATGAAAGGGAAATGGGGGACTTCGGTACCTTGCTTAAGTTTATTGGAGAAATTTCAGAGATTAGCAAAAAGGTTGGAGAAAGCCACAGAGTAGCCATAGTGCGGGATGGATATGAAGAGATACACAAAAAAGTTGAAGACCGAAAAATAAATCTCATAAGAAACTCTGAGAAAATGCCAGGTTTCGGTGTAGTAAGAATGTCAAGGGAAGTGTTTCCTAAGTTAGTGAGGAGGTTAGAGGAAATCAATGGACCAAACATAACCGTAGTGATTAACTACAGCCCCAGAGTGGAACTTCACTTGTTACCGGAAGACTGTGTAGATGAAGGAGAAGAATATGATCTTGAAACTCTGATAGAAGAAGGGTGCGATCCACAAGAACTACGGATAAACTCGGTTTTGGAAAGGGCCGTGATATTCTTGGACTTCAAGGAGGAAGGACTTAGGGTATCCTCAATAAATCTGTCTCGCTTTTGAGTTCAGTAAGCATAAACCTCCCCTTCGTCTATAAACAACCAGTCCCCTTGTTGTCCGTGGGGGGCTAAGTTCTTCTTTATCACGAACTTGACATAACGGGCCACGGCGGGAGAGGTGGGGATGTTTAAGACTAGGGATAAAGAGGTGTTGTTTTGTGAGCCTATAGTAGACCAACTGACCCCGTCCGTGGAGGCCAAGATATCCACGCTGTCGGCGTAGTACTTATAAGAAGCATCCCCCGCCCCAGACACCAGCTTGGCCCCGGAAATCTCGTATAGGCCTCCAAGGTCAACCGTGATCTCCAAAGTGGCCAGGCCTCCGGAAGAGGGGAGGCCGAACTGCACGTATCTGTAACCGAAGCTCTTCCCATCGGTTAAGGAAGAAGAGGTCTGCCCGTCCGTGAACTCCGTACCACCAGAGTCCGGGTAGCTGGGGTCTGGGTCAAGGCTTTTTGTGTAGCTCTTGCCAAAGGCTAGGTTAGTACCTGTTGTGGAACTTAGGGTGTAATACCCGTAATCGGGGGCGGAAAGGTTGGATTGACCCAAGGAATCCTGAGTGTATGGAGGAGAGGAAAGGTCAGAAACCAGAACTACCGCATAATAATCCCCAGAAGTTGGGGAGGAGAGGGAAGAGGAACCTAAACCCTCAGAACCCAAGTCTTGGATAATAACCACCGCCTGGTACACTCCAGAATCGGAAGGGGAAAGCGTGGAAGAAGAAAGAGACTCGGTTCCGAGGTCTTTTGTGAACACCGCTTCTACATAGTTTCCCTCTATCGGAGAACTGAGCATTGAAGAAGATACCCCCTCGGTTCCCAGGTCTTGAATCAGGACTGCTGGGACATACCCCCCTTCGGAGGGAGAGGAAAGGGACGCTCCTGATACCCGGTCCTTTAGCTTTACTGGGTAAAGAGGAGAGTAATACAAGGCGACTAGGGCATCGGCGGGGTCGTCTTGATACTTTCCCAGTATGGCGTACTCGTAGGGAAGGAGGAGAATATAAAGAGGGACGGCGGGCCGACCAAGGTTTATTAGTGTCCTCTCTACCGAGTAGTTCTCGCTTTGCAGTCTGTAGTATATGGTTGTGGAACCAGAGTGGGTGCGGGTGT
>Ga0308310_1000552_pt1 | contig 16546 bp, 10 predicted proteins | sample HotsprSampleMS65_FD_203672 | JGI IMG/M metagenome (GOLD analysis project Ga0308310, IMG submission 203672) | Hot spring phototrophic mat microbial communities from Mushroom Spring, Yellowstone National Park, Wyoming, United States - 20090730_MS65 ...
CAAGTATCGTCCCTCGAAGGCACTGCCGGTATTACGGACGAAGCAGCGCACCGTGGCCACCGGCGCCGAATGATTCTCTTGTACTATCACGCTAAGGCCATTGGAAAGCACAGCCAGTGTTATCCCGCCCGGCAAGTGCCTGATACTGGTATAACTGGCTGCGGCTTGCTGGCTTGCCGCGGGTGGCGCGGCGGAACCTTCGCCGGTTGGTTGTTTCGGAGCGCTCCGTGCGTCGCGCTGCCCCGACTCCGCAAAAGATGCCGATCCCAATACGCCTGCCACGACCAAAGCCACCAGAACCTCCCTGAAAGTGAACATGCGAGCCGAAGCGATCATAGCAGCAACCTCGCTGAGGTAAACCCATCTGGCAGACGCAACATCCGCCGGAACTGGTAGTTTTCCTGTGGCTGTGCCGGCCGGTTGCGCCTTGCCTTACCGATATCATACGTCTTGAGCGGGTGCAATGTGAGCTATCATATCTTTGGGGGTTATTTCGATTTGGCGAGTTGGCTTGCCGCTCCTTGAGCAACCGGATGCGCAGACCGCGCATTCGTTGTAAACGGAACTATATGCTGCCGGAAACGCCGTTGGCCGCGAACTCTAGCGACTTGCAAAGCCTGCTTGGCGCAGTCGAGCTGCGCTGGGAGCAGCTCGACCCGCGCGCCAAGCAGCAGGCCGCCGTGCTTGCTTTCGGCCGCCGCGCCAACGCCCGGCCCGATCTGGCCGTGCTGATGCAAGACGCCGCCGCGTTGTGCGCCGAGATTCTTCGGGCCGATCTGAGCAGCATCGGCGAGTACGACCCTCATCGCAGGAAGCTCTTATTGCGGATAGGGGTGACCAACATCAAAGGGGCCAGTCAATGGCTCCATTGCCAGGAGGTAGAATTAGGGTTTGCCGCCGACCAGTTGCAACAGTCGATGGCCGGGTACGCGATAACCGTCGGCAGCCCGGTCGTCTCGCCGAACCTGACTTCTGACGCCCGCTTCAAGGACCGCTTCCTGTGCGGCATCGGCGTGTACAGTGCGGTGACTGTGCCGCTGCATTTGTACAATCGGCCATTGGGAACGCTGGGGGTGTACAACACCTCGCAGCGCCCCTTCGATGAGCAAGACGCGCAGTTCGTGGAAACCATCGCACACCTGCTGAGTTCATCTATTGCCCGCGTTCGCGCCGAAGAAGCGCTCGCCCAGCAGACGACGCTGATGGACCAACTCATGCAGCAGGTCGATACATTGGTGTTCGGTCTGGACGATCGGGGCAGGATCGTCAGCATGAACGCAGCGGCCGAGCGCAGCAGCGGTTTTACTGCCAGGGAGATTTGCGGCAAGACGTTAATTAGCGCTCTGGCGATCCCTCTGGAAGCCGCGCAGTTTGAGGGCTACCTTCGCCGCGCGGCAAGCCAGTCAGCACCTATTCGGTTCGCTACGACAATGCTGGCCAAAGATGGCAGCCAGCGGCAGATCGCTTGGACGCTGAAATCCCTTGGCCAGCAGGGTGCCGGCGGAGAGCCGACCTTGCTGCTGACCGGCGCCGACCGCACGGCCGAAATCGTTGCGCAAACGCAGGCAGCGGACGCCCGCGCCGAAGCTCAACGATTGGCCGAAGAACTCCGCCGGTTGCGCCAGATGCTGGCGAAGGCGGAACATCCCGTCGTGCAGGAGAAACGCCCCGTGCAGGGAAAAATGGCCGCTGCAAGCGAACCACCGGCTGGATCGGGCATCTCGACGGAAGCCACCAGCCAGGATGGATTGCCAGACACCGCAATCGCCATCGCAGCGGCCGAGCTTGAGGCCAGTGTGGCACGCGCACTGGCCGGAAGACCAGCGGAAGAGCAAGCGGCCGACCAGCAACCGTTCCAGCCGCAGCAGGGCGTCGCGGGGCACGAGAAACGCTCCAGCCCCCGCCGTCAGTTCAAATACCATCAGCTCATCGCTCCGGTGTACGGTCAGGAATTGCCCTCGCCAAAGAAGTTCTTTGTAGTCGCGTGCGAGGACATCTCTGCCGGCGGCATTGCTTTCTACTTGGACTGTGTGCCCGATTTCCATAAGGTGGTCGTAGCGCTGGGCAAGCCTCCCACGCTGGCCTATTTCCGAGCCGACGTGGTTCGATACAGCAAGAAACAGATTGGCGATAAGACGATGTACCTGGTCGGCTGCCGGTTCACCACGCGCATCCCGGCAAGCGCAATAGAGCGCTGATCGCTCGCTTGCCGACGGTGGTCGGTTGCAATACAATGCTTGCATTAAAGTCGGCTCCAGAAGCGGCTGCGGCTTTGGCCGTACTAGACTGGCGATTCGTGCCCGGCGTGGTCAGCAGCCTCCAGCCGCGGAGCGCACTGCGCCGGCCGAGGTGAATTGCTGCGTTTTCGTCAACGCTAATCGAGATTCGGAGGGAATAACGGAGGGATGCCATGCGGCGGATGTTTATCGCTTGGGCAGTTTGTGTGACATGCAGTTTGGCGTTGCTGCTGTTGTCGACTGGCTGCGGCGGTACGAAACCACCGGCCGAGCCAGCCAAGAAGCCTTCGGCCGAAAAGCCGGTCAAACCGCAGACCGGCAAGCCGGAAGATGCCAAGAAGCCAGATGAACAACCGGCCGAAAAACCCGATCAACCGGCCAAACCACCGGCCGAAGTGCCCAAGGAACCACCGGAATCTCAGGTTCAGTTGCCGCCCAAAGTGCCGCCGGCAGGGCCAGCCGCTCAACCCGGTGCGGAGCTTCCGAAAATACCTTTGGGTCTGCCGCCTTTGAAGATTCCGGAAGACAATCCGATGAGTGCCGAGAAGGTCGAGTTGGGCAAGATGCTGTACTTCGATCCGCGGCTTAGCAAGGACGGCACTGTCTCGTGCGCTACCTGCCACGATCCGAAGAAGGCCTGGGCTGAGGACAGGCCTACCAGCGTGGGCATTGGCAGCCAACGCGGCGACCGCAATGCGCCCACAGTCATCAACGCCGCTTACGCAGAGAGCCAGTTTTGGGACGGTCGGGCGGCAACTTTGGAAGAGCAAGCCCTGGGGCCAATCGAGAATCCCATCGAGATGGGCCACAAGCTGGAGGCGATGATCGCCGACTTGTCGAAGATCGACGGTTACCGCGAGCAGTTCAAGAAGGTCTTCGGCACCGAGATTACCAAGGAAGGCGTGGCCAAAGCCATTGCCGCCTTCGAGCGAACGGTGCTCAGCGGAAACTCGCCCTACGACCGCTATATGGCCGGGCAGAAAGACGCCTTGACCGAGGCCCAAAAACGGGGTCTGGAACTGTTCGAGGACAATTGCCGCGTTTGCCACACGCCACCGCTGTTCAGCAACTGGGGCTTCTACAATGCAGGCGTGGGAAGCGATAAACCAGAGCCTGACAAGGGACGGATGGAAGTAACGGGCAAACCGGCCGACATGGGCAAGTTCCGTGTGCCGCATCTGCGCGAGGTGGCCAACACCGCCCCTTACTTCCACGACGGCAGCGCCGCCACGCTGGAAGACGCCGTGGCACTTATGGCTGGCGGCGGCAAGGACAACCCCAATCTGGCCCCAATGATGAAGGCTGTCCGAGAAGCGAAACTCACCGAGCAAGACCGCAAGGACTTGGTGGAGTTTCTCAAGGCGCTTTCGGGCGAGTACCCGATAGTCGATCCGCCAAAACTCCCTTGAAACCGGCAACAGTCTATGCACTGACGGCGGCAGCCGGCGCGTTGCCCGTCCGATGCCTTTAGAGTCTTATGGCCGATCATGTGTGCATTACGCGCGACTGTTATTCGGCCATCTGGAGGGCCACGCTCTGTCGTGGCCGTATGCCCATTGGCTACGGACGCGACCGCCGCGCGTCGCTACATCGACGCTGCGTGCCAGCGGTTTATGAGCGACTGGCCCGGCGCGGAAACGCTGCGCGGTTTCGCACGCGGAGGGCCGGAGCTATGAGAACGCCTGTAACTTTTCCGGTGCTGCTGTGTGTGGTTTTGCTGGCAGCCGCAGGCTGTACACGCAAACTGCTTCCTGAGGAGTATTACGACCCCAAGACCAAGGCCGAGCGTCCCCAGCGGCCCAAAATCGAGGTCGAAGCCGAGCAGATCAAGACCATCGGCCCGATGCGCACTTGGACGAGTTCCAGCGGCCAGTCGAAAGTGGAAGGGGCGATGATCAGCCTGGAGGACGATCGGGTGTGGATCCTGCGCAAGGATGGGATCAAGCAGGGAATGCCACTCAGTATGCTCAGCGAGGCCGATCAGGAGTACGCCCGCCAAACCGCCGCCGGGCGCCCAGCGCCTTAAGCAGCCGTGGTTGACCACGGCCGCCCAGTACGGCATCGAAAGCGGTCGTAAAGCAACCTGCGGCCGCGATCACACTCAAGCGACGCGCTGCGGGCGCGTCCGCTCCCGCGGCGTAGACGGCCACGACGGAGCGTGGCCCTCCAGATCGCCCGACAGCATGCGCGCACCGCGCCCACATGGTATCACATAAGACGACAATTGTGGCAACGTAATCGTTGGTTCTCCAGCCTATTTGCCGCTGAGGCTATTTGCCGGTCAACTCCCTCCACACCCGGGTGATGCGTGCCACGGCCTCGTCGATCTCGGCCTCGGTGGTGGTTGTGCCCAGGCTGAATCGCAGCGAACTGGCAGCAAGCTGGGGCGGCACGCCCATGGCGAGCAATGTGGGCGACACTTCGCTCGAGCCGCTGGAGCAGGCCGCCCCGGCCGAGCAGGCCACACCTGCCATGCTCAGGGCCAGCAGCAGCACCTGCCCATCCACCTGTGGAAAGGCGATGTTGCTAGTTTGCGGCAGGCGAGTGGCGTCGCTGCCGTGGATGACGATTTCTGGGATGTTGCTCTTCAGGCCTGCCTCGAAACGATCTCGGAGAGCCGCCATCCGCCGCAGATGTTCTTCGCACCGCTTCGCGCAGATTTCCAGAGCGGTGGCCATGCCCACCGCCAGCGCTACGCATTCGGTGCCTGGCCGCAGGCCATCCTGATGATGACCGCCGAAGATGATCGGCCGGATGGGCGTGTCGTGTCGCAACAGCAAGCCGCCGATGCCCACCGGCCCGCCGAACTTGTGGGCGCCGAAACTCATCGCCGCCACGCCCAAGCGGCGGAAATCGACCGGAAGTTTGCCTACCACCTGTGCGGCGTCGGTGTGCATGGGTACATTTTGCTCCGCGCAGAGGGCAGCAAGTTCGCCCACCGGCTGCAATACACCGGTTTCGTGATTGGCCAGTATGACGCTTACCAGCCGGGGCGCCGCTCGCTGGGCGCCGCAGTCGAGCAATCGCGGCAGCATTTCGGTGCGGATAACGCCCTGGGGAGTAACCGGCAATGTTTCCAGCCGCCAGCCGTCCTCCAGCAGTGCTTCGGCCGGTTCGATGACGCTGGAATGTTCGATCGAGGAGATGATCACTTTGCCCGGCGGTCCTCCCAGCGCTCGCGCCATGCCCAACAGCGCCAGATTGTTGGCCTCGGTGGCGCTGGCGGTCAGTATCAGCCGGTCCGGCTCGGGGGAGTCCAAGTCGGCCCCCAGCAGGCTGGCGATGCGCCGCCGGGCGTCTTCCAATACACGCCGGGCGTGCTGGCCGGGCAGATGCTGGCTGGCCGGGTTGGCCAGTCGCTCGGCGTAGATGCGGTCCATCGCCTCGACAACTTCCGGAAAAACCGGCGTAGTGGCGTTGTGGTCCAAATAAACGGTTTGCATGGGAATTGCCTCTGGCGGAGAATTGTTTCCTTTGTTGTGGCTTGTGGCAAGCATCGAAAAAAACTATCATTTATGGGCTACCGATTAAGCGCGGCGGCCAATTTTCCAACCCGTTCGATACTGGAGGCACTGATGGACCTCAGCGAGCTTTATCAGGCGATAGTCACCGGCAACGCCAGAAAGGCCGAAGAAGTCACCAAAGCCGCTTTGGCCGAAAACATCGATCCGCTGGAGTTGGTGCAGAAGTACATGATCCCGGCCATGGACGAGGTGGGCAAACGCTTCGAGTGCAACGAGTACTTCGTGCCGGAGCTGCTGATTGCGGCCCGGGCGATGAAGACCTCGCTGGAGCTTATCACCCCGCTGCTGGTTTCCCGGGGAGCAAAGCCGCTGGGGAGGATCGTCATCGGCACCGTCGAGGGCGATTTGCACGACATCGGCAAGAACCTGGTGGCCTCGATGCTCGAGGGCGGCGGCTTTCAGGTGATCGATTTGGGTGTTGATGTGCCTCCGGAACGCTTCGTCGAAGCCGCCCGTGAGCAGGAAGGGACGATCGTGGCTATGTCGGCATTGCTGACCACCACGATGGGGATGATGGAGAAGGTCATCAAGGCCCTGGAGCAGGCGGGAATACGCGATCGCACAAAAGTAATGGTGGGTGGTGCGCCGATCACTCAGCAGTTCGCCGATCAGATCGGGGCCGACGGCTACAGCGACAACGCCAGCGGTGCGGTGGCCGTGGCGCGAAAGCTGGTGGCCGGCTAGTGATTTTTTGGTGGTCTTCTGGCCGAGAACCGCCTAAATGTGCGGCTGTCCTCATTGCCAATCGGTGTGCCGAAGCGCTGGCGAATTCCTCTGATCAGGCCGGCAAGGCTTCTGTGGGAAGACTGGTCTGTTGCGGTTGTTACTTGTCAGTGATGGAGCTTGTATTGTGGCCATACCCGGGTTGACCATCATAGGTGAATCGATCAACGACTCGGTCCCTGCCACCAAAAGCATGCTGGAATCTGGCGACATCGCCGGCATAGTGCAGTTGGCCCGGCAGCAAGATGAAGGCGGTGCGGCGTACATAGATGTCAACATCGGCTCGCGTCCTCCGGAGCTGATGGCCGAACTGGTCCGCCAAATACAGCGCGCCACTGCCAAGCCGCTGGCGATCGACTCGCCGGACTATCAGATCGCTCGGGCCGGACTGCAAGCGTACGATCCATCGCGCGCAGGCGGGCAAAAGCCGATTCTCAACTCGATTACCCCGCTGCGCACCGAGCTGTTCGAGCTGTATCGGATACAGCCGTTCAAACCGATATTGCTCGTTTCCGAGCACGCCGAGGGCGGTCGGGGGCAGCCTTGCCGAACCGCTGAGCAGAGCCTGGCAGCCGCCCGGCATTTGCTCGAAGCCTTTAAGCGCACCGCCCCGCACGCTACCAACGACGATGTGATCTTCGATCCCGGCATCGTCCCCATCGGCAGCGATTGCGAGAACCAGCTTCACCGGGTAATGGGCGTACTGCGGATGATTCACGACGATCCGGTGTTTGCTGGAGCACACCGCTCGGTAGGGTTGAGCAACTTTACAGTTATGCTCCCCTCCAAACGTCGCGATGGCTCGCCGGTGAAAGGACCGCTGGAGAGCGCGTTTCTGACCCGGGCCATGCCGCTGGGGCTGGATATGGTTATCGGCTCGGTGAAACGCAACTACCAGTTGTTGCCCGAAGACCATCCGGCATTGCAGTGCCTCGACGATTGTCTGAAGCTCAGCGGCTTCGAGGTACTGATGCGCGTGCGCCAGTTCTACGCTTCGTAATAGAACCGCGTTGGAAGAGGGTCTTCCGGTCATACGAGAGTGTCATAGCCCATGATCTGCGCGCCGTGCGCGCATGTTATAGCGACGTCCGTGCTTTTTTGTAGCGCGGTCTGGAGGACGACGCTCCGTCGTGGCCGAGAGTCGACCGGTTGCCATTGCTGGCTGGCTTGCCCAGTAGTGTCGGGTTATTGGCAACTGTGTGCAGATCTTGGAGGGCCGCGCTCCGTCGTGGCAGTCCATCGAAGTTGTACGTCAACCGGAGGGCCGCGCTGCGGGCGCGTCTATTGGGTTTTCCTTGATTCCCGCCACTGGGCAACGCTGGCTGCGGCCACGACGGAGCGTGGCCCTCCATATCACACGAAAAAATGCGCGCGAAACGGGCATATTTTTCGCTGTAAGAAGTACAAGACAACTGTTATGCGCGCGTGCTTCGGGAAGTAGAACCAGCCGGCGCTTCCAAGCACACGCCCAAGAACTCTTTATACGAGGGACTATCGCAATTAGCGCCGATGGAAAGCAAATCGTATCCCTCACGAAACAGCGCCCAACTCGTGCCGCAGGGCGCGGGCGGCGGCCACCATGTTCTGCAAGGCAGCGCGGGTTTCGGGCCACCCACGGGTCTTCAAACCGCAATCGGGATTCACCCACAATTGCTCGGCCTTCAGACAGCGCAGGGCCTTGCGCAGCCGGGCGATGATCTGCTCGGTGCTGGGCACCAGCGGACTGTGAATGTCGTACACTCCCGGCCCGATGTCGCGCGGATACGCATGCCGGCTAAAGGCATCCAGCAATTCCATGTCGGATCGGGCGGCTTCGATGGAGATCACATCGGCGTCCAGCTCGGCAATCGATTGGATTATGTCGGCAAACTCGCCGTAGCACATGTGGGTGTGGATTTGCGTCTGGTCGCTGGCCACCGCCGACGCCAGCCGGAAGGCATCCACCGCCCAGCGCAGATACTCGCCCCGTTCTGCCTGCCGCAGCGGCAAACCTTCGCGCAGCGCCGGCTCGTCGATCTGGATCACGTCGATGCCGGCCCGCTCCAAGTCGGCCACTTCGTCGCGAATGGCCAAGGCGATCTGGAAGGCCGTCTCGCGCCGCGGTATGTCATCGCGCACGAACGACCACTGCAAGATGGTGATCGGGCCAGTGAGCATCCCTTTCATGGGCTTTGCCGTAAGCGACTGCGCGTAAGTGCTCCAGGCCACGGTCATCGGCCGCCGGCGGCACACGTCGCCGAAAATCACTGGCGGCTTCACGCAGCGCGACCCGTAGCTCTGCACCCACCCGTTGCGCGTAAACACGAAACCCTCCAGTTGCTCGCCGAAGTACTCCACCATGTCGTTGCGTTCCGGCTCGCCGTGCACCAGCACGTCCAGTCCCAGTTCTTCCTGGATGCGCACCACTGCGGCGATCTGCTCGCGGCAGAACTGCTCGTATTGCTGTTGCGTCCAACTGCCGTTTTTCAGCGCCGCCCGGGCCTTGCGAATCTCGCTGGTCTGTGGGAACGAGCCGATGGTGGTCGTGGGCAGCAGGGGGAGCTTGAGCTTTTCTCGCTGTTTTTGCCGGCGGATATGATCCGGGCTGGGCCGGCAAAACATCTCGGGCGTCAGCGCTGCCAGCCGCTGCTTGACCGCCGGATTGTGGATGCGCTGCGAGCGGGCGCGGCTGGCCATTGCAGCGCTGCTGGCAGCAATCGCCGCGGCCGCCGCCTGGCGTCCGCGATTGACCGCCTCGGTCAGCGCCGCAACTTCCCCCAACTTCTGCTTGGCAAAGGCCAGCCAACTGCGCATCTCGGCATCCAGATGGGTTTCTTCGTCCAGGTCGATCGGACAATGCAGCAGCGAGCAGGATGGCCCGATGAGCACCCGGTCTTTCCCCACGCGGTTGACGGCCGCTTCGACCATCGCCAGGGCGCGCTCCAGGTCGGTGCGCCAGATGTTCCGCCCATCGACCACGCCCAGTGAAAGCATCATCCGGTCGGGAACCAGTTCCAGTGCGGCTTGGAGTTGCCTGGGCGCTCGCACCAGGTCCAGGTGCACCGCTGCCACCGGCAGACGCAACACGTGCGGCAGATAGTCGCCCAGCGCGCCGAAATAGGTTGTCAGACACAGTTGCGCATTCGGTGCAGCGGCGGCCAGTTGCTCGTATGCCGTGGGCAGCTCGTCGAGAACGTCGCCTGGCAGGTCGGTTACCAATATCGGCTCGTCGATTTGGATCCACTTGGCCCCGACTGCGGCCAGTTCGGATATCACTTGCCGATAAACCGCCAGCAATCCCGGCAGTAGCGACATCGCCCGGAAGCCGGCCGCTTTGCTTTTTCCCAGGCACAGAAAACTTATCGGTCCCAGCAGCACCGGCCGGGTAGTGATGCCCAACTTCAGCGCCTCGACGAAATGCTCGACTGCCTGGCTTGAAGCGACTTTGAATGTCATCCCCGGCTCGAACTCGGGAACCAGGTAGTGGTAGTTGGTATCGAACCACTTGGTCATTTCCAGCGGAGCTGCACCGTTGGACCCTCGGGCCATGGCGAAATAGGTATCGATTTCCACTTGCCGGACTGTCCAGGCGAACCGCGCCGGAACACAGCCGACCATCGCGGCAGTGTCGAGCACGTGGTCGTACAGGGAGAAGTCGTTGGATGGTATGTGCTCGATGCCGGCGTCGCGTTGCATTTGCCAGTGCTGTCGGCGGATTTCGGCCGCATGCTGGAAAAGCTCTTCCGCCGACGACTGCCCTGCCCAATAGCGCTCCAAGGCCGTCTTAAGCTGACGCCGGATGCCGATACGCGGGAAACCAAGATTGCAGGAAATGGCCATACTGAGTCTCCGGGGTTGTTGAAATTGGTACTGTGTTGTTCTTCGACAGTTTTTCGCCCTGTGAGATTGACAGCGGCAGGTTTACTTGCCCAACGAATCAATGCCGTCCGGTGCCGGTCGGCCTTGTTGGATGCCATAAGTTTTGCGGACAATGCCACCCGAGGACAATCCTCGTCGGCAGACAACAGGCAATTGTAGCCCGCCACTTTCGTGTTCTACGTCTTGGAGCTAAAATGCTCAGCCAATTGCTCTTGAGAGGGCATGCTATGCATCCGACCTTGCAGCGACTACTGGCTTCCGGCCCAGTGATAACCGACGGGGCCTGGGGAACGCAGATGCAGCATATGGGACTTCAGCCCGGACAATGTCCCGACGCATGGAATCTTACCAACCCCGACAAGGTTCAACAAATCGCCCGTTCCTACGTCGAAGCCGGCAGCCAGGTGATATTGACCAACACCTTCGGCGCAAACCGGTTTGTGCTTGCACGGCATGCGGCCGTCGAAAGACTCGCAGAGATCAATCGCGCCGGGGTGGAAATCTCCCGCCGCGCAGCCAGTGGCCGGGCAGCGGTCTTCGCCTCCATGGGACCAAGCGGCGTGATGCTAGTGCTGGGGACTGTAACGGCCGAGCAATTGCAGCAGGTCTTCCTTGAACAGGCACAGGCCATCGCCGGCGCCGGTGCAGATGGCATCGTGATCGAAACGATGTCGGACCTTCAGGAAGCTGCCCTTGCCGTAACCGCGGCCAGGCAGACCGGCTTGCCTGTGGTGGCCTGTATGAGTTTCGACTCCGGGCCGGGCAAAGACCGCACGATGATGGGTGTAACGCCCGAACAGGCTGCCGAGAAACTTGCCGACGCGGGAGCCGACGTAATCGGCGCCAATTGCGGCCAGGGAATCGAAGGCTATGTGAACATCTGCCGTCGGCTGCGTAGTGCCACGGGACTGCCCATCTGGATCAAGCCCAACGCCGGACTGCCCGAACTGGTAGACGGCGTAACCGTTTACAGGCAGACGCCCGAACAGTTCGCCGCATACGTGCCCGATCTGCTTTCCGCAGGTGCGTCGTTTGTGGGCGGCTGCTGCGGAACCACGCCCGAGTTCATAAAAGCAATCCGCGCGGTATTAAGGACATAGGAGCATTCTTAGCCGCATTGAGGAGATAAAATTACCGACGTTCGGCTGCACGCTCCGCTGAAGGCGTCCAGTCGATCACGCTTTGGGCAAACCACGCCTTGCGTGGATCATGCCGTCGATGGATCGCCGCGTCCATCGGTCGCGCCTTCGATAACCACGCCTTCGGCAACCACACCTTCCGTCAAACACGCTTTACTACAGATTGTGGCACACATCCCAAGCAAGTTGGGGTACACCGGAGCCATTAGCCTCGTCGGCGGCAGGGCTGCAAGTTGCACTCCCGCCGCGCTGGTATTAGCATGATTGCATCGTATGGCCAAGTTTGATGCCCTTTGCATTTGGCTCCTTATCGCTTTGCAAGGATTAAACCATGTGTAAACTTGGGCGTGCATTGGGATTGCTGGCGCTGGTTTCGGCATTCTTGGCCGGTTGGCCGGCTTGGGCCGAAGTTAAACTGCCTGCCATTTTCAGCGACTCGATGGTCTTGCAGTGCGACAGGCCGCTAACGGTCTGGGGTTGGGCCGATCCCGGCGAAAAGGTCGTGGTATCGATTGCCGGACAAACACACTCGACCACCGCCGCGGCCGACGGCAAGTGGCAAGTCAAGCTCGATGCCCTGAAGCCCGGCGGCCCGCTGACTATGGTCGTCAAAGGCGCCAACACCATCGAGCTGAAAGATGTGCTGGTGGGCGAAGTGTGGCTGTGCTCGGGGCAGTCGAACATGGCGTGGACGGTTGCTGCCTCGGCCAATTTTCCGCAGGAACGCGAAGCGGCAAACTATCCCCAGATCCGCATGTTCCGAGTGGCCAACAAGACCGCCGCCCAGCCGCAAAGCGACTGCCAGGGGCAGTGGGTCGTTTGCAGTCCGGAGACTGTAGGCGGTTTCTCGGCAACTGGGTATTTCTTCGGCCGGGAGCTGCACCAGCAACTGAAGGTTCCGGTGGGGCTGATCAATTCGTCCTGGGGCGGGACGCCGATCCGCGCCTGGACGAGCATCGCTGCACAAGAAAGTACTCCGGAGCTTAAGCACATCATCGAGAACTTCAACAAGAGCCTGGCCGTCTTCGACATGGAAAAGGCCCGCCAAGCCTACCAGAAGCAATTGGAACAGTGGGAAAAAGAGGCAGCCGAGGCCAAGGCGGCCGGCAAGCCGTTCCAGAAACGCAAACCCAATCCGCCCCAGGACCCGAATACCTCGCCGAACAGCCCCGGCCGGCTGTACAATGCCATGATTATCCCGCTTGCGCCGTTTGCCATTCGGGGGGCGATCTGGTACCAGGGCGAATCCGACGCCGGCAACGCTCCGCTGTACGGCATACAGTTGCGCACCATGATCGACAACTGGCGAAAAGACTGGGGCAATCAGTTCGCCTTCCTGTTCGTGCAACTGCCGAACTTCATGGCCCCGCAGAAAGAACCTTCCGAAACCGGCGGCTGGCCGTTGATCCGCGAGCAGTTCCTCAAATCGCTGGCGATACCCAACACCGGCATGGCGGTTACCATCGACATCGGCGAGGCCAACGACATCCACCCCAAGAACAAGCAGGACGTGGGGAAGCGCCTGGCACAGTGGGCACTGGCCAAGGTGTACGGCAAGGATGTAGTAGCCTGCGGACCGCTGTACAAGGGCATGACCAAGCGCGACAACCAAATCGTGATCAGCTTCGACCATCTCGGCGGCGGATTGGAAGCCAAGGGCGACAAGCTCAAGGGATTTGCCATCGCCGGCGAAGACCGCAAGTTCGTCTGGGCCGATGCCCGCATCGAAGGCGACACCGTGGTGGTCTCCAGCCCCGATGTGAAAAACCCTGTGGCCGTCCGCTACGCCTGGGCGAACAATCCGGAGTGCAACCTGTATAATAAGGCTGGACTGCCGGCCTCGCCGTTCCGCACCGACGATTGGGAACAGTAGCTTCACTCGGCATACGGCCGCAACCAAATGCGGTATTGGAGGGACGCGCTGCGGTCGCGTCCGCTATGGCTAGGCAGACGGCCACGACAGAGCGTGGCCCTCCAGTTGAGATACAACACAGTCGCTCCAATTGGCGCCGCGATGGCGCGTGGCCCTCCAGTTGGCGCGGCGCGCGGGCACGACGGAGCGTGGGCCTCCCGATCCCATTACAGCATGCGCGCACGATGCCCACACGATAAGCCGTACGATTTTGATACCACCAGGCTGTGCAATACACGGCCAGCGTCGGAATAATCCCGCCCGAAGCGGCGACCCCAAACTCGTTTGGCCGCGGTAGTAGCAATGTGCGCTCCAAGACGATCAGGCACGGTTGCCGGCAGCCGCGTTCTGGCAGCCTTCTTGAAGTACAGGAGCTTCGTTATGCAATGCCGCTTTGCAACAGTTTCTGTATGTCTGGTGGCAATTGCTCTGGTTTTCTGCCAGACAGCAGCGGCACAGCCCTTGCCGCAGATCGAAGTTTACGAGTTGACCCTGCACGGCGCTGTTTTTCAGGCGCCGGAACCTACCGGCAAAGACCAGGACCTGATGCTCGAGCTGGAACGCATCGACGGGCGCTGGCAGATGGTAGTGGGCGTGGCCCGGGAGTATAACTGCTCGGTCCACGTCGGGTACATCACCGATGCACAGGAGAATAACGGTTCACTGGAATTGCGCATCGCGATGAGAATCCTGGCCGACTCGTGGACTCCCGGCGGCCCGGCCGTGTACTTGATAAAACTCGATTATGCCAAAGACGGCAAGCTGCACGGCCAGTACAAAGGCACTTTCAAGGGCAAAGATGTTGCCGGCAACGCCAGCGGTTATCGGTTTGTGCGTCGATATGTGGCCGGCAAGGATTTTGTGCCAATCGTTCCCGGCGAGCATCCGCGCACCGTCTTTCGCAAGGCCGAATTGCCCAAGCTCCGCCAGAAGCTCAACACCCCTTTCGGGAAAGCGGCCTTCGAGAAGATGACCGGCCCGGTGGGTTGGGCGATGCAGTATCAGCTTACCGGCGATCGCAAATACGCCGAGATGGCACGGCAGGAAGTGGCCGAGATCGTCTTCAAGGGCAAAGGGTGCTCGGCGGCATTCGCGCCTTCGCGGGCATTGGGGTTGCAGGTGGAGCGGGTAGCCGTTGCGCTGGATTTGTGCTTCGATGCGTGGCCCGAGGACTTCAAACTACAGGTCATCACCTGGCTGCGCAAAATCGCCACACGCGTGTTTTGCGATCCGCGAAAGATTTCCTTGTCGGCCAATTGGAATGTGGCCAGCAACCACGTGGGCAGTCTGTACGCCGGGGTAGCGTTTTCGGGATTGGTGCTTTGGGGCGAAAAAGGGCCTGCCCCTCCGGAGCCGACTCCGCCCTGGCAACAGTTGGACTTGCCGCCGCCGGCAGACTTCAAGCCCGCCGGCAGCGTGCCGGTCGTGGCGCTTCGCTCGGGGGTGGTGCCGCACCGCTGGCTTGTTACCGAGGTGCTTTCCGAGGCGATCGGGGTCGATCCGATGGCTTCCATGCAAGGGCTGGATAAACTCCATCCGCAGGACGGCACCAGCATCCAGCTCGAACAGTTCAAGCTCCGCTTCCGCCCATTGGCCGAAGACATGGTAGACCCCTCGGCCAACAGTTTGAAGATCGCCGAGATGATGCGCGGCGGCGACAGCGCCAGCTTTTGCCTGTACACCGTCTTGGAAGTGCAAGAGCCAGGACTGTACAAGGTGCACAATCCTTTTTCCAATTCGGGCCGGGTGCAGATGGCGCTGGCCGGTCGCAGGGTAAGCCACGGCCAGGTGGTCCGACTGGAAAAAGGACTGTATCCGCTGATGATCCTGGCCCGTATCTTGACCGTGTGGACCAAGTTCCAGCCCTGGCTGGAAAAGGCCACCGAGGCCGACCTGGCCGCTTCGCAGCAGATACTCTCACGCGAGCAGATGGAATATCAGGCCCAACTGGCCGAGTGGAAACTAGACAGCGCCGAGTGGCAGCGGCTGGATGGCGCCAACGTGGAGTACACCAAGCTGTTCCGCATGGGCCGCCGGCTGATGTATCTGCTGTACCGCGAGGCGGTGGGCACCGGGGGCTTCCAGGCAGAAGTTGGACACTACAACAAGGATACCACCGACGGCCCGAACCGTTATGCCACCGCATACCGCCGTGCGCTGGGCTATGACGTGTCGCCTTTCGACGACATTACCCACTACCTGCCTCGCCACGTTTTCACCTACATTTTTCCCCAAAACGGCCAGCCGTGGGCGCAGGATATCAACGGCTCAGTGCGACTGAGCGGCAGTTACTTCGCAGCACTGCTGCCGATTACCCCGGAGAGATGGCAGCCAGTGATGCTTTGGGCATGGCACCGCATGGAAGGAGTTGCCGAACCAGGCAATCCGATTCAAGCCATTGCCGACGACCCGGTATGGGGCTTCGTGCACTATCCGCTGGGGATGCAGCCCCGCGAGCCGGCCGGCCTGATGCCGCTTGTCTGGGAAGCCCCCGACTTCGGCTTTTACGGCTTCCGCAACAACTGGAAAGACCACAACGACATTGTCACCCAGGTGTTCCTCAAGGCCCACTTCATTGGTGGCTGGAACGGACCGAATGCAGGCACGTTTCGCATAGCCGGCTTGGGGAGAATCTGGGCGGCAGGACCCGAGGGACGCGAGCGCCGCCGCTGGCACGAATCGGTCGTCTGGCTGCCCAACGACGATCATTACGAAAGCGCGCTGGGCCGGCTGCTGTACCTCAAAGCGGAAAAAGACGGTTCCGGAGTGCTCAGCATCGATCTCGGCGATGTCTACTCGGCGCGGCCAGACGAGAAACAAAGGCTTTACGCGCCCTATGGCGGCGGAAGGCACGCTTGGGCGTTCAAGCCATCGGGCATAGAAGGCATGAGATCGTTTGCGGTCGATTACAGCGGCCAGTGCGGTGCGCCGGCACTGTTTGCCATCGTCGATAAGATCCGCGGCGGCAAAGAAAAAGTATGGTTGTGGCAATTGCCTGCGGAAACCAAAGGACGCCAATCGGTGGTGCCCGAGGTCATCGTAGGCGACAATTGCTTCACCATCCGTCAGGGCGATGCCACGCTGCACGCCACCTTCCTGGCACCTGCGCCGGTAAAAATACAGGCCGGCAGCCGTACCATGGAGATAACCATC
>Ga0308310_1000553_pt1 | contig 16473 bp, 19 predicted proteins | sample HotsprSampleMS65_FD_203672 | JGI IMG/M metagenome (GOLD analysis project Ga0308310, IMG submission 203672) | Hot spring phototrophic mat microbial communities from Mushroom Spring, Yellowstone National Park, Wyoming, United States - 20090730_MS65 ...
AGACGGAGACACCGAAAGAACTTTTTGCACCTCAAATCGTAAATGGGCTACCACCGAGAGGAACGTCCCCTTCCCCTGTGGAGGAAGAGCAAGTACCCGTTCGCCGAATTCCCGCTGAACCATAAGTAACAGAAGGTTCCATGTCACATCTTCCGTTAGAAGTTTGAGTAACGCCGGAGTAGAAATAGAATAGGGAAGATTCGATACGCATTTTTTTCTGAAAAGGGGTAAGGAGGTAAGACAGGCTTTCAAATCAATCTTTAAAAAATCTCCAGGATAGAGAGAAAAATGCGAATACGCAGCCAGTTTCTCCTTTACGAGGTGAACTAAAGCGGGATCAACTTCAAAACCGACCACCCATCCGGCGCGCTGCAAAAGAGGCTCGGTGAGAAATCCCTCTCCAACGCCGATTTCCACCACCACATCCTCACAGGAGAGGTTCGCTTCCTCGACAATTCTATCCCTGATGCGTCGATCAACGAGGAAATGCTGTCCCCATCCCCTGCGACGCCCACCCCTCAAGACCATACTGCAAGCGTGGACAGCTGAGCTATCCTAACTTCCTTCGGTAGAACCAAAGTGGTCCGGAAAGAAGTAGTCGCACCGATCGACCGGTTCGGTTCTTTCTTTTTGTTCTCCCAAAAGACAGCGATAGATACCCTTCTTTTTCAATTCCGGGTCACAGTGACGACATACCTGACAAAGTCCTTCAGGATTGTACAAACCCACTCCCCCTTTAAACCCATTCTATTTCGTTCACCTCTATATTTACTCCCCTCAGAGACAAACCCAACTCTCGATATACCGTCTCCCATATCCTTCTCTGTACTTCGGAAGCCACAGCGATAAAAGAAGAATCCTCCGACAACTTGAGGGGCACCACCACAACCACCCCTCTCTCCTCCAGAGGAATTCTTTCGTGAGTTGCCCGGTTTTCCCCGTTGACCAGAACCTTGATCTGACGCAAAATGTGGTCAAAATCGCTTCGCACTCCCTGTACCCCCAGGACCGTCTTCCCCACCACTTCAAGGAGCGTGGAAACGCGAATTCTGATCTGACCTTCCTGAGCTCCGTTCATGGTGTTCTCCCCCGCAAATTCCCAAAAACAAACTCCACCGCTTCAACCGGTCTTTCAAAATGAGGAAAAAAGTCCTCACGTCCCTGGTGATCCCTGATTTTCCAGGTAGCAATACCGGCCAGAATTTTCCCCGCTCGCAGCGCAAAGGCGATCTCGCTTAAGGTCCCAGCCTGTCCCCCACAGGCCAAAAGAGCCGAAGCAGTATGAACAATGATCAGGTTTCTCGCTTCTCCAAGACCGGTGGCGATGGCAATGTCCACAAAAGGATTGGCGTCTGCACGAGAATGACCGGGAAGGATTCCTACTGTTAATCCCCCCGCTTCTTTGGCACCCCGACAGGCAGCTTCCATGACTCCTCCTAAACCGCCACAGATAAGGATCGCCCCTCTTCGAGCAATCTCCCATCCCAGGTCGTAGGCAAGCCGATACAGGTCATCTCCGCAGACACTCTGACCGATAACACCGATGTAGACGCTATTTCTCATAACCCAGGTACTTCTTCAAATCATCCGGCTTGAGTTTTTCCAGAAACTGGCCAAATTCTTCGATCTCTTTATCGTCAATCTCACCCATAGCCACCGTGGTGGAACTACGAACTTCTTCTGAAATATAAATGGGAGCACCCATGCGCAAAGAGAGAGCGATTCCGTCACTGGGACGAGCATCGATGGTCACTTCCTTATCTCCCATCTTGAGATACAGAAGAGCATAAAAGGTATTATCCACGATCTGGGTTATGACCACCCGGTCCAGTTCCCACCCCATGTGGCGGATAACCGAAGCCATAAGGTCGTGGGTGAGCGGTCGGGGCGTCTGTACCCCCTGCAAACCAAGGAGGATTGCCTGAGCTTCGAAGATCCCGATCCAGATGGGCAGGCTTCTCTTCTCCTCTTCATCGACCAGAACCACCACTGCCATGGCGTTCTTCTGGTCAAACATCAAACCCTGAACTTTCATTTTCATCATAGATTTTCCCAATCCCTCTTTTCCTTTTTACCCCCAGTTATATTGTACAACCTCTCTTCGTTCCGCTCAATTCCTGCTCACCCATTTTATCTGTGATTCTCTTCCCAAAAACCTCCCGAAAGTTTGTAAAAAGTCTTTCCCGCAGCGTATCGACATCAATTTTCCAAAGTTCCGCAAGAAAGTAGGCGGTAGTAAGCAAGAAGGCCGGCTCATTCCGTAAACCCCTCTTTCCCTGGGGAGCAAGATACGGTGCATCCGTTTCCAGGAAAACCCGTTCTAGAGGCACCGAAGCAATGGCCTCCCGAAGCTTTGTAGCCTTGGGATAGGTTACTATTCCATTGAGCGAGAGATAAAAATCCTGAGAAAGGATTTTCCGGAGAAGCTCTGTATCACCTGCAAAACAGTGCCAGATAACCGGAATTCGAGGTGCCTGTTCCCGGAGGATCTTGAGGATTTCCTCTTCGGCGTTCCGGGAGTGAACGACGAGAGGAAGTCCATACCGCCTGGCAAGTTCGACCTGGTCGAGAAAAACGCTCTTTTGCTCTTCCACGTAGCTTGTGTCCCAGTAGTAATCGAGTCCCACTTCACCTATCGCTACCACCTTGGGAAAGGCCAGGAATTCTTCGAGCATCGACAGATCGAGCTTTTCTCCTTTCACCTCCTGAGGATGGACACCCACCGAGACATAGACCGAGGGATAACGCCGGGCAATTTCCAGGGTCTTTCGGGAAGAAGCGAGGGAAACGCCGGCACTCACAATTGCCTTTATTTCCATCGCTTCTGCGCGTCTCACCACCTCTTCAAGGTCATCCTGAAAGGCCCGATCATCGAGATGGGCATGGACATCAACCCAGAAACTCATCGGACTTTGCTTCCTGGCGCAATGTCCCGATCTACGGTGAGAAGGCTTACCCCGCCCTTCCCATCATCTGCAGCAAGAAGCATCCCCTCCGAACGTATCCCTCTGATATTGGCCGGTTCGAGATTGGCAAGAACGACCACTTTTTTGCCCACCATTTCCTGTGGCTCATAATACGGAGCAAGACCGGCCACCAGAGTCCGCTCTTCGTCTCCCAGATTGACTCGCAGGGCCAAAAGGGCTCTGGTACCTTCAACCTTTTCAACCTTGACGATTTCGCCTACTCGCAATTCCAGTTTTTGAAAATCTCCCAAATTAATGAGCGGAAGACCCATGTGTACCACTCCTTTCTATACAAGACGCGGAAAAAGGGGTTCAGGAGGCCTGGTCTCGTAGCACTCTGGACCCTTACCCCACTCCAGTTCCTCAATCCTTGAAACCGTGACTAAACCTGCTTTCATCCCCAGAAGTTCCCACAACCGGAGAGCCGTAGAGGGTATAAAGGGGGAAAGCAAGACGGCCAGAATCCGACTGCAGTCGAGCAAACGGTAAAGAATGGTATCCAGAGCGGCATCATTTTCTTTGGCCACTTTCCAGGGGGATTGCTTCTCGATGTAGCGGTTGGCAAAATGGATTAAGCGCCACACGTTTTCGAGGGCCTGCGCAAAAGCAAACCGTTCCATAGAGGAGAAAAACTTTTCTTTGGCCTCCCCAAGGAGCGTTTCCCATTCCGAATCCTCATAGTCGATAGGTCTGCGAATCCGGCCGCTCCGATACTTCCAGACCATGTTCAAGGTCCGGTGTACCATGTTACCAAAATTATCCGACAAATCCGAGTTCGAACGCTCTACCAGGGCTTTTTCGGAAAAATCCCCATCCAGGCCGAAACTCACTTCCCGCATCAGGAAATAGCGGAAACGATCCACCCCATAGCGGGCAATCATCTTATAGGGATCGACCACGTTGCCCCGGGATTTGGACATCTTCTCTCCTTCCACCGTCCACCACCCGTGGGCAAAAATTCGCCGGGGAAGCGGCAAACCTGCCCCCAGGAGCATCCCAGGCCAGAGAACCGCGTGGAAACGGAGGATGTCCTTTCCCACCAGATGGTACGCAAAGGGCCAGAAGGTTTGAAAACGTTCTTGATCACTCCCGAAGCCCGCCACGGTAATGTAGTTCACCAGGGCGTCAAACCACACATAGAAAGTGTGATCCCTATCGCCGGGAACCGGAATACCCCACTTCAGACCGGAACGGGAAATGCTCTGGTCCTTAAGACCACCCTTCACAAAGCTGTAAATTTCGTTGTAACGGCTTTCCGGCATTACAAAATCGGGATGTTCTTCCAGATACCGGAGCAATGGTTCGGTGAAACGTGAAAGGGCGAAAAAATAACTCTCCTCCTTCAATTTCTGCAGGGGCCGGCCACAATCCGGACAGACCAACCGTTCATCGAGCTGACTTTCGGGCCAGAACGTCTCACAGGGAACGCAGTACCATCCCTCGTACTCCCCTTTGTAAACATACCCTTTCCCCTTTAAGAGAAGGAAAAACTCCTGAACCACTCTTTCGTGCTCCTTTGCCGTGGTACGGATGAATGCATCGTACTCGATATTCATGGCTTTCCACAGGTCCTGAAAACGAACCACCACCCTATCGACCAGCTCCTGCGGGGTGAGCCTTGCTTCCTCTGCCGCTCTTTCTATCTTCTGCCCGTGCTCATCGGTTCCGGTAGAGAAAAGCACCTTCTCTCCCAACAGGCGATGGAAGCGCGCCAGGATGTCTGCTGCACAGGTAGTATAGGCATGACCGATGTGGGGTACATCGTTAACGTAATAAATGGGCGTCGTAATGTAAAAACTCTTCTCCATCGTTTCTCTCCTCCAAAACCACTTTCTCCAATTATGCCACAAATCCTCTTTTCCGGAAATCTCAAACTGCAATACCAGCGGAATGAGATTGACAACTTCGGCGCTGTCTTTCCTCCCAGAAACCTCGATTCAGTTTACATCCCGGGTCGGGACCCAGGTAATCCGAAAAGTAGGCATAAGCTCTGGCCCGACAACCTCCACAGACCGAACGGTACTCGCAGATGCCACAGTGCGCCTTATAACGCTTCCGATCTCTCAATTCCTGCATCACCGAAGAATCGTTCCAGATGGCTTCAAAAGACTCCTCCTTGAGGTGACCCACCGGAATGGGCATGAACACACAGGGAGTAACCGTTCCATCCGGCTGAATGGCGCAGTAGACCCGGCCGGCTCCACATCCTCCAATGTACTCTGCGGCTACTCGAGCCAGGGTTCCCTCCGAAACCGAATAGTGTCCGGTGATAACCAGGCTCTGGGGATCTTTTTCCAGGCATTTCCTGCCAAACTGTGGGCTGGTGCTGAAGACTGCCATTTTTTTCTCCATAAGGCACTCGTAAAGGACCTCCAGCATTCCCTCTCTTTCTTCAGGCGAAAGGTCACGTTCCTCGATGACTTTCCCTCTCCCGGTGGGAATAAAGTTAAAGGCATAGAAACGATGCACTCCCAAATCCTGAGCAAGTTTATAGAGATTCCGCAAATCATTCAGGTTATCCCGTGTCACCGTCGGTGCCAGGCCCACCATTAAACCTGCTTTCACCGCATTCTCAATCCCCTCTACCGTCTTTTTCCAGAGGCCCGGTATGCCCCGGAAAAAATCGTGGTATTCAGGAAATGAACTATCCAGGCTGACTTCCACGTAACCAATCCCGCTATCCTTCAGACGTTTGCACATGTCTTCGGTAAGGAGAACACCGTTTGTGGCCACCGAAAGATAGATCTCCTTGGAAGCGGCCCGTTCAGCCACCGGGAAAAAGTCGGGATCGATCAGGGGCTCACCCCCGGAAAAGGCCAGGGTGGGCACAAAATTTTTATCCAGCTCTTCAATGACCGATAGCCGTTCCTCGAGGCTCATTTCCCGAGAGGCCTGTCCGGCATTTTGATAACAGTGGCGGCATTTCAGGTTACAACGGTTAGTAAAGTTCCAGACCACAAGGAGCGGTCCGGCGAAAACCTGGGGCTGAGTGGCTCCATACCGGGCGATGCTTCTCGCCAGGTTAATGGTAACCCTCCGGATATTCCGGGAACCAAAGATTTCATTCATCAGGTATTCCCTTTTCCAGCGAAGCAAAAGACGCAAAATCTCGATAACCATATAAATGGGGAAGAAAGACACCCGCTCTGAAAAAGGTAACCCATCCTTCCGCTTCCCGTAAAAGAGTAAAATCCGTTCCAGTTTTACCGCACCGTGGGACGAAGCACTCGTGACCCACCGGAAAAGGAAACGTACTACCCCAAGATTCAGGTACCTCCGTACCCTTTCAGGATTCATGAAATGCCGTTCCATTTTTTTCCACCTCCTCTTATTATTTTACAACCGCCCGGCAAGAAGAAAAACTATTCCCCAACCAGAGTTCTAAAATATGCTATAATAGGTAACAGGTGAACAAACATGAACCTGTATGAAGGTGTTACCACCTTCGATACCCTTCACCGGAGAGCATTCTGGAAAAAATTTCTGGGGAAACTCCGGCATCATCAACACCGCCTGCTACCCCTTGCTCCCTGGCGGGAAATCGCCGATACCAGCGAAGAAGTTTACCGGGGCATTCAGACCGTCCCCATCGAGAAGATCGTGGGAACAGAAGACCGTTTTGCTGATTTCGACCGGGAATTTTTGCCCCTCAATAAGCAAAATCGACAGCGCTGGGCACGTATCCACCTCCTTTACCAGAGTGGTGCACCATTGCCACCGGTATCACTCATTAAAATGGGGGATTTCTATTTCGTTCGGGACGGTCACCACCGAATTTCGGTAGCCAAAGCAACCCAAGCTCAATACATTGACGCCGAAGTGGTGGAAATCCCGCTCGGGAATATCGCCTCTGCCCGTTCTCCGGAGGAACTCTTCCATCAAATGGAAGAGCAGATTTTCCGGGAGAAAACCGGCCTCAGGGATATCCAGGTCACGGTACCCGGAGGGTATCTCGAGCTTTTACACTTCATCCAGTGTTTTCAATGTTCCTCCTGTCCGAACAACGAAGAAAAGCGAGCGGAACACCCCGACTGCATCCCCTGGGAAGAAGCCGTCCGGGGATGGTACGAAAACTGTTACCGGAAAGCTGTAGAAGTTATCGAAAAGAGTAACATCGTCCAGCGGTTTAAAAACCGCACTCCAGCGGATTTTTACCTCTGGGCTCTCTATAACCTCGACCTCCTGCGGAAAGCAATCTGTTTTGTACCGTCTTCTCCCCGGCTCCCACTCCGGGAAAAACCCGCCTCGCTCATTGTGCCCCGTTCTTCTCTACCAGCAAAGTAAGACCATAGGCTGCAAGCGGTATCTCTGCTCCTACCTCCCGCTCCGGTTCAAGGAATAGAGCGGTAAAGCAGTAAGAGCCCCAGCATACCCGACCGGGAAACTCCGAAGGACGGAGAGTAAAGGTGAGCACACCCTCGTCTTTTCCTGTTTCCACTTTGAGCGTGAACACCACGCGTCCCTCCCAGAAGCAGACCACTCCCCTGGGACAGCGGGAGTCTTCAATCAACTCCTGAAAGGTGATGTTTAGACCTTCTGGTTCAATGGTTTTACGTTCTCCGTACGTAAGTCGAAATGGAACTCCCAATCGAACATCCTGAAAAGCCATACAACCCGAAACGAACAACACCAGGAGAGCAAAGGCCCACCTCTTCAACATAAACCACCCCTATCTTGACGGGAATTTCGAAAGAATCCGAACCTTTCCTTCACCATTCTCCAGAAAAAGAGAATCCCGGTACCCAATTGTCTTTCTCCAAGGCCGAGTGTGTTATAATTTTCTCACAAAATACGAAGGGGGGAGTAGTTATGAAAAGATTCTTGCTCTTCTTTCTGGTGGTCAGTGTGGTCCTCTGGAGTACTACCGGTTTGGGCTTTTCCCAGGAAGCCAAACCAGGGGGAACGCTCATCTTTGGAAGTGCCGGTGACGCAGCTCGTTTGGATCCAGCAGATGTGACCGACGGCATTTCCATTACCCGGACCGATGCCATGTTCGAAGGGTTGCTCCGCTACAAAGAAGGCAGTACCGAAATTGAGCCATGCCTGGCAGAGTCCTGGGATGTTTCTGAAGATGGACTTACATTCACCTTCCATCTTCGCAAAGGTGTCAAGTTCCATGATGGCACCGATTTCAACGCCGACGCGGTGGTTTATTCCTACAAGCGGCAGTTCGATCCCAATCATCCTTTCTATCAGTATGGGGAGTGGGCTTACTGGAAATGGATGTTCAACTACGTGAAGGATGTGGAGAAAGTAGACGATTACACGGTTCGTATCACTCTTTCCGAGCCCAACGCTTCTTTTCTGACCAGTATGGCCATGTTCACGGTAGCCATTGTCAGCCCTACGGCCTGCGAAAAGTACGGGGCGGATTTCTTTAAAAATCCGGTTGGCACCGGTCCCTTCAAATTCGTGGAATGGGTGAAAGATGACCACCTCACCGTAGAAGCCTTCGATGATTACTGGGGAGGAAGACCGTACCTGGATCGTATTATCTTTCGGGTCATACCGGATCCTTCGGTGCGACTTCTGGAACTCGAAAAGGGTACCATTGACTGTATGGAATACCCAAGCCCTGATGACTTAGAGCGCATCAAAGGGAATCCAGACCTGGTTCTTCTTGAGACCGCCGGTATCAACGTGGGGTATCTGGCTATGAACGTGGGAGAAGACACTCCTGGCTTTGAGAAACCCTTCGCCGACGTCCGGGTGCGCAGAGCCATAAACCACGCTATCAACAAGCAGGAAATCGTGGAGTATCTGTACAAGGGCACCGCGGTGGCGGCCAAGAACCCCATTCCTCCCAGCATGTGGGGCACAATGATGCCATCCAGGACTACGAGTATAACCCCGAAAAAGCCCGTCAACTTCTCCAGGAAGCCGGCTATCCCAACGGTTTTGAGACCACGCTCTACGCCATGCCTGTTTCCCGCCCCTATATGTTTGATCCACCCAAAATCGCCGAGGCCATCCAAGCCGATCTGGAAGCAGTAGGTATCAAAGCCAAAATCTACACCGTAGAATGGGGGACTTACCTTCAGGAAACCGAAGCCGGTAAACACCCCATGTGTCTTTTGGGGTGGATCGGTGATAACGGAGACCCGGATAACTTCCTCTATGTGCTCCTTGATAAGGATAACGCCATTGTGGGAAGTGCCGGAAATGTCGCTTTCTACCGGAATGATGAATTGCATGATATTCTCATTAAGGCTCAAAGAACCTACGATCAGGAAGAGCGAACCAGGCTCTATCTGAAAGCTCAGGAAATCATTCATGATGACGCTCCCTGGGTTCCGCTTGCCCATGCGAAACTCCAGATGGTATTCAAGAAAAACGTCAAGGGGTTCGTCCTCCATCCTCTGGACAGGAAGGATTTCCGGAAGGTGTGGATTGAGAAATGATCTTCTGGGGTGCCGCAAGGCACCCCAGAAACACCGAAAAATAGGAGTAGGACGGTAAGCCGTGAAGAGGTATCTCGTTAAGAGGCTTTTATTAATCATCCCGGTTCTACTCGGTGTTTCCATGATTGTCTTTTTCCTGGTCCGCCTGGCTCCAGGAGATCCGGCCAGAGTCCTGGCCGGAGAGCATGCTTCACCAGAGTTTATTCAGGCCGTTCGGGAAAAATGGGGGCTGGATAAACCACTCTATGTGCAGTACTTCATATGGCTCCGAAGCGTTCTCCGCGGGGATCTGGGGGTTTCCATCGCTACCCATACTCCGGTTTTACAAGAACTCCTCACCCGTTTTCCGGCCACCCTGGAACTTTCTATTGTGGCGATGTTCATTGCCATCCTAGTGGGTGTCACTGCAGGAATTATTTCAGCAGTACGCCAGTACTCCATTTTCGATTACCTTTCGATGACCGGAGCGCTCTTCGGCATTTCCATGCCGGTTTTCTGGCTGGGACTTATGCTGATGCTCATCTTTGGCCTCCGTTTTGATCTTCTCCCCATCTCCGGACGGTTGAGTCCGGAGGTGACCCTTCGCACCGTTACCGGTCTCCACCTCCTTGACGCCCTCCTGACCTGGAACGGCAGGGCTTTTCTGGACGCACTTGCCCACCTGGTGCTTCCCGGTGTTGCTCTCGGCACCATTCCCGCTGCCCTCATTGCTCGCATGACCCGCTCTTCCATGCTCGAAGTTATCCGGCAGGATTTCATTCGCACCGAGCGAGCCAAAGGACTACCGGAAAAAACGGTGATCTACAAACATGCCCTGCGGAACGCCCTCATCCCCATCATCACCGTCATCGGTATGGAGTTCGGCCTGCTCCTTGGGGGAGCAATTCTCACCGAAACGGTCTTTGCCTGGCCAGGACTGGGGCGGTATACGGTCGATGCGGTTTATGCCCGTGACTATCCGGCTATACAGGGAGCAGTGCTTTTCATCGCCCTTACCTTTGTGCTGGTAAACCTCTTCACCGACCTCCTCTATGCTTCCATCAATCCCCGGATACGGTATCGCTAACCATGCCCAAGAAAGCGCAGATCCTGGAAACGTTCCTGGCACTTAAAAAGAATAAAGCGGCTCTGGTTGGTCTACTCATCATTGTGGTGATGGTGGTGGTTGCTTGCTTCCCTCAGTCTCTTGCCCCCAATGACCCCATCAAAAGAAACCTCGCCCAGCGTCTCAAACCGGGTTTCTGGGCCGGCCGGGAATTTGCCCAGTATCCCCTGGGGACCGATTACTTAGGCCGATGCATCCTCTCTCGGATCATCTGGGGAACCAGAACTTCACTTCTTGTGGGATTCATCGCGGTGGTCATCTCCACCGTTCTCGGCCTTATTCTGGGTGTCTTTTCCGGTTACTTCGGAGGATGGATGGATACCATCCTGATGCGGGTTGTGGATGTCATGTTCGCCTTTCCCAGTATTCTCCTTGCTATCACCATCATGGCCGCCCTGGGACCAGGCCTTGAAAAAGCCATGATTGCCATCGGCATCGTCTACACTCCCCAAATGGCCCGGGTGGTGCGAAGCGCAGTCCTGGTCATTCGGGAAATGGATTATATTGAAGCAGAAAGGGCCCTGGGTGCAAGCCACTCAAGAATCATCTGGCACCATGTCCTTCCCAACGCCATTGCTCCGGTGATCGTCTATGCTACCCTGAGTACCGCCGGAGCCATACTCGATGCTGCTGCCCTGGGATTCCTGGGCTTAGGAGCCCTTCCTCCTACCCCGGAATGGGGGGCCATGCTTTCCGGGAGCCGGCAGGCACTCACCGCCGGTGCCTGGTGGGCAGCAACGTTCCCCGGCATAGCCATTATGTGCGCAGTGCTGGGACTGAATCTCCTGGGTGATGGAATGCGAGACCTTTTAGATCCTCGACTCCGGATGTAAATGGAAGAACTCATTCTCAAAATCGAAAATCTGAAAACATATCTCCGGACCCCCCGGGGTACGGTCAAAGCCGTCGACGGCATCGACCTGGAGATCCAAAAAGAAGAGACCCTGGGTCTCGTGGGAGAATCGGGTTGCGGGAAGAGCATGACCGCCCTTTCTATCCTGAAGCTCTACCCGAAGCCCCAGGGTGAAATCGTAGAAGGCCACATCTACTTCAACGGAGAAGACCTGGTAAGAAAGTCGGAAGAAGAGATGTACCACATTCGAGGCAGCAAAATTTCCATGATTTTCCAGGAACCGATGACATCTCTCGATCCGGTTTTCCCCGTTGGCGAAGAAATCATAGAAGTGCTCACCCTCCACCAAAAAATCAGCCGTGAGGAGGCCTACCGGAGAGCGGTGGAACTCCTCCGAAAGGTGAAAATCCCCGAACCAGAACGACGCATGAAATATTATCCTCACCAATTGTCCGGAGGAATGCGCCAGCGAGTGATGATTGCCCAGGCTCTGGCCTGTAAACCTTTGCTTCTCATCGCCGATGAGCCCACCACCGCTTTAGATGTAACCATTCAAGCCCAAATCCTTGCCCTCATCAACGAGCTCAAACAGGAAATGAGAACTGCAGTGCTTTTCATTACCCACGATCTGGGAGTGGTAGCCGAAACGTGTCAGCGAGTGGCGGTGATGTATGCCGGGAAAATCGTGGAAAGCGCTCCGGTGGAGGAACTCTTCGACCACCCCCTACATCCTTACACCCGGGCACTTCTTGCTTCGATTCCCCGGATGGATACCCCCAAAAAACGCCTCCAGTCCATACCCGGAGCGGTTCCAGACCTCATCCAGCCACCACCGGGTTGCCGTTTCCACCCCCGTTGTTCAGAACGTTTTGAACCCTGCGACCGGGAAGAGCCACCCCTTACCATCATCGAAGGAGGACATAGAGTGGCATGTCATCTCTACTCGCAGACATAAGAAAGCTGAGCAAAAAATTTCTGGTGGAAGAAGAATGGGGAGAAAAGCTTTCCCTTGACGCAGTCAGTGAAGTGAGTTTCTCCATTTTTCGAGGAGAAACCCTGGGGTTGGTGGGAGAAACCGGTTGCGGAAAAAGCACTCTGGGAAGATGCATCCTGCGACTCCTGGAACCAAGTGGCGGAGAAATCATCATGGACGGAAGGGATATCCTGCGCCTTCCCCTTTCGGAGTTCAAGTCCTACCGGCGGCGGATGCAAATTGTTTTTCAGGATCCCTTTGCCTCCTTAAGTCCCCGGAAAAATGCCTACGCCATCCTTGAGGAGCCACTCATCATCCATGGCGAAAAAAATCCTCGGGTTCGCCGGGAAAAAGTTGAAGAAATAGCCACCAGGGTGGGACTGGAAATACAATCTCTTTCCAACTACCCCCATGAGTTCTCCGGAGGCCAGAGACAGCGCATCGGCATTGCCCGTGCTCTCATCTTACAACCGGAGTTCGTGGTCTGCGACGAGCCGGTCTCAGCACTGGACGTTTCCATCCAGGCCCAGATTCTGAATCTCCTCTCGGAACTCCAGGAAACCATGCACCTTACTTACCTTTTCATTTCCCACGACCTGAGCGTGGTGCGCCACATATCGAACCGTATTGCCGTGATGTACATGGGGAAAATCGTGGAAATAGCCGACAAAGAGGCCATCTTCGCCACCCCACTCCACCCATATACGAGGGCGCTTCTTACCTCGGTTCCCATTCCCAACCCCCGGGCCAAAAGAGAGAGGGTGCTTCTGGAGGGAGACCCACCCAGTCCTTTTCAGACACTTCCGGGGTGCCGTTTCCATACCCGATGCCCCCTTCGCATGGATATCTGCACCGAGGCCACGCCGGAACTCAGAGCCGTTGATCACCAACATCTGGTGGCCTGTCACCTTTACGGAGGAAGATAAAAGTTGGGGAAAAGGCCTGTTTTCATCGTTCTCCTCGGGATTGGTGTCATTCTCGGCGGCACCCTGGGATATGCCCTTTTAGAGGGATGGGGTTTTTTGGATGCACTCTATATGACGGTGATCACCATTACCACCGTTGGCTTCCAAGAAATCCACCCCCTTTCTCCATTAGGCAAAGTGTTCACCATGCTTCTCGTTGGTTCCAGTCTCTTCGTTATAACCTATGCCGTTTCCTATTTTGTCGATACCCTGGCCGAAGGAAAATGGAAAGAATATCTGCAAAGGAGGGAAATGAAAATGGCCATACAGAGCCTCAGGAATCATTACATCATTTGCGGTTGTGGGGTGGTGGGAAGAGAAGTGATCGAATACTTCACCCGAGCCAGGGCCAATTTCGTCGTGATCGAACGGGATCTTCTGAAAATTCAAGAAGCTCTCCAGAGTTTTCCCGGATTCCCGTATCTTCTGGGGGATGCCACCCGGGAGGAAAATCTCAGGGAAGCTCAGATCGAACATGCCAGAGGGCTTCTGGCCCTGGTTGGAAATGATCCCGACAATGTTTACATTGTGCTCACCGCAAAATACCTGAATCCGCATTTGCGCATCGTCGCCCGCGCCATTATCCCTGAATCCATTGAAATCATGAAAAAGGCCGGGGCAGATTACGTAATTTGCCCCCAAAAAATAGGAGGACTGAGACTGGCTGCAGCGGCACTGCGCCCCCATGTCTCGTCCTTCCTGGACTTAATCCTCCGTAGTGAAGCCCTGGGGCTTACCATAGAAGAGGTTGAAATTCCATCTTCCGCTTCTCTGGTGGGCAAAAGTCTCCAGGAACTGGATTTACCCGGCAAAATGGGCCTCTTTGTGGTGGCCATTAAATCGAAAGGAACCTCCAGTTTTGAGCTGAGCCCGAACGCTCAAACCGTCATCCAGGCTGAGGATGTGCTCATTCTCCTGGGCAAAATCGACCGCATTCTGGAGTTCCAAAAATCTATGGCCTGAGCTTTCCCAGGATAGCTCTGGCAACTGCCCTCATACTCCCGGCACCTTCTTCCTCCACCCGGGGCAAGAGTATCTTGAAGGTGAGGAAACGGAGGATGGAAGAGAGAATGAAAACGTAGTAGTAAGGATTCATCTGCCATCCGAAGAAAGATTTACTCAGGGTATTCAGAAGGGGAACCACCCGTTCTAAAAGCGCACCACCCAGAAGGTACGCCAGGGCGACTCCGAAGACACCGAGAAAAAAATTCAGTACCCCAATACACAGGGACCGGTTTTCGGCGGGGGACAGTTTCAAAAGGAGATTGTTGGTGATAAGATCGATGCCCGGCCAGAAGATCCCCGCCAGGATCTGAATGATGGGAACCACAACGATCCAGTTTCCGGGGGTAGTAAAACACCAGATAATGGGCAGAAAAGTCACCGATAGCGTGGTCAGTGCAGCAACGGGCTTGTTGCCAAATCGGTCGGTAAACCTGCCCCATATCCGAACTGAAAAAAGAGTGGCAATGTTAGAAATTACCTGAACATAGAAAGCGATCTCGAAGAAATTCATGTGGAGATACTTCAACATATAAAGGTTAAAAAAAGGAGAGGCGACGTTGACGGCAAAGTTCCAGGAAATCAGAAAAAAAAGGAATTTCCAGAACGGCCGACAACCCAGAACTCCCTTCAGGACCAACCGAGGATTGGTTCCCAAACTCGAAGCACTCATAGGGGGATCGTAGGCCCTGGCAAAAAAGAAAAGTTCGGTAAGACCGGCAAGCGAAGCCAGCACAAAAACGAATGTGAACCCCGATATTCCTCGCACGGCATCCAGCACCTTTCCTACCAGAAGTCCACTGAGTAGCGCCGCTCCTGTAGCCACCATGCTCCGATGACCAAAAAATCGCCCCCGGATTCCAAGGGGTACCAGGTCTCCCACCCAGGAGAGAAAACTCACGTTCACAAAAGCACCCCCGACGGCACCCATGGTGAGAAACGCTACTAAAAGGGAGAATAGAAGGCCTCTGGATTGCACCAGAAAGGGAAGTACAGCGACCAACAACCAGGGTGAGCGATTCACCAAGCCGCTCAGAAGAAAGATTTCTTTCCGTTTCCGCTTCTTCTCCAGAACAAACGAAGCGACAATCTGTACCGTTCCCCCCAGAACCGGCATGGCCAGCATCACCGAGTAGAGGAGATCACCCAAACCGAGTTCCCTGGCAAATCCTGCCAGGGGAAAACCGGTAGTGATGTTAAAAAAGATGATTCCAAAACAAACACTCCACACCAGGAGATTCAGAGTCCTGCGCAGTGTGGCATCCAGCGTGCCCTCTTCAAAATCGAAGACCACTAAAGATTTTAAGAATGCAATCCACTTTCCCATCATAGATTGTTTTATACCATAACCTCCTCTCCGGGGAATTCAAAAAATCCCCAAGATCCAAAATTTTTCTCAAACCGATCATCGGCTTCATGTTTTTTTCTTTCTTTGTCACACGAAATGGCATGCTTTTTTAGAGGAGACAAAACCGGACATGCCCCCATGTTAATGGAGTGGACGGTGGTTTTGACAGAGTGGATAACCTGCAGAAAAGATGGAGGGGTCATTTCACAAAAATGCCCGGCAGGAATCCATAGTGCTATAATGGAAAAAAGAAGGAGGCTAAAAACATGTCCGTCCAGGAACAAATCCAGAAACTGGCACAGGAATTTTCCGGAGAACTGAAGGAGAAACGGGGCCTTTACGAACTGTCCATTCCCATCGCCGAACGGAAAACGTTCTTGAGTAAGCAAAAGCTCGTTTACCTGGCGCGCTTTCGTATCGATGAAGCCGAAAAACGCCTCAGGTTTAACGAAATGCTTCAAGAATCCGGAACGGGCTTATCAGGCGGTGATTCCGACCTCACTCCCGGCTTTGGCTTCAAGAAGGAGAGTTATAATACCTTTTCTGGAAAGCGCAGCGGAACCATCGAAGAACAATCCCGGCTTCTGGGTAAAAAGTACGAGTACCGCTTTGATTTCACCCTGCTCCGAAAACGAGTCGAAGAGATAACCCAAAAAGAGGGATACACCTTTGAATATCAGATAACCCCTCTTGGCCTTTAAAGAGCTAAAGACCTGCAAAACACATTGAGGGGTTTTCTTCGAACAAAATCGGTCAGGTTCTCCCCTAACAAGCGGTGAGGAGTAACTGTATCACACTCTTAAAATCTTTCAGTAACGGAACGAGTTAGCCTCCTCAAACATGGCGATGATGTTTTCCGG
>Ga0308310_1000556_pt1 | contig 16430 bp, 13 predicted proteins | sample HotsprSampleMS65_FD_203672 | JGI IMG/M metagenome (GOLD analysis project Ga0308310, IMG submission 203672) | Hot spring phototrophic mat microbial communities from Mushroom Spring, Yellowstone National Park, Wyoming, United States - 20090730_MS65 ...
CCCCTTTAGCAGAATCTACCTCGATAATCATCTTTCCTGGGCTCTCTTCGAGGACCTTGGCGGCTCCCCAAAAGGTGATTTTTCCTCTTCCTTCATAGAAGACCGTATATCGACCGGACGGATAGTGCCCTCCCTCAATAGTGCACATAAGGGTTTCCGCCCAGCAATTGGGCGAGAGCCGCTTCACCCAGCCGAAGCGATCAAGTTCGAGTGGCGGTCCTTGCCCCCACCCTTTCCCTTCTTCTTGACTAATCCATGGTCGTGACATCCGGAACACATCTACAAATGGTAACTCGGTATTCCAATCCGCAGGACCGGCAAGATTAATCCCCAATTGGGATCTAGGCCTCTCCGCCGCAGCAGAGTCTCCAAGGTGTCCCAGGCCCAAAACGACCACTAAACCTACAACAATCCAAAAACTTAACCGGTTCGACCAACTCAAATTTTTTGACACAGCGTTGCCTCCGACCTTCGATTGTGGAAACCCAAACTTCGAAAAAAACTAGAGTGTGTTTTTTTGTCCTGGAAAGCTCCAGGATCCCATCTGCCACCAAATTCTTCGAAAAGGAAGGGTGATTCCTACGGCAAGGAACTGCACACTGGCGATATTTCCGGTCAATGACTTTCTGCAAGCGATGGAATTCTGCAAAGCAAAGCCTCCGGCAAGGGAGCTCTGCCTGTTTACAATCGGAAATTTTTTCGCTACTCGCAGGGGGAAATCTGGCTGAGCAGAAATCACTGCCAGCTACGGAAAGCTCGCAAAGCCAGGCCCGAACCCACGACCAAGGGAAGACACCCCCAGCCGCTAGCCCCTCCTTAGCCCCGGTCACCCGAACCCACGACCAACGCAAGACACCCCGGTCGCAAGCAAGGAGCCAAAAAATCATTCTTGGCATCCCGCAACCTCACCCCGAGCCCGGAACTGTGCAGAAAACATGGCGGGGTGCAGTCAAGAATGGCAGAGCCAGCTATCGAGGGTAAAGCGAGCCAAGCCGCCATTAAATTCGGCGGTTTGCCAAATAATCCAGTTGCAACCGTGGGACTGCCAACTCGTTTGATTGCTTCGGGTTGCCCCTATTTTTAACTCAAGTCCTGAGCGAGAGTCTAGCGAGCCACCAAGGATCCATGGCCCCCAAGGCCCTCTTTTGAACCTTTTGCCCCAGACTTTCCCTAGGCCTTTCTTCGGCCTGGGCGAAACAATTCAGAGGATTTCGCCGCAGGACTTCTAACCAGAGGATAACCCGCGGCGAACGTCCAAAAATGAGATACTCGCCTTTTTCTCACCCCCAATCCGGCTTTTCGTATCTTGAGAGACGATAAGGTGAAAAAACAGTTCCTCCAGATCATTCTCTTGGAAGGTCTGTCTTAATTCCGGGAGAGTTCCCGAGGCAAGAATTCTCCCTCGGTAGATAATTGCAATCCGGTCGCAGAGCTTTTCTGCTTCCCGCATGATGTGGGTCGAAAAGATAATGCACTTGCCTGCGTTTCGGAGCTCAGCGATGATTTCAAGCACCGCTCGAGCAGCCAAGACGTCCAATCCCAAAGTAGGTTCATCAAAGACCAACACGGGCGGATCGTGAACTAACGCCCTGGCGATGGAAACCTTCTGTCGCATTCCGGAGGACATCTTAGCCCCTAGCCGGTCGGGCTCAGACAGCCCCAACCGATCAAAGAGCTCTTCGGCTCGCAAAGCGAGCTGTTTTCGCGACATCCCGTGGAGCCGGCCAAAGTATTCCACCACTTCCCGTCCCGTCATTCGGTCGTAAACCGCGGTGCTGGCCGACACAAACCCAATCGACCGCCGAACTGCTGCAGACTCCCTCAGCACATCATGTCCACAAACCCGAACGGTACCAGAAGTGGGCCGCAACAAAGTGCTGATGATTCGCAACGTAGTGGTCTTTCCGGCACCATTGGGCCCAAGAAGCCCAAAGATCTCTCCCTCCCGAACCGAGAAGGTCACACCCTCTACCGCTCGGATCGTCCCTTGTTGCAGGTCCGCGAACTCCTTAACCAGCTGACATACTTCAACCAAAGGGCGGGATGATGGGGCTGCGATTCCCCTGGCACCCGGCAGCGGCTCTGGAGCTATCACGTTGCCAAAACAGGAGCCTCTCCCCATCGCATTTTCTTGCGAAGCCGTCATAAGTGGGGTATCCCTCGCAAAATCACTTCCCGGCACAAACCCTAATACTGCGATAAATGACGCGGTCGAAGATAAATGATCCGGTCGAAATTGCCAATACACTCCTGCAAAATGCAAAAGAGTGCCTTGGTGCCCGCAACCTTGCTCCCTTGGAACCGCCGATTTGGCTCAAGCCTCACTAACCCCTCACCGACCTCTCCGCGGGGAGCCAAACATACTCCCAGATCTCGTAACAGCACACAGGCAAGAAGCCCAAGCCTTCAGGAAGCTGACAATTCCCGCTCAAAGATTAGGCAAACTTGGTTCAAACTCGGGTGAGCAAGGATGATGCCAATTTCTCCGAAATGGAGGGTTCTAAAACTTCTCCGAGAAAAATTTCGCGTTTTAACAGATTTATACCAGCACGTGCGGTTTTTCCCCGACTAGCCCAACCTTCGCGATTTTTCAAATCCGTTGGAATCCGCTCTGCATAATCATTGTCGGGGAGAACCATCCCCCCAAGTTACCCAGTAACCCGCACTCCCCAAGAATTCCGCCAACCATGCCCCTCAACCGTTGGATGGCCCAAATACTAAAAACAAGAACCGTTTTTTTTCGTCAGAACGAATCTGCAAAAGCCCCCTGTCAAGCCCGGACTCTCAGTCCTTGCCGACCTAATTTGAGAGAGTAAAGGATGTTGCTGCCTCGCAGCAAATTAGTCCGGGAGAGAAGTGGCTCCCCATTTAATAGCAACCCCATATGCCTTCGACTTGGGGTTTCGGGACCCAAAAGAACGATCTCTCGCGGACCTTCCGCGGACGCGATTTCTCGGTTAGATTAACCGAAGAATCCTGGCGCGATCAGTGGGAGCGGGCAAACTCCGGCCAGGAAAACACATTGGCAAAAGCATTTTTGACCTCCGGCAAACACGATGCCGAAGGATCCTTTGGAGGCATTACGAAGTTAAAGACTCAACCGAAAACGGCAAGGACCTGGGCTGACGGTTCGTTTTTAAACGGTCTTCAATGAGTTTGGACTATAAAGCAAAATTGCCCCACTGAGCCCAGAGGCCCTGCGACCTGGCAGAACCGGTGGAGGTCCTGTTCACGGCAACTTTGTGATTCCCAAGTTGTGCAGGAAACCCTGCGGACAGATGCACGGATTTTATCCGAACAAAGTGCTGGGCCGCGGCGGAAAGTATGGTGGTAACCTAAGTAATGGCGGCATCCGATCCTTTATGTTTTCTGGTTTTGACTTTCCGATCGAGCGAACAACAACCACATGCTGGGTAGACCAATGATCGAGCCGAAAAGATTGATCGAAGAGTTTCGCTTGCTTTTTGGGGGCAACCCGGACTGGGTGGTGCGGGCTCCGGGGCGGGTAAATCTCATTGGCGAACATACGGACTATAACGAAGGCTTTGTGATGCCGATGGCGATCGACCGAGCCGTGTGGATCGCTCTGAGAGCTCGGCCTGACACCCAAGTGGTGGTGGAGTCGCTCGATTTCGGGGGCCGAGTGAACTTCGACATTCACTCGCTAGCCCGCGTTATCCCCGGCTCGGGTCATCCCCTGCAACCCCACAAAAATTCTCCACATACCTGGACAGCTTATTTCGCCGGGGTTGCCTGGAGTTTACTAGAAGAAGGCTGGCCGCTGCAGGGTTGGGAGGGAGTGGTGCGAGGAGATGTACCGATTGGAGCCGGTCTTTCTTCCTCGGCCGCTCTCGAAGTAGCTGCTGCCTGTGCATTTGCGGCATCCAGTGGCTGCCCTGTCAAAGTGGTCCCCGTTGCTTTGGCATGTCAACGGGCAGAAAACCAGTGGGTCGGGGTGAGCTGCGGAATTATGGACCAACTGGTGTGCCTGGCGGGAAAGAAAAACCATGCCGTACTTATTGATTGCCGATCACTTCAGTGGAGGCCAGTGCCACTGCCCAATGAAGTGGTTTTGGTGGTGATGGATACAGCCACTCGGCGCGATCTGGCGAACTCCGAATACAATGTTCGGCGGGCTCAGTGCGAGGAAGGAGCTCGACTCCTGGGGGTGCGAGCCCTCCGGGATATCAGTTGGGAAACCTGGTCCCAGTGTGAACCCATGTTAGGGGAACCTTGGCGACGACGGGCTCGGCATGTGGTGAGCGAAAATCAACGCACTCTTCAGGCTGTGGAGGCGATGGAGCAGGGAGATCTTTGCCGGTTGGGCCGGCTCCTCGTAGAAAGCCACCGCAGTTTGCGGGAAGACTTCGAAGTCTCCAGCCCAGCCCTCGACGCAATGGTCGATCTTGCCCTGCAACAAGCCGGCTGCTTAGGAGCACGGATGACCGGAGCTGGGTTCGGGGGTTGTGCGATTGCCCTTGTAAAACGCGACGCAGTGCCCGTGTTCTTGGAGGCTGTGCCCGCCCAATATCAGGCTGCCACCAAATTGGAGCCCAAGCTGTACGTATGCGAGCCTTCCGACGGAGCACAGATCCTACCACCTGATGTCCTAGTTTAAAAGGAACGCCCTCTATTCGCGAGGTCGACGTTCCTTCCTTGAGGCCCACGGGTTGAGCCGAGATTCCCGGCCTTGCCGGCCGTTGGTGTTGTTTAGGATCTCGGAACCTGATAATGGGAGGAGCTATCGGGGAAGCCCAACCCGAAACCCAAGGGACGCCACTTCCGAAATAAGTTGCACCAGAGCTGTGAAATTAACGCGGCCCTGTTGTTAGTTGTGCCGAGCCGCAGGCAATCACCGAAATCGGGCCCCTCGGGAACATGCCCGCGGGCCCCAACGGGATCAGCGATTTCCCGCCCAGTTTGTTCCGTGACCTTTCAAAAACCAGCCCAACCCAAAACTTTTTTGTGGATTATCCCAAAGGAGGCCAATCCCGGGGAGAACTAGCAACTCGGAGCGGAATGGTCTTGCCTCGTTTCAATAGTAACTCTCCTCCCACGCGGGCAAAGGCTGATTGGAAAGATGCCTCGACTCGTTGGCTGAGGTGACCCGGATCGCCGGCAAATCTCGGTAAACGCACACGTGTTCACAAACGCCACACCCGATACATTTCGCCGGATCCACGCGAGGCTGCTTGATCCGCCGAATTTCACCATCCCTAGTGAGCACCTCCACCTCCCGGAAATAAATCGCCTTCTCCGGGATGGGGCAATGCTCCTCACAGACCATACAATCGCGACCGTAAGCATAGGGGATACAGCGGGAAGTATCAAAGGTGGCCAAGCCCATCTTCACCTGGCGTTTTTCTGCCAAACTCAGGGGTCGGATAGCTTCAGTCGGGCAAACCAAGCCACACCGGTTACAGTCATAAGAACAGTACCCCAGCTTGGGCACTAGCCGGGGGGTCCAGATCCCTTCGAGACCTGCCTCCAAAAAGCAGGGGTGAAGGGCCCCTGTCGGGCAAATCTTCATGCATAAGCTGCAACCGGTGCAACGAGCGAGAAACTCAGGTTCTGGGCGAGCTCCCGGCGGTCGGATTAGCTGGGGGTTGAACACTTTTGCCCGACCCAAAGGAGTGGCCCGGAAAAATCCGAACACCGTGATTCCCCCCACAGCTGAGGCCAATAGCCCCCGCCGCGACAAGTCCACCGAAGCCATAGTTGGATCGGACCGCCACGGCCAAACCCATCGAAAATGCAGTGCCCCCCGCCGACAAGCTTCGGTGCAATTGAGACAGCCGAAGCACTCAGATGGCCGCCATTTTTGATCCCCAGCACCGGCCGCGGCTCCGTGGCAGTTCATGCCGCACAATTCGCACTGGTTGCAGCTTTCCGGACTGACAGTCCGACGCAATAGCGGCCGCCACGCGAACACCCCAAGCAAGGCTCCCAGAGGGCACACAAACCGGCACCACCATCTTCGCCGGTAGGCATTAAGTGCCACAATTACCACAAAGAAAGCCAGAATCCCGCCGGAAGCAAGAAAGGCCTGCTTTTCCACTGCCCGAACGCGATCACGAAAAGCCAGGTAAAGCGGTTCTGTCACCCGCACCAGGCGAAACGGTCCCAAACCGGGATCTTTCTGATAGACAGCCGTTGAACCCTCTTCTATCGCCCACTGAACCGTGGGGAACAACCCGGCGGTGAGTGTTCGATAGAAAAGCACCAGCGGATCGAAAATGCTTATCCAGTGGGCACCGAAGATAGCAGCCACCAACATCGCTACCAGCAGGTAGTATTTGCCCTTCTGCCATGGAGAATAGCGGTTGGTGGCCGGGGGAGTTCTCCGCCCGTGAATGAGTCGCCCCGCGATGTCGTGAACCACCCCCAACGGGCAAACCCATCCACAAAAAATCCGCCCTAACACGATGGTCACCACGATGGTCACTACAGCCAACAGGGCCATCACGGCCACAGCATGAGCTGCCAAAAAAGTGACCACAAGAAGTAGAGGGTCCAACCAAAAGTAAACCTTTAACCATCCCGGCGGATCCTGGGCGGGGATCGGCCGGGCCGCCAAAAACAACGCCACAAAAAGGACCAAACTACAGATCTGCACCACTCGGCGAAGGGTGCCAGCGGACCATCGCGGCCTTTTCATGCGAGGGAAATCTCCACCGGATTCAGGGAGCGGTAATCCTTGGTGCCCAAACCCGCCTTGTCCCCACAGACTACTGAGCTAATCTCATCGGGATTGCGACCTAAAAGCTCCGCTGCCCATGCATCGAGAGCCACGACGTCCGTTCCCGCAGCCACAGCCAAGGGCGTGCGGACATCCTCCAACCTTCCCCCGCGCGGACCCCGGGCCACCAGTACCCGAACAGCGTCAACCACGGTGAGCTTCGGCTTCACAAAAAGACACAAATCGGTCAACGTCGGACCAATCGCCTGATGGAACGTCCGCCGTTCCTCCACCACGCCCATAAAGTTCTTCATTGCCACAGTAATAGTGGCAAGTCCGTGATGCTTGGCAATCGGGACATTGATCACCAAGTCTGCCTCGAGAATTTCGGGATAGATCGGGATTTCCTTCAGCACTTCCCCTTTTATTCCCACCCGCCGAAAACGGCTCCGATCCATGAAAACCACATCTGCCCCCAACGGTCGCACGGCCGCGGCAATCTTACTAATCTCGTAAGTCTGTTGGGCAATATCGACCGGGTTATCGCCCACCTTCACCCGCTTGGCTCCAGCTTCGAAACACAACCGCACGATGGTAGCCACCACCTTCGGATTGGTATTCGCTGCCATTTCCGGGGGCTGGATCCAGGCGATATTCGGCTTAACCCATACTACATCCCCTCGACGAACAAATTTGCCGATACCCCCAATGCCCTCCACAGCCTTCACCGTCAGCTGTTCTGCAACCCGTTCGATCTCGTCCGAGCTGGAGGGTTGATCACCCCCCCACTTGGCAACGGCCATTGCCGCAGCAGATCTCTCTGCCTGGCCAGCCAAACTCCCGCCGACGGTGCAGGCGGCCGCAACAGCACTAGCCTCCACCAGAAATTCCCGTCGAGACGATTTCAACATCTCCTAGTCCTCCTTCCCGTAAGAACTGTTAAGCACTGCCGTCTCCGCCAAACGTTTAACCTATTCAGATTCCAAACCGTTTCCGCATTCGGAGCCCCATTACTTGGGTAAGAGCTGCCCCTGTCCATACCTCACCGAGTGGCCCAAAGTCTTCCAGCTCCGAAAACGGATCATGTCTTAAACACATGCAGTTACCATGGACGATAAACCGACCGAAAACCTTGTACCCTTTCTAACCCCGCATCGCCGGTTAAGTTTCCCTTCGAAATCCTTGCGGGAAACCTTCGAACAATTTAGTGGCCTGTGGGCCCCCGAGCAACCAACAAGAGGAAAAATCACCGGCAGCCAAGGATCACCCCAAGGATTTTTGGGGCTACTAATCGCCCAAGTGTATACCTTCTAGGCAGGCCCACTGCCGACATCGGACGCCGGATCACAAATCCCCCATGACAGCGGCCCACAAAGCCTGGAGTGCGACCGCCCCGCCTGGAGCGGCCCTCGTAAACTCCTGTCAGAATCTTGGCCGTCCTCTGGGAGAATAGCCTCTAAATGCCGAGGCGGGTTAAACCAGGGGGCCCATGAGGACGAATTATTCCTTCGGATACAAAAAGCTAGCGACACAATACCACAGCCAGGGCAGTCGGACCGAACGATCCCCTGTATTTAGATTGCATCAAACCGTCTTTTTCCGTTTGTTCCGGATCCCCACTTGTATAATCACGATAATTGTCATAATCATGGCCGTTGACTTCCTTCCGTACCAAAAAGTTGGTCCGCGGGAAGGCAACGCCTCGGTTATCTTCCCCCCTTTCCGCAAGGCCCCCAGAAGTTCGCATTTGAGCCAGGAGAGTCTGGCAAAAACCACTTGGTAACCCCAGGGTGCAGGCTAATTTCTCCGGGACCAGCCCCGAGAGAACTATCTTCGGTTTCTTCGCTCGGTGCCGGCTAGTAACCGCCCTTATTCGTCTGGGGAACTTAACGGCAGCCCCTCTCCAAACAGTGTTTAAAGGTCTTGCCACGGAGAACCCGATAAGGTGAAGGAGAAAGTCATTTGCCCGGGGTTAGAGGTCCCAGCTCCCGAAGACTCGGGACATTTCTGTCGTTTCCGGTGAACATGAAAAGGAAAGTTCGCCCAACCTAAGGAGGGGTTCGCCACCATGAGATTGTCGGAATGGCTTCGTGTAATGCTGGTTGCGGTATTGGTCCTCGGTTTTGCTTTCCCGCGTAGCGCGGTGGTTGCCGCGGGAATTGGGGACCAAGCCATGATTCGGGATATTGCCCTTCAGCAGGGCAACACTCTGGTGGGCCAGGTCCTGTCCAAGGATGGCAATCCAGTAGCCGGTGTCCCGGTCACAATTTCCAGGGACAACCAAGTCCTCGCCACTGCCACGACCAACGAGCAGGGCTTATTTGCTTTCCGCGGCTTGAAAGGAGGAGTTTATCAGCTAAGCAGTGCCAACGGGGTCGCCGCCTACCGCGTTTGGCAACCCCAAACCGCTCCTCCGGGTGCTTCCCCTGCAGCACTTGTGGTAGCCGGAGAAGATGCAGTCCGCGGCCAACTGGGTTGTGGCCCTCTCGGGATGTTCCTCAGCCGACCCCTTGTGATTGCTGGTGTGATCGGTGCTGCCATTGCCGTCCCTCTGGCAATTGCCCTATCAGACGAGGACGAAGAAGCTCCAGCAACTCCGTGAGTTTGCCCCACCACAAACCAATCCCAAACGGCCAACTAAGGGTTCCGACAGCTGGATACCAAAGGCCGAGTAAATTAGGTTAAATCAGCTCCCCCCAAACGCTCCTGCCTAGCAAAGGAAGCCGCAAGCGAGGTCATCAAGAGAAAAGGTTTTCATCAAGGAAGGCACTCGAGACACTTCTTGTGGGGAGCGACAGGAGGGATTCAGCCTGGCAATGTTCCTTTTGGGCGACTTATGTGCGTCGCCTGAGTTCACTAAGATCTCGAAACGTCTTAGCTTTTTAATCCTCGATACCGCAAGCTGCTCGAATGGCCACGACACCATTCGGGCAGCTTTAATTTCTGGCCCAGAGGCAATTAACTTTGCTCTTCCGCTTTTCTCCCTGCCCATTTACTCCATTTGGGGGGTTGAACAGAGGTTCCTGAAAGCTGCCGGCTGATGAAAGCCTAGTCACCCTCCAACCCTGGTCCTTTTGGTGTATTCTAGTACCGATTTTGGTAGGCCGTATCAGTTGTTGCCGATAACATGGGGCATTCGTCACAGTGCCCAAAAGGGTCTATTGCCGCCCGTCGCTGACACTTCAGAAGAACATTTCACCCAGCTTGCCGTTGGCGGACCGCCTCGTAAAGGAAGATCGCTGCCGCCACCGAGACATTCAAGCTATCGGCATGGCCGTACATGGGTACTCGTGCCGGTTGGGATCCAATCCCCGCCCACCAATTGGAGAGCCCCGAGTGCTCCGCTCCTAATACAATGGCCGTCCCCCGGCGAAAATCTAATTCCCAAAGCAGAGCCCCACTTTTCGGATCCGCTGCCACCACTTGGAGCTGCCGGGCTTTTACCCAGTCGCCGGCCTCGGGAAGCTTGGCTGATGCAAAGGGCACAGTAAACATCGTCCCCAAACTCGCCCGAATGGCATTGGGATTCCAAGGATCGCACGGTATGTCTACCAAAAGAATGCCGTTAACCCCGGCAGCATCGGCGGAACGAAAAATCGCACCCAAGTTCCCGGGCTTTTCAATCCCCTCTAATATCAGATAGAGGCCGTCTTGACGGCTTGGCAAACCAATGAGGGACCGACTGGGCACCTCGAGCACCGCCAAAATCCCGTCGTGACGATTTCCGAAGGCAAGAGCTTTATACACCATCTCATTTACCAAGATTCTTCCCCCCGAAGGAACCCGGAGCTCTGCGGCAAACTTTTCAGCCACTTCTTTTGGACACCACCGAGGGCAAAAGAAAATCTCCGTTGCCCTAAGCCCCGCATCCACCGCTCGCGAAAGCTCCTTAACTCCCTCGGCAATGGTGGTGCCGGTTTGCACCCGATAGTCCCTTTCGCGGAGCTTGCGAGTGGCTTTTATCCGCGGATTCTGGAGACTACTAATTTGTTGCCACATGGTCGCCCCCGTATCCCTTGGAGTTCCTCGTCCCCGCTGTTACTTCGTCCCCCATCATCACCTCCTCCTGCCCCACCTAGGTCCAACCGCCCTTCCCAAATCGTAAAACCATCAATTTCCCCGGTTTCAACCCCCGGTAATTTCTTCCGAGGGTACCAACTTGGTATAACTTCTCTGTTCCGTTGAGAGTTTGCCCATGGCAGAGATCCAGGTGAAAGCAGCAAGGAGCAATGAGTATTTCAGCCCGAGCCGAAACGAATCGGCAAAGGAAAGCAGGAGCAAGCAAATCTGCCTTCCCGCTGGTTGCCGGCGTAGCCTCTTGAGATCTCCATTTCGGAGCCCCAACCTCTGAAAAGCAAAATTAGACTGCGAGCGGTCAACTCGACCCGCACCAACGGGAGACCAAATCTTCCTTGGCCCACACCAAACCATCCTCCGGGATTCCGCGGTTTTCCGAACGAAAACAGTCTTGATACCGTATCACTTACTCTGTGAGGACTCTCCAAACTTGCCTTTGGATCCATTCTCCTGCTCGTGCTTCTAACGGATTCCACCTGCCTCCCAATAGCTCCCCCCGCACAAAGCGATTCACGTAGCGAAAAGGTGGAAGATTCTGAAAGAAACATTAATCCCTCCGTGGCTAGGCTCCGAAGACTAGAAAGGGAGCGGGGCTTCACCCCCAAACCGTGGCAGTTTGAAGTCTTGGTCATGAGAACGAGAATGCGGCTTGGTTCCATGGTCTAACTCAGGAGGATCACGGATGCTACGGAAGGCTTACGTATTGGCAGTGCCCCTGTTGGTGGCTTCGTTGGTACATTTTACTAGTGCCGGGGAACTTTACAGCAGCCTTGTGAGGCTGGAAGGCCGCTCCTACGAGAGCAGGGATATTGAACTTTGTGCCTATACGGGTTCGTTCGAAGCTCCCGGAAACGCCACAGTGAATCCCCCAGCGGTGCAGCCATCGCATGACAGTTGGTGCGATCCATGCCGTCCTGGAGGGACCGGTTTATTCGGTTCGCCCGTGGGTGTAGGTGAAACTCAAGGGGACTCCTCACTTCGACTGGGGCCCCGACCTCTTTTCCCCGGAGTAGGCATGCAAGCGGATCCCAACGCCCGAGGCAGTGCCTGGATTTGGGTTGGTCCTAGTTGGAGCCAATCCGAGGCCTTCACAGCCGGAGACATGGAAATCGGCATTTCTGAGGGCATCATAGCAGGTTACCGCCTCACGAATGCTCTGGGGCTTTTCGGAGCGATCGCGTTCTCCCATAGCGATGGGGATACCTTCATATTTTCAAGTATTGGCATCCAAAAATTTGGAAATCCCGGGGGAGCGGGTTTAATAGAGCGGTCCTCGCTGTGGGTATTCTGGGATAATGGCGTCGACACCATCGACGGAGACGAAGGGCATTTCCAGCAACTTCGGTTCAATACTGGTGTCGTCGGCCCGGGTGGCGGAGAGGTCGGGATGGCATTCACTGTCCCTCTTGACGAATCGGGCTACTCCTTCCTACTTCCGGTCGGCGGCACTAGCATGATAGCTACTGGCGGTTTCACAATTGGGCCGTACGTTCGATTTCCAATCGGCATCTTTGATCTCACCGCCATGCTAGGATTTGCAGAACAAACCGATTCTGCGGTCTTGGGGCTAGGCGGCGAAGCTCGCCTCACCGAACGATCTTCCATATTCCTGGATTGGAAAACAGGTGGAGCTGATGTCGGTGAAAATCCATCCACACTGCTCGTAGGCTACAAGCTTGGCTTCGGTCGCGCCGATACAACCCGGTACTAAAACCCTGCCCCGCCTGCTACCTGCTCGTTTGACGTGATCGGATGTGAGGTTGCGCAGGCGAGTCCTTGCCGCCGGACGACCAACCTCTCCGAAAGGATCGGGGTGAACCGCAAATCACCCCGATCCGTGTTTTTATTGCAGATTTCGATCCAGTCGCTCCTCCGGCTATTGCACCGTTTTCAAACCTATTTGACCTGGGTGGAAAAGCCGCCCTAACAGGGCGGTTTTTTCGTTACCCATTGCGGCGACAAAGCCCTCTCCCGCTTTGCCCAAGACGAAAACGCAACCCTTCGTTACAATGTGTTTTGTGCCGGACGGCTCAACGGTCAATAAGTAGGTTCGAACCCGATCGGGCACAACGTGGAACGGATGTTCTTATGGGTTAACCCTTTTCGCTACTTTTCTTGGGGTGAGGAGGAGCACATTGCCCAAGACAACCAGGATCTTAAAGAAAGAAGGCGGTCTTCCACCATGTTCGGCTCCGGATATGTGGAAGAAAGCTCACCACTGGGACCTACAAGCTTTCCGCGCTCTTCGTCAGTTTGCCGTAAAAATTTTGCTTTTGGCGACAACTTGGGGCTCTTTTTTGGAGGACCGGGGAGGTGTGGCGGTGGCTGCCCAGCAGTCCTCATCGGCTCAGGCACTCCGCCAAGAGGAGGCTTATCTACGCTGGCAATTCCAGCAATTCCCCGTGCAGTCATACGAAACGGCTTTAGTAGCACGTCGCCTGGGAGAAAACCTCGAGCGACAAAATCGTTTTGAAGAGGCAAGCAAGTGGTATGAATATTCCGTCAACGTTGCCAGCAAGCTTCATGATGACCGAGCAAAACTGTTGCGATTCACCACAGAAATTCGTTTGGCGAGACTTCAGCGGGCATTAGGGGCCTTCGCACAGGCCCGAAGTCGTTACGAAGGGATGTTGTCCACCATCCAAACGGAGGTGGGAACGTTGCTGAAAATGGATCCCAAAAAGTGGACTTCTGAACATGTCCCGCTTATGGCTACATTCACAGTGGCACTTACCGATGCCGTCGACTTTTGTCGCGAAATCGATCAACTGTATGCAGGGGAGAAATATCTTGCGGTTTTAACTCGAGTGGCATCTCAGTGTACAGACGCTGCCCAGCCACGGTCGATCCGGCTCCAGTTTCTTCCAGCGGGGGTAATCAGTGCCTACTTCCAAGCAGAGATGGAGCGTGCACGCGGTCAGTCTGAAAAGGCCCGACAACTTTTCGAGGAGGCAAAAGGTATCGCCACCCAAGCAAAAACAGAGCTGGAAACCGCGGGGCAAATGGAATTAAGCAAGGAGGTTCAAGCGTTGGAAATCCCAATTCTTATTGGCCTGGGCCTGACGTACTACGACCTCGGCCAATCGAAGCTGCTCCAGCCGCACGCTGCTTATGAAAAGGCGGATGCCTGCTATACTCAGGCCTTCGAACGAATCGAACGCTTACCTGAAGAAGATCGCTTGCAAGCTAAAGCTCAGGGTCGCAAAAACCGCGGAATTCTCTATCACGAATGGGCCAAGCTCTTTTCCCCTCCGCATCCTCGCCTGCTTTCCCAAGCCGAGGAAGATTTAAAATTTGCTGCAGACTTTTATTCCAAGAGAGCTCGCACCAATCCGTATGATCTTGTGCATACTTACAACTCTCTGGGTCTCTTGTTGTTAGATCTTGGAAAACCAAAAGAGGCACTCAACCTTGCTAACCAAGCCTCTGCAACGTTGGAAGCACTAGCTACCTCGATGACAAGTCTCGAGCTGAGGAGAAACAATCTGATGCTATTGGCTCGGAGCACATGGCTGTTGGGAGAAGAAGCCCCTGAGTTGAAAAACAAAGCGGTGGATTACGCCGAACAGGCCTGCGGGTGCGTCCGTCAATTGTCGATGCGATGCGTCGGCGATCCCTTCACCCGAGCTCTGGCTCGTCAACGCTTATGGGGCAGGATGGAAGGAACTCTTGTCTCCTGGTTTATCGATCTTGCAGCCGGGGGAACACGTTTGAGTATTCCCAAAGTGCTTAAGATCTTCGAGGAATCCCGCGGACAGTCGTTGCTCGAGGAAATCCGTTCGGCGCAAGCAGCAACAGAGGACACCGGCACCTCGCAGCCGGAATTGCAAACTCTCCAGTTAGAAATGGCAGAGCTTGCTTTTAGGATTAACCAAACAGCGGACGAAGACCAACGAGAGCAGCTCCGAAAAAAGCTGCAAGCTTTAGATCGCAGGTATGGCGAGTTAGTTCGGGAATTTTGGATATCTCGAGGAGAGAAAAGTTTTATTGGCGCGATTGTGGACTCGCCAAGTTCCCCAAATTGGTTCAGCGAAGGAGCAGCTTGGATCCGCGAAAACAGGCTGCTAGTGCTTTGGTATCTCACGGATTTGGAACATACTTTCCTGCTCGTTCTTCCGGAAGCAAATTCGTCCTCCTCAGGCACTCTGTGGGAATTAAAGCTGACCGAAAAAGACGCGGCCGCACTTAATAAGGTTGTTCACAAAAGCGGCCAGTCGGAGATTTCGTCGGGAAATCTTTCCATTACCAAGCTGCGGCAAATCCTAAGTCAACGAATCGGATTGCTGCAGATCCTAGCCGATAAACAATCGACTCCTCCGATCGAAGCCCTCGAAGCTTTGGGAAGAGCTTTGCTTCCTCAACCTATTCTTGAGCGGATTTCCGACCGAAGCTCTTACGATACCTTAGCGATTGTGGCGGACGGCCCACTGGGAATGTTGCCCTTCCAAGCACTGATTGTCCCGCATGGTCCTGCAGAAAAGTTCTTGGTGGAGGTAGCAAATCCCATTTTATACCTGCCGTCGCTTGCCGTGGCACTGGCACGGAGCACACGTGCCCGAGCGATTCCCAGCAAAGTTGTTTCCTTTGGAAAAGCCATGTTTCCGGAGTACCACCCGGAACCGCGGCCTTTGCTTTCTGTGATTCAAGAGTGCAATCAAGTAGCAGAGCAGTTCCGCAAATCCGGCCTAGGGGTAGAACTCCGACTAGATGTTTGGCCGGCCGATCGCTCCGCAACAAAGCAGGAACTCACCCGACTTTCCAACGGGGCCCACATCCTTCATTTAGCGACACACGGAGTGAGCAGTCAAGAATCTGGGCCATGGGGTTCCTGTTTGCTCCTTTCGGTTCCGGAAAGGTCTCCCCTCAGAGAGGGACTGCTAACACTGGCAGACATCTACCGCCTGCCTCTCGGATCGACCGAGCTTGTACTCCTTTCCGCATGCCGCACTCAGCGAGGGGTGGAATTAGAAGGGGAAGGGATTTGGGGAGTCACTCGGGGGTTTGTGGTCGCAGGTGCAAGACAAACCTTAGCTGCCGTATGGGATGTGGATAGCGAAGTAGCCAGCAACCTCATGCGAAGAATAGCCCAGTCGATCAGCGAGAAAGTTCGCTCACGGGGCCTCAGCCCGGAATTTTCTGTCAAGGACATTTTAGAAATACCCAAGACTCTCCGGGAAGCTCAACTGGAAATCAAGGGCACGGGAAAAGAATGGGAGCATCCCTATTTTTGGGCACCCTTTGTTGTTGTGGGTACTCCGTAAAAGGCTTTGGCGACATTTGACGCCCTGGGTTTTCCGGCCATCTTCCGTTTCCCAAGCCGCCCCTCCTGGCAACTCCCCCTCCCCAAGCAAACGGCGAGCAATGGTCGTCGGCAAAAGGTTCGCCAAACCTTGGCGGTTCCGCAGATAAAAATTGGAGCCTCTGAATGCCTCCTTCGAAGCTTCCGAAAATCCGGCGGTAACGCAGAGTTCAGGTCTCCACCCGGCAATGTTCGGATCCCCGAACGGCAAGGTAATCGCCAATTTGGGGCTTAACTTCTCGGTCCTCGAATTTTTCACAGTTCCCCCACATATGAACCCGGAATTTTCCCGGCTTTGTTCCCACCGAATTTTTTCGGGGACCCGCAGGGTTTCTGGGGCACGCGGATAAGTCCGACTTGTATGTTCCGGTGTAA
>Ga0308310_1000559_pt1 | contig 16375 bp, 12 predicted proteins | sample HotsprSampleMS65_FD_203672 | JGI IMG/M metagenome (GOLD analysis project Ga0308310, IMG submission 203672) | Hot spring phototrophic mat microbial communities from Mushroom Spring, Yellowstone National Park, Wyoming, United States - 20090730_MS65 ...
CACCGTAGTTGTGGGAAATCAAACGTTCAAATTATCGTTGGTCCCCAGCGGGATTTTCCGACCCCACGTCCGGTGTGTCATTGCCAGTGGCGTGGTGGTCCACCCCGGGGTTCTCCTACAGGAAATCCAGTCGCTCCGAGAAAGAGGGATCAAGGTAGATAACAACCTTGTCGTGAGCGATCGGGCTCACGTCATTTTTCCGTGGCACATAGAAGAGGACCGGCTGCTTAACGCAGTTTTCGGGGGGGAGGCCATCGGAACAACCCTGCGGGGGATCGGGCCATGTTACAAGGATAAAGCCGGCCGGTCCCTGGCCGTGCGGCTGGGCGATTTATATCGCCCGGGCTTAAAAGAAAGGATCCAGCAAATTGCGAATGCAAAGTCGCTGATGCTTTCGGGGCTGAATGGCCGGGTGGAATTCGACGCTGCGGCAATCTTTGCGGAATATTCTGACTATGCCGAGAAACTTCGCCCCCATGTGACGGACACCACCAAATTCCTCCTGGATGCGGTGGAGGCCGGTCGGTGGGTATTGTTCGAAGGGGCCCAGGGGTCCCTCTTAGATCTCGACCACGGGACATTCCCCTATGTGACTAGCAGTAATAGCTCTGGAGTTGGGGTCACTGCGGGGTCGGGCGTTCCTGCAAAGTACATCAGTAAGGTCATCGGCGTCATTAAAGCCTACACCACCCGAGTAGGGGGAGGGCCATTCCCCACGGAACAGCCCAACGAGATAGGGCAGTATATTCGGGAGAGAGGCAATGAATATGGGACAGTAACCCGTCGGCCCCGCCGGTGTGGGTGGTTCGACGCAGTGGCTGTTCGTTACGCGGCTAGGCTGAGTGGGGTCGATGAGCTGGCGGTTATGCTATTGGATGTTTTGGGAGGCCTACCCGAAATCCAGATCTGCACCGCTTACGAGCTCGATGGGCGGCGAATTACAGACTTCCCCAGCCACATCGATGATTTGAGGCGAGTCACCCCTGTCTATGAAACTCTGCCAGGTTGGAAGGAGGAAATTCGGGGGGCTCGTTCTTTCTCGGATCTTCCCGGTAATGCACGGCAGTATGTCCAACGAATTAGCCAGCTTGTGGGACGGCCGGTCTCAATCATCTCCGTGGGCCCAGACCGAGAAGATACCATCTTTGTTAGCATCTCCGGTTATAAGGTTTCCTAATAGCTCCCGTTTTGCAGAATTCGGGGCCCGTCCGGGAACTGCGGACGTTCCGTGTTGCTCCTGTCGCCAGAAGCCCCCGAGTCGCCAAAGGCCTGCTTTGCAGGATATTGGCCTACAAGAACCCCTCCGATAAGATCAACTTGGTCGTTCCGGCATCCAAATTTGCAAACGATTCTTTTTGCATAACAGCTTTTGGAAAATAGCAGTACCGGCGTGGAAAAATCGACTAATCCGGCTCGGAAATAGGCATTTGATGCCAACGCGGGGCCGCTTCGAAAGAAGCAGGGGGCTGTTACTTGGCCTCCGCGGGATGTTTGCTGCCGAGTGGCTGTAAGCCCAGATTTTCCAAATGGGACAACCGTGAGATGCATTCTCCCCCAGAGAGGGGATTGTGTTTGCCCCGAGAGTTTAAGGGCACTTCTGAACTTTATTCCGATACATTCCGAATCGCGAGTATCTGGGAGCCGGGGTGGTGGGTTAAAGACACCATCCGTTGGGCAATTTTTTCGGAAGTGGCCCAAGCTGTGACCCTCCCGGATCAAGGGTAGACAAGGTTTTAAAACCCCAATGGCTTCGTTAGCAACGAATCCGCACGATCAGGCTGTCCTCGCACAAGGGGACCAACTTTTGGAGGTCCCTGCCGACAAACGTCCGCGACACATCGCGATCATTATGGATGGCAATGGTCGATGGGCAGCCCAGAGAGGTTTGCCCAGGATTGAAGGCCATCGTCGTGGAGTGGCTGCCGTCCAACGAGTCGTCGATGCCTCAGTCCGCTGGGGGATCCCGTTCCTGACCCTTTATTGCTTTTCGAGCGAAAATTGGAAACGGCCCCCGGGGGAGCTGGCCGCCCTTATGGAACTTTTGGGGCAATTCATGGTGGAAGCACGCCGGGAGCTTATGAGGCAAAATATCCGGCTCCGAATCCTGGGGCGTCGCGATGGCATCCCTGAGCATGTGCTCCGCGAAATCGATAAGACAGTCTCGATGGCTGCTCGGAACACAGGGTTGTGCTTATCACTGGCCATCAATTATGGGGCGAGGGTGGAACTGGTAGACGCCGTCCGAGCCATCGTGCGAGAAGCCCTCGAGGGGAAAATCTCAGAGCATGACATTTCCGAGGCCACCATTTCCCAACACCTTTACACTTACGATCTTCCCGATCCCGATCTGCTAATCCGCACTGCTGGGGAAATGCGGGTCAGCAATTTCCTCCTTTGGCAAATCAGCTATGCCGAGCTTTGGGTGACGAGAGACTGCTGGCCGGATTTCACCGAACAGCATTTACTCCAGGCCATCCGAGACTTTGCCAAACGTGATCGGCGGTTTGGAGGCTTATAACAGCCGGCATTTTTCTCAATCGTTCCGGGCCCTCGCCAGTTTCTGCTCGCAGTAGCCCCTTCCAAAACCAGGTGTTTGCCGCCAACAAAGTTTCGATCGCGAATTTTTGCTTCCGACTACCTCGGTTCCCGCTCGCCTCCAGAGGCCATTCGTCTCGAAACGGAAGCAACATACCTAGGCCGCAAAGATTCTCCCGAGTTGGCCCCGAACCCACCGGGGGCCGGGGGTTCGAGCTCGCGAATCCGGCAGGTGGATGCACCTAGATCCGATGCCAGTTACAAGACCGGTCGTTGGAAACTGCCAAGTTAATCCCCCGAATCCCCCCTCGGTCGCTTGAGCTCTAAAAAGGCCGCCCCTCAGCCCCGTCTCCCCGGAGTAGGCAACCGCCGGAGCAGCCCCCACCCCTCCTTGCCACCCACGAGAACAGCCATTTGGCAGGGACACTCCCTGGCGATTTGGCAGGGGTGTCCGCTCGAAAACGTGTCAGTCCTTCGCCATAGCGTCCGCGATACCAGCCAAGTGTAAGTGGATCTTTTAGGAGGACTTGAAAACCCAAGAATATCCGCTGAATGACAGATAAATTAGGTGGTGGCTCGTGATGCCCGATATTTGGGTTAGTTACGAGGACTTTTTACGTCGGGGGAAGGACAGCTGGCCGAACACTCCCATGCACCAACGTCCTCCTTAATTGTTCCGATGAATGCAACAGTGAAAGCCACTCCCACCTTGCGGACCTAAGGCCGGAATCCACAGGAGGTTCTGACCGATCCGCGGGGCGAAGGTCACTCCTGCGGAAACCTCCGTCTGTGGGCCAACCTCACTCTCCGAGAAATAACAACATCTCGGAAATATGGCTCCAAGATCACGAAGTTCCGGAGCTGCTGACGTTCCCCAGCCCCAGCCGACGCACAATGGGCCCCTTTTGCGACGGCAAACTTGAGAAGGTTCCCCGGCGGCAAAGTTGCCGACGCTCTCCGGCCAAAAAACTGATTCGGGTTCCCACCGTGGGGCTGGGCTTCAGCAGAGGTCGGAAGAACATCGGAAGGCTTCTCCAAGTTCATCCGGAATTGCCTTTTTGTTCTCGCGGCACATACAAACGGGGCCAAACCCCCTCCGAATCCAAAAAAGGCGGTATTGGGCCAAGCTTGAGGGTTGTGAAAAACCTTGGGGCCCTCGGCTTGAATCCCAGTTCTGTCGGCAGCCTCTTTAAGCAACTAGGCGGAGGGTCATTATGAACGAGGCGGTAAACTCCGCAGGTGCCGGCACATCTTTGGAATTGGCCGTGACGCAGGCAGGACCGGTGGTATACATTGCAGCCAGTGGGCCCAGAATGCTATAGTTTTCCCGTAAGGTTGCCTTTCGACACCCGGTTACCAGGCCACAATATCCAAAAATTGGCAAGATCGAATCTCGAACAACAAAACGAAGACCCCGGGACGAATCCTCCCCTCGACTAGTTGCCCAACGAGGGTAACAAGTCGGACTCTTTGCCCAACTGAGCGAGCCCAAACCGAGGTTCGAAACTCCCGGGTTTCTCGTGAGTTGCTCTACCTGGGCGGTTGAGTTGGGGTGACTCCCACAGGAGAAGGTAAGTCGGCGGCAAGCCCTAAGGCCCGCCTTAAAGGGGTCAAAAGGCACTGAAAGGAATCCAGTAACTCAATTTGAGGCTACGTCTGTGTACATCGTTCGATCCTGGTTGGAGAATCTGCACTCCAATCCGTGTGTAAGTTTTGATCCTACTTGAAGAAGCGGCACTTCAATCCGCGTTTATTTTTTGCTCCTGGTTGGAGAATCCGCAATTCAATCCGCGTAAATGTCTTGCTCCTGGTTGGAGAATCCGCACTTCAATTCGGGTTTATTTTTTGATCCTGGTTGGAGAACCGGAGTTTCAATCCGCGTTTGTGTTTTGATCCAAGTTGGAAAACATCCACCCTAAAACGTGAAAGAGCAAACACCCGGCTAACGAAAAAATTCCAGCGGACTAACTGAGCGTAGATGGTCAGGCTTTCTCCCTCCCCCACAATATCTGATGACACAAGTCCCACCGCCGAACGAGAAAATCTTTTCTGGCGTGTGGTTGTAGGCATAACGTTGACTTCAGTGTTGCTGGGAATTTTTTATATAGACTTTCTGCTGGAAAACTTGCTTGCCATTCCTGGGGTGGCACTTTTCCCAGTGTTGATGACGTTTGCCATTTTAGCCACCCGGGAAATTCTAGAATTGACCGTGGCCGGGGGAGTAAAGCCCATCCCGTGGGTCGTTTACGCCACTTGCGCCATGGTGATCACAAGTAGTTGGATCACTCCCCTATGGTATCGTTTTGCCCGAACGGTGTATGAGAGGTGCCACACCAGCCCGAGCGACTGGACCCTTTTTGCTTTAGCGGCGGGGATGATCCTGGTGTTCCTCGCGGAGATGCGGCGGTATACCCGGCCCGGGGGTGTTACGGTTAATGTCGCCGCCTCCGTGTTGGCCATGCTCTATGTGGGACTTCTCTTTAGCTTTCTCGTGCAAATCAGACTGGTATGGGGGTTACGAGCGTTACTGACTACGTTGGTGGTCGTCAAGTTGGGGGATACGGGGGCTTTTGTGTTCGGAAAGACCCTAGGCAGAAGGAAACTTGCTCCTGGACTCAGCCCCAAAAAAACCATCGAAGGAGCCGCCGGGGCAATCCTCTTCTCCTGCGTTGGGGCTGGGTTTATGCTTTGCGTCCTTCTTCCCGGGCCTTCCCTCCCCGGTGCAGGAGCGGCCCCCACCTGGGGGTGGCTTGCATTCGGAATTTTGGTGGGAGTCTTTGGCATCCTCGGAGATCTTGCAGAATCGCTCATTAAACGGGATGTGGCTCGAAAAGACTCCGGTCGGCTAATCCCGGGGTTAGGAGGGGTTCTGGACGTGGTCGACAGTGTGTTGTTGGCCTCGCCGGTTGCTTATGTTTGCTGGGCTTTTGGCCTGGTGGCGTGAGCCTCCAAGGCTTTTGCTCCCGGTTTTGCCAGGGGTTCATACTGCCCTGATGTAAGCAAATCCTAAGTCCTGGCCACCCTTGCCTGCACGAATCATCAGAAACCGTGCAACACCCCGGTGAGGAGTCTCGGGGCAGAAGTTTAGTCCTCTTTAAAATGTCCGCATAAGATTTCACCTGCCCGCTCCGGAGCATCAGCCTACGGTGTAGCTCGGGAAAACACTCGCGATTTTTTTCCCTACCGCTCCAGCGGCAGAGGCTCAGCCGAAAGCTAGCTGGAGGAGGTCTCGACCTGGGAGAAAAAACCCCTAAAGGAAATTGGGTTTACAAGTCTCGCCCTGTTGGGGCCTTTCTGAGCTAAAGTTTTTAAGGCTTGGCCTCAGCGTTAGTAGTGAAAAAGTAGGAGGTTTTCCAACTTTGAGGGAAAAACGGGGGAAAGATTCGAAATCTCCCCGGCGGGAGGCTCATGGATTTTTCCCCCAAGACCCGACGGGCAAGCAAAAAAAAACAGTATTAGGGGGCCGAGCAACACGAAGGATTCCAAACCGGGGCAAACCACCCCGACGAAGTTGGAAATTGCCGTTGCCATTCGGTCTCCCAAAAGCTGGGCCCCATCCCCAGGCTGCCGCAGTCCGCTGGAAGATCGAAATTATGGTCGGGGAACCCCTAAAAGACTTGTCGAGTTCGCACCAGCAACCGACTCCGGGAAGAAGGCTCCGATCCGGGATAACTCATCGTCGGCCCAGGCAGCAGTTCGGAACAAGGGAGAGTTCCCTTTTGGAAATCCGCGATCGCGGGGTTGCTCCGCCTGCCACGATCCCCGGGGCTTTGGCCGCCACCTTTTCCTACCGGGTAGCCACCTTGAAGGGTCCTGCCAGCTGCAGGCGGGGGTGCTGCACAATCAAGGCTCATCTTAGAGACAGCCGCACATTGCAAGGGGAACCAACTGGTGGGAAAAAGGCCACCCTGAGCAAAACAATGACAGAAGTCCCCCCCGCGGATATCATAAACAAATGGGTCTCAGCGGGACGACAGCGGAGGAAAGCTGGCCCCCGTTTCGGGTCGGCACATGAAAGAGGCTTGCCAAATCAGGAGTTTTCCAATGGCCATTCAGGTGACTTGTCCTAACGGTCACACCCTAAAGGTTTCCGACGAAATGGCGGGTAAAAGGGGACTTTGTCCGATCTGTAAGGCGAAAGTTGAAGTCCCTAAACGTGAGGCAGGGGAACTCACGGAAGAGGCCATTCTGGAGATCTTGACAGCCGGAGAGGAAAGTCCCAGGGCAAAGGCCGCGGAGACCTCCGACCTGGATCCCATGGCTCAACGGGCTGCTGCCCGTCGGGCACCCGAAGGACCCGCTACTCCTCGAAAAACCTGCCCACGGTGCCATGCCATTATCCCTGGAGGCATGAAAATCTGCCCAAACTGCAAGACCTATGTGGCAACATTAGAAGAGGTTTAATAGGCTGCTCCTCGCCAGCGATAATACTCAGATTCCAAAACCGTGACAGAGGAGCTCCAAAATCCATAGAGCGTTGAAAGCCCAGAAGGCTGCTACTATGGCCCCCGGGCCGGTCTCTCATGGAGGAAAGTCAGTCAACCCCTACCCAGCGAAGACACGTTTTCTATGCGATGCTCTCCATTTGGTTGCGAGCTTTCTAAAGCTTTATTTGCCCGTAAAACTCACCGCTCCTGGTAGTTCATACCACAGCCAGGCCCGCTAAGTAAGCATACCACCTAAGACCCACGGAAACGTGCGGAAACAAGCTTCCCAACGGTTTGACCCTCGGTGTTCAAAAAAGCAAAATCTAATCCACCACTTAAGGCGAAGCGAAGCCCCTTTAAAAACCGGGGTTTCTGAGCATCGTTTCCAGCAACATCTCCTTAAGCCTGATTGGCCCGAAACCCGGACCCCGTAACGTGTAGCTCTTCTGGAAGCCTTGCCATCCGTGCTCAAACCGACATCCTATGCCAGGTCGGAAAACCCTGTTAGCCTGCCCTTGCCACGGTAGAATGCTGTGGGGCGGGTGAACGGAGGGCTATCGACCGAGATTCCGGTCGGGCAAACCTTTCAAAACCGCTGCCTGTTTTTTGGGGTATTTAGCTGCCTGTTTTCTTGGGTGTTTTATGTAATCATTGGTACATCTATAGGTAAGAGTAGCAACAAGGTGACCGAGCCCCCGACCCCACCCCGTCGGAAGTTCCTGGGATCCGCCACCCCAAAACCGGCACAGGACTGTTCCCTCCAGCTGCCAAGATTTGGGGCAATTGTGCCTCCTGCAGCACGGTGCTAAATTTGGTCAGGCAATTCGGGTAGCTAGCTGTGCACTCCGTGGGTGCCGGGCCGGGCAACTACCGGGAGGTAGCGTTCCGGCGACGGGTACAAGCACTCAGGTGCCGGGCTGTGGATCTCGAGTGGTGACCCAGCAGGAAGTAATTGTTGCTCCTTGCCCGCCAACCAGTCTCTTCCAATACCGGGCTGGGGAAACAAAACCTGGCCCGCGGGGAAAAGGAGCGAATTTCACACTGACGAGGAGCCAATGAATGAAGAGACTTAGCCTTTTAATCACCGTTTTGTGCTTCAGCCTCGGAACGCTAGCCGAATGGAGTGCTGACCAAAATCCCGCTTCAGCCGGGTCGGGCAAAGAGAGAGGAAATCGCCTGGCATATCTTGACCCTCCCACGGATCCCTTTTACCCCGACACTAGCTTTCCCCGGTTGGAAACACCCCAGTGGGTTGGGGAGGAAGGGGTAGAGGCGGTAATCGTGCTGTCCGTCGACGACCTCCGCGACCCAGCCCGGCACGAGCAATATCTTCGCCCCATATTAGAAAGGCTGAAATCCATTGATGGCCGGGCACCTGTGAGCTTGATGGCCTGCACCTTGCCTCCCTCCCATCCCGTTGTTGAGCAGTGGCTAAACGAGGGCTTATCGATCGAGGTCCACACGATTACTCACCCCTGCCCCCTTTTGCAACAAGGTGATTTTTCCGCAGCGAAACGAAGTTACGAGGAATGCATCGACCTGATTTCGGAAAGAACCGGGGTACCTCCATGTACCATTCGCATCCCTTGCTGCGACTCCATGAACTCGCCCAGTCCGCGGTTCTTCGCGGAGATTTTTCCCGACCGTACTCCCCTCGGACGGTTCCTCGCCATGGACAGTTCGGTGTTCGTAGTTTTCACCCAAGCCGATGCAAATTTTCAGCCGGAAACTGTGGTCGACGAAGAAGGAAGACCACGCTTTTCCAAGTACATTCCCCCGGAAAGAGAAATGGCAAACTTCGTGGAAAACTATCCCTATCCATATGTCATTGGCAATCTCTGCTGGGAAATCCCCGCGTTGATGCCCAGCGATTGGAATGCTCAGCATCTTAACGGTCGTTGCAGTCCTCTCAGCCTCCGCGACTGGGAAAAGGCTGTAGACGCGGTGGTCGCGAAATGTGGTATCTGGGCTCTATGTTTCCACCCACACGGATGGATCGCCGCGGAGCAGGTTGTCGCTTTGGTCGATTACGTCCGGAAGAAGTTTGACTCCCGGGTGCGATTTCTCACATTCCGCGAGGTCCTCCATCGGCTTGAGCAGAATTTGCTGAAAGGACAATCTCTCCGCGATTCGGAGGGGAAAGATAATGGCGTAAGGATCCTAGATATCAACGCTGATGGCTGGATGGATGTTGTGATTGCAAATGACCGGCTTCAGCTAACGCGGATTTGGCAGGCGGACTCCCAGAGCTGGCATGAGGTACCCTTTCCCACCGTGCTAACTTCGGGAGAACACAAAGGCAGTGCTGGAGTCTCCGAGGTTCGATTCGGAGTGATAGGAGACCCACCCCGGGTCTCCATTTTGATCCGCAAGGGATCTCAACTTGAGTTATGGTCGTGGCACCGGGACAGCTGGCAGCAAGTCTCCAGGGGCATAAAAGGGCTGGCAGAGCTTGCTGAAACCCTTGGTCACTCGAGCTGTGGGGATGCAGGAATCCGCTTTCGTGATCTCGACGGCGACGGCATTTGTGAACTCCTGGTGGGAGGACCGGGACTCAATAAGGTTTTCCGCTGGAAAGAAGACCGGATTAACTCGGCCATAGCTTCAGCCGAAGCGGTGGGGTCCTCTATAGCAGGCGAGTGGGTCCCCGAAGAATATAGTCTGCCTGGAAATTTTGTGGACGGCGAGGGGCGGGATAATGGCTTGCGATTAGTGGATCTTGATGGAGATGGGGATCTTGACGTAGTCCTTTCCAATTCGAAGGAATGGCTCGTTGCCCGGTTCGAGTCCCCAGGAAAGGGTTGGAACACCCTCCGCCGCGGCAAGCGGGATGATGCAGGAGCTCTTCCTGCCTTCGTAGATGAAAACGGGGCCAATTTAGGAGCTTGGTTTCGATTTGGGAGGCTGTGGATCCAAAACGAGCATACCGGCCGGTGGGTTGAAGAAGGTAACAACCGCATTCGGCTTGCCGCAGATTGGCTCCCGCTAGAGAAACTCCTAGTGCCCGAGGAAGCCCCGATGGGGCCTTAAGGCATCATTTAAGTAGGTGTTAAGAGTGGCCAGAGAGAAAATCTGTTAGCGGGGTAACCGCGGCCATTTGGGAAAAATAGTTTCGGAGGAGGTGCTTTTTTCCCCTTCTGGGGGACCTCCGTTGAGAGAAGGTAATGGCTCTGGTACATACAGTAATAATCGGAGGATTCCTTGTCGGCTTTATTGCCGGGTACATTTTGGGGCCACCGTTTCCCCTTAACACTAGCCCTTCCCAAAGGTGGTAAGGCAAGCTGCTTCATTTCCAGAAGAAAAATCCAACAAGGGCGGCTGAAAACGTGCGGGAGCCAAAGGACAAGGATGTTTAGATGGGCGGAGAGATCCCGGGGTCTCAATGCCTTCGCGGAAAAGGTTTCAAAGAAACTTTTGGGGTTCGAAAAGGGGAACTGATGAGTAGTTCGCATTGTCACCTATTATTTGGAGAGTCAGGAAACATGAAGGATACTCCCCGGCTAAAAGTGGTAGTTGCGATCGGGGTGCTCCTTCTTCTGGCCCTTCCAGGGCTGGCTCAAGATCTGCGGCGGATAGTGCCGGAGGAAACGGACGAAATCCTCGCCAATCCCCACATGGGATGGCAAACGTTCCACCGCACGAAAGATCAAGATCAGAACCTGCCGCCGTGGATCCCTTCCACCGTGCACTATGCCCGTTGGGGTTGGGGCCAGCTTGAGCCCGCTCCTGGACAGCTAGCTACCGATTTTTTGGACCGCGTCCTGGAGGAGACTAAAAGAGCCGGCCAAACCCTAGCATTTCGTGTGATGTGCTGCTCCAGTACTCCCAAACAGCCCTATCATCCCGCGTGGTTGAAAGAAGTGGGTGGGAAGATCCGAAACACCAGGTACGGAACTGGCCCCGAGCTAGAAGTTCCCGACTTGGACGACCCATTAGTTCTGAATCGGCATTTGGATTTCATCCGGCGGCTTGGGGAGCGATACGACGGTCATCCGGTGCTCGATCACATCGATCTCGGCTCGGTGGGGTGGTGGGGAGAGTGGCACATGAGTCAATCGAGCGATGTGCCGATGCCTTCCCTGGAGACGCGACGCCGGATTGTCGATGCATATTTGTCCGCCTTTCGGAAGACACCGGTCCTGATGTTGATTGGTGGTGAACAAATGCTCACATACTCGGTGGCTCGGGGTGCGGGGTGGCGGGCCGATTGCCTCGGGGACATGGGCGGCTTTTCCCCGCGTTGGAACCACATGCGGTTCTACTATGTTCAGGCTTTAGCCAAGGCCAAAGCTGTGGATACTTGGCGGCAAGCACCTGTCGCTTGGGAAACTTGTTGGGATATGCGGAAATGGGTATCGGAAGGATGGTCGCTCCGGTACATCTTCAACTATGCCTTGGCACTCCACGGGTCCTATATCAACAACAAGTCAGCTCCTCTGCCCGAAGGACCGGAGGTGGAAGCGGAATTGCGGCGATTTCTCCGCCGGCTTGGCTACCGGTTCGTTTTGCGAGAACTCCTCCATCGCTCTGCTGTATTTGCGGGCGGGGAGATGACCATCACCTCGGTTTGGCAAAATGTGGGCTCCGCACCTTGTTACCGTCCCTACCGGTTGGCCTATAAGCTCCAAGGCCCCGGAGGCCAACTAGTGCTCCCCAGCACTGCAGATATTCGGACGTGGATGCCCGGCTCGGTGGACATTTTTCACCCGAAGTTCCTGGAGGATCCGCCAGAGTTACCGCCCGGAAAACCCGTCCGGATCGTAGACAAGCTCCAAATCCCCTTACACCTGGCACCCGGGGAATACACCCTGGCCGTTGGGATCGTGCGTGCCGAGGACAATGTGCCGGTCATCCGACTTGCCATCAAAGGGCAAGCCGAGGACGGGTGGTATCCCATAAGCTCGGTCCGAATCGCCGGAGCTTCAAAATAAATCCTCCGCTCCTTGCACCAGCGTTTTGAGGAAAGCAGTCTCCAACTGTAGGAGACCACAAACCTTCCCCCAATCTGCAGGAAGAACCGGGGGATTAAAGATCGAGGGCAAAATCGTCCCGCCATTTCGGGCAAAGCTCCCGGAATTTTAAGCCTAACTTCCTTAGGCGGAGGTCCAAGGATTGTTTTTCGATCTTTATCGAACTCATTTCGGGAACTTCAGCACACTTCGACGCATGGAAGCTTCAGGGTCTCAAATCCCCACAATCCCTGCGGTTGCCGGGGGAGCTATCCCGGGTTATGCGGACAGGCACGAAAGAAACCCGATCCGATTAGGGTAGATGCACAGCTATCCCGGCTTATGCGGACAGGCAACAATTCTGGTTTTTGTGGATTCCTGACCCCGATCTGATAAGATTGGCCCACGCCGGTAGTAAAAACGTCTAGCCGGTAAAGCGACAATTTCGCCACGTTACCCCGGCGACAAGCCTCGGCGACTTTCCAGGGAAAAATCGGCGGGAGCGGCTATCTGGCTCCGGAACCTCAGAATCGATCACACAATAGATCCCAAGCCCTAAGCAAAAGACGGTAACGGAAGTAATCAAGGAGCCGGGTTCAGTAGCCAGTTTTCAGGCGGAATTTATGCTTGGGGGTTGCCTGCGGAATGTGCACCCGGGGGGTGCCTGGAGCCCCCCAAAGCCTTAGGACCCGGATACTGCAAAAATTTGAAATAAAGGAAATTTTCCGATAATTCGAATCCCAAGAAGCGGAGCTACCCCTTATCATCTTTTGCCGTTTGGTTCCCCGGATATCGTGGCCTTAGGGAGAGCCTCTTAAGGTTAGAAGCAATCTTTGGGAGGCCCTAGAGGTGATTGCCAATAACATGTTCCTCAGAGGTATATAGAACCTAAGCTTTAGGGGGGTATTCAGGAAGAGCTTCTTGACCGGCCGTTTGCCACGGCTCTCTGCGGGGTTACCCCGCCGGTGCCTCGGGCAACCCCTGGGAGCCAAGCGTTCCTTTGGGCTGGCCCCGCTAGATAGGGGTGAATAAGCACGAGCCGAATCGGACAAACCTTGAACCACAGCCCAGAAAACGATATAAATTTGATGGGGTACGAACTGGGGAATGGTGTAACGGCAGCACGGCTGACTCTGGATCAGCTAGTCTAGGTTCGAATCCTAGTTCCCCAGCTTAACTTTTCCGATCCTCGTTCTCTCGGAATCGGCAAACGAAACTGTCCCGGTTTTTGGGCTCCCTCGGTTCGACAAGATCCGCTGCAGAATCCATCCCTCAGTTTGTGACCAGCTCACAGTTCGCGACAGCTCGTTTCGAAGGGCTACCTTTAACCGGGCTTCGAACCACCGGGCGGAATGATTTTTAATCCCGAGTAGCGGGTTCATTTTGTCCTCCCTGCAATTTGTCTTTTTAGCCAGTGCAGATCCCCCTCAATTATGGGGAGCGCGCTGGTCTGAAAAGGGTATCCTCTAGGTGCCACGAGCTGCCCCACCAGCCTCGAAAGGAGCTGGGGATGTCGCTTTTACGTCATGCCCCTCTGCCTGCGAACCGAGGGTTCTGGGAGGATCTGCGAAAAAGCCGGCAGCCCCATCCCCCTGGGTCTGCAGAGCAAGAAATCGCGATTATTCCTTTCGCCAAATGTAACAGACCTCCGTGAATGGCCGGGGGCGGCGAGTCTTTACGTCGAACTCGTTGGCCAAACAAATTACTGCTGCCCCATGAGGGCAGCAATCATAAAGCAAAATAGTTAAGATTTTCGGACCGCCAACCAGGTCAAAGGCAACCGCTCGAGGCTCTGCACCGTCCAGAAAGCGGTTGCAGCCATGCTGCATCTGCCGCAAGAGCTCCCCCTTGTCAGGAAAGCCGGATGTAGGCATCTTCACCCGGTGGATTTGAATTTCCAAATGGGGATATTTGGACTGCAAACGCTGGACTTCGCCCTCGACAGAAGACGGCTTGCTCTTCTCCGAATCGGCAACTATAAGCAGCAGCTTTCTCACTTGGAGCCCGGCCACCAGGAGTTCGGTCACCAAGTATCCAAAGGAAAAAACGCTCACAAGATGGGTGATTGCCACATTTCTCTTATGGAATTCCTGCTGCAACGCTCGTACTACGTCGGGCAAGATATGCTCCTCGTAGTACCGCTCGGCTTCTTTCTTATCAGGTACCCTGAGAAAATAAGCTGCCCGCCGCTCCTTCTCGGCATCTTTGGCGGGGGGAACTTCAAGATCGTAGAGATACTCCGCGAGAGCTTCCTTTACCTTGGTCCTTCGCTCGGGGATAAGCTTTACAGCCAGGGCCGCGACATTTTTCGCCTTCAGGTGAGAATTAAGTTCTGCAGCTTGGGACTCACAAATGAACAAAGAAGCATGGGGAAAAGCTTCCCAATTAAGCCACTCCAGAATTGCTTCCGCTTTTGGCTGAAGAGCTTCTACCCGCTTTGCCCCATTCTGGTCAAAACCCGCACTTGCGAATATCCCGGCTTTTGGCAAAGCCTGCCAATGAGCCAATAACACCCCCGCGGCGAGACTCACCCAAGCCGATTCGAAGTCCCAATCGATCTCCCGAAGATTGACACTCTCCAAGTCGAAACTTGGATCCGGCTGAAGCCCCCACCGTCGATTCGATGGCAGCTCGCCCTCTTTTTTCAACCGGCAAACGACATCGTCGGCAACCTCTAAAAGTCGAACAGGCAGATGAGGATGGTGGTTAGAATCCGGCTCCCACCGAAAAGGCAAAATAAAGGCAGGCCGAATCCACGGGTAGCGTTCCCGGTCAAGGTTGGCTACCAAAATCCAGGAGCTTCCGATTCGGCTCTCCAGATGTCCCGGGAGAAACCACTGCGAATACCCCGCCGAGTTTTCCGAATACAATTTCCGGTAATGTTGGCACGCCTTGCCGAGCACCTCCGGCTCCAACATGTACCGAGCTAGCCCCCGGAGAGTGAACACAATTTCATAGGCCGCCGCAGAGCTCATATACGGAACTGGTACCCCTTTCCACCGGTCGAGCCATCCCCGAGTTATTCGGCGGGGCTCCATCGTGGTAGCTCCTCCAGGAAAAAAGTTTAGATGAGCCTTCGCATGCTGCCCCGAACTGTGCCTGTGCGAGACCCACGAAATAACGACATCACTGCGGCCACCGGTCCCCAGCTCGAGAAACTATCAAACGATTAGCCCGACCGATCCCCGCCGCACGGGTTGCATGAACAGAGCTGCCAACTGTTACCCTTTGGGCTGCCACTTTTGCCCCTGCTCCTTGACCTCGAGCACAAGCTCTGTTTCCGGGCCCGCCGGTAAGTTACGCAGATCAGCGAGGGCAAAACGTGCGATCCCACATTCATCCACCTGGGCCCTTACTCCGGAAAGCCACACGGGAACCCCGGCGAACTCCTTGGCTGGCTCGTAGTTCCCGTACAGTATTTCCAAAACCACCAAGCCGTCCTGGGGTTCATATTCCGGCACACTCAATCGAGCTACATACTTTCCGTCAGGAGAATCCCAAAGGAGGAGAAAACGCACTGGCGGGCGGTCCTCGGGGGCAGCTGCTGCCAAGGCCACCGGAGGACGTAAATCGCAAAGCACGGATACGGAATATTTGTGCTCTACCGAAGCCTGCCTTAAAAGCACCTTTGCCGTCTCTCGGGAGGCAGACACGGCAGACACAGGTCGCTTGAAAACTTCCCACACCTCCCGGGCAACTTCTTCCAACGTTCCATCCAACCACCAAGGCGGAACCGAACGATAGGGTTCAGCCAACATCGCTTTCCAATTCCGATAAACCGGCAAGTTTACAACTTCCGAAAGGACCACCAAGTGATCCGCTTCGCTGAGAACAGCATCAAGCTTGCCCATAGCATCGAGGGCCCGGTCGTATTCCAAATCGAATTCCCTTCGATCCGGGTCATCCTCCTCCAACATCCTCTCGTAACATTCGGAGATTGCTTCCATTGCGAAATAGGTCTGCATAAGACCCTCGAAGAAATCTCCCAGGATTACGTCCGCCTCTGGGGGAGAAGCTTCGCCCAGCTCGTCAGGCAACTGTGTGATATCTTCCGTAAGCTGTTCACACAGCCGAGCCAATACCCGGGATGCTGCTTGGGCCACCGGCACGGGCAAAGTCCCGTCTAACTCCGGTGGTATCTCCACTCCACAAACCCGGCATTGCCCTAAAGCAACCGCCAGTTCAAAGGCCGCGGCTTCTGCCTCGGCCGATAGCGGAGAACCCGCTACCTCGAAAAGGTCAAGATTGCTATTTTCAAGAGCCTGGAAGAGCTCTTCCCGAATAGCCTCTGCCCACAGCTCGGTGGGCTTTGCCTCATTGGTGGGGATGGACGCATTCCCAAATTTCATGGTATCACCTATACCGAAATGGGCTTCACATTGTAGCTTAATCAACTCACGCCACAGCTATATGTTCCGCTAGCTTTGATACTGTAACTTCTGCTGACTCTCCGCAATTACCGAA
>Ga0308310_1000565_pt1 | contig 16284 bp, 14 predicted proteins | sample HotsprSampleMS65_FD_203672 | JGI IMG/M metagenome (GOLD analysis project Ga0308310, IMG submission 203672) | Hot spring phototrophic mat microbial communities from Mushroom Spring, Yellowstone National Park, Wyoming, United States - 20090730_MS65 ...
GTCCACGCCCCCACCGACATCAGATACGTCACCTCTTCCAGGCTGGGGAAGTGGCGCGGGAGCGTCACCGGCTCCGCGTGGCCGGCGTTCCAGACCCGCATCCGACCGACCATCGGCAACTCCACCTGGCGGACAATCCGCCCGGCCCGGACCATCTCCAACTGCCCGTTCCGCCAGACGGGCGCCGGTCCGCCGTAGATGAACAGGACGTGCTGAAGAACGGCCATCCCGTGCCCGGATTCGGGCGGCTGGTAGACGGTGATCGTCACCCGAAGGGGCCGGTCCATCTAGCGGGCCAGGTACGCCGCCGCCAGATTGGAGAGTCCGGGACTGGTGCCCAGCCCGATGACGATGCGGCGACCGTGCTGGCGGGCCGGGGCGTCCAGTTCCTCCACGACCTGCTTCGCGGCAATCCAGTCGTCGCAAATGCTGACGTAATCCACCCCGGCCTCTATGGCGGCCCGGACCAGCGGCGACTCAAAACGGTAGAACGGCCCCAGGGCGGACGCGGCGACGTCGTGCCCGCGCATGGCCTCCACCACGTCGGCGGGGTTCCGCGCGTCCATCGGTCGGACGACAATCTCGGGCCCGACTCCTGCCAGGCGGCGGGCCAGCGCCTCCGCTCCGGCGACGTTCCGGTCGGCAATCGTGATCTGCCGGACGTCGGGGCGGCGGGCCAGCGTCTCCACCGTCTGGCTGCCCATATCCCCTGCACCGCCGAGAACGATGACTTTCATCTCTCCTCCTTTCGTTCTGCCGGGGTAACTGCTTACCTCACCCCTCCCCCCAGCCCCCTCCTCTCAAGTTTGGCCTTTTCACCCGCGGAGATAAATGAAATATATTTTTCATTGCGGCGGCTTTGCCGCCGCAATGAAAAATATATTCTTTTTATTCCCGTTGGCCCGCCAGAGGCGGGTTCAAAATCTTCTTTTCCCCTCCCTTTCCCAAAAAGCCAAACTTCAGGAGAGGTGGGAGATCATGGGGGTTTGGGGGGCGGCGGCGAAGCCGCCGCCCCCTCTTCTTCACTCCACAGGTCTGGCGGCCTGCGCTACACTGTTCCAAATGTTAGCACCACTGGGCACTTGGTGGCGCAGGCTGTTAGCCTGCGTTAACAGGCCTGGCGGCCTGTGCTACATCTCCGCGCTTATCCGCTCCGGCCCGTGCCCCTTCTCAGCAGAGAAAGAATGCCTCCCACCCCGATGAACAGAATCCCCGCGCCCACCAGGAGAAACTTGGTCAGGGCACAGCCGGAGGCCAGGGCAGGCCACAGAGCCCGCGCTGACCCCATGAGCAGGCGGATGAGGGCGTAGTTCTCCGTCACGTCCAGCAGTGCGGCCAGCCACTGCCCCCAGGAGAGCACCACCCCCAGCGCGGCCAGCCCCCGACTCCACCGGCCCAGACGGCGCGCCACCAGCACACATCCCAGCCCCAGCGCGCAGGCGTAGGAGACCATAAACAGGTAGTCCAGGCCCAGGCTGAGCCCGGCGTAGACCCGGGCCTCGGGCCCCCAGGAATCCAGAATCCGGCGCGCCCCCTCCAGGTCGCGGGCGAACTCGTAGGAGATGATGCCGCCGGGCGCGGCCGTCGTTTTCAGAGGAGCATCCAGCACCTGCAAAGAGGCCATCGTCAGGAGAGCCAGAATAGCGGCAATAACGAAGACGCGGGATTGCCCGGATTCAGTGAGCCAGAGGAAAGGGTGAGGAAGTTTCATCGCTCCTCCTGAAGGGACTTGTAGAACACCCGCTGAACTTTGACCTCCCGGAACCCCAGACGGCGATAGAAGGCGTGGGCGCGCCCCCGCACCACGTTCGTCCGGACAGTCATCCCTCCGCAACTGCGCGCCCGGGCCCAGTCCTCCGCTTCCCGGACCAGCCGGGCGCCAACTCCCCGGGAGCGGTGCATTTCATCCACCACCAACCCGCCAATCTCCGCCTCCCGGTCAGCAATGACCTGCAGGCAGAGGTAGACGTGAATCCAGCCCACGACCTGGCCGTCTGCCTCCACCGCGACGAACACCGCGTGGCGGTCGTCCTCCGCCAGCGCCTGCAGACGGGCCGTCATCTCTTCCGGCGTGGTGGGGTAGCCCAACTGCTCCGCCAGCGCGGCCAGCGCGGGGGCATCTTCGGGTTGAGCGGGCCGGATTTGGAGTGCCGTCTCCTGATCCCGCCTACAAATATAGACCAGTTTCCCAAAAGCGCAAATCCTGCATCCTCCGCCTGCGGGACGGGCGGGTAGTATAATTGGCGGCGCCCCTTCGGGCCGCCGCCGCAACCCCACCCCCAGGGTTACTCCATCCCCATCGCCAGCATCTGGGAGATGACCACCCGCTGAATCTGACTGGTCCCCTCCACAATCTGCAGGATTTTGGCGTCCCGCATCCACTTCTCCACCGGGTACTCCCGCATGTAGCCGTACCCGCCCAGAATCTGCACCGCGTCGGTGGTGATGCGCATCGCGGCGTCGGCGGCGAAGGCCTTGGCCATGCTGGCCTGGATGTTCGCCGGTATCCCCTGGTCCACCATCCACGCCGCCCGCCAGGCCAGAAGGCGCGCCGCGTCTATCTCTGTGGCCATATCCGCCAGCAGGAACCGGATGGCCTGCTTGGTGATGATGGGCTTGCCGAACTGCACCCGCTCCCGGGCGTACTGGAGCGCGTACTCGTAGGCCGCCCGGGCCACCCCTACCGCCATCGCCGCCACCATCGGTCGGGTGTGCTCAAAGGACTGCATGGCGATGTAGAAGCCCTGTCCCTCCTCCCCCAGGCGGTTCTCCACCGGCACCTCCACGTCCTCCAGAATGACGTCGCCGGTGTGACGCGCGCATCCCCATCTTCTTCTCCTTCTTCCCCGCCGAGAGGCCCGGCGTATCCTTCTCCACGATGAAGGCGGTGATGCCCCGGTGGCCCGTCCCTGGCGCCACGGTGGCGAAGATGACATAGAGGTCGGCGATGCCGCCGTGAGTGATGAACCGCTTCTGGCCGTTCAGGATGTACCGGTCGCCCTTGCGGACGGCGGTGGTCCGGATAGACGCCGCGTCCGACCCGGCCTCCGGTTCGGTGAGGGCGAAGGAGCCCAGGTAGACGCCGTTGCAGAAGCGGGGGAGATAGCGGGTCTTCTGCTCCGGCGTCCCCGCCAGCATGATGGACACCGCCGCCAGCCCGGCCCCGGCGATGGTTGTGGCGATGCCCAGGCATCCCCAGGCCAGTTCCTCCGCCACCAGACAGGCGACCAGGGCGCTGGTCATCCCGCCCCCGCCGTACTCCTCCGGATACTGGAAGGAGGTCAGCCCGACCCGCGCTGCCTTCTCCAGCACGGGCCAGGGCATCTCCTCCGTCTCGTCGTAGTGGGCCGCCACGGGCCGGATTTCCCGCTCGGCGAACTCGTGGGCCAGCCGTCGGATTCGCTCCTGCTCCTCGGTGAGTCGGAAATCTATCATCGCTCCTCCTTCACGTTTCACGTTTCACGTTTCACGTTGAACAGCGCGTACAGCCAGCGCGTCGGCGCCCCCATATACTCCCGAATGGCGGTGACGACGACGTGCCGCAGGGGCGTCTCCTGCCGGACGGCCTGCACCCGGGGATAGAAGCGGGAGAGGACGACGAGGGTCTCCGCTCCGGAGTCGTTCAGGTGATGGGCAATCTCGCCGGGGGCGTAGAGGGGGTTGACCGGAGTGACCACCGCTCCGGCCTTCCATGCTCCGAAGTAGGCGGCGACGAACTGGGGACAGTTGGGAAGGAGCAACGCCACCCGGTCGCCGGGCCGGACGCCCAGGCCGATCAGGGCGTTGGCGAAGCGGTTGGCGATGCGGTCCAACTGGCGGTACGTCCAGCGGTGGCCGTAGAAGTAGACGGCGGTGACGTTGGAGAATCGGGAGACGGTGCGATCAAAGATGGTGGTGAAGGGAACGTCGGGGATTTCTATCTCGTGGGGGACGCCCGGGTCGTAGTGGTTCAGCCAGGGCCGGTCCATTTGGGTCCTCCTTTCCTTGAGGATGGTGTCCCCTGCAGGATAAATCCTCTTGCAGGATAAATCCTGCGCTACAGCGGAATCCTGCGCCGCAGCGCGCCCGTAGCATAGGATTTATCCTGTTCTCCTGCGGATAAATCCTCTTGCAGGATAAATCCTGCGCTACAGCGGAATCCTGCGCCACAGCGCACCCGTAGCATAGGATTTATCCTGTCCCCCTGCGGATAAATCCTCTTGCAGGATAAATCCTGCGCTACAGCCGGGATAAATCCTGCGCTACAGCGGAATCCTGCGCCACAGCGCGCCCGCAGTAGCGAAATTTGTTTTTATGGCGGCGGCGAAGCCGCCATAAAAACAGTTGTTATCGGGAAATCCCCTCCAGCGCGGCCAGGGGAATGCGCGCAATGCGGATGTCGGACGGAAGGACCATTCCCAATAGCCAGGGGACATCCCGACAGATGTCGCTGGTGTAGTAACTGACGTAGAGGAAATCCCCCCGAATAACGGTACCCGCGTAGGAGGTGTCTCCGGCACTGGGAAGGTCGGAGAGCCAGGTCAGGCGGTCCTCGTCCACCCGGAATAGCGCCGTCCGCTTGCGGCTGAGGACACTCCCCAACTCCGTCAACGGGCCCCACGGCTGAGGCTGGTAGCGACCCACCGCGTAGACCTGTCCGTTGTACGAGAAGAGCGCCGGCCCGTCCAGGCGGGTCACCCGGCTGCGGTGGTACGTCCATTCCGTATACGGCGGGGCGGCCACAGCGATGAGGGTGGACGCCGTCGGGTCCCCGAAGATGCTCCCGCTCCCCTCCAGGCGCGCCGTGGCCAGCATCCGCCCGTCGGGGAGAAACTCTACGTCCACCTCGTCGTTCCGTTCCCCGTCGTAAATGGTGGACACCGTCTCCCAGTGATAGCCGTCGGTGGACTGTAAAAGGATGGAACGGCCATGCTCGTGCCAGTAGGCCGGGACGTACCAGACCGTGCCGTCCCGGGTTTTGGGGCGCCAGAAGAGCCAGCCCTTCGGTTCCACCTCCTGGAACGGCGTCCATTGGCGCCCGTCATCGCTCACAGAGAGCACCGTTGTGTACGGCTCGGCGGTGAAGACGACGTTTTTCAGGGCGTAGAGGAACAGGCGGCCGCCGATGGGAGCAAATTTGGGGTCGCGAATGTCCTCGCCGGGGACGTTCAACTCCGCCAGCCGTTCCCAATGGCGGGCGTCCTCCGAGCGCCAGAGGACCAGACGGCATTTCTCGCTGGCGAAGTGCCAGGGTGAGGACGCGTGTACCAGATAGAACGCACCCCGCCAGTAGATGAGGTCGGTATTGGAGTTGTGGGCCCCGTCGCTGACGGCGGCCCAGTGCTCTATCCCCAGCGCGTCCACGACCCGGGCGCGGTTGGGGCGGAAGTACGCGTACCCCAGAAGGATCAGCAGCAGGAGAAGGAGCGCGCCCAGCGCGCCCCCCAGATAGCGCAGAACCCTGGACATCTCAGGCCTCCGGGCCGGTTTGTCGCCGGCATCGGATGTCACCGGTACCGGTGGTACCGGCGGAAGACTTCGCCCACGCTGCGTCCCTCGTGCACCCGCAGGATGACTTCCCCCAGCAGTGGGGCTACCGATAAAATCTTCATATTCGGCAGCCGCTTCTCCAGTGGGATGGGGATGGAGTTTGTGGTCACAATCTCCCGGACCTCCAGTTCCCGCAGACGCTCCACCGCCGGATGGGCCAGAATGGCGTGGGCGAAGCAGAGATAGATGTCGCGGGCCCCGTTCTCTCGCACAATCCGCACCGCGTTGGCGATGGACCCGGCCGTATTGACCTCATCGTCCACAATGATGGCGTCCTTCCCCGCCACATCCCCCACCAGGGTCAGGGCCTCCGTATCCCGGGCCACGCGCCGCTTCTCCACAATTGCCAGCGGCAGTTCCAGTTCCTCGGCGAAGTTGCGCGCCTTCTTGGCGAAGCCCAGGTCCGCCGAGACCACCACGGCGTTCTCCAATCGCTTCTCCCGCAGATAGTCGGAGAGGATGGAGAAAGTGGTCAGCGCGTCCCCGGGGATGCTGAAGAACCCCTGAATCTGGTCGGCGTGCAGGTCCAGCGTGATGTACCGGTCGGCCCCAGCGATGCCGATCATGTCGGCGATGAGGCGGGCGGTGATGGGCACCCGGGGCTGGTCCTTTTTATCCGACCGCGCGTAGGCCAGGTACGGGATGACCGCCGTAATCCGGTCCGGGGATGCCCGACGCAGCGCGTCCAGGAAGATGAGCAGTTCCATGATGTTCTCGTTCACGGGCGAGGAAGTGGTCTGAATCAGGAAGACGTCCTGCCCGCGAACGCTTTCGTGGAGACGGACGAAGATGTTCTCGTTGGGGAACCGGATGATGTCCCGCCCGGAGAGGGGGACTCCCAGGTAGTCGCTGATCTCCTGGGCCAGTTCCGGGCAACCGCTACCGCTGAACAGTTTGATCATGCCGTGCATCCTCCACCTCTTGGGGTGAGATGTTCTTCGGAATCCGCTATTATTGTACTCCCGATGGAGCGGAGAGGCAACTGAAAAGCAAGTCCGAGGGTAAACCCTCGGGCTGATCCAGCAAAGCCCCCCGGGCCGAGGCCTGCAGGCTGTTTTTCAGCCCCGGAGGGGCTTTGCAAAATAAGCCGGACGCTTTTAGCGTCCGGCGAAAAGATGTCCTCACTACCGCCGCACCAGGGGCAGAAAGACATGAGCGGTCCAGGGAATCAGCGTACGGTTCCAGCGGAGCGCCGGGTCCCCCAGCAGGACGAACGTATCCAGCAGGTCGCTCCCCACCGGCGCCCCCAGCAGGTTCAATTTCCCCGCCAGGGTCGCCTCGCCCACCGTCCCAACGGTATCGGAGAAGACGGCGCGGAAGAAGCCCTCGGAGAGGCGCTGATGCCCCGGGCTGGCCCCCAGGCCCGTCGGGCCCCAGGCCGCCACCGCACCCGCATCCGGATGGGTGACCAGTTCCTCGTCCAGCGTCGGCTCCGGGCGATGGAACGCGCCGGTGAAACAGGTCGCTTCTACCAGGACCGGCAGGCGACGGCTGTTGTGCAGGGCCGGAAGGTCATCCAGATGGAAGAACCGCTCCACCGCCCACTGCTGCCAGGAGGAGTGTCCGGTGTACTGGACCAGCAGCGTCCCCCGGTTCCAGTCGTTCAGGATGGCGGAATGGATAGCGGCTCCTTCGGTATCCGGGCAGTCGCTCTGAGAAGAGTTAGACCCGGCACAGTACCGCCGGGTGGTGGTGAAAGGAGCCGTCAAGTATGCCGCAGCGGAGTCCGAGATGGCCGGGAAATCCCCGGCCGCGTCCGGGTCGTCGGCCACCAGGAGCACGTTGGCGTTCCAGCCCCCCGGCAGCGGACGGGTCTCGTAATCCACGATTTCCTGGACAATGGCGCGGGCCTCATCGGCGCTCCGCACCGGCAGCCGCCCCAGCAGCAGGTCGGGCAGGTTGTCGTCCCCGTCCACGCAGGCATAGCGGTTGTCGGCGGCGGTCTCTCCGCCCGCTGGGCCCACATCTAGCAGATAGGGCGGGATGTAGGTGGGAGGCGACTCCGACCGGTACTGCTTCGGGTCAAATGAGCCGTCGCCGACCAGCAGGACATAGACCGGGCGGGGGTTCCAGTTGGCGTAGGCGTCGGCGATGAAGCGGCGGATGGCCTCGGGGTCGGGACGGCCGTCGCCGTAGGCATCGTAGATGCCCAGGACGTTGACGACGGCGACCGTCAGGCCCTGGGACCGGCGCAGGTCAATCAGCGGGCCCAGGGCATCGGCGAAGGCCGGGTGGGTGATGATGAGGTAGTTGGCGCCGGTCGCGCCGCCGGCCGCGCGGAAGCCCCAGAGGTCCTCCGGGGGGCGGACCCGGTCGGGGGCCCGGATGGCCCCCTCGGCGGCGACGTGGTAGCGGCGGGGGCCGCCCCCGGACGGGTCGCCCAGGGTGATCCGCTGGCCGTCCACCTGGAAATCGGTCAGGCGGACGGGGCGGAGCGGGTCGGTGACGTCGTAAGCCCGGTAGGGGCCGGAGGCGGCCAGGGTAACGGTGTAGGCGGTGGATGGAGAGCCCGCGAAGGTGAGCGCGCTTCCTGCGGGCCCCGGGCCGCGGGCATGGCGGACGGCGAAGGCGTCCAGCCAGGCGCCTTCCGTCAGGACGGGGCGCAGGTAGAGGGCGTTGGCGCCGTCGCACAGCACACCGGTCGGAATGGCGAGGGTCGCGGTGACGGCGGTCCTTCCGGACCAGGCGGCCTCGCCGATACCGACGCCGTTCACCTGGACCGTCCAACGGTGGTCGCCAGCGGTGTATCCGATCAGCCAGAGGGTGAGAGTCGCTGGTCGGACTGCATCCACAGCGGACAGAGAGAAGGGATAGGTCACCGGTGTTGTGGCGGGACCGGCCCGGTAGTCCCACGTCCAGCGGTCGCCGTCCCGGCCCGGGGGGATGCCCGATGTGAGAGTGTCGGGCGTGTAGCGGCGGTTTTCCTCAAAGACGTCCTCCACCCAGGGAGTGCCGGGGGGCAGGCCCGTCGGGTCGGCCGGGCGGGAGGTCATCCGCAGACCGGGGGTATCTTCTCCCACCATCAGCCGGTAGACATCGCTTCTCGTCCAGCGGCTGAAGCGGGGTTCGGCGTAGAAGAGGAGCGATTCGCCGTCCTCAAAGATGGTATCCGCGTCCCCCTCCCACTCGCAGGCTACCTCTTCCGTTCCCCGGAACAGGTGCAGGTAGTGGGGGTCGGCGCCCGTCAGGCCCAGGGGGGCCAGTTGGGCGTAGGTGACCCGGTAGAGGCCGGGGCGGCTGACCTCCAGGAATGCCTGGCGCGGGCCGCCCATTGGGAGGCAGGATAAATCCTGCGCTACGGTGCAGGATAAATCCTGCGCTACATTCGCCGTAGCATAGGATTTATCCTGTGGACTGCAGGATAAATCCTGCGCCACAGGGCAGGATAAATCCTGCGCTACATTCGCCGTAGCATAGGATTTATCCTGTGGACTGCAGGATAAATCCTGCGCCACAGGGCAGGATAAATCCTGCGCTACATTCGCCGTAGCATAGGATTTATCCTGTGGACTGCAGGATGAATCCTGCGCCACAGGGCGGGATAAATCCTGCGCTACGAGGGCATCCTGGGGGTTGAGGACGGCGCGGCGCACCCGTGCCAGGATGGGGTCGTCGCCGGTGAGGCCAGACCGCTTCTCCCCGGAGAAGCGGATCTCCACCCGGATATGCTGATAGAACTGCAGTCGGTCCCTTTCGGGCAGCGCGGGGTAGAAGGTGACTCGGGCCAGTCGGACCCCCCGGACGGTGCCCACTTCTTCCAGGACGACCGGGACCGGGGGCGGGGGAAGGGTCCGGGGGGCGGAAGCGAAGGCCGGGCCCACCGGGTGCCCGTCCTCATCCCGGATCACCCCAACGGGTTCCGGGGCGACGGCCAGGGGAGCCGGGAGGGGGATGACGGTCGTCTGGGCGGAGAGGACCCGAAGGGTGGGGGATGTGCCCGGCGGGATGGCGACCAGGGCCGAGGTGAAGGGCAGGCGCAGCGCGCCGGGCCGCCCGTCTATCTCGTAACCTTCGGCGACCAGTTCCACGGAGCCGTCGGGGAGCGGGCGGAAGTCGGGCCGGGGAGGGGCCCACTCCACCACCAGACCGTCCGGTGGACTTTCCGGCGGCGGAGGGGCCGCGCCTGCCGGGAGCAGCCAGAGCCCTATCAGGACGGCCGCACACCCATACCGGACCTTTTGCAGTAGGGACATAGAGGGATGGCCTCCTGTATATTTGTCGGATTCCCGGCCCTTTTCTTGCGCAGGATCATTAGACTTCATCGGAAATAGGACGCGGATGAACGCAGATGGACACGGATGAGCACGGACTTTACAACCCTATTGGCACAACCCTGTCCCCGCGCTCTAATTTCCGATGAACTCCATTACCTGCCACGAAGGGGGCACGAAGTACTCGCAAAGGACACAAAGTTTAGCGGTTAGTGGTCAGGGGTTAGGGGTTAGAAAAACAGGCTAACCCCGGGTGTGTCTCAAAGTTGTAGGACAACTGCTCGCAGTTGTCCTACAAAGCAGCCAGGCCCGACGAAATTGGGACACACTCGCTAACCCCTAACGACTGACCCCTGACGGCTTACGAGAGGAGAAGGGCCCGGGCGTTCCGCTGGAACCGGCTCAGGCCGATGCGGGCGATGGGGCTTCCCCCGAAGCGCTGCCGGAATGCCTCCTCGTCCAGTGAGAGCAGGTCGGTCAGCGGCGGGGCGGCCCGCTCCGGGCTGGCCGCGCGGAAGTCGGCGACGGTGGTGGGGCGGGCAAAGCGGCCCCACGGGCAGACCTCCTGGCAGACGTCGCATCCGTAGACCCACTCTCCCAACCGGTCCCGCAGGTCGGGCGGGATGTCGCCCCGGAACTCAATCGTCAGGTAGGAGATGCAGCGGCGGGCGTCCAGCACGTACGGGGCAACCAGCGCGCCCGTCGGGCAGGCATCCAGGCATCGGGTACAGGTGCCGCAACGGGGTGGCATCGGCGGCCCCGTGAAGGGCAGGTCCACGTCCATCAGAATCTCGCCCAGGAAAAGCCAGGAGCCAAATCGGGGATGGATGAGGCAGGTGTTCTTGCCGATGAAACCCAGTCCGGCCTGGGCGGCCAGTGCTCGCTCCAGAAGGGGACCCGTGTCGGTATAGGCGCGATGGCGGGCGGTGCCGCCCGTCCGCTCCCGGATGAAGGCCGCCAGTTCCTCCAGGCGCGGGAGCATCCAGTCGTGGTAGTCCGCCCCCCAGGCGTAGCGGGAGATGCGGCCGACGGGTCCGGCATCGGGGGGAACTTCCGGCCCCTCGCCGGGGTAGTAGTTGACGGCCACGCAGACCACGGCCCGCACTCCCGGCAGGATGAGGGCCGGGTCCTCCCGCCGGGCGGCCCGGTCCGGGCGGGCCATGTAGGCCATGTCGCCGTGGTAGCCCGCCGCCAGCCACGCCCGGTAGGCGCGGACGGCCTCCCGGGGCGGGACGGGCGGGGCCACCCCCAGCAGGTCAAACCCCAGACGGCGGGCCTGTATCCGGAGTTCCTTGATGATGGACACGGTTGATCCTCACACAAAGACACAAAGACACGAAGAAAGATTTTTTTATTTTCTTTGCGCCTTTGTGTCTCCGTGCGAGGATTTTTCACCGATGATGGACACGGTTGATCCTCACACAAAGACACAAAGACACGAAGAAAGATTTCTATTATTTTCTTTGCGCCTTTGTGTCTCCGTGTGAGGATTTTTCACCGATGATGGACACGGTTGATCCTCACACAAAGACACAAAGACACGAAGAAAGATTTTTTATTTTCTTTGTGCCTTTGTGTCTCCGTGTGAGCATTTTTCACCTCATCCCCCAGAGGGCGGTGGCCAGGGCGATGACGGCCAGGATGACCACACCGTAGACGACGGTCTTGCGCATGGTCTGGCCCTCGCCCGCGCAGACCGTCGCGCAGCCGATGATGACTTTGGCCGGGGCGAACATCCCGCCGATGGCGCCCCCCGTCGTCTGCGCGGCCAGAGCCAGGACGGGGTTCAGCCCGGCCAGGGTCGCCGCCTGCTGCTGGAACGCGCCGAAGATGACGTTGGAGTTGGTGTTGGAGCCGGTCATAAAGGCGCCCAGGGCGCCGATGAACGGGGAGGCCAGCAGAAACAGCGGCCCCATTACCCGACTGACCCCTTCGGCCAGACAGTAGGTCATCCCGGCGTGCTCCATGGTCACCGCCATGCCGACCATGGTGGCAATGCCCAGACTGGCCGGGAGGGCCCGGCGGACGACGTCCCGCCCGATGCGGCGGAGGACCCCCGGCTTGTAGCGCCCCTGGCGGGCATAGAGGGCGAAGGTGATCAGCGAGGCGTAGGTGAGAAGCGCCCCCGCGTGGCCGAAGACGGGGATGCCGGTGGTAAAGCCACCCGGTGTCCGCCAGCCGCGCGCGGTCACCAGTTCGGGCACCGCCAAGCGGAGGACCGTCCGCCCCAGAAAATCCTCCACCGGCGGCACCAGTTGGGCCAGCAGGATGATGACGATCAGGATGCCGTACGGGACCAGGGCCGTGCCGATTCGCATCCCTCGGGGCGGGTCGGAGGCCGACGTACCCGCCGGGGTGAAGAAGCGCGCCCAAAGGACGCTGACGCCGATGCCAACCAGTCCCGCGCACATCCCGCCGATGGCCCACATCCGGGCCCGCACCACCAGGTACTGGGTCCCGGCCATTGCCGTCCCGATGAGGAGCATGGGGAGCCAGCCGTGCCGCAGCGCGCGGGGGCCGCCCGCGGCCCAGAGGACCCCGGCGCCACAGAGGAAGCAGGCCAGTCCCAGGAGCAGGGCCGAAGGGGGACCCAGTTCCTCCCCGGGGCGGCCCGTGGCGGCCATCAGCGCGTAGAACGAGGAGCCCAGGGAGCCGAAGGTGACGGCCCACGAGTGACCGATGGAGGGGATGACGACGGCGGGAACGGCAGGGAAGCCCAGCCCCAGGAGCAGCGGGGCCAGGACGGCGACGGGGACGCCGAATCCGCCCACGCCCTGGAGGAACGCGCTGAAGGCCCAGCCCAGGATGAGGGCCTGAAGCGCCCGGTCGGCGGTCAGGCGAGGGAGGCCCAGGCCGATGGCGGCCACTGCCCCGGCCTCATCGGTCACCCGGTAGAAAAGCAGGGCGGGCCAGATGATGTAGAGGACGAAGAGGGTGAAGAAGACCCCGCGCACCTGGGCCCAGAGGAGGACGGAGGGGCCGGCGCCGAAGCGGAAGGCAGCGACGGCCAGGGCCACCAACCATCCGACCAGCCCCGCCCGCACCCCGCTCCAGCGCAGCCCCACCATCAGCCCCAGTACGGCGGCGATGGGGGTCAGCGAGAGCAACCAGTCCAGAAGAAAAACCATCCCGTTTCCCTTATTTTGACGTGCCAGGCACTTCAGAAGTGCCTGGCACGTTGTTACCTACAGGGCGTTATCCAGCACCATCATCACCAGGAAGCCGACGATGACACCCCACGTCCCCTCCATCTCAAACCCCCGGCTGTGGGTTTCCGGGATGATTTCGTCGGAGACGACGTAGAGCATGGCGCCACCAGCGAAGGCCAGTCCCCAGGGGAGGAGGGTGTGCATCAGGGTGACAGCCAGGACGCCCAGGAGGCCGGCGATGGGCTCCGCCATGCCGGAACCCAGGGCGTAGAGGAGCGCGCGGCCGCGCGGCCACCGTTCCCGCACCAGCGGCAGGGCGACGGCCAGGCCCTCCGGCATATTCTGCAGGCCGATGGCGACCATCAGCGCCAGCGCCTCGGAGAGGCGGGCCGAGCCGAACCCCACGCCCACGGCCAGTCCCTCGGGGAAATTGTGCAGGGTGATGGCGATGATGAGCAGCCAGACCCGGCGCAGGTGGGAGGATGGCCCCTCGGCCCCTTTGATGAAGTGGGTGTGGGGCAGGGCGTGGTCCAGGACGGCCAGGAAGAGCGCGCCGATGAGGATTCCCCCCACCGTCGGGCCGATGCCCCCCAGGTCTATGGCCGGGACGATGAGGCTGAAGGCCGTCGCGGCCAGCATCACCCCGGCGGCGAAGCCCAGCAGCGCGTCCAGCATCCGCTCCGGGACCCGCCGGGTGAAGAGAACCGGCAGCGCGCCGACACCGGTGGCGAAGCCCGTCAGCACGGTGCCGACAATCCCCATCAGGACAAAATTCTCACCGAAGAGTTGACGGAAGAGTTGTTCCATAGCGGGGATAAGTATGGCAGAGGAAGCGGATTCTGTCAAGGGGTGAAGTCACCGCCGAATCAGCCCGATGTCCTCCTCTTTACTGCCCCCGCTGGTAATTACCTACCACGAAGGGCACAAAGTACTCACAAAGGACACAAAGAGATAAAATATCATCCTTTGTGCCCTTTTTGCGGCCTTCGTGTCCTTCGTGGTTTTTATGAAACGGTTCTTGGGTAGGCAGTTACCCCCGCTGGCGTTACAGGGAGGACATGTTACAATAGGGGTAACTGTTCAGGCTTCCTCACCCCACCCCCGCCGCCCTCGGGCCGAAGGCCCTTCGGGCCGAGGCCTGCGGCGGCAGCGGCGAAGCCGCTGGGGGAGGGGTGAGGCTGAACAGTTACCAATAGGGTTCATCGGCAAGCCCAAGCAGGCCCGCGGCGGCAATTCCGATAAGCGATATGCGATGAGCGATACGCGATGAGCGACATACAATGCCCGACTACCTGACCCTCTCATTGCAGTCGTACTGGTTCGCCCCGCCGGTCGCCCTCTGGCGGGCCGTGGAACTGCGCACGGCCGCGCAGGAGTCGTACCACCGCCCCCTGCTGGACCTGGGTTGCGGCGATGGCCTCATTGCCGGCATCCTCTTCGGGCCCGGCGGCGCAGACGCGGGCATAGACCCGTGGGCCGAACAGGTCCGGAAGGCCGCCCGCTCCGGCGTCTACCGCTGGGTCCAGCGGGCCGACGGTCACCGCCTCCCCTACCGGAGCGGCGCGTTCGCCACCGTCTTCAGCAACTCCGTCCTGGAGCACATCCCCGACGTGGCCCCGGTAGTCGCCGAGGCGGGGCGGGTTCTGCGGCCCGGCGGGCGGTTCATTTTCACCGTCCCGTCCGATGCCTTCCACCAACTCCTCTTTTTCTACCAGTCCCGCATGGCGGCGGGAAAAGAGGCCAGCGCCCGGGCCTACGCCGCCGAGGTGGACGCCCGTCTGGCCCACTACCACTACCATTCCCCCGCCGGGTGGGCCGACCTGCTGGCCCGGGGCGGGATGGTGGTGGAGAAGGCCCGCTACTACATCCCCCAGGAGGTGGAGCACCTCTGGGACGTGATGAACGAGCGCTTCGGTATTGGACGGCGGTCGCTCTGGGGAATGCTGGTTTCCCCCCGCCTGCAGGGCCTGCCCCATCAGCGATGGCTGGCCCGCTGGGTGGTCCGCCACTTCTCCCGCGCCTGGAGGGACCTCTATGAGATGGACGTCCCCGCGGGCGAGAAGGGGGGCGGACTCCTGGTGGTGGCCCGGAGGGAAGAATGAGGGAAGTCCGCACCGACCTCCCGGCGCCGGAGTGGGACGAGTTCGTCGCCGCGCACCCTCAGGCCCACATCCTCCAGACGGCGGAGTGGGGTGAGTTGAAGACGGCCTTCGGCTGGTCTGCCGGGCGGGTGGCTCTTCTGGAGGACGGCGCACCCCGGGCCGGCGCGCTCGTCCTCTACCGCCCCCTTCCACTGGGGCTGGGGGCGCTGGCCTACGTGCCGCGCGGTCCGCTGGTGGACTGGGAGCGACCGGAGGAGTTGGCGGAACTGGTGGATGCGTTGAGCGCGGCCGCCCGGGCCCGCCGGGCCGTCACCCTCATCGTGGAGCCCGACCTGCCCGACGAGCCCCGCTGGCGGGAACTTCTCGCCGCGCTGGGATTCCGACCGTCTCCCCTGGGAAGCATCCAGCCCCGGCGGACCCTGGTGGTGGACATCGGTCGGGACGAGGAGGCCATCCTGGCCGCGATGAAGCCCAAAACCCGCTACAACATCCGGCTGGCGGAGCGGAAAGGGGTTGTGGTCTGGGAGGGGACGGAGGCCGACTTCCCGGCTTTTCACCATCTGATGGCGGAGACGGCGGCGCGGGACCGCTTCGGCGTCCATACGCCAGCCTACTACGAGCGGGCATACCGTCTCTTCGTCCCTCGCGGCTGGGCGCGGTTGCTGATGGCGGGGGTGGAGGGGGAGCCGGTGGCGGCGCTGATGGTCTTCGCCATGGGCCGGTGTGCCTGGTACTTCTACGGCGCCTCATCCGACGCCCATCGGGAAAAGATGCCCACGTATCGGCTCCAGTGGGAGGCCATGCGCTGGGCCCGCTCCCGGGGGTGTACCGAGTACGACCTCTGGGGGGTGCCGGACGAGGACGAGGAGTGCCTGGAGGCGGAGTTCACCCGCCGCCAGGACGGGCTGTGGGGGGTGTACCGCTTCAAGCGGGGCTTCGGGGGCCGTCTGGTCCGCACGGTGGGCGCGTGGGAGCGGCCGCTGCGCCCGACCCTCCACCGGCTATATGCAGCCGTCGTCGCGCGCCGCCGCGCCCACGTCGGCTGAAATCGCAGGACAACTGCGCGCAGTTGTCCTACAACTTTGGGACACACCCTTCCGAACCGCGCGGTTGCCCTCCCCGCCCCCCAATGGTATAATGGGAGCAAATGGAAACGTCCGATACCGTTCTGGCCGGAGATGGACCCGACGGTGCGGGGCGGGTTCCCTCCTGGTGGAAGCAAATTCAAGGGCGGCGCGGCCGCCTCCTGCTGGGACGGCTCACGGCCCATCTGAGCATGCTCCTGGCCGCCGT